>OFMH01000020.1_pt1 | contig 105505 bp, 100 predicted proteins | sample 1541761 | NCBI WGS metagenome assembly OFMH01 (sample SAMN04209249, study PRJEB22552) | human gut metagenome | biome: gut; material: feces | host: Homo sapiens | place: USA: Oklahoma
AAATTTACTTACCCCCAGTGTAACTGGGGGTTTTATCATGCCTATTCGGCGCCAACAAAACCGTCAGGATCAACAGATTCTGACGGTTTCTTTCGTTTGGTATGAACTGGCTTTTTTCGTGACTGCTCATTTTTTTCATGCTGTCCGTTTTTTCCAGCCTCCCTGTTTTTTCATCACGGTCTGTCGGTTACGGCCGTTCCGATCGGTTCCTGCATAGCTTCCGGTCAAAAGGCTGCTGATTCTCCCAAAAAAATACAAAAAAATCACCTGACCGACTTTCTCCTGCAGCCGAACAGGAAAAAGACAAGACAGGTGATTTTATATCTATCACAGTATGGTTCAGCGGATAAATTTTCCGAAGACATAGTTGCCGTAGGCCAAGCCTTTATCGCTGAGGCGGACCCAAGCTTCCGTTTCTTCCAAGAGGCCCTGAGCGACGAGCGAATCGATGACCGGTCCAAAATCAGCTTCGATAGGCCGTCCGAAACGGCGGGCATAATCTCCTTTATCGATGCCGACGCGGCGGCGCAGGGCTAAGAAGCAGTAGTCCTCGACAGCTCGCTTATCATCGATAAGGACGCGTTCGCCTTCGACGCTGTCCCGGCCGGCTTTTTGGATGTACCGGGGAATATTGGCCATATTGGCCCAGCGAGCCGTGCCGTCAAAGGAGTGGGCTGACACGCCAAAGCCGATGTAGGGTTCATAGGTCCAGTACTTGCTGTTGTGTTTCGATTCAAAAGACCCTTTCGCATAACTTGAAATTTCATAGTGGTGGAATCCCAGGCCGTGCATCTGATCGTGGACGGCTTTCCCCATAGCTTCGACAGCCTCGTCCTCGGGAAGTGTCCAAAGGCCCTTAGAAAGGCCGTGTTTCAAAGGCGTCCCGTCTTCGACGATGAGGCTGTAAATCGAGGCGTGGTCCACAGGAAGGTCGCCCAAACGCTGCACGTCTTCCATCACGTCGGAAACGGTCTGGCCCGGAAGACCATACATCAAATCCAGGGACAGGTTATGGATACCGGCGTCCCAGGCGGCGCGAAGGGCCCGCTCCCCTTCCTTTGCCGTGTGGATGCGCCCCAAAAAGGACAGCATCCGGTCGGAAAAGGACTGGATGCCGAGACTCAGGCGGTTTATGCCGTAGGAAACGTAGGCCGCTGCCTTTTCCCCGTCGAGGCTCTCGGGATTAGCTTCGACTGTGATTTCTGCATCATCGGTTACGACGAAGGTCTGCCGCAGCTGCCAGAGGATGTCCCCCATGGCCGTCGCCGAGAGCATCGACGGCGTACCACCGCCGATATAGATTGTATCGGCCTTTTGACCGGCATAGGGTGAGGCTGCGATGTCCCGGCACAGGGCCGGAACGTACCCTTCCAGATAGCGTTCGAGGCCGCTGTACGAAGGAAAATCGCAGTACAGGCACTTGTGGCGGCAAAAGGGAATGTGAACGTATAAGCCGAGCATTACGATTCGTCGACTTTGAGGACGGCCATGAAGGCTTCCTGGGGAATTTCGACGGTGCCGAACTGTTTCATCCGCTTCTTGCCTTCCTTCTGTTTTTCAAGGAGCTTGCGCTTACGGGAAATATCGCCGCCGTAGCACTTGGCCAAGACGTCTTTGCGAAGGGCCGCTACGTTTTCACGGGCGATGATCTTATTGCCGACAGCTGCCTGAACGGGGATCTGGAAGAGCTGGCGTGGAATGAGGCTGCGCAGCTTTTCGACCAGGGCCCGGCCGCGGCGGGCGGCAAAGTCGCGGTGGACGATGACGCTCAGGGCGTCGACGACGTCGCCGTTGATGAGGATGTCCATCTTGACCATGGGCGACGACTGGTAGCCATTGAGCTCATAGTCGAGAGAGGCATAGCCGCGGGTGGCCGACTTCAAGACGTCGAAGTAGTCGTAAAGGATTTCGCACAAGGGCAGGTTGTAGACCAAGGAGACCCGCGTGTCGTCGAGGTAGTCCATGGTGACGTACTGACCGCGGCGGCTCTGGGAAATTTCCATGGCCGTGCCGACCATGTCCTTGGGGATGATGATCGTCGTCTTGACCAAAGGTTCTTCGATGTGGTCGACTTTGGTCATGTCGGGCATCTGCGACGGGTTATCGACTTCGACCATCGTCCCGTCCGTGCAGTAGACGCGGTAAATAACCGACGGCGCCGTCGTAATCAGGGACAGGTCGTATTCCCGTTCCAACCGTTCGCGGACGACGTCCATATGGAGAAGGCCCAAGAAGCCGCAGCGGAAGCCGAAGCCCAGGGCTGACGACGTTTCCGGTTCAAAGAGCAGGGCTGCGTCGTTGAGGTGGAGTTTTTCCAAGGCGTCGCGCAGGTTGTCGTAATCGTTCGTTTCGACCGGGTAGAGGCCGCAGTAGACCATGGGCACAGCCCGGCGATAGCCCGGCAGGGCTTCCGACGCCGGCCGTTCGGCCAAGGTGACCGTATCGCCGACGCGGCAGTCGCGGACGTTCTTCATGCTAGCTGCCAAATAGCCGACACTGCCGCAGCCGAGAGACGGAACGGGATGCATCTGAGGCAGGAAGACACCCGTTTCGATGACTTCAAATTCTTTGCCCGAAGCCATCATGCGGATGCGCTGACCGGGCTTTAAGCTGCCTTCCATGATGCGGATGTTGGCAATGGCCCCTTTATAGGCATCGAAGTGGGAGTCGAAGATGAGGGCCCGCAAAGGCTTATCTTCTTCGTCGGCCGGTGCGGGAATGCGCTGGACGATGGCTTCCAGGACCTGGTCGACGCCAAGGCCCGTCTTGGCACTGATCATGATGGCGTCCGACGCATCGAGGCCGATGACGTCTTCGATTTCCTTGCAGACCCGGTCCGGGTCTGCACTGGGCAGGTCGACCTTGTTGATGATGGGGATGATTTCTAAGTCATGTTCCAAGGCAAGGTATACGTTGGCCAAAGTCTGAGCTTCGACGCCCTGGGTGGCGTCGACGATGAGCAGGGCTCCTTCACAGGCAGCCAGACTCCGGGAGACCTCGTAGTTGAAGTCGACGTGCCCCGGCGTGTCGATGAGGTTCAGCGTGTACTGCTTGCCGTCTTTGGCATCGTAAATGAGGCGGGCCGACTGGGCCTTGATGGTAATGCCTCGTTCTCGTTCGAGATCCATCGTGTCGAGTAATTGGGCTTCCATCTCCCGTTCGGGAACAGTGCCGGTCATTTCCAGCATCCTGTCGGCCAGGGTAGACTTGCCGTGGTCGATATGAGCAATGATTGAAAAGTTTCTGATATGATCTGTGGACACCGTATGTTTCCCCTCTTTCTTATTGGATGACGCCGCCGCCGAGGACGCGTTCTCCTGTTTCAGCATCGTAGAGCACGAGGGCCTGGCCGGCCGTAACGGCACGCTGGGCTTCGTCGAACTCGACGCGCATATCGTCGCCTTTGGGATAGACCGTGCACGGCGATTCATTGGCAGCATAGCGGATCTTGCCGAGAGCCCTGAAAGGCGTATCCGGCACCGGTTCGACCCAGGTCGCTTCGCTGGCTTCGACCGTCGTCTGAAACAGGTCTTTTTCGGAACCGACGATGACCCGGTTGTGTTCGACGTCTAAGGCCGTTACGTAGTACGGTCCTCCGGGACCGCCGAGATTGAGCCCCCGCCGCTGGCCGACGGTATAGGCGGCAATGCCCTGATGGCGGCCGATGACGCGGCCCGCTTCATCGACAAAGTCACCGGGCTTAAAGATATCCTTCTGTTCCTTTTCCAAAAATCCCTTGTAATCGTTGTCGGGAATGAAGCAAATATCCTGACTCTCGGGTTTGTTGAAGACTGGAAGGTTCCACTCTTTGGCCAGTTTCCGCGTGTCGGCCTTTTCAAGGTCGGCCATGGGAAACAGGAGGTGCGGCAAGATGTCCTGCGTCAGCTGATAGAGGACGTAGGACTGGTCCTTGCGGCGGTCTGTGCCGCGTAAGAGCGAATAGATGCCCGTCTCTTCGTCTTTGGCGATACGGGCGTAATGGCCGGTGGCCAGGAAGTCGGCGCCAAACTGTTTGGCTTTTTCCCAGAGCAGGCCGAATTTAATAAATTTATTGCAGGCAATGCAGGGATTGGGCGTTTTGCCGCGGCGATAGGAATCGACGAAATAGTCGATGACATCGCGGCGGAACAATTCGCGGAAATCCAAGGTATAATGGGGAATGCCCAGTACCGAAGCGACGGCTTTGGCGTCGTCGACGGAACTGAGGGAACAGCAGGCGTGGACGTTGTCGATGGTACAGGCCGGGTCTTCTTCCCACAGGCGCAGGGTGATGCCGATGACATCATACCCTTGCTGCTTTAAAAGGCCGGCCGTAACCGAGCTGTCGACGCCGCCGCTCATAGCTACTGCGACTCGTTTCATGTCTAATCTCCTCTACTGGTCGTCACGGCGTCCCGGATTTGGGACACGGCGTGTTCAATATCTTCTGTCGTATTGTCTTTGCCGACGGACAAGCGGATGCTGCTGCGCAGCCACTTTTCTTCGACGCCCATGGCCTGTAGGACGTGGGACGCTTCGACGGCACCGGCTTCACAGGCCGACCCGGCCGATACGGCAATGCCCTGTAAATCGAGGGCAATGAGTAAAATAGCGCTGTCCACCCCGTCGACGCTGAAGTCGATGATGTTGGGCAGGACCTGACGGCGGCTGCCGTTGAGGCGGAACCGAGGATCGTCTTTAATGAGCTTGTCGTAGACGAGGTCGGTCAGGACCCGGGCCGCTTTGGCCCGGTCTTCCCGCTCCCTTTCAAGCAAGGCCGCTGCCTCGCCGAAACCGACGATGGCGGCGACGTTTTCGGTCCCTGCCCGCAGCCGGTGTTCCTGAGGACCGCCGTAAGCTTCAGATGCCACCTTGAGGCCGTGGCGGATATACAAGGCGCCGACGCCCTTAGGACCATAAATCTTATGGCTGCAGACGGTGAGCATGTCGATGCCCTGTTCTAAAGGCCGGACGGGAAGATAGCCGAAGGCCTGGACGGCGTCGACGTGGAAGGCGACATCCTTTTCCACAGCTACGGCTCCAATGGCTTCAATGGGTTGGATCATGCCCGTTTCATTATTGGCGTACATGACCGAAATAAGGACCGTATCGTCCCGGATAGCCGCGGCCACGTCCTCTGCCGACGCACAGCCGTCGGGGCCGACGGGGACATAGGTCACGTCATAGCCCTTTTCTTCCAGAGCCTGAAAGGTGCGCAGGACGGCGTGGTGTTCGACGGCCGTCGTAATGACGTGGCCGCCCTTTGGGAAATTGGCCCGCAGATACCCTAAAATAGCCAGGTTATCCGCTTCCGTTCCGCCGCTGGTAAAGACCAGGTCTTCGCCGCTGACGCCGAGGACGTGAGCGACTTGACCGCGCGCCTTCTGGACGGCGGCCCGAGCCTGTTGACCAAAGTAATGGAGGCTCGACGGATTGCCGTAGGATGTCGTCAAATAGGGCATCATGGCGTCCAGGACTTCCCGATCCATAGGCGTCGCTGCGGCATTATCTAAATAAATGCGTTTCATTTATAGTACTTACTCCTCTATTGACAAAAAAGCCATAAAAAAATAGCTTAATCTTTATAATACCATAGGGAGGCCGTTTTGTATATCTGCCGAACCGCCGATTACGACTTGACGTAGAGGCTGGGCACGCCGTCGACGTCGGCACACTTCGTATTGCAGCGATTTTCACTGCAGACCCAAAAGGCGCCGTAGGGGCCATTCCTTTTTTGGAAGGTCCCCTTCTTGCAGCGCGGGCAGGGATAAGGCGACGGCTTGACGTCTCCGTCTTTACCCCCTCCTGAAACGGGTTCTGTGTGGCGGCACGTCGGATAGTTGCTGCAGCCGTAAAAGTCGCCGTACTTGCCGTGACGCTTGACCATGGGGCTGCCGCAGTCTGGACAGGCCTTGGCCCCTTTCACCTTCATGACGACGCCGCCGGCAGCGGTGACCAAGGCCTTTAAAAAGTCCAGTTGGTCCCGGAGGAAGGCGTCGAGATTGTCCTTGCCAAGGCTCATCTGATAGAGCCGCTCTTCCCAGATGGCCGTTTCATCGGGATAGAGCATTTCGTCAGGCAAAGAATCGACGAGGAGATAGGCGTTGTCCGTCGGCTTCAGGTATTTTTTCTTCCCTTCTGCCGTCAGGAATTTCCGCTGGATCAGCTCTTGGATGATCGTCGCCCGCGTCGCTTCTGTGCCGATGCCTTGAACTTCCTTCAGCTTTTTCTTCAAGCTGTCGTCTTTGACGTATTTATAAATCTCTTTCATGGCTGCCAGTAAGGTCGACGGCGTAAACCGCGGCGGCGGCTTGGTCGCCTTCTTGTCGACTTGGCCGCTCTGATAGTGGACGCTATCGCCCTTGCGGACGACGGGAAGTTCGCCTTTTTCTTCTTCGTCTTCGCCCTTATCGTTCTGATAGAGGGCTTTCCAGCCGAGAACGGTGACGGCTTTGCCGTGGGCAACGAAGGTCTCGTCGGCGCAGTCGATGGTGATCCGCGTCTGATCGTATTCGTGGATCGGATAGAATTGGGCCAAATAAGCCTGGGCAATGAGGTAGTAGATGTGCTGCTGGACAGCCGTCAATTTATCGAAAGGACAAGGGACGGTCGTCGGGATGATGGCATGATGAGCCGTAATCTTACTGTCGTTCCAGGCCCGGCTCTTGATCTTGCCGTCGGCACCGCCGGCCCACTCGGCCAGTTTCCCCGCCGGAATGGCGGCGATGTTCTGAAGGATGCGGGGCACGTCCTTTCGCTGATTGAGGGGCAGGTATTCGCAGTCCGAACGAGGATAGGTCGTCAATTTTCGTTCGTACAAGGTCTGGGCCGTATCGAGGACCTGCTGCGGCGTATAGCCGTAGCGCTTGCCGGCCAGGACCTGCAGGGACGACAAGGACAGGGGCAGGCGCTGGGACTCTTTCTTCTTGGACTTCTTATTTTCGACGATCGTTCCGTCGGGGTTTTCGGCCAGGCGGGATAAGATATCCTTTGCCGCCTCTTCTTTGACGCAGCGCCCTTCTGAATCGAGGCCGGCCTGAGTATCTTTCGGCTGCCACTGGGCGCGGATGATGCCGTTTTTATGCTCAAAATCGGCTTTTACGACGTAGTATGTGACCGGCACGAAATCGTCGAGTTCCCGCTGACGGCGGACGACGAGGGCTAAGGTCGGCGTCTTGACCCGGCCGATGGGAAAGACGACGCGATGGCCCTGACGACGGGCCGACAAGGTATAAGCCCGGGACAGGTTCATGCCGATAAGCCAGTCGGCTCGGCTCCGGGCCAAGGCCGATTCCTTCAGATGGACGAAGTCGCCGTTGCTGCGAAGATCGCCTAAGGATTCATGGATGCTCTTTTCATCAAGGGCGTTGAGGAGAATGCGCTCGACGGGCTTTTCATTTCCCACGTAGTCGAGGATCTCGTCGATGAGCAGCTGCCCTTCCCGGTCCGGGTCACCGGCATTGACGATGCCGTCGACGTCGGGACTTGAAATGAGGCCTTCAATGATATGGAACTGTTCTTTGCTGGCCGGACTGATGAGGAGCTTCCACTCTTCGGGAATGATGGGCAAATCCTCGGCATTCCAGCGCTTATATTTCGGATCGTAATCCTGGGGCTCGGCCTGCTGCAGGACGTGACCGTAAGCCCAGGTGACGATGCCGCCTCCCGTACGGATACAGCCGTTTCCCCGCCGGTGAGGTTCCGGCAGGCACTTAGCCAGTTCCCGGGCCATACTCGGTTTTTCGGCAATAAAAAGTTTCATACCACATCTCTCTTTCTGCAATAGACTGTACCTTATAGTATATCATATTTTGAGGTTTCTTTACAGGGTTCCGCCGGCACAAAAAGCAACCCAGGCCTATACGGCTTGGGTTACTTTGGCTAATTGTCCGACCGCCTTGATGACGTTGGCAAAGGCCGGCGGAATATCGTCTTTTTCAAGGGACTGGCCGAGAAGACGGCCGAGGATGACGCCTTTATTGCTGTACAGCCAGGCAAAATAGTAGATGTACAAGGCCCGTTGGTTGCGGGGATTGACATTCCACAGTCGTCGAGCCGGATAGTCGTGGTAATTGATGTCCAATTTGCGGCAGGCCTTTCTTATCATGTCCGTCGTCGCCCGGGCATGGTCGCCGCAGGCCGTGTTGATGATGCGGTCTAAATCACGGCGCCGCCCCCTGTCGAGGAGGGTCTTGGCCAAATCCATTTCAAAGCAGATTTCATTGGTAAAATAGACGCCCCGTTCGCCCTTGTGAGCGCCTTTGACGTCGGCATCGTACAAGGCAGCGACAGGGATTTTGAAATACTCCAATAACGCTTTGATCTTGGCGATGGAACTTTCGCCGCGGGCGTTGATGAGACAGATGCCGTAGTAGTCGAAAGGGATACCGAGGGTCACGCCGAACTGATGGAAGCAGCCGTACTCCGTTTCCCCTTCGACGATGAGGGCGCTTCGCGAATAGAGGGCTGCCTTGACTTCCGGAAAATGCATGATGAGGTGTTTTTCGATTTCTTCATTGAAGTGGAAACAGACGCCGCAGGCCGCCTTGACCATGCCCTTCTTGTCGCGGTACAGGCGGATGATGTTGCGATAGTCGTCGATAAGGGAATCCGTCGAATGGGTGACGATGAACAGCTGGCCCCGCAGGCCGTCGATGTTGAATAAGTCCTTGAGGAGGCGGCAGAATTGAGGGTCCTCATTGTGGAGGAGCTGTTGGTAGTAATGGAGGACCGACCGCTGCATATACGGGTGCAGGTGAATTTCCGGTTCGTCGATGGAAATGATGAGCGGCAGATAGCGCCGCCCCTTTTCATCGACGATGAGGTTGTGTTCCATGGGTACGGCCCGGCTGATGGACATTTGATAGACATGAGTAATGACGCACAGGGCGGCCAGGGAAATGAATTTCATATTGTCGGCTCGGGGCCGGTCCGTGCGGCACAAGAGCTTCGACAAGAGGAAGATATTGACGAAGTAGGAAGAATCGAGGCTGCCGACGGCCACTTCATGATGGATGAAGGCCCGGGCCTCTTCCGACAGGCTGTCCCAATGCTGCTCGCTCCAAGCCGAGAGCTTCTGTTCCAGGGCTCGATAAATCCGCGGTGCCACCCGCTGTTCTTCCGGAAGGGTCGCCGAATAGGACACGTAGCGTAGGCGGCGGATCAATTCCAAGGGCAGCTCTTCCCCGCTGTCATCGAGATAGAGGTGGGGATACATATCGCTGATGTGCATTTCCATGCGGACCCGCAGGTTCTGGCGATGCTCATCGGGCCTGTCGGCAAAGTATTCCTTGTCACTCTCCAGCAGGTGAAGGCCCAAGGTGATGACGATGGGCTGTGACGGATCGGCATAGTCCTCTTCATCGACATTGCGGCCGTCGCTCATGTAGGCCAGGAGGCGCAGCAAACCGCTCTTGCCGATGGCGTTTTCACCGACGATATAGTTTGCCTTTTCATGAAAGGTCATCTCTACGTCTTGTAAGTTCCGATAATTTTGAATTCGCATATGCGTGATATACACGATATCTCCTCCCTTTTCACGCTTTCCTTACTATAGGTATTCGACAAAAAACGCGCTGCTCCTTTCTTTTAGGAGTCAGCGCGTTATTCCATTTCAGCAAGGATTTCTCAGCGACCGCTTTGACGGCAGAGTTTGGCCAGCCGGCGGGCGAGGTCAAAGGTCATCTGCCCTTCGGTCATCTGCCAGTGCCAGTTGCCATCGGCTACGCCGGGAACGTTCATGCGGGACTCGGCCGGAAGACTCAGCAGGTCCTGCATAGGTACGATGACCGTTTCTGCCCGGCGGCGGTAGGTATAGGCGATGACGGCCTGTACCAGTTCTTCCGGTGTGACATCGTCGGAAAGATTCAGCATCTGGCGGATGTGGAGCTGTTCGCTCGGCGTCAGGTCTTCTTCGTACCAGCCGCGGATCGTATTGTTATCGTGAGTTCCCGTATAGGCGATGCAGTTCGGTTCCGTATCGAAGGCCATGACACCGTCGGCCCGGTCTTTGAGGTGGAACTGGAAGACCTTCATGCCCGGAAGATCGAGGTCGTCTTTTAAGGCGCAGACGTCATCGGTAATGACGCCCAAATCTTCCGCGACCAGGTTCAGGCGGCCCAGTTTCTGATAGACTGCCCGGAACAACTCGAGGCCCGGCCCTTCTTTCCAAGCACCGTCCCTGGCCGTCGGCGAACCGTTTGGTACGGCCCAGTAAGCGGCAAAGCCCCGGAAGTGGTCGACGCGGAGCTCGTCGAAGAGGTCTTTCATGCGGTGGAAGCGGTCGGTCCACCACTGGTAGCCGTCGGCTGCCATGGCTTCATAGTCGTAGAGGGGATTGCCCCAGAGCTGGCCGTCGGCACTGAAGTAATCGGGCGGGACGCCGGCAACGGATACGGGACGCCCTTCTTCATCGAGGTCGAACTGGTCCTGGTGAGCCCAACAGTCGGCGCTGTCGTGGGCGACGAACATGGGCAGGTCACCGAGGATAATGACGCCGTTCTTCTTGGCATAGGACCGCAGCTCGTGCCACTGGCGGTCGAAGATGTACTGCATGAATTTGACGTGAGATACGGATCCGGCCAATTCCTTAGCATACCGCGCAAGGGCCTCTTCCTCGTGGCGGCGGATATCGTCGGGCCATTCCGTCCAGGGACGGCCTTTAAAGAAGTCGCGGATGCTGCGGAACAGGGCGTAGTCATCGAGCCAGTAAGCATTGGCTTCACAAAATTCCCGGAAGGGCTGCCAGGAAATGGTCAGATTCTTATCATGAGAGAGGTTCCACAAGATGCGGGCCTTTTCGGCAGCTGCCTCGTGCCAAGACAGGCCCTCCTTCCCCTTTTTGATAAAGCCGGAGACAATTTCATCTTTCAGCCAGCCCCAATCCCGCAGGACTTCCAGGGAAATGAGGGCTTCATTCCCGGCAAAGGCCGATTCCGACAAGTACGGTGAATCGCCCGTAAGGGGCGGCATCAAGGGCAGGATCTGCCACACCTGTTGGCCTCCTGCCTTTAAGAAGTCGACGAAGCGGCAGGCTGCCGTACCTAGGACGCCGTTTCCGACAGCTGCCGGCAGGGACGTCGGATGGAGGAGGACGCCGCAGCGCTTCTTGCCGGCTTCACTGCCCTTTAAGATGACTGCTTCTAAGGGCGGCAGTGTCAAAGTCAGGCGGCTGTTCAAGGTGACGGCCGGTTCCATCCGCGTGTGAAGGGCGTCAGTGAACTTGCCGTAAGCCAGCCCGTCCGTATAGAGGCTGATGGTCCGCAGGGCCGACGGATTGCGGTTCATGGCGACGATGAACAGGCCGTCTTCGGCCGGTTTCCCGAAGACGTCGCGACCGCCTTCGATGAGACGAGCAAAGGCGAAGACGTCGCCGTCGGCGTAGAGGGGAATGAAGCGGCCCGTCTGCAGGGCGTCATGAGCCGTGCGCAGGCGCGTCAGAGCCTTGGTCCAGCCCAGGATATCCCAGTCTTCCCTCCCCCAAGGGTAGGTCCGGCGGTTGTCCGGATCTTTGCCGCCTGTAAGGCCGGCTTCATCGCCGTAATAGATACAGGGCGCACCGGGCATGGTCATCTGCCAGGCAGTCAGCAGCTTCAGCCGCTTCTTGGCCGTATCTTCGGCCGTGGCCACTTCAGTACCGCCGGCAGCGCTGAGGACGGTCAAAATTCGTTCGATGTCGTGGCTGCTGATGAGGTTGAGCATGGCATAGAAATTTTCTTTAGGATAATTTTCCCGAAGGCGGGTCAATTCGTCGTTCATGCGCCGTCCGTCCTTGGCTCCGGTAACAAAGTCGACCATCAAGGCCCGCTGGGCATAATTCATGGCGCTGTCGATATCGTAGCCCGAGAGGTATTCCCGCTGCTCGCTGTAGCTTACCTTATTCGACGCGTCTTCCCAGACCTCGCCGATGAGAACGGCGTCAGGATTTTCTTCCTTTAAGGTCTTATAGAACTGCCGTAAAAAGGGTACGGGCAATTCGTCGATGACGTCGAGACGCCAGCCGCTGATGCCCTGATTGAGCCAGTATTTAAGGACACTGTCTTTCTTGTTGATGATAAAATCCATGTACGACGGATTCGTTTCATCGACGTCTGGCAGGTCCGATACGCCCCACCACGATTCATAGTCGTCGGGGTAGTTGTTGAAACGGAACCACTCGTAATACGGCGATTCCTTCGACTGGTAGGCGCCGACCCCGGGATAATGGCCGAAGCGGTTGAAATAGATGCTGTCGGCACCGGTGTGGCTGAAGACGCCGTCGAGGATGATGGCCATGCCCGCCTCCTTGGCAGCCTTGCAGAAGGCGGCGAATTCTTCGTTGGTCCCCAGCATGGGGTCGACGCGGAAATAATCAGCCGTTCCGTAACGGTGGTTGCTCGAGCTTTCAAAGATAGGGTTTAAGTAAATGGCCGTAATGCCCAATTCTTTAAGGTAGGGCAGTTTCTCCTGAATGCCCTTGATATTGCCGCCGAAAAAGTCGTAATAGACGATGTCGCCGACGCCTTCGCGCTTGCAGTAATACGGCCGGTCATACCAGTTGCTGTGAATGACGGCCCCTTCCTTGCCCCAGAGGTTGTCCGTATCCCGGCTGCGGTAGAAGCGGTCGGGAAAAATCTGATAGACGATGGCGTGCTTAAACCAGTCCGGCGTCCGCGATGCTCGATCGTACACCGTAATCTGATAGCCCGGCGGTACCGTTTCATAGACCGCCCCTTCCCCGCCGAGTTGGTCGCAATTGTTTCCGTAGTACCGCGTCGTATCGCCATCTTCGAGGATGAAGTAGTACCAGAGAAGGCAGCCCTTATCGGGCATGTCGACGACAGCAGTAAAGGCCCCGTCTTCATAGGTCATGGGCATCAGGGCTTCACCGACGTTGCTCTGCCACAGCCGGACCTGAGCCCTACAGCCTTCGGCACGGCCCTCCGCCGCAAGGCGCAGGATGAGGCGGCTGCCTGCCGGGACGGCGCCGAAGGAAGATCGATAGTAAAAATCATGAGAGTTGTGATACAGTCGTAAGTCCATAGGAAATCCTTTCGTATTCATCAAGAATCCCCCGTCGCACATACCCGACGGGGGACCCGATACTGAGCCCCTTACAGCTGCAGTACACTTTCATATAAATTTATATACGATTCAGCCGACTGATTCCAGCTGTAATCGCAGGTCATGGCATTGCGGACCAGCTGATCCCAGAGGGCATCGTCTTCGTAATAGCCGAGGGCCCGCTTCGTCGTAAACAAGAGTTCGTGAGCATTGAAGTTCGGGAAGGTCAGGCCGTTGCCCTTCTTGCTGTACTTATCGAAAGGCTGGACCGTATCCTTGAGTCCCCCCGTTTCCCGGACGATAGGAATGGAGCCGTAGCGCAGGGCAATGAGCTGGCTCAGGCCGCACGGTTCATAGCGCGACGGCATGAGGAACATATCCGACGCAGCGTAAACCTTATGGGCCAAGGCTTCGTCGAAGAGGATGTTGGCCGACACCTTGTTTGGATGGCGGTAGGCCAGTTCCCGGAAGGCGTCTTCATAACCGGCGTCACCGGTCCCGACGACGACCAGCTGAACTTCGTCGTCGACGAGTTCATCCATGATGCGCATGACCAGATCCAGGCCCTTGTCTTCGACAAGGCGCGTTACCATGGCGATGAGGGGCACGCCGCGCTTGATGCGAAGGCCCAGTTCAGCCCGCAGGGCGTCTTTATTTTCCCGCTTGTCGGCCCGGGCCGTAGCTACGGAATACTGCTTGGTAATGTACGGATCCGTTTCAGGATTGTAGGCATCGACGTCGAGACCGTTCAAGATGCCCGTCATTTTGCCGCTGTTGGCGCGGATATAGCCGTCCAGGCCTTCGCCAAAGTAGGGATAGGTGATTTCCTGAGCATAAGTCGGGCTGACCGTCGTAACCCGGTCGGCGTATACCAGGCCGGACTTCATGTAGTTGACGCAGCCGTCGCATTCGAGATTGCCGTTGTCAAAGAGTTCCTGCGGCAACCCGATGATGTCGCGCATGATGGACGGCGGATAGATGCCCTGATACTTCAAGTTGTGAATCGTATAGACGATTTTCATATCTTTGTAGAAGTCGTCGTGCCGGAAGTCTTCTTTCAGGAAGACGCCCATGAGCCCTGTGTGCCAGTCGTTGCAGTGGATGATATCCGGCTGGAAGCCGACGGCGGGCAGCATGGTCAGGACGGCGCGGCAGAAATAGGCAAATCGTTCGGCATCGTCGCCGAACCCGTAGAGGCCGTCCCGCTTAAAATACCATTCGTTGTCGATGAAATAGACGGTCACGCCGTCTTGTTCGATCATTTCGACGCCGTAATAGAGCTGGCGCCAAGACAGATTGACCGTACCGTTGACAACGGGCTTCATCTTTTCCTTTATGGCATCGGCAATGCCGCTGTATTTCGGAATGACCAGCCGAACGTCCATGCCTTTTTTGGCTAAGGCCTTCGGCAAGGCCCCCATAACGTCGGCCAAGCCGCCTGTTTTAATAAATGGCACTGCTTCTGAGGCCACAAATAATACCTTCATCGTCTGTCCCTCCCTTTTGCTGTCTGATTGAGTCGGTACCGATGACGCATTCGCATCGGCACGTCGATGTATGTTTTGATTTTGGTTTTCTTGATGTTCTCCTTGTACCAACCGCCGCACTTGGCGCCGGCGTGTTCCTTTTCCCATGGCAGTCGCCTTCTTTCTCATGCTTTCGGTCCTTCGTCCATACCTTCATGGGTTTCCAATAAATGCTTCGTGTCTCCCGTGAGGCGCAGGTAAATCGTCGCCAAGGGCGGCAGGGTCAGTTCGATAGACTGGTCCATGCCGTGCATGGGAACGTCCTGGGCGGTAAAGACGCCTTCATTGAGAACGTTCGACCCGCCAAAGGCTTCGGCATCGCTGTTGAAGACTTCCACGTAGTCGCCCTTTACGGGGACGCCGATACGGTACGAATGGCGGACGACGGGCGTAAAATTGCAGAGGACGACGGTCGAATCCGTTTCGTCTTTTCCCGTCCGGAAGAAGGCGATGGCACTGTTGTCATGGTCGTCGCAGCTGATCCAGGAAAAGCCCGACCAGTCGCAGTCTTCTTCCCAGAATTCCGGATGGTCGACGTAGTATGAATTCAGTTTCCGTACGTAGTCGTGCATAGCCAGGTGCATGGGGTAATTCAAGAGATGCCAGTCCAGGCTGTCATCGTACTTCCATTCGATGAACTGGCCGAATTCGCTGCCCATGAACAGGAGCTTCTTGCCGGGATGAGCCATCCAGTAGCCGTAGAAGGCGCGGAGGCCGGCAAATTTCTGCCAGTAATCGCCGGGCATCTTATCGAGGAGCGAGTGCTTGCCGTGAACGACTTCATCGTGCGACAAGGGCAGGATGAAGTTTTCCGAAAAGGCATAGCACAAGGAAAAGGTAATGAGATTGTGGTTGTCCTTGCGGAACAAGGGATCCATGGCCATGTAACGCAGCATGTCGTTCATCCAGCCCATGTTCCACTTATAGTTGAATCCCAGACCGCCGACGTCGACCGGTTTGGTTACGAGCGGCCAAGCCGACGATTCTTCAGCAATCATCAGGGCCTGAGGAAATTCCTTAAAGACAGCCGTATTGAGGCGGCGCAAAAAGTCGATGGCTTCCAGATTTTCCCGGCCGCCGTACTTATTGGCCTGCCAGCCTCCGTCGGGATGGCCGTAATCGAGGTAGAGCATGTTGGCCACGGCATCGATGCGCAGGCCGTCGATATGGAACTGGTTCAGCCAAAAGATGGCGCTGGAAATGAGGAAGGACTGGACTTCCGTCCGGCCGTAATCGAAGTTCATCGTATCCCATTCTTTGTTTTCCGCCAAAATCGGATTGCCCGATTCGTAGCACGGTTCGCCGTCGAAGCAGCGCAGGCCGTGAGCGTCGCGGCAAAAATGGCCCGGCACCCAGTCGAGGATGACGCCGATACCGTTTCGGTGGCACAGGTCGACGAGATACATGAAATCTTCCGGCTTTCCATAACGGCTGGTCGCTGAAAAATAGCCCGTTCCCTGATAGCCCCAGGAACCGTCAAAAGGATATTCGCACAGCGGCATGAGCTCGATATGGGTATAATTCATGTCTTTTACATAAGCGACCAGCTCTTCGGCTATATCGCGGTAAGTCAGCATGCCGCCGTCTTCGCCGCGCCGCCACGAGCCGAGATGGACTTCATAAGTCAGCATGGGCTTGCGGTAGGAGTCGTAAGCCTGGCGGCTTTCCATCCATTTCTTATCGTGCCAGGTATAGTGGAGCTTGGTCAATTTCGATGCCGTATGAGGCCGTACTTCCGACCAGAAAGCGTAGGGATCGCTCTTTAAGATGCGTTCTCCCGACGCCGTCGTAATGGCGTATTTATAAATATCGCCTTCTTTCAGGCCTTCTATATATGCGACCCAAATGCCATTGCCTTGGCGGCTTCGTTCCATCGGGTTGGCATCGTCATCCCAATGGTTGAAATCACCGACGACACTGACCTTCTGTGCGTGCGGCGCCCAGACGGCAAAACGCACGCATGATTTGCGGCGCCACGCTGTAAAGTGAGCGCCGAACAGTCGATAGCTGGCATAATTCGTACCCTGGTGATACAAGAAGGCACTGTATTCGTCGATTGCACTGAGTTTCATCGCATAATCCCCCTGTCATTCAGTCGTGCTTAGACGGTTTGATGTGCCAAATATCGTCGGCATACTGCTCGATCGTCCGGTCGCTGGAGAAGTATCCCGATTGGGCGATATTGACGATACTGGCCCGCCACCAGTCTGACTTATTTCCATACCGCTTGGCGATTTCCTCTTGCGCCGCACAGTAGGGTTTAAAATCTTTCAAGACGAAGTATTCGTCATTCTTATCGAGGAAGGATTCGTAGAGCAGACCGAAGGTTTCGCCGCCTACCGTTCCATCGACGAGGGCATCCATGAGGCGCCGTATATCGGAATCGCTGCTGTACATCTTCCACGACGAATAGCCGCCGCGAACGTAGTAATTCATGACTTCATCGGCTCTGAGGCCAAAGATGACGCAGTTGTCGTCACCGACGCAGCGGTGGATTTCGACGTTGGCCCCATCCATGGTCCCAAGGGTAATGGCACCGTTCATCATGAACTTCATGTTCCCCGTCCCCGACGCTTCCTTGCCGGCCGTCGAAATCTGTTCGCTGACGTCGGCTGCCGGGAAGAGGAGCTGTCCTAAGGAAACGTTGTAATTTTCCAGGAACAGGACCTTCAGCTGTTGACTGACCGTTCGGTCGCCATTGATCATGCGGGCTACGACGTTGATCAGGCGAATCGTTTCCTTGGCTTCGCCGTAACTGGCTGCAGCCTTGCCGCCGAAGAGATAGGTCCGCGGCGTAATTTTAAGGGACGGATTGTCCTTCAAGAGGAAGTAAAGGTGCAGGATATGAAGGATATTCAAGGTCTGGCGCTTATATAGGTGAATACGCTTGATCTGAATATCGAAGATGGAATCGGTCCGGATATCCTGGTTGTACTTGTCCCGAATATAGCGGGCCAGCCATTCCTTGCGTTCAGTCTTAACCTTGGCCAGCTGTTCTTTAAAAGATGCATCGTCTTTATAAGCCATGAGGTCCGACAGGCGCGACGGCGTCTTGCGCCACTTGTCACCGATGGTGTCATCGATGAGGGCCGCCAGTTTCGGATTAGCCTCAATGAGCCAGCGGCGATGGGAAATGCCGTTGGTTTTATTGGAAAAGCGGTGCGGGAAACAAGTATAGAATTGGTGAAGCGTCGAATCCTTCAAAATCTGGGAATGGATTTCAGCTACGCCGTTGACGCTGTGGCTGCCGAGGACCGAGAGATGAGCCATGTGGATCTGACCGTCCCACAAGATGGCCACGTCGCGGGCCTTGTTTTCATCGCCCGGATAGAGGCGGCGGACTTCTCGGAGCCAGCGGTTGTTGATTTCTTCGATAATTAAATAAATTCGCGGCAAGAGGTCCTTGAACATGGGAATGGACCATTTTTCCAGGGCTTCCGGCAGGACCGTATGGTTGGTGTATGCTACGGTCCGGACGGTAATGTCCCAGGCGGCCTGCCACGAGAGGCCTTCTTCATCCATCAAGATGCGCATCAGCTCGGGAATGACCAGGGCCGGATGAGTATCGTTGATGTGGATGGCAACGTATTGGTCGAAGCGATAGATGCTTTCGCCGTATTTTTTCTTATAATGGCGGACAATGCTTTGAACGCCGGCCGACACGAAGAAGTATTCCTGCATCAGGCGCAGGCGACGGCCGTCTTCGGTGCTGTCATCAGGATAGAGGAAACGGGAAATCTGCTGGACGCTGTCTTTATAGCGAAAAGCCCGGTGTCGGTCCCCCGTCGCCAATTCCTTATACATTTCTGCCCGGGAATACTCGGCCCGCCACAGGCGCAGGGTATTGACCGTATCGTTGTGGAAGCCGATGACCGGCACGTCATAAGGAACGGCCTTGACCGTCGAGAACTGTTCGTGAACGCATTCGAGGCTGCCGTCCCCCGTCGGGCGCATGTAGGCATTGCCGCCGAAACGGACGTAGACGGCCTTGTCGACCTTTTTGACTTCCCAGGGATAGCCGTTCACCAACCAGTTGTCGGGCAGTTCGACCTGCTGATTATCGACGATACGCTGATTAAAGAGGCCATACTGATAACGGATGCTGTTGCCGTGACCGGGAAGGGACAAGGCAGCCAAAGAGTCGATGAAACAAGCGGCCAAGCGGCCGAGCCCCCCATTCCCGAGACCGGGATCGCGTTCGGCCGGGATGACGTCTTCAAGATCCCAGCCAAGGTCTTTCAGACCATCTCGGCAGATATGGTCCATATCGACATTGAGGAGATTCGATTCCAACAAGCGGCCCATGAGAAATTCGATGGAAAAATAATAGACTTGTTTGACTTTTTTCGCAGCATAGGATTGGTTGGTGCGGATCCAATCTTCACTGACCAGATCGCGGATCATGTAGGCAATGGTCTGATAGACTTCGTTCAAGGTTAACTCTTGCAGTTCCTTTTCCCACAGTCGGTAGGCTTTCTCTGTAAACAACCTTTTGAATTCTTCCTTGTCCTGCCATGTTTTCATATGCTTATTATCCCCTTTGTCAAAACACTAACGTACGGAACATTTGCCAATGCACAACAGATCGTCGGCGGTTCGCTGTAAGTCGGCTTCCGGCTGGATGACCGAGTTCTTGTCGCAGACGACGTAATCAAGCTGCGCGTCGTCGCCGATAATCGAGTGCTGCATGATGATGCTGTTGCGGACGACCGCATTCTTTCCGACCCGGACGCGGCGGAAGAGGATCGAGTTTTCAACGCGCCCTTCGATGATGCAGCCATTGGCTACGAGGGAGTTGGAAACGTGGGATTCTTCCATATACTTGGCCGGCGCTTCGTCTTTGATTTTCGTATAAATACGGTGGTCCAAATCTTTGAGAAGCAGTTCGTGCCAAATGCGGCTGTCACGCAGATCCATGTTGACTTCAAAATACGATTGGAGTGAATCGATTCGTTTGGCGTAGCCCTGATAATTGTACCCGAAGATACGCAGGCGGTCGACATTGCGCTGGAATACATCGGTAATAAGATGGGTATACCCTTTGGAGTAAGCCCGGCGGATGCAGTCCTGGAGAACGTCGCAGTCGATGATGATGCCCCGCTGATAAAGGTTGTCCCCGGCTTTGACTTCCATCTTGGCGTCGATGGCCCGAACCCGATTGGTGTTGTCCATATCGACGGTGAGGACATAGCCTTCGCGGTTAAAATCATACTGCTGCTTCTGATAAATGAGGGTTACGTCGGCATTGTGGCGGCGATGGAAGTGCAGGACTTCATCGTAGTCGATATTCTGCACCATATCGCAGCCCGACAGCAGGGCGTAGCGCTTATTGGCCCTCCGGATAAAGATCAGGTTCTTATAATAGGCGGCAATGTCCCCTTCGACGGGATTTTCGATATCGGCCCGTTCTTCCGGCAGATAAAACAGCCCGTCCCCCTTATGGGCCAGTCCCCATTCCTTCCCGGAGCGGATATGGTCCAAGACCGACCGCGACTGGCTCGATAGCATGAGGCCGACATTTTCGATGCCGGCATTGACCATGTTCGAAAGGGTAAAGTCGATGAGGCGGTACTTGCCGCCGATGGGAAGGGTCGCCAAGGGACGCGTGTCGTTGATTTCCTTTAACGGGCGGTCTTCACGCATGTTGATGAGACCGATCATATTACTGTTCATAGCGAGTCTTCCCCTTTCACGGTAACTTCTTCCGGTTCGCCGTCTTTAAGCTGGGCCTTGCGGCCGAGGACGGCAACCGATCCATCTTTATTATGCAGGACGGCGCCGGGATAGATGTGGCATCGTTCCCCTAAGATGGCCTTGTCGATGACGGCGTTTTCCTCAATGACCGAGCCCGGCATGATGACCGAATTGGTGACTTTGGCTCCCTCCTTGATGGTGACGCCGTAGAAAATGACGGAGTTGCTGACATTGCCGAGGATTTCAGAGCCTTCGGCGATGAGTGAACTCTTAGCCGACCCTTTAGGGCCGATGAGATGCGGCGGAAAACTCTGGTTGCCCGAATAGATGCGCCAGTTGCTGTCGCGAAGATTGATGGGCGGTTCATCGGCCAAGAGGTCCATGTTGGCCTGCCAGAGGCTGTCGATGGTGCCGACATCCTTCCAGTAGCCTTCAAAGGGATAGGCGTAGAGCGGAACCTTGTCGGCCAGCATGGTGGGAATGACATTTTTCCCAAAGTCGTGCTCCGACTTTTCATCCTTGGCATCGGCCCGGAGATAATCTTCGAGGACCGTCCGGTCAAAGATGTAAATGCCCATGGAAGCCAAATTGCTTTCGGGTTTGGCCGGTTTTTCTTGGAACTTATTGATGCGCATGTTTTCGTCGGCAACCATGATGCCGAAGCGGCTGGCTTCGTCCCAGGGCACGCGGATGGTACCGATCGTGACTTGAGCCTTGTGCTTCTTATGGAAATTGAGCATCTTGTCGTAATCCATGGAATAGATATGGTCGCCGGACAAGATGAGGACGTAGTCGTCACCGACCATATCGACGAAATTCAGATTCTGATAGATGGCATCGGCCGTGCCGCGATACCAGTTGGAACCGCCGTCGCTCTGATAGGGCGGCAGAACATAGGTGCCGCCTCGGTTGGAGTCGAGGTTCCACGAACTGCCGTTTCCGATGTACCAGTTCAATTCGAGAGGCTGATATTGGGTCAGGATACCGACCGTATCGATGCCGGAATTACGGCAGTTGCTCAGAGGGAAGTCGATGATGCGGTATTTTCCCCCGAACAAGAGGCCCGGCTTGGCTTGGTCTTTAGTCAGGACGCCAAGACGGCTCCCCTTTCCACCAGCCAGGATCATAGCCAGGCAATTAGATTTTTTCATAAAAGCGCCTCCTAACGCGACTTCGGTCCGGCGGCCGGTAAAAAATGAATGCCCTATGCCGAAAAATAGCTGACGGACCTGCATCGAACAGTACACATTACATACCATAATACATACTGCCATTCATTTTATGATTATAGTACTAATTATACACCAAATCTGTTAGAAATTTAAAGAGATAACGATTAAAAAGAGGCTGACAAATGTCAATTTTTTTTATTTTTTATAAAAACTTGACTACAATTAGGCACTGTTAAGCACTAAAGTCGGAAAAAAAAGCACTGATTTCGGAACGTTTTCGTCCCGCAAGCCAAAAGATACAAAAAAAGAGACAACCTTGTAAAAGATTGTCTCTAATCGGATAAACGTATAACTATAAATTTTACTAAAAAAATACAGTCCATTTATCGTATTTTTTCATTAACCTGATTTGCTCTTTCCAGCGCCTCGTCAAAAGTCAGGAGCTCGACGGAAATGGGAAGGGCCCGTAAGACGTCACGCGTCTCCCCTGCCGTATCGGCCGTCGTGCGTACGAAGCCGATACCTTTTTTTCCGTCGAGAGCGGTGACGACGCCGAGGTACTCGCAGCCTTCGATGATGCGGTTGACAAAGGTCATGTCCTTTGGCGCCACGCGAAAGTAGACCCAATCGGCATCAAGCATGGTCTTCTACCTTCCGCCGCATCATGGCATATTCTTCAAGGGGTTCCGGCACAGCCAGGCCCACGAGCTGACGAGGATGGCGGGCCGCGTCGAGGGCTGCCCCGTCTTCATCGATAATGGAGGCGATGGTGCATTTGACCAAATGACCCTTAGGCTGCAGAAATTCGACGGTCTGGCCGACCTTGAAGTGGTTCCGCTGTTCAATCCAGGCGATGCCCTTTTCGGCATCATAGGAACGGACGAGGCCGATGAAGTCGTGAGTCTGGGTATTGCTCGACTCGCTGTAGACTTGGTCGGCTTCCGTCGGCCGCGATACGGAGAAGCCCCGGGTATAGGGCCGGTGAGAAATCTTTTCCAATTCCTCGATCCATTCCGGACGGACCGTGAAGTGTTCCGGATCGGCTTCATAGGCGTCGATGGCTTCGCGGTAGACCTTGGTCACGGTGGCTGCGTAATGGACGCTCTTCATGCGGCCTTCGATTTTGAGGCTCGACAAGCCGGCGTCATAGAGGTCCGGCAGGTAGGGCAGCATGCACAGGTCTTTCGAGTTGAAAATGTAAGTCCCCCGTTCATCTTCGACGACAGGGAAATACTGGCCCGGCCGTTTTTCTTCGACGACGTTGTACTTAAAGCGGCAGCACTGGACGCACTCGCCGCGATTGGAATCGCGGTCGCCCTGGGTAAAGTAGTTGCTCAGCAGGCAGCGGCCGGAGTAGGAAATGCACATGGCGCCGTGGACGAAGCCTTCGAGTTCGACAGCCGGCACCTTTTCGTGGATAGTCTTGACATCGGCCAGGCTGACTTCGCGGGCCATGACGATGCGAGCGGCCCCATTGTCGGCCCAGAATTTCGCCGACGCCCAGTTGGTCGTATTGCCCTGGGTCGAAATGTGAACCGGAAGGTCGGGCACGAGCTGACGAGCTAACGAAAAGATGCCCGGGTCAGCAATGAGGATGGCATCGACGCCGATATCGCGAAGATAGACCAGGTATTCCGGAAGGCCTTCCAGGTCTTCATTGTGGGGAAAGATATTGACCGTGACATGGATCCGCTTGCCGATAGCATGCGCGTAGTCGACGGCTTCTTTCAGTTCTTCATTTGAAAAGTTGTCGCTGAAAGCCCTAAGGCCGAAGGATTTCCCGCCTAAGTAGACGGCATCGGCACCGTACAAAAAGGCCATTTTTAATTTATCCATACTGCCGGCCGGAGCCAGCAATTCCATTTTTCCCATTATCTTATCCTTTCCATCGTGAAACGGTCATACCGTCTCCATTCTCAAAAAATACCGTCTCAAAATGCGTTCGGTCTTCGACGAGGGCCATAAATTCCCGCAGACGGCTTATGGCCGTGCGGTGCTTGTGAGGCAAGGCCCCTTCAATATAAAACATCTCATGATAGCCGATGTTATCCGCCATGATGAGGGCTCCTGGCAGCAATTTCGGCATGAGATGACGGAGCTGGCGGACGTACTGCCCCTTGGGCCCGTCGAGAAAGACGAGATCCCACGGCCCGGCGAGGGTTTCAGCAAGTTCCGTCCCATCACCGCAAAGGGCCGTAATGACCGCTCCGTAAGGGGAACGGCGAATGAAGTCCCGGGCTATTTTCCAGCGCGTCTCATCGAATTCAACCGTCGTAATCGTACCGCCGTCACCGAGTAAGGGTGCCATGCGAAGGGCAGAATAGCCGATGCAGGTCCCGATTTCAAGGACCTTCACCGGCCGCCGGTTGGCTATGATGTTTTCAAAAAGAGGGACTTCACTGTCCCTAAGGATAGGAAGCCCTTCTCTTTCGGCATAAGCCTTCATCTCATCGAGGAGGCTCATGGCATATACTCCTGCACGTTTTTCATGTGTTCGTCGTAGGTAGCGGCAAAGTGGTTGTGGCCGTCCTTATCGGCGACGAAGTATAGATAATTCGTCGTCGGCGCATCTAAGATGGCTTCCATACTGGGAAGGCCCGGATTGCCGATGGGTCCCGGCGGCAGGCCTTCGTAAACGTAGGTATTGTACGGCGAATCGTACTGAGTCTCGCTGATGCTGTATTCTAATTTATGGTTGCCCATGGCGTAGGCAATGCTGGCATCAGACTGGAGCTTCATGTGGATGCGCAGGCGATTTTCAAAAACCGAGGCGATGAGAGGCCGGTCCGGTTCGAATTTAGCTTCCTTTTCGATGAGCGATGCCAAGGTGACGAACTGGTAGATAGACATATTCTTCTTGGCAATGCGGTCTTTCATAGCCGGCGTCAAATGCTTGTCGAAGTTCTTCAGCATCATGGCCACGACGTCGTCGGCTGTCGCATCATAAGGAATGAAATACGTATCGGGGAACAAGAACCCTTCTGTGGCAAAGGTCACTTGTCGGTTGCCCTTCATATAAGGCAAAAGCTGAGCGTCAGAGGCAGCAGCCTTTAAGAAGTCTTCTTCGCTGATACGGCCGTTAGCGGCGACGGCTTTGGCAATCTTCCACACCGTGAAGCCTTCAGGCACGACGAGTCGGTCGGCTTCCGACTTGCCGCTGGCCAATTTCTGTAAAATCGTAAAGACGCTCATCCGCGAGTTAAAGGTGTATTCCCCGGCATGGATCGATTCGGCCTGGCCGGTCACCATAGCTGCAGCGCGGAACCACAGCGGGCTTGCAATGTAGCCCTTGTCTGTCAAGGCATCGCCGACGTCGGCTGCCGTCATGTCACTGCGAACATGGAGATAGCCGCTGGTATAGGGCAAGAGGAAGTTCGGGCCAAAAAAACCATAGAGCAGGACGGCGGCCGCGGCGATGAGGCATCCGGCAACGAATTTCTTAAGCTTCTGCCGATTCTGTTTCGGCGACGGTTCCGGAGCTTTCTGTTTGTTTTCTTTCGGAATCATATCGTTTGTTTCCATATTCTCCTTTATCAATCCTTATCGTGTTATCGGCCGGCAGTCCAGGTACGGCTCTGCTGGGCCTTTTCTTCACTGCGGTTTACGGCCTGGGCCTGTTGTTCCTTGTCGTACTGAGCCTGGGCTGCGTCTTTGGCAGCTTGGAGCTGAGCCTGCACTTCGGGATCCGGCGGGATCACCGTACCGTCTTCATCGACGGTCTGGGCCGCATTGAGCTGGGTCTGGGCTGCGGCGACATTACCGGCCAGGACCTGGAGCCGTTGGTTGTTGATATTGCCGCGCACATCCGCTTCAAGGGGTACAGACGGCGTCTTTTTGACGTCGACGTAGACTTCAAACAGGCGCTGCCACGGCAAGGTGACGTCAATGGTCCGCGGATCGACACCGAGATAGGTCGAGGCATAGCGCTGGAGCTGTTCTTTAGCTAGGCTCTGCAGTTCCTGATTGCGTGAAGCGTAGGTCGGCGTAATGGCATGGGCTTCGAGTTTCTGGTCCATGCGGGATACGTAGTCGCGGACGTTGGCCTGATAAGCCCAGTTGTCGAGATACTGCGTGGTCAGCATGTCGCGGTGAGCCTCAGGGGTCATGTATTTCGAAAGGACGCCCTGAGACAGGCCGTAGCCGACAGAGTTGCTGGCCGTGTTCCAGCCGTTGTAGGCAGCCAGTCGGTACATCATCTTATCCTGATAGAGGCCGTAGACTAAGGTGTTGTCCGACCCGTTGGAAAAGGCCATGTCGACGATGCTGACCGGAATATTGAGGTTTACGGCCTTTTCGATCTGATTGAGGAAATCTTTCGTCGACTGAAGCATGATCGGGAAGTTTTCAAAGTTGGCCGATTCTGTCGTCGTCGTCGTCAGCGGCGTATTGACGGCCAATAAGAGGTCCGGCCGTTCATTGTCGACGATGGTGCCGCCAATGGCTTCGACATGAGCGGCAATGGTCTTGCCAATAGCCTGTCCATCATAGCGGGGCACCGTCTTTTCTCCCCCGCCTAAGGGGTAGATGACCGATACCTTGGGATAGTAATTATTGAAGTCATTGCTGGCCCGCGTGATGAGGAGCAGGCCCAATTGGTCGGCACCGGGGAAGGAGCCGAAGGTCTTCTTGGGAATGCCGGCACCGGCCATTTCCAGGTACTTCGATTCCAAGGACGACTGGGTGCTGACCGAGTTGTCATCGTGGCCTAAGCTGTAATAGGTAAAGACGCCTTTTCGCGCATCATCAATGAGCCGGTAGTTGATACTCATATTCTTGCGGCGCCGGTTGTACCAATCCTGGAGATATTCCATGGGGATACGGCGCATGATGGCAAACCAATCGTTCCGTTCCTGCGGGCTGAGGCCTTCTTCATCCATCTTTGCCTGAAGGGACGCCAATTGATAGATGTCGGACCCCATGGTCAAGTAGTAGTCCGGTTCGACGCCCTTGCCGCCGGCCCAGGGGCTGCGCATGACAGTGCTGAACACATATAAGGGTACCTTGGTGTTCGACTTGTGAAGGGCTTCTACTCTTTCGAGACGCGTAAGCAAGGTCGACATGGGAAGGTTATGTTTCCGAGAGTCGACGAGACCGCCGTAGACCAAAGAGTCGATGGACAAAACCATGGCATCGGCTTTATTGGCATTGTTTTCGACCCAAGACATGAGCCGATCCGGCGAGCCGTGGAAATTCATGCCCGACAGATACTGTGCCGGCGGCGTCAGAACCGTGTACCCTGCCGATTCTGCCGTACTGACCGTATATTCGTAATCCACAGGCCGGTCATCCTGAGGTACGTATAAAATCGTCTTAGCCAGTGCCGACGGTGAAGCACACAGAAATAGGGATACGACGGCCATGCTGACTGCCTTCTGTAACAGATTCACATTATCCTCCTATCGTAAGAAAAAACAAGTATTTTTTATTATAGCACATCTGCCCCTTAAAAAGAAGCACCCTGCTTCTTGCGGCGAATGCGAGGCACATTGAGATGGAAGCGGATTGCCACCAAGCGAATGGCGACGGTGACGGAAAAGCTGACGATGGCCCCGACTTCAAAGGGAACTTCAAAGGGAATGACAGCTCCGTATAAAAGAATGCTGCCCAAGAGCGACGCCGTCGCATAGACCTCCGTCCGAAGGACTACCGGAATCCGTCCGGCCAGGACATCGCGGATGACGCCGCCGCCGACGGCCGTGAGGACGCCGAGGGTGATGTCCAAAATCCAGTAGTCGGGATAATAGTAACAGCCGAGAAGCGTCCCGGTTACGGTAAAGGAACCGAGGCCAATGGCGTCGCATAAGAGATAAATGGCCGACAAATGGGTCATGAAACGGCGCCACATGCGGATGTTGAAGTAACGGACGGTCAAGGTGACGACGACGATAGAGCCTAAGATAATCCACAGGTAGATGCTGTTTTTAAAGGCTGCCGGCAGAATATTGCCGATGAGGATATCACGGATGATGCCGCCGCCGACGGCCGTCGCCGCGCTGAGGACGAAGATGCCGAACAGATCCATTCGCCGGGAAAGGGCTGCAAAGACGCCGGATACAGCAAAAGCTGTCGTCCCCAATAAGTCAAAAATATGCCACCAAATCGCATCCATAGGATTTCCCCTTCCCTCTCTTTCGTGATATGATAAATAAACAATTTATTTCGTAAGGAGATTGTCATGACTAAAGATGAATTTTATATGGGCAAAGCCCTTGCCGAAGCGAAGACTGCCTATGCCGTCGGAGAAATTCCCATCGGCGCCGTCATCGTCTATCAGAAAAAGGTCGTTGCCCGAGCCTATAACCTGCGGGAATCCCTTCCCTGTGCTACGGCTCACGCCGAATTACTTGCCATTGAAAAAGCCTGCCGTGCACTCAATCGCTGGCGCTTGACAGGCTGTACGCTATACGTCACGGTCGAGCCGTGCCCGATGTGTGCCGGCGCCATCGTAAACAGCCGCCTGGACCGCGTCGTCTACGGCTGCGACGACCCTAAGGCCGGTGCCGCCCGCTCTCTCTTCCGCCTCATTGACAGCGAAAGCCTGAATCACGCCGCCGCCGTCACAGCCGGCGTCCGTGCCGAAGAATGTGCCGCCCTCATGAAGAGCTTCTTCAAAGAGCGGCGAAAGAAAGGCCCTGTTACCCCTTCAGCAGATCATTCAGATAGGCCTTAAAATCATGGCTCACATCGTCGCGGCGCAGGGCATATTCGACAGTCGCCTTTAAAAAGCCCAGTTTATTGCCGGCGTCATAGCTGGTCCCCGTAAAGGTATAGGCATAAACCCCTTCGCGGTCAGCCATGAGGCGCAGGGCATCGGTAAGCTGGATTTCTCCGTTCTTCCCGGGCTGGACGCGGCGCAGGATTTCAAAGATGTCCGGCGTCAGGATATAGCGGCCCAAGGCGGCCAAACGGCTCGGCGCTTCGTCGACAGGCGGTTTTTCAATCATGTCGATGAGCCTTACGATGCGTTCGTCATCGGTAGGCTGACCGTGGACGATACCGTAGCGCGATACCTGGTCGAGAGGCACTTCCTGGCAGCCCAGGAGAGTCGAGCCGACTTTGCTGAAGGCCTCGATCATCTGACGCAGTGCCGGCCGTTCCGGTTCGTAGACGATGTCGTCACCGAGAAGGACTGCAAAGGGTTCATTATCGATGAAAGACTCGGCACAGCGGATGGCGTCGCCAAGACCGCGCATATGCTTTTGCCGGATATAGTGGACGTTGATGCCGGAAATATCCTGCACCATACGCAGGAGCCTCGTCTTCCCCTGCTGGCGCAGTTGGAGTTCGAGGTCGATATTGGTATCGAAGTGATCTTCGATGGCCCGTTTTCCATGGCCGGTGATGATCAAAATTTCTTCGATGCCGCTCTGCATCGCTTCTTCGACGATATACTGGATGACCGGTTTATCGACGATAGGAATCATTTCCTTCGGAATAGCCTTGGTCACCGGCAAGAACCGTGTACCGTAACCGGCCGCCGGAATGACGGCTTTGCGAACTTTTTTCTGCATATTAAATCTCCTTTTCGGCGACAGTCAGGGCACGGGCGATGACGTCGTCCATATCGTAGTATTTATATTCTGCCAACCGGCCGCCGAAGATGACGTTCTTTTCATGGCCGGCCAAAACGACGTATTGCTTGTACAGGGCCTGATTCCGTTCATCGTTGACCGGATAGTAAGCCTCTTCCCCGCGGTGCCATTCCGACGGATATTCCCGGGTGATATAGGTCACCGGCTGGGTTCCGAATTCAAAGTGCTTGTGCTCGATGACCCGCGTATAAGGCGTTTCCCGATCGGTATAATTCATGACGGCCACGCCCTGATAATTAGCCTTCTCAAGGCGTTCCGTTTCAAAGCGCAGGCCCCGGTATTCTAAAGCGCCTAAGCGGTAGCCGAAATATTCATCGATAGGACCGGTATAGACGACCTTGCGGGAAATATCGAGATAGGACGACCGCTCCTTATTGTAATCGATGCCGGTCCGCACTTCGATTCCGTCTAAGAGGGCGTCGATGAGGCCGTTGTATCCGCCGCTGGGAATGCCCTGATAGCTGTCGTCAAAGTAATTGTTGTCAAAGGTATAGCGGACAGGCAGCCGTTTAATGATGAAGGCCGGAAGGTCCGTACAGCTCCGTCCCCACTGCTTTTCCGTATAGCCCTTGATGAGTTTCGTATAGATATCGGTGCCGATGAGGGAAATAGCCTGTTCCTCTAAATTCTTGGGCTCCGTAATATGCGCGCTTTGACGTTGTTCTTCAATCTTAGCCGCCGCCTCTTCCGGCGTGATGACGCCCCACATCTTAGCAAAGGTATTCATATTAAAAGGCAGGTTATAGAGCTCGCCCTTAAAATTAGCAACCGGCGAATTGACGTAATGATTAAACTCTGCGAACTGATTAACGTAGTTCCAGACTTTTTTATTGGACGTGTGAAAGATATGGGCTCCGTAGCGATGGATGCGGATGCCCTCTTTTTCTTCGCAGTAGACGTTGCCGCCGACGTGCTGCCGCCGTTCAAGGACCAGGCACTTGCGCCCGGCTTTTTTCATCTCATGGGCAAAGACGACGCCAAAGAGGCCGCTGCCGACGATGACATAATCATACATTGCAAAACACCACCTGATAGAAAGTTTTACAGCCTTCCTGCACTGCCTTTATGATAAAAAGGTAACTCAACAAAAATTCGTAACGTCCCCACTGCCTACAGGGCCTGCCAAAAGCAGACTGTTAAGGCAAAACGGACGGAATGCCGTACATCGGTTCTGCCTTTAAAACGGCGCGGCGGACGGCCTGTTCGACGGCGTAGGCCGCAAGGGTCCCGGTCAGGCTGATTTCAGCCGAAACCGTACCGATACTGGCTGCATAAAGAGAGTCTCCGTCAGCCGTCGTATTGACTGGGCGAATGGTGCGAACCATGCCGTTGCTGCCAAGGGCGGCTATTTTTTTCAGCTGGGCTTTGTCAAAGCGGCCGTTGGTCACGATAGCCCCGATGGTCGTATTGGTCGTCGTCCCAACAGCCCGCTGGGAAAAGAGCGTCGGCGTCCGGCCTGCTTCTTCCAGCATGACCCGCCTCGTATCGGCAAATCCTTTTCCGTCGCGGCTTCTCATCCCCGAGAGGATGTCTCCCGATTCACCGAGGACGTCGCCGACGGCATTGACGACGACGATGGCGCAGACCTTGAGGTCGCCGACGGCCACGGCATAGGCACCGACGCCGGATTTCATCATATAATCGGGGCCGCAGAGCTTACCGACCGTGGCTCCCGTCCCGGCACCATAGCAACCCTCGCGGAAGTCTCCCTTGAAAGCCGCATCACAGGCCGCATAGCCCATGGCCGCATCGGGGCGGACATCGTCGCCGCAGCCGAGATCAAAGATACACGAGGCGACGACTAAGGGAACTTTGGCAATCCGCGTTTCAAAGCCGATGCCCTGTTCTTCCAGATAGGTCATGACCCCCGTCGCTGCATTGAGGCCAAAGGCACTGCCGCCGCTGAGGAGGATGGCATGGATGCCCGATGCTGCCGCCATGGGATTTAACAGCTCCGACTCCCGACTGGCCGGCCCGCCGCCGCGGACGTCGACAGCACAAGGTGCGCTTTCAGGGAAGACAAGGACCGTACAACCGGTGCCGCCCTTTCGGTCTTCGGCACTTCCCAGGCGGAACGTTTCTTTCGACAACAATTCCTGAATATCGATTTCTCTCATGGTCATACCACTCCTATTTCTTCAGCTTTTCAAAATCTTTCCAAAGCATGCTCGGCTGGATGCCCGTATTGTTCTGATACTTTCCGTGCGTATACCGGTCGTATTCACCGTCGATATCATGGTAGTAAATCTGGCAGATTTCGACATTGGGATAAATACGGATCGGCTGGACGCAAAAGATTTCCAGCGTCCAGTAACCGGCAAAGCCGACGTCGCCAAACCCGGCTGTAACGTGGATGAAGACGCCCAGGCGCCCGACAGACGACCGGCCTTCCAGCATAGGGATGTAGCCGTCGGTCCGGGTGTATTCATTGGTTCGCCCCAAATAGAGTGTATTTGGCTGGAGGACATAGCCCGACTCGGGGATCTCGATGGTCGACGCCGGATTGGGCTTTGCCATGTCCAGTTCGGCATGGTCATATACCATCAATTCGTTGTGAAGGGATAAATTATAACTATTGGGATTGACCCGTTCCGGATGAAAGGGTTCAATAATAATTTCTTTACCTAAATGTTTGACAATTTCCTTGCCTGATAAAATCATAAGGGCCACTCGCTTTCTCTGGTAATTTCATTTCTTATGATATAGCAAAACAGGCTCGATGTCCACGGCGCGGCGAGCCGGTTTCTTCTTATTTATATCGAAAGCGTCTTCAACATAAAAAGTAACCTTCTCCCCTTCTTCCGCTCGGACGCGGTACAGCGATGCCGTACGGAAATAGTACTGACTGCCGCCGTATTCCCGAATGAAGCCGGCTTTCCCGCCGGGAAGGATTTTATCGATCGTTCCCGTATGCCGTTCTTCACCGGCATGTTTTTCAGCCATCCAAAAAGGCTGCAGCTCTTGGAGCAGCTCCTTTCGGCCAAGAGGCGGAAAATCATAGCTGTCGACTTTCTCGATGAGTTGAGGCGGAATCTTCCAATTTTGCTCAGTCCGGATGAGTTTTGCCAAAAGGTAATGATAATACGCCTCTTTCGCATAACTTCCCATGTTTTCCAAAGCCGATGCAAATTGAGTCATAAAATTGACCTTAGCCCGAAGCTCGCCCGTCGCTGCCATGGCCGCCGCCCCACAGCGCCGCATAGCCGTGCTGTCTCCCTTTGCCTGAGCCGCAAAGAAGAGGCCGCGGTAAACGATCCAGTGCTGCTTGTATTTCAACAACTCCTCAAAGCGCTGCCGTGCGTCCTCAATCTGCCCTTGACGAAGCTGACAAAGACCGATGCGGTAAGAAAACCAAATGTCATTGTCGTGGTGAAGTTCGGGAAAGATACCCAGTGCCTGCCGGCAGAGGGTAATGCATTCATCGTACTTTTCTTCCTTGACCAAGACGCGGCTCATCAGCGCATACCAGCGTTCCCGGTCAGAGGCGATGACTTGATCCCTGCCGCGAAGATTGACCTTTTTTTCCTCATCGGACAAGAGGTCCGGATCGAGGCGGCGCAAATAATCGCCGGTCATATTTGCCACGGAAGGCGGCTTGGTCTTTAAGACGTCGACCATCCGCCATACAGCCAGGACGTACGGCGTATACGGTCCTTGCTGGCTGTACTTTAAAATGGCGTCGACAGCCCGGCGAAAATCTTCGAAGGTATGGAGTCGTTCGTCAAATTTTTGAATATATAAGTAGTAAAGGCACCAGCAGTAGATGCCGTGAAGATTGGTAAAATCCGGAAAGGCAATGATGCCGGCCCGGGCAATTTCCCTCCCCTTGGCATAGTTTTTAACCTTGCGCAGGGCATAAGCATAGTAGTAATAATCCCAGTTCGTCCAGGAACCGTCAGGCGCTGCCTTGTCGTACATAGCCAGGACGTCGTTGTATCGACCTTCCTGACAAGCCTCGCGGGCTGCAAAAGAATCCATAGAAAAACCTCCTACCCGTTTATCACAAAGCGTTCATTGTGCCTATTATAACATATGTTTCTTCTCTTTTAGGAATTATGAGAAACATCTCAAGAAGAAAAAAGAGCTTTTCCACGATAAGACATCATGGAAAAGCTCTTTTACAACCTCCTATGACCTGAACGCAAGGCTCATAGCAAGGGTTTTATCCTTTAATTTTGGCGATTTGTTTTTCCAATTCCGGCATAACTTCAAAGAGATCGCCAACGATGCCGTAGTGAGCAAATTCGAAAATCGGAGCATCGGGATCTTTATTGACAGCAATGATCAATTCAGCATCCTGAATACCCAATTTATGCTGGATGGCACCGGAAATACCCATGGCGATGTAGATCTTCGGTGCAATTTTCTTGCCCGTAATCCCAATCTGTAAGTCATGGGGTGCCCATTCGTTATCGACGAGAGGCTTGGAAACGCCGAAGGCTGCACCGATGCGCTGAGCAAATTCCTGAACGGCTTTCATGCCTTCTTCGTTCTGAACGCCGCGGCCGGCGCCGACGACGATTTCAGCCGATTCAATGGAAAGGCTTTCGGCTGCGTTTTCGACAGCTTCAAAGCTCGTTACTTTGACCGTCGGAGCATCGCCGCTGAAATCGACCTTTTCTTTGATGACTTCACCCGTGCGGGAAGAATCAGCCGGTACACCGTGGAAAATCTTGTCGCTGACCGTACCGAGCTGCGGGCGGGTCGTCGTCTGGATCTTGACCAAGAGTTTGCCCGTGAAGGCCGGACGAATCCAAGTAAGCGTATCGTCATCGCCTTCGTGGAGAACGTCGATGCAATCGGCAACGAGGCCGACTTTCAATTCAGCCGACAGGCGGCCGCCGAGGTCACGGCCGTCCGGAGAACCGCCGATGAGGATGACACTCGGTGCGTATTTTCCGACCAAAGCCGCAATGGCTTTCGTATACAATACCGAGTCATACTTTTCAAGAATCGGATCTTCTACGGCGACGACAGCGTCTGCACCGTAGGAAATCGCTTCGTCAGCCGCTTTGCTCGTATCGGCTCCAACGACATAAGCGACGACCTGTTCACCCTTCTTGTCGGCCAACTGACGAGCCTTGCCCAATAATTCAATGCTCAGCGAGCTCAAGGCACTGCCGGCAATTTCAATATATACGCTGATGTTATTTTTCAATTCCATAGTTCAGAGCCCTCCTTACAGTAAGTTCTTGGCAGTCAGATCTTTAACGAGATTAGCCGCAAGGTCCGCCGGTGTAGCACCTTCGATCATGATACCGACGGGGTTCGGTTCCGGTGCGAACATTTCCGTAACTTTCGTAGCCGAACCGGACTTGCCAACACTTGCTGCATCGAGGCCCAAATCTTCGATACGCCATACGTCGAAGACAGCCTTTTTGGCAGCCATTTTACCGCGAATTTTCGGGGAACGCGGCGTATTGCTCTTGTCCGTAACCGAAACGACGGCCGGGACCTGAGCCTGAACCGTTTCCACACCGCCGTGGTTAGCACGAGTTGCCGTAATCGTCGTGCCTTCGACACTGACCGAATCAGCATAGGAAACGAGAGCGATATTCAAATACTGAGCAACAGCCGGAGGAATCTGACCCGTATCACCATCGGTTGAGCGCTTGCCCGTAAATACCAAGTCGACGTCGCCGATTTTTTCAATAGCCTTCGACAAAATCAGGCCCGTTGCCAACGTATCGGACCCTGCCATGCGTTCATCGGATACGAGAACGCCTCTATCAGCACCGACTGCGATGCCGTCACGCATGACTTCCGCGGCTTGAGCCGTGCCCATGGTGATAAGGGTAATCGTGCCGCCCACTGCGTCTTTGACAGCGACAGCCGCTTCAATGGCATGTTTGTCAACAGGGTTAAGCATCGACGGAGCGCCGACACGGACCAGGTTATTATCTTGTGCAATTTCGATTTCGGAAACTGCCGGAACTTGCTTTACTAAAACTACAATATTCATAGAAGAACCTCCTTTATAAGGACTGTAAGAATAGTGCATTCGCATATTGCGACTCTCTTATGTCCACTATTATACTCTATAATTAAAAATTTATCAATTAAGAATTGTTTTTAATTATATAATTTTTACAGTAAAAATCTCGTAAAGCCATCGTTGACAGACAGGCACTGTTCTTCTAAAATTAAAGAGTCTACAATGGGTTAATCGTTTGATTTTCCAATGAAACTTTATACTTTTAGGAGGTTTTTATTATGTCAGAACCAAACTCCGAACAACCGCGCTATGCCCCGCCTATGGCACCGGACAAAAGCTATGTTGAAATCAACGCCTACGTCGTCGGCTGGGGCCTGTTCTTTGCAGCCTTATTCGCCTTAGCCGTCGGCTACCTGTGTCTAAAAATCGGCCAGACCGTCGACGCCTTTGCGCCGGTATCGGTCCTAGCCATGGGCATGGCCGTCCTCTTCAAACGGAAAAACGCCTTCCCGGAAACGGTCCACATCCAGGCCATCGCCAGCGCCGGCACCAATATCATCGGCGGCGTCATGTTCATCCTGCCGGCCCTCTTCATCCTGCAGCTCGACAGCCAACTGTCTTTTGCCGAAATGGTCATCCCCATCATCCTCGGCGGCGTCCTCGGCGTCCTCTTGGCCTCGACCTTCCGCCGCTACTTCTGCGAAGAAATGGATGCGGCCTACCCCTTCCCGTCGGGCCGGGCTGCTGCAGAAGTCCTGAGCTGCAACGAAGGATCTAAAGCCAAAGTCATGGTCTTCAGCGGTCTCCTGGCCATGGCCTACGACTTCGTCCTCAACACCCTCGGCTGGTGGCAGGAAGTCCTGTCGACCATGACCTTTTCCTGGGGCCAGACCATTGCCGATAAATACAAACTAGCTTTCAGCCTCGACAACGATGCAGCCCTTCTCGGTATCGGCTACTTCACGGGCCTTCGCTATGCGGCTATCATCGCAGCCGGTTCCTTCTTCTCGTGGTTCGTCTGCATCCCCGTCGTCTATTACCTCGGCGGTGATCACGTCATGACCATCGGCGGCCAGTCGGTCCTCTTGGCCAATGCCTCCATCGACGACGTCTTCTCCCAGTACGTCCGTCATATCGGCATCGGCATGCTGGCCATGGCCGGCATCATCGGCCTGGTATCCATGTCGGGCGTCGTCGGCCGAGTCATGAAAAGAGCCGCTACAGACATGTTCTCGTCGAACGGTCCTTCGGCAACGGATCTCCTCCGTACCCAGCAGGATATGCCCATGAGCCAGATCGTCACCGGGACCCTGGCCATGGACGCCTTATTCATCCTCTTCTTCCATGTCACCTGCTCCCAGAGCATTACCCAGACCCTCTTGGCCGGTGCCATCATCATTATCTTCTCCTTCATGCTGTCCGTCGTCGGCATCAGTTCCATCGCCTTTACAGGGAATGAACCGGTCTCGGGCATGACCATCTTCATGATCATCGTATCGGCCGTCCTCATGGGCAACGCCGGCATGAGCGGCAGCTCCGGCATCATCGCCATCCTGATCATGGCGGCCTTCCTCTGCGCCACCTTAGCCGTTGCCGGCAACTTCATGTCGGAATTGAAAGTTGCCTACCTCACGGGTGCTACGCCGAAGAAGATGCAGCAGTGGCAGATCGTATCTATCATCGTAACCAGCTTCGTTTCCGTCGGCGTCATCTTCCTCTTGAACCACGCTTACGGCTACACCGGCCCCGGCGCTTTGGCAGCTCCCCAGGCTAACGCCATGGCAGCCATCGTCAAACCGATGATGGACGGCGGTGCCGCTCCCTGGCCGCTCTACATGGCCGGTGCCTTCTTCGCCTTTATCCTGTGGATGATGAAAGTTCCGCCTTTGGCGTTTGCCCTCGGCGCGTACCTTCCTATGGAAATCAACACGCCGGTCCTCATCGGCGGCTTAGTCTCGTACTTCGTCTCGCACAGCAGCAAAGACGAAGCCCTCAACGAGCTTCGCCTCAGTGAAGGCAGCACCATCGCCTCGGGCTTCGTTGCCGGCGGTGCCATCGGCAGCCTCATCAGCGCCGTCCTCCACATCGGCGGTATCGACTGGTTCCTCAAAGATTGGGTCACGACGCCGGGCGCAACCTATCTCGGCATCATCGCCTACCTGGCCCTCTGTGCCGTCATCTACTGCGTCGCCTGCCGCATCAAGGAATAAGCATAGCCTTAACTTAAAATAGGAAAGGACTTCCTCGACCAGACCTGACAAGCTGACTAAGGAAGTCCTTTTCTATTTCGCTAACATTTGATATCCTATAGTTGATAGAGCCCACCACGCATAAGGCGGAAACGCACTGCGGGTGGGACTTTTTTTATTTTCTAAGAAAAGGCTCTCACCATCTCTTCTTATAGCGTATAAAAACGCCGACCATCTCACGATGATCGGCTTTCTCTTTAAAACGGAGCCCAAGGATTCAGCCAACGATAAACCATCTGGTCAGCGCCAAAATGGACGGCAATCATGCCGACGACAAAGACACCGACGGCACAAGTGCCCGCTTTAATCAGATTCTGCTTGGTAGCCAGACTCTTTACAGCTTCCTTCATGTCCTGCAGTTCCTCGGCGGCAGTCCTGTTTTCCATGGTGTCGGGCTCTTTCAATTCTTCGACGGCGTCTGCTTTCACTTCCGCAGCACTGCGTTCTTTCAGTTCGTGCCAAACGCAGGACTTGCACCATACGTTCCCGTCAAAACGGACAACCTTCTTTTTCTTCCCACAACAACTGCATTTCTTCTTCATATCCTTGCTCCCTCCAACCGACAAGACTCACGTCGGCCATCTTTTGTATATATTTTGGGTTTATTTTATTATATCATATATATACTTTATATGACAAAGAAGGCACGACCTGAGTCAAAAGCTCCGCCGTGCTCTTTTTGTCAGTCAACCAGTATGATAAATCCCATATTTACTTACAAATATGATCAAAGATATACTGCAGGGCCTCTTTGGCCTGGGCATACCGTTCCTCCGTTCCGCTCAGGAGACGGGCAAGAATGATAAAACCAATTTCACGGGACAATGACCGGACGTCATCTGTTGCAGTAGAACAATAGTCAAACCTGCCCCCCTATTCAGAAGGGCACGTTATCTTTATGTCCATTGAATTTTCATAAATTTAGGATACTCTTCTTCTATAGTACCTACGAGCATAAAAGCCATATCCAGAAGCACGGCGGGATCAAAGTGATCCTTTATAAACAGAGACCATCGCATGACGACATCGCCTTCATCACTGACGAAAAACTTGCCAAATCGATACCCCTGATTAAGTTCATTGATCAATCCCAATACGGCTTCTTTCTTTGAAGGATCTTCTATCTTGGCAATATCAAAAATGCCAAGGTCTACAAAGGTCTCTTCCTCGGAAAATTCATAAACCACCGTAAGTATCTGATTGTTTTTAATCTCGTGCTGCGCAATAAAAGCCCGCGTCACGCCCTCATCATCAGTGAGCTCGCGATAGCGATATTCTCTTTCATTCAGATGATCTCTAAATAAATCCAGTTTGCTCATTGTTACCTCCATGATAAAAACAAATACGTATCATAACTTTCATTGCTTTTATCATAACACAAATAACACAGAGTCGTAAATATACGTACAATTTTCCCTAAAAAACGACCTCCCAAAGTCAGCTTTTTAATTCTAAACCTCAGGAGATCAAGGACAGCAAAATCGATTTCACTAGACATGAATCTTGAACAGGCCGTCACGATTGCAGTAGGCATAGATAAAGCCATGGCCCCGGCTCATGAACCGGCACTGCGCATCCTGTTCGGGGTACAGCTTCACCAAGGTATAGCGGTCGGCCGTCACATAGGCCATAAAGGAAATATAGTGCTCCTTGGTCATGGGATGGTCGATATGGACGAAGAACTCGTTTTCTATCATGTCATAGTCAATCTGATGATCTGACGACGCCTCTTCCACCGTAAGGACCGGTAATTTGACACCGCAGCAATGATACGCCCCTTCGCCAAAGCTGGTGATGATATTGCCGCAAATGGGACAGACGTAAAACTTAAGTTTTTTGACATTGGCCGATCGGTTATCGTTGACGGCATATTCACCGGCAAAGAGTTCTGCCACAGAAATCCCAAGGGCCTCGGCTAAGGGCGTGATCAAGGTAATATCGGGAAGGCCCTTGCCGGTCTCCCATTTCGAAATCGTCTTGTCGCTGATACGCAGTTTCTCAGCTAAATCCTTTTGCGTGAGCTTCTTTTTTTCACGCAGTTCTTTTAACATCGTTCCTGATATATAGTTCATAGTAATTGCACCTCTTTCTGTTGCTATGACTATCTTAAAATAAAAGGGGCAATAATACTACCTACGGAGCGTAGAGTACCGGATTGTCTTACAAAAAGCAGACACAAACCTTCATCATTTATGCTACAATAAAGAAAATATCACATTTTCATTGTTTTTTATTAACATTAAGGAGATGTTCCATATGCCCCGAAAGTTACTACTGACGCTCATCCTGTCTTTATGTTTTGCCTTACCTTGCTTGGCCCACTCCTATCCCCTGTCCGAAGCGTATATCGGTGGAGTCGGCCCTAACTGCACCATGAAATATGTCCAAAGTATTTATGGAGAGCCAAAATCAAAAAAATGGACAGCTACAGACGGCATCCGCAGCGTCACATATTATTACAGCCCCTTATATCAAGTCACGGGCAGAACCTGGGCCAATCATGCCATACCGGAAGACGAGTTTCCGGTCGTCGGATATACGGTAAAAGCAAATAATCTCACTACCCCGTCGGGCATTACCGTTGGCGTTCCTTATAGTACCGTTGCGAAAATGTATGGGCCTGGTCAACGATATGTCGAAAAAGGACGCGTAAAATATATTTATAGTTTGCCAAATCAACACGAAATATCTTTTACCGTAAATAAAAAGGGTATCATTACAGAGATTTACCTGGGAACTGATTTTTAAAGCCCTTACCGAGAATCGTAATTTAACGTAATGACAACAAAAAAACTTGCACAAAGGTCTTGTGCAAGTTTTTTGTAATTATCTCAAGGCGTCCAATAAATAGAAATTTCAGATATCTTCTTTTTATTATATTTGATCATCATATTTTGTTCCCAACTGCCATTGCAGCGGTAGAAATGATTTCCTTTATACAACTCAGACGGACTAAAGTAATCGGTAACCACGGAGATATCCTGACCAACGGAAAAGCCGGCTGGCGTCTTTAAGCCGTTATTCGCCGTCGTCCAAACTCGATGAACACCGCCTCTATCATTATACGTAATAAAAAAACTATTCCCATAGCGTGCTGTATGAACAGTCTCAAACGTAACCGGATCTTGACTATAAGAAATATTATCCGGCGCACCGTAAACAGACTGGACGTAGGCTTCTGTCGAAGTTAAACTGACACCGCCAATGGCAATGTGGCTATTCCCGATATACGAGACCCGTGCATGAGCAAAGGACGAAAAGACCATGGTCAAGCAAAAAATCAGGCCCAACAAAACGACTATCTTCTTTTTCACCTAAATCCCCTCCTTAGCGGTAATGTACATCTTCCTCGACGACTTCGCCATATTCATTGATGATGACACTGCTCGGGCCAATCCGCTGGGAGTGGAACAATACCTGATACCCCTCATCGACCACTTCAAGACCATAAATCATTACGCCGGGATACATTTCTGATACGATATCCTGCGCTTCATCGGCATCAATGGCAAAAACGACGGTCGTCGGCATAATGCCTCCCAGGCCGAAGGCGAGACTGATGCCTAATCCCCCAATGACTAAAGCTTTCTTCAAAAGATTCACAACGATACCTCCTAAAAAAACACAACAATGGTTATATATTACAGTTTCGACATAAAATTATATATTCCTTCTGGAAATTTCCATGTCAATCCTATACGGAGGTTTTCGTTGTGATTCCCCGCCTTGACGTGATATTAATTTTGATAGGCCAGTCTTTCCTGCCCGACTCCAAATCGGTGTGCCGGACGATACCATAAGAGCAGGGCAAAGATGCAGACGGCAGTCACGGCCAGGCTGACCGGGTAGGCCATCATGATCCAGTAGAATTCACGATGCTGCGGAAAGACGGCAAAAATCCAAAAGAGGCGACTACCGCAGATGGTGATGGTCGTAACGGCAGCCGGCAGCAAGGAAATGCCGAAGCCGCGCATATAGCCGGACATGTTTTCATATAAAACAGTGAATATGTAGGCAACAAAGATGATTTTCAGACGAAGCATACCGAGTTCAATGACGGCCGGATCCGGAGAGAAAAGGGATAAAAGAAAGGGCCCGAACGAGAAAATCAGGAAAACAGCGGCTACAGAGGCAATGATGTCTTCGAAGAGAGCAATCTTGAAAATGCGGCGGCAGCGGTCAAGGTAGCCGGCACCATAATTTTGACCGACAAAGGTCGTGCAGGCCTGGCTAAAGGAATTGAGCAGGTCATAGGTGATCATTTCAAGGTTAAAAGAAGCCGCCGAAGCAGCAATCGCATTCGTCCCCAAGCTATTGATAGCCGCTTGAATAACGATATTAGCAAAGGTAAAGACGCCGCTTTGAACGCCTGCCGGAAGGCCGATGGCGATAACCGAACGGACGCAGTCCCAGTGAATGCCGATATCTTTGACCTGCAGCTGAATATAGCGGTGGGGCCGCATCAACAGGCGGAACAAGACGCCGGCACTAACGGCGTTGGCAATCACGGTAGCCAAGGCGGCACCGGCGACATGAAGGTCGAGGACGGCGACGAAAAACAGGCTTAGGATTACATTTACCAGTCCCGACACGATGAGTACCTTTAAAGGCATGCGCGTATCGCCGACACTTCGAAAGACAGCCGATTCAAAGTTGTACAACAGGATAACCGGCAGCCCCAAAAGATAAATCCGTAAAAAGAGTACTGCCGACGGCAATACATCAGCAGGTACATTCAGAGATCCGAGAAGCGGTGCCGCCACGCCTTCCCCTGCGAGGGCTACGGCGACGCCGATGACCAAAGCCATGATGACGGCTGTATGTACCGTATGGGTTACAGTCAGTCGGTCCTTACGGCCGATGGCATTGGCGATGACGACGTTGACACCCAATGCCAGTCCGATAAAAAGGTTTAGAATTAAGCCGATGATGGGGATATTAGCCCCGATGCCGGCGACGGCAATCGTATTGGCGGCCCCACTGAAATGACCGACCACGGCCAAGTCAGAAGCCAGAAACAGTTGTTCCAAAATGACCGTCGCTGCTACCGGCAAGGCAAAGAGAGGAATTTTATCCCAGAGCGAGCCGTGCAGCATGTCAATCTTAAACATTTTTTGATTTACGTGATGAATTGTATTTGTTTCTTCCATAGTAAGTCTCCTCCTAACGACACTCATTATAGTGCTATCATCATTTCATAGCAAAGACCTATAAACTATCATTATCATAGTTTACAGCAATGGTACGTCATGCTACAATGAACCTGAAAGGAGACTCTCATGGATATTCGCGTCTTACGTTATTTTCTGGCCACGGCCAGAGAACAAAACATTACCCGCGCCGCTGAAACCCTGCACATTGCCCAACCCTCCCTTTCAAAACAATTGATGGAACTTGAATCTGAACTGGGAAAACAGCTATTGATACGGGGCAAGCGGCGCATCACCCTTACACCCGATGGAGTACTGCTGCGAAAACGGGCGGAAGAAATCGTCGCCCTCCTTGAAAAGACAGAGCAGGAAATCGCCTCAACGGACCAAGATATTACCGGTACTATCGCCATCGGCGGTACACCGCGCCAGGGAGTGCTTGAAGCGGCATCAGCCCTTCATCAGCAGTACCCCCACATCCGATTCAGCTTTCACGTCGGCGATGCCCCGGATATTACGGAACGGCTGGATCACGGCAGCCTGGACTTTATCGTCCTCCTCGACCGTCCGGACAAGGCTGTCTATGGTTCCCATCCCCTGCCCGATGCTTCCGTTTGGGGCCTGCTGATGAAAAGAGATGACCCGTTAACCCAAAAAACGGCGGTCATCCCAGAAGACCTCTGCCATCGCCCCTTGGTCATCGCCCAACGAGAAGGAATTCGCCAGATGCTCTTTGCTTGGGCAAAACCAGTTTCAGACCAACTGGACATCATTGCTACCTACAACGTCATGAATGGCACCCCTGTCCCTTTCGCCCTATACACACCGGGCCTGGTTCTGATTATCCGCGATCTCCTGTCGCCTACCATCGATCCGGCCGTCGCCTTCCGCCCCCTCGATCCGCCCATAAAAACACAACATTACCTGGTTTGGAAACGCTACGCCGCCTTTTCAGCCGCCAGCCAGAAATTCTTAGAAACGATACACCGCCTCTATCCTCAAAAATAATACATCTCCCTAGTTTATGAATTTCTCTGTTTAAAGTAATTTCTTCCTAAAAGGATTGGTTCCATAAAGATATGAGACAAAAAAGAAGTTATCCCTAAGTCACGGTATACATTGAGATAACTTCTTTTTATATACATCACTATTATGTTTTTAATAGATGTCTGCTTGTGAGGTGCCCTCGATAGTCGAAAAATTCGCCGACTCTAAAGAGAAAAGAGCTGCTCAGTTTTTCCTTTAACCGATAGCCATCCTATGAAGCTTCTTTAGCCAAAACTACGGAATCCCCGTCGTGATCCGCCAAGGACAGCAGTGCCAACCGTTCGATAAAGAACAGGCGGCGGTTGAAGAAATTAACGAGTCGACCGACGGCCATGGCCGATACGATAGTCCCAACTCCGATAGCAGCAAAGGTCTGAGCACCGCCATAGAAAAGGGATAGTCCCAAGGCGATGGCGACCAATGTCGAATCGAAGGCCACTTTGGCCGTACCCATGCGGATATTCGCAGTTTGAGCAATGGCTTTTACAATGCCGTCACCGGGGACCATGAGGACCTGCGAGGCCACTTCCAGGCAGATGCCGAAGGCCAGGACAGCACAACCGATGAGCAGGATTACTCCTGCCAGAGGCCAGGAATGTCCCTGCAGCCCCGATAAGAAAGGCATGTACAGATCGAGGGCAACGCTGAAAATAACACTAATACCTAACTGAAGTGCTTCTATAGGATGGAATTGCCGCCGCAGCAAAGCAACTTGAGCAGCAATAAACACGATATTCGCAAAAAAAGTAATCTGACCAAAGGTCCAATTCGAATACAGGCTGATAACGATAGGGACGCTTGATATGGGCGATGACCCTAATCCGGCAACGATAATGAGGTCGATGCCCAAGGCGTTTATCAAAATGCTTAAGATAAATACGGGAATCCGAATCCCTTTATAGTGCATGCGACGCAAAATTAATCACCCCATTTTTTTTGATTTTCAATGATTTTACGAAAGGTTTCCATGAACTGCTGCTGTTCTGCAGGGTCGATGCCCTGCCACATAAAGTCGTCGAGACCGTAGATGATTTCGCGGATGTCCTTGGCCTTTTCCCACCCCTTTTCGGTCAGAAAAATAGACACGCCGCGCTGATCATCGGGACGGATTTCTTTGCGGATGAGTTCCAGTTTTTCCATTCGTTTCAAAAGACTCGTCACTGTCGACTTGTCGATAATGCATTCCTGACCGATTTCTTTCTGACCGGCTCCGTCATGGAACCACAGGTACTCTAAAATCTTAGGCTGACCGGGCATGAGGCCTTCTTGCTTGGTATAGCGGCCGATTTCCCGAGTCGAGCGATTAAATCCGATTAATAACAAAATATGCAAAGCTTCTAAGTCCATGTCGTCGTCTCCTTTATTAGTTTTAATTCAAACTAAATAGTTGTAATTCAAACTACTTTCTTATTATAGTCCAAGTATCCAAAAAGTCAATAGACTTAAGACATCAATACTCAGAAATGGGCAAAAAAAATAAGCACGACGGCTGTCATAGGCCATCGTGCATCTTATCAATCATGGGAATTAGGCGGATAGGGATACAAGATGACTTCTCCGTCGAGGTATTCGGCTAAAAAGATATCCCGCGGTTCATAGCCCTGACGGGTCAATTCCTCCGTAAGCCATTCCGAATCCTTGTCGATCAGCACCAAGACGTCAGTATTGATCTGACCGTCGGCAATGATGGGAAAGCGGATGTTGTCTTCCCCCATTTGAACGACCGTCAGCTGACCGTTTTGCTCGAGGACAGCCCGCTTGACGTCTTGGATACGCTGGACGCCCATGGCTCGCAGCTTCATCTTCAGCTCAAAGGCCTGAATGCCCGAACGCAGGCAGGTTTCGGTCTGCAGTTCCCCCTGCTCGATGAGGATGACCGGCCTCCCATCGACGAGGACGCGAATGATGCGGCTGACGGATTTTAAGTATTTCAAGGTCATGACCAAAATCGTCCAAACGACCATGATCATGAGGAACTGGAAGATACTGATCGTATCGTTATAAATGACACCGCCGATAATACCGCCAAGGACGTAGTTTTGTATCTGATCCAGAGCCGACGTCGGCGCCAGATTACGCTTACCCAAGAGATTAATCTGTAAAATAAGGGCCAACAGCCCCAAGCCTAGTTTAGCAAAAATCATAGAATACGGAAACATGGCCCCTCCTAGTGCGGAACGTCGACGAGTTTGACGTCTTTTTGAATTAAATAGACCCGGTTGATGCGATAGGCCGTATAACTGCTGTTAAAATCGATACGATAGTAATCGTCACGGATTTTAATCAGCATCCCGTCCTGCAGGCGCAGTGAATTGACGGCAATATCCGCCTCCGATAAGGTCATATTGTCGCTGAAGGTATCGAGAAACTGCATCATCCGCGACGTATTTTCCCTCGTTTCCCGCTGGCGGCTGTAACTGTCCCAATTGGAACCGATTAAAAATAAGCCGATCAGAAGCAGGATAATGCTCAAATCACGGTACTTCGACTGCAGTCGGTTGCGCATATATTTGGCAGTGATGATGACCAGAGCCACTAAAATAAAGAAGATCAGGCCGTATTGAAACAAGTAACTGACCTGAGCCTGGCTTTCCAGATAAGCATAGGTATAAAACTGCAAGAAGGCTCCCCCTTTCCCTTTGTTTTTCTATTGTAGCAAATCTTTTGCAAAAAAATCAACTGAAAAGACCTCGTCGAATGATTAAAAAACAGCCTGCCGTCACAGACAGCAGGCTGTTTCCATCATAGCATATAACGGCCGACGATGAGCCCTTTTCCGGAATGCATCTGCATGAAAAGGCACAGTTCTATCCTTTTAAACAGATAGATCATCGGCAGCGATGAATCAGTTATTGGCAGCCGGCAATTCACTGGTGCAGTGCGGGCAGCGCGTGGCATCGTCAGCAATAGGCTGGCGGCAGAAGGGGCACAGGCGCGGATCCGCAACCGGTGCCGGTTTGGGCATCAAACGATTGAGCTGCTTGATGACGATAAAAATAGCGAAGGCAATAATTAAAAATTCAAGAATCGTATTGAGGAAAGAGCCGTAAGCAATGACGGGGATCCCGGCTGCTTTGGCATCGGCCAAAGTTTCTACCTTTTCGCCGTTCATGCTCAACGGGATAAAGAAATCAGAAAAATCGATTCCGCCGAGGAGTACACCAATAGGCGGCATGATGATGTTATTGACAAGAGACGTAACGATCTTGCCAAAAGCACCGCCGACAACGACGCCGACTGCCATATCAAGGACATTCCCCCGCATGGCGAATTCTTTAAACTCTTTAATAAAACCCATGCTATCCACTCCTATTCAAAAATGTAATAATGAAATATTAGTACATCTATTTTATCACTACATCACAAAAAGTGCAAAAGGTTATGGAGAAATTTAGTACAATTTCTTTTAGATTCCCCAGTCGAGCCGGCAAAAGGCCGTTAACGGATGCCGGCCAGCTTCGCCGGGTCCATGGCCTTATCGAAATCTTCAGCCGTAACCCAACCGCTTTGAATGGCCGATTCTTTCAGTGTCAGCCCTTCTTTGGCAGCCGTCTTAGCAATGGTACAGGCCTTATCGTAACCGACTAAGGGGACCAATCCCGTGACCAAGATCAAGGAATTATAGAGGTTGGTCTCAATCCGTTCTTCATTGGGTTCGATGCCGACGATACAGTGCTTACGCAGGGATTCCATGCTGTCCGACAACAAGCGGATCGACTGGATAAGGTTGTAGGCAATGACTGGCATGAAGACGTTCAGTTCAAAGTTGCCCTGGCTGGCGGCGATGCCCATAGTCGCATCGTTGCCCATGACCTGGACGGCGACCATGGTGACGGCTTCGCACTGCGTCGGATTGACCTTGCTGGGCATGATGGAACTGCCCGGTTCGTTTTCGGGAATGCGGATTTCGCCAATGCCGCAGCGCGGTCCCGACGACAGCCAGCGGATGTCGTTGGCGATTTTCATGAGATCACAGGCAAGCCCTTTGAGCATGCCGTGAACGACGACCAATTCATCCTTACTGGTCAGGGACTGGAATTTATTCGGCGCCGTATGGAAGGTCGTCCCCGTCAATTCGCTGACGATTTCGGCAAAGCGGCGGTCATAGCCCTTCGGACAGTTAATGCCTGTACCGACAGCCGTGCCGCCCATGGCCAAATCACGGAGGAAATCGACACCACAGCGGAGCATTTCTTTATTGCGTTCAATCATCCGAGCCCAGCCGCTGAATTCCTGGCCCAACGTCAAAGGCGTCGCGTCCTGAAGGTGGGTACGGCCGATTTTTACGATGTCCTTAAAGGCTTCCTGCTTATCATGCAAGGCTTTATAGAGGGCATCCATGGCGGGAAACAGCTGCTGTTCGATGAGCAGAACCCCGACCATGTGAAGACCTGTCGGGAAGGTGTCGTTCGAGCTTTGGGAATGGTTGACGTCGTCGTTAGGATGGATGCGAACTTCCTTCCCCCCTTCTTTGAGAATGTCTGCAGCCCGGTGAGCGACGACTTCGTTGACGTTCATATTGAACTGGGTTCCGCTGCCGGTCATCCACACGGCCAAGGGGAAATTGCCGTCGAGTTTACCGGCCAGGATGTCGTCACAGGCTTTGGCAATGGCATCGGCCTTATCGGCATCGACAACGCCCAATTCTTTATTGGTCAGGGCTGCCGCCTTTTTCAAATAAGCAAAGACGGTGACCATTTCGGCGGGAATCTTTTCCGTACCGATTTTAAAGTTTTCAAAGCTCCGCTGGGTCTGAGCCCCCCATAATTTATCTGCCGGGACCTTGATTTCTCCCATCGAGTCTCTTTCAATACGATATTCCATAATATCCTCCTTTAAATTCCCATGGCCGACGGATAAAAAATACGAGCATCCATCATTTTGATATCGGCCGCCATGAGCGGTCTGAATTCCATTTGGGCCAGCACGTCCTTTTCAAGGTCGATGCCCGGTGCCACTTCGGTCAGCATCAGGCCCGAAGGTGTCAGGCGGAACACGGCCCGCTCGGTAACGACCAGGACCTCTTGATTCCGAGTTGCCGCATAGGTTCCGGAAAAAGTAATCTGTTCGACGGTCTGCTTAAATTTTTTATAAGCCCCTTCGTGGTCGATGATTAATTTTCCGTCTTCACAGTGCTCCCGCAAGTGTCCTGCCGTAAAAGTCCCCATGAGAATCAATTTTTTGGTATGCTGTGCCAGATCGATGAAACCGCCGGGACCGGTAATGCGTCCATTGAACTTAGATACATTGACGTTCCCTTTGGCATCGACTTCTGCCAGCCCCAGGGCACAAATATCAAGGACGCCGCCATGGCAGATATCCAGCATATCCACCTGCTTTAATTCCGCCTCGGCATTGATAGCCGCCCCCATATCGAGGCCCGACAAGGGAATGCCGCCGATGATGCCCGAATCAGAGGCCAGGGTCAGGCTGGGACCGAAACCTTCTTCGGCGGCTACGGCGCCGATAATTTCCGGAATGCCGATGCCAAGATTCATGACGTCGCCCTGCTTCAATTCAAGGGCAGCTCGGCGGGCACAGATTTTCCGGTTATCCAAGGGATGCGGCGGCAGTGACCGAAGGGGAATCTTTTTTTCACCGCTCAGTTCAGGCCGATAACCCCTTGCCGCGAAGCTTTGGACGTGGTATTTAGGGCGAGGAACGACGATATAGTCGACGAGAAAATGAGGAACCTTCACCAATCGCGAATCGAGGCGGCCTCGGGGTACGACATCTTCTACCTGGACGACGACGATGCCCTTTGATTGGTGAGTTGCCGCGGCGACTTCAAACTGCTCGCCGATCATCGCTTCCCGTTCAAGGGAAATATTGCCGTCTTCATCGGCCAAAGACCCTCTGATAAAACAGATGTCGATGGGAAATGTCGGATAGTAGAGATAGTCGTCGCCATCGACGGATATGCGGCGGACGATGTCCCTGCCCTCAGCTGCCGTCTTAGCGTTAGCCTTACTGCCGTCGAGGAGCGGGTCGGCCAGGGTATGGAGACCGATGTCGGTCCAGACCCCTTTTCTCCCGGAAGCCAGCGCTCGATACAAGGCCAAAAGGTTTCCTGCCGGCACCGTATAAACCAGGCAGTCATTAGCAGCCGCCTTGGCGGCCAATTTCTTTTCCATGCCAAAATGACTGGTGATGATCGTCCCCACGAGGCCGTCGGCAGCTAATCGGTCGCCGCCGCGGCCCCAACCGTCACTCGTTCCGGCAATTTTCACAAAAGTCAGATTACGCGGATGTCCTTCTTCAGCATATCGATCGTGGAGAGCCTTGAACAAGCCGTCAGGCGTACCGAATCCGGCCTGGCCGCCCGCAGCCAGGGTCATCTCATCGCCGACCAGGCGGGCCGCCTCATAAGGTGTGATAAATTGTACCATCTGTACCCTCCTCCCGTCTTCGAAATGCAGGTCTTGCGCCTGCTAGAAAGAAAGCCCCTTTAACATAAAGGGGCTTTATAAACCGTAAGCACTTACGGCAAGTGTTTCAATCCTTTGGCACCGATGTCACGGCGGACTTGCTGGCCGTCAAAGTGGATGCGGTCCACGTTGGCATAAGCCTTATCAATGGCTCCTTTTAGGTCCGGAGCCACAGCCGTTACACCGAGGACACGGCCGCCATGGGTCACATAAGCCCCATCCTTTTGGGCTGTTCCCGAATGGAAGACCATGGCATCGTCTCCATCGATGCTGTCGAGGCCGCTGATGACGTCGCCCTTATGGGACGAAGCAGGATAGCCGGCAGAAGCCATGATGACGCAGCAGGCCGAAGCATTTTTCCAATGCACCATATCCGGCGATAAGGTTCCCTTCGTGCAGGCATACATAATCTGCGCCAGATCTCCGTCGAGGAGGGGCAGGACAGCCTGGGTTTCCGGGTCGCCGAAGCGGCAGTTGAATTCGACGACTTTTGGGCCTTTTTCGGTAATCATGAGGCCTGCATAGAGGCAGCCCTGATAGGTAATGCCTTCGGCCTTGAGACCGTCTATGACGGGCCGTAAAATCGTATCTTCGACGACTTTTTGGATGGCCGGCGTAAAGACCGGAGCCGGGGCATAAGCACCCATGCCGCCCGTATTAGGGCCTTCATCGTTATCAAAGATTCGCTTATGATCCTGAGCCGAAATCATGGGCACGATCGTCTTGCCGTCGACAAAGGCCAGAAGGCTTGCTTCTTCACCGACCATGCATTCTTCAATGACGATGCGGCCGCCGGAAGCTCCGAAAATATGGTCTTCCATCATGGCATTGACGGCGTCAATGGCTTCTTCTTCCGTCTGGGCGACGACGACGCCTTTGCCGGCAGCCAGGCCGTCGGCTTTAACAACGATAGGTGCGCCTTGTTCATGAATGTAAGCTTTGGCTGCATCGCCGTCCGTAAAGGATTCATAGGCTGCTGTCGGAATCTGATATTTCTTCATGAGATTCTTGGCAAAGACCTTGGAGCCTTCCATCTGAGCAGCCGCTTTATTGGGGCCGAATACAGCCAATCCTTTAGCCTGAGCTACATCGGCCAGACCTTCCGTAAGGGGTACTTCCGGACCGACGACCAGCATGTCAATGCCTTCCGAAACGGCGTAATCGGCAATGCCTTCGAGGTCGGATAAGGAAATATCGACACACTTGGCGAGGTCAGCCATGGCTGCACTGCCGGGAATGGCGTACAGGGCATCGACACTCGGGCTCTGAGCCAATTTCCAGGCCAGGGTATGTTCGCGGCCGCCGCCGCCGATGACTGCTACCTTCATTATTTTGCAGCTCCCTTCTCAACCTGTTCTGCCAGATACGCAGCAATAGCCGTATCGTAGACGGCCGTATGATGAAAGGCTTCCTGCGCCAGTTCCAAGCGGTATTCATCGGAGAAGGCACCGTCTTTTTGGAGGATGGAAATGATTTCGCCATACTTGTCGGGATTGGTTACGATGGCAACATATTTGTTGTTCTTCGCCGAAGCTCGGACCATGCAGGGACCGCCGATGTCGATATTTTCAATGGCTTCGGCCAAGGTGACATTCGGTTTTGCAATGGTCTGCTGGAAGGGATAGAGGTTGACGACGACCAAGTCGATCGGCGTAATATCGTGGTCTTTCATGGCCTTTACGTGTTCCGGGTTGTCGCGGACGGCCAGGATGGCACCGTGAATCTTCGGGTTCAGGGTCTTGACGCGGCCGTCCATCATTTCCGGAAAGCCCGTTACGTCCTGAACGGCGATGACCGGTACGCCCGCTTCTTTTAACGTACGCATAGTACCGCCCGTCGAAATGATTTCAATACCGAGAGCCGCCAAGGCCTTGCCTAATTCGACGACGCCCGTTTTATCAGATACACTAATGAGTGCGCGTTTTACCTTCATGCTAACCTTCCTCCTATTCCTGAGTTCCCATGACGACGTTGCCGCGAACAGTCAATTTGTCGTCACAAAAGAGTGCCGCTGCCTTAATGTACGTCGGATGTTCCTTAGTCAGAATCCGAGCCGCCAGCGTATCTTCCGTGTCATCTTCATAGACCGGCACGGATGACTGCAGGATAATCGGACCGGCATCCATATCGGGCACGACGAAGTGAACCGTGCAGCCGGCAATCTTGACGCCGGCTTCGATGGCCTGACGCTGTGCGTGGAGGCCGCGGAAGGACGGCAAGAGGGCCGGATGGATATTGAGCATCTTGTGTTCATAATGGGAAATGAAATCGCCGCTCAAGAGGCGCATGAAGCCGGCCAGGCAGATGACGTCGACTTCATAGGGCGCAATGGCGTCGAGAATGAATGCTTCAAAAGCTTCTTTCGAATCAAAGGCTTTTCGGTCGGCTAAGATGACCGGTACGCCCCATTCCCGTGCCCGGTCCATGACCGGAGCGCCGGGGATATCGCAGACCAGGGCCTTGATATCGGCCTTGATGGTCCCGGCCTCGACGGCATCGTGGAGGGCAATGGCATTGGACCCACGGCCCGAGGCAAAAATGACCATCTTCTTCTTAGTCATGGAACACGCCTCCCCGCAAGGTGACGGGTACGTCCGAATCTACAACCTTGCCGATGACATAAGCTTTTTCATCGCGGTCAGCCAGATTCTTAAGGATGCTGTCGGCATCTTTTTCGTCGACAATCATAATCATGCCGATACCCATGTTAAAGGTGCGGTACATTTCTTTGGCATCGACGCCGCCCCACTTCTGGAGAAGCGAGAAAATCGGAAGCTGCGGCCACGACGTGACGTCGATATCGACGCCGACGCCTTTTGGCAGGACGCGGGGAATATTTTCATAGAAACCGCCGCCGGTGATGTGAACCATGCCTTTGACGGTGAAGTTTTTGATGATGGGCAGGCACGGACGCGGATAGAGGCGGGTCGGTGTGAGCAGGCATTCGCCGATGGTCATGCCTAATTCATCGACGTACTGGTCGAGTTTCATCTGCTGGCGTTCAAAGACGATCTTACGGACCAGAGAGAAACCGTTGGAATGGACTCCTGTCGACGGAAGGCCGATGAGGACGTCGCCGGCCTTGATATTTTCGCCGGTAATGATCTTATCGCGGTCGACGATGCCGACGCCAAAGCCGGCCAAATCGTAGTCGTCTTTGGCATAGAAGCCGGCCATTTCTGCCGTTTCCCCGCCGAGGAGAGCGCAGCCCGATTCTGTACAGGCATTGGCAACCCCTTTTACGATGGAGGCGACCTGAACCGGGTCGAGCTTGCCGACGGCGATGTAGTCGAGGAAGAACAAGGGTTCCGCTCCCTGAACGAGGACGTCATTGATGGACATGGCCACGCAGTCCTGACCTACCGTATCGTGCTTGTCCATCAGGATGGCCAGCCGCAGTTTCGTGCCGACACCGTCGGTGCCGCTGACGAGAACGGGCTTTTTAATATCGCTGTTCATCAGCGAAAAGAGGCCGCCAAAACCGCCGAGGTCGCCGAGGACTTCCGGACGGTATGTAGCCTTGACAGAGTCTTTCATCAATTCGACGGCTTTATTGCCTGCGTCGATATCGACACCGGCATCTGCATAGGTCAATCCTTTATTTGTGTTCGAGAGCATATTTTTCTCCTTCCTCATTCATCTGCGGCGTATCCGTAGGATAATCATCATTGAAGCAGGCTAAGCACATATCTTCCTGGGGAATGTGTTCAATGGCCCGGTTGAGGCCGTCGATGGAAATGAAGTGCAGCTTGTCGACGCCGATGTATTTCTGAATCTGTTCGGGGCTGAACGTCGAAGCGATGAGTTCCTTGCGGACCGACGTGTCGATGCCGTAGAAGCAGGGATATTTAATCGGCGGTGCCGAAACGCACATATAGACTTCCTTGGCGCCGGCTTCCCGCAGGAGCTTACAGATGATGCCGCTCGTCGTTCCGCGGACGATGGAATCGTCGACCATGACGATGCGCTTGCCCTTTACGACGGACTTGACGACGTTGAGTTTCATGCGGACAGCCAGTTCACGCTGTTTCTGGTTCGGCTTGATGAAGGTACGGCCCATGTAGCGGTTCTTGATGAGACCGTGCTTGAACGGAATTCCCGAAGCCTGAGAGTAGCCGATGGCAGCCGTATTGCCGCTATCGGGAACGGCGATAACGATATCGGCATCGTACTGGGTTTCATTCCACATTTCACGACCCATATTTAAGCGGGCCTGATAGACATCCTGGCCGTCGATGACGCTGTCAGGACGGGCAAAATAGATATATTCAAAGGAGCAGATCTGTTTACGCGGTGCCTTGGCGAAAATCGTCGATTTGACACCGTTTTCATTGATCTGAACAAGTTCGCCGGGATGGACGTCACGGACGAATTTAGCGCCGATGGCGTCGAGGGCACACGTTTCCGAAGCCAGGACCCAGCCGCCTTCATCGGTCCGGCCGATGCACAAGGGGCGGAAGCCGTAGGGGTCGCGGACGCCGTAGAGAGTATCCTTGGTCATGAGGACCAACGAGTAGGCACCCTGGATGCGGTTCATGCTTTCCATGATGCGTTCTTCGATGGTGTTTTTCTGGCTGCGGCTGATGAGGTTGACGATGATTTCACTATCCATAGTCGTCTGGAAAGCAGCGCCGCTGCGGTCGAGTTCTTCGCGAAGGGCGCGGGTGTTGGTCAGGTTGCCGTTATGGGCCAGAGCCAACTGTCCCATGGGCGTATAGACGGCCAAGGGCTGAATATTACGAGGATTGTTGGAACCGGTCGTCGAATAGCGGACGTGGCCGATACCGACGGGGCCTCCTTCTTCTTCCGGTACGCCGTCGGCAAAGACCGTACTGATGAGCCCCATGCCGCGGTAGGTATGGATATCCTGTCCGTCGGTCAAGGCGATGCCGCCGCTTTCCTGACCGCGGTGCTGCAAGGCAAAGAGCCCCCAATAAACGTAACGGGGGATATCAAGGTGTTTATCATAAATCCCTAAGACGCCACATTCTTCATGCTGCTTATCCCAAATCGGATCGTAAAACATGAATTAAACCTCCTGTTATTGAGAAAATAGGACGCGCACACCCTTAGAGGGCTTTTACGTCTTCTTGTAATTTCTTGTTTTTAGCCATGACTTCATTGGCCATGTTTTCGCGATATGCCTTGTATTTCTTAGCTAATTCGGCATCGCTGACGGCGCCGATCTGAACGGCCAAGAGGGCCGCATTCTTCGCGCCGTTAATGGCAACAGTGGCAACGGGAATCCCCGACGGCATCTGAACGATGGCCAAGAGGGCATCCATGCCCTGCAAACTGCCGCTTTCCAAAGGAACGCCGATGACCGGCAGCGTCGTGTAGCTGGCAACGACACCGGGCAAATGAGCTGCCATGCCGGCGCCGACGACAAAGGCCCGAATACCGCGTTCTTCAGCAGTCGTAACGAATTCACGAACAGCTGCCGGCGTCCGATGAGCCGATGCCAATAAGACTTCATAGTCTACCCCAAATTCTTTAAAAATAGCTACTGCTTTTTTCATAACGGGAAAATCAGAGTCGCTCCCCATAATTAAAGCTACCTTCATCAGAACCCCTCCTTAGGAATAACAAAACCCAAAAGTGACAGAAATCACCTTTGGGCTTTTCAGTTAGATACACGGAGACTGTTTACAAACGGCATAAAAACCTGTCCATAAACATTTTGTCATAGTGCGTCTCCTCATTGATTAAAATATTTATCAAACACACTTTGATTCTATCAAAAACACACGTGACTGTCAATGAAAATCCGCCTTTCTATGGCAAGACAGTATCCCCCACCAAGGGACTGTGTTACAATGGAATAAAGATGCGATGGAACGGAGGAATACCGATGAATTTAAATGAGAAGCAGCAGCAGGTCGTGAATGAGCTGTCAGAGTCGATTTTACTCAACGCCCCGGCCGGAACCGGCAAGACCCGGGTCCTGGCAGCCAGGGTTGCCAATATATTGGCCCAAAAGAAGGCCAAGGGCTCGGAAATCCTATGCCTGACCTTCACCAACCGAGCCTGCAAGGAACTGAAGAACCGCATCATCGACACGGTACCGGAAGAAGGCTTCGCCGTCACGGTAAAGACCATTCACAGTTTCTGCTACAGCCTCATCAAAGAAGAGACGAAACGGCAGAGCGACCGATACCATGATTTCCTGATCTATGACGACGAAGACTGTAAACAACTCCTCGCTTCCATAGACCTTACGAGAACGACACCGCGTCCGGCATTACAGGAACTTCAGACCTTCATCGAATTTGAAAAAAAGAAACGCGTCATCCCCGGCCTGCGCGATTTCACCAATATTCAGGATGACCTCAAGGGTTGGCTCGCAGACTACGGCGAAGACCTTGTTTGGGAATACGATATCGCCCTTGCCGACAACCATGCCATCGATTTTACCGACCTCATTACCGGGGCCTATGAATTTCTCCAAGACGATGCCGTCTGCCGCCGCTGGCGGGAACGGTACCGCTTTATCTCAGTCGACGAAATGCAGGATACGAGTGAAGTCGAATATACCGTCATCAGCCGCCTCTTTCCGGGCCGCAACATTCTCCTCTGCGGCGACTACTTCCAAACCATTTACGAATGGCGCGGCTCCTATCCTCAATACATTTGGCAAGAGTTTAGAAACGACTATCAGCCTCTGGAAGTTACCTTCACCACCAATTACCGGGCCACTCAGCTCTTGCTGGAAGCTTCTCAGTCCTTCTTATTCCGCACCTTGGGGAAAGTGACCGTCCAGAGCATCTATACCGAGCCGGGCATTTCGGCCTCAAAGGATTGCGGCGCCCCCATCGTCCTCCATAAAGCCGGCACCGGGTTCGAGGAAGCCCGCTGGATTTTCCGGGAAATCAAAGCCCTTCCTCCGGAAGAACGCCTGAAGGCCTGCATCCTCGTCCGCGACAACCGCCAGGCTAAGCTGATCTGGATGGGCATTACGTCGCATAACCAAAAGTACCCGCAAGACCAGCAGCTGCCGGTCACCTGCATCGACCAATTCCACCTGTTTAAGCGGCAGGAATGCAAAGACGTCCTGGCTTATCTGCGCCTCGTGCTCAATAAACACGACAACCTCAGCCTGAAGCGAGTCGTCCAACGCTTCGTCCCCCGCATCGGCCGACGTACCCTGGAAACCATCGAAAGCGATTCCTATCGAAAGGTCGGCCTCATGCTCAGCGACTTCATCGACCCCCTGTCCCACCAAGGGGGTGACCCTTACGGGCTCCTACTGACGGCACTCGCCGAAGGACGGCTGGTCGTCTTCGACGTCGAAAGTACAGGCACCGACACGACGCAGGATGAAATCATCCAAATCGCTGCCATCCGCCTCGATGCGAAAGGGCAGCCCATCGATAAGTTCAACACTTATGTAAAAGCCGGACGATCCGTCGGCACGTCGTACTACGTCCATCACATCAGCGACGAAAAACTGGCCGCTGAAGGGATTCCTCCGAAAGAAGCCCTGACAAAATTCTTGGCCTTTGCAAAAAATGCCGTCATCGTCGGCCACAACGTCACCTACGACTTATCCATCCTCCAAAGCGAACTGCAGCGCCTGGGAATTTCCGAAAGTGCCGACTTTCCCTACTACGATACCCTCGACATCTACCGCCGCTTTTACCCCACCTTGCTCAACCATAAGTTAGAGACCTTGAGCCGCCTCTTCCCCAGCGGCCACAAGCCGACACACGACGCCTTTGACGATATTTTGGCTACAGCCGGGCTCCTGATCCATGCCATAAAGGAAAAGATTCGCCCGACGGAAACAGCCCGCCGGGCCGCTATGGCCATCTATCTCCCCCTCTTTGCCCCCTTCAGCCGAGAAATGGACGCTTTGCGGCGCTTATCCTATCAGGCACGGCCCACGAAAATGATTACGTCCGTCATGAATGACAACGGCGTCAAAGCCTGGTATCAAACACATCGTGACACCTCCGACAGAGACAACCACATCGATCGCTTGGAAAACATCCGTAAGCTCTACCGCATCGCCAAAGAAACAGACGACGCCGAACAGAATCCGCGCGATGCCCTGACCGAATTTCTCAAGATGACGGCCCTTTCGAACAGCGAGCTCGACAGCATGCTGGCCAAGGACCCGAAAATACCGATTATCACCATTCACCAAGCCAAAGGCCTTGAATTCGACTACGTCTTTATGGCCAGTTTAGAAGACCATGTCTTCCCGACTTATTGGGCCCGTCAAAAAGGGGATATTGAAGAAGAAAAACGCCTCTTTTATGTCGCCATGACGCGAGCAAAAAAGAGGCTGTATCTCAGCTGGCACCAAGGATTTGGCCGGCAGAGCTATCTGCCGAGCCGCTTCTTGAATGGTGTCAATCGGGACTATTGTGAAATCAGATAAGACCGGCCATTCCCAGTACCAGGCCCAAGACGCCGGACCCGAGGAGAACCTTGATGACGCCGATGCCTTTACGGGTTGCCACGATGGCGGCGATGAGGATGACGAGCCCGCCGCGGCTGAAGGCCAGCCAATCAGAGGGCAGCTCTTCCGTATTCCATAAAGCCAGGAGGATGAAGCTCAGGCTGGCTACGCATATGAGGGCTACGACGGCCGGACGAAGGCCGTTCAAGATGCCGCGGATCGGTCCGATATCACCGTACTTCAAAAAGATGCGGGCTAAGAAGATGCCCAAGAAAAAGGACGGCGTTACAAAGCCCAGCGTCGCTACGACGGCACCGCCAAGACCGGCGATGCGGGTGCCGACAAAGGTCGCCGCATTGATGCCGATCGGCCCCGGCGTCATCTGCGAAATCGTAAAGATATCGACGAATTCACTCATGGTCAGCCAGTGAAAGGTATCGACGACACTGGCCTGAATGAGCGGCATGGATGCATAGCCGCCGCCGACACAGAAGATGCCGACCTTAAAAAATTCCCAAAAGAGCAAGGCATAAATCATGACGGCACCCCCTAGTTATACAGCGCATCGCGCATAAATAAGAAACCGATGATGCCGTCGATGAGGATGAGCACCATGATATTGGTATCGAAGAACAGGTTGGCTACGAAAGTACCGATGATGATGAGCAGCGGCAGGATCAGTTTTTTCCTGCCCTGCTTGACCAACAGGTCGATGCCGACATTGACGATGAGAGCCGTCGCCCCGCACTGCATACCGCGGAGGACCATTTTGATATAGGCATTTTGAATGAAATAATCATAACTGTACGAGATAATGGTCAGGGTAATCAAACAGGGCAGAACCGTTGCGACAAGGGCCACCAAGGTCCCCAGGACCCCTGCCATGCGGTAGCCGAGGATGACGGCACTGTTGACGGCGACGACACCCGGCATAGACTGGGCAATGGCAACCATATCGAGGGTATCCTTATCGCTGATCCAGTGGTATTCGTCGACGTACTTGCCCTTGAGCAGGGGAATGATGACGAAGCCGCCGCCGACGGTAAAGGCGCTGATTAAAAAGGTCGATTTGAAGAGAGTCCAATAAAAATGGGCGTCTCGTTTCGGTGTGACAAGGTCCATGAGTTTCATCCTTTCTGAAAATAAATGGATTTTTTACATGGCTAGTATACCATAGGTGTATCTATATTGAAAATATTTGTATCATTGCTATAATATACGTAAATCATATACCACAAAAAGGAGTATCCCTTATGGACCTTCGCCAACTCACGTATTTCTTAGCCATCGCCGAAGAAGGCCAGATCACAGCGGCCGCTCGGCGTCTAAATATGGCCCAACCGCCTTTGAGCCAGCAAATGAAAGCCCTGGAAGAAGAACTGGGTGTCGAACTCTTTCTGCGGGAACCGCGCAGCGTCACCTTGACCGATGCCGGCGAAATCCTCTACCGCCGGGCCCGCCAGCTCATTACCCTCGCCGACTCGACGCGCCGCGAAATCGGCGACTTTAAAAACGGCCTGCGGGGCACCTTAGCCATCGGCACCGTCTCGTCATCGGGCAGCGTCATCCTCCGGCCGGCCCTGCGGCAGTTTCACGACAGCCACCGCGGCATCCGCTTTGAAATCTACGACGGCAACACCTTCCATGTCTTAGACATGCTGCGAAAAGGCCTGATTGAAATCGGCATCGTCCGAACCCCCTTTAAGCAGGAATCCTTCGACTGCACCTTTTTACCGGAAGAGCCTATGGTCCTGGCCTATGGCGGAAAAGATCCGAAGCCTGACAAAGAAACCCTTGCCATCGGCGATTTAGAAGGCCTGCCGCTCATCGTCTACCGCCGCTTCAACCAGCTTCTCCTCGACGTCTGCGAAGGCCATAACGTAACGCCGTCCATCATCTGCCGCAACGACGATGCCCGGACGACCCTCCTCTGGGCCGAAGCCGGACTGGGCTATGCCGTCGTTCCAGCATCAGCCCTGTCTCGTGGACGATTGACGACACTGAAAACGAAGGTCATCGACGAACCGCTTCTTCGCACTCGCCTGGCCGTCATCACGGCCAAACATCGCTACCTGTCCGGCATTGCCGGCCAATTCATCGAAGCCTTAACCAAAGCCTGAGGATTATTCCTTAACGGCCAAGCCCTCCAAATGCAGGAGGGCTATTTTTTTATCGATACCGCCGGCATAGCCCGTCGCCTTGCCGCTGGCCCCTAAGACACGGTGGCAGGGAATGATGACCGAAATGGGATTATGACCGACAGCGCCGCCAACGGCCTGGGCCGACATGGCCTTCCCCGTCTGAGCTTCAATGGTTTTAGCCAGGGTGCCGTAAGTCGTCGTCTGGCCGTAAGGAATCTGGCAGAGAAGGCCCCACACGCGGCGTCGGAATTCATTGCCTTCCGGTGCCAAAGGCAGGGTCATGATAGCCGGCATACGACCGGCAAAGTAATCATCAAGCCAATGGGCAGCCTTCTGCAGCACCGGCGTTTCTTTCACCGTCACCTCAACCCCCTTCAATCCGTCCCTATCATATTTCTGCCCGTCAAACCAAAGGCCGACCAAGGCCGTTTCATTGGCAGCTATGGTCATCGCCCCTAAAGGCGACGCATAGCCCATCGTATAATACATCGTAAGTACATCCTTTCGATTATTGTGGTCAATCGTTACCTTTTAATTTTCACCTCACGGCTATTGTCTATACCGTTCAATCGGTTCTCAATAATTCCTAATTTGTAAATCTCGTCATTCGACCACCTTACCATAATATATATTCCACGTATTAAAAGAATCAATATTGAAGAAAAATCCTGTAGTTATAATGTTTCTCTCCACCCATTTCCATTTTATACCTTTCATCTCCGCGAGATAAATCCAATCCTCAAATCGTTGAATGTTCCTGCAAATATTTAACGCTTTCACTGATCATAACCTTACCCGGTGCATACTGTGAAAAATCACTATCCATGGCTACGATGGGAAAAACAATTTCATCAAAATTAGTGAGGAAACCGCTCATAAAAGCAGCCGGGCGATTATTCAAAAATAGGCAAAAGGTATAATGCGAATCCATCTTTTCCATAGCCCATGTCAAAGCAGAAAAATATCGATGCTTAAGGAATGGAAAAAAATCTCGCTTGCGGTGTTTTCGTTCTGACTCTCTCTTCGTATAAATTCTCATCAAACTTGATAAAAGTTCTTTATTCTCGATAGGTCCCCGAATTACTTCCAAACGAATCTCGGCATTCGTTTTCTTTGCTTTATTGTAAGCCTTATGGAGGTTAGACCTGGAATTACGGGATAAACCCTGAAAATAACTTTCGTACTCATCTGGAAACATTACCTTAACACAGACTCGGTCCATTTCCATTTTCATACAGTACTGTTCAGACAACTCATTTTGATGCTGCATGAAGAAATGATAGAGTCGAGAGCGCTGATTTATTTTATAAAGTCTCAGTTCCATCCCACGAAATTGTTGACCTAACTCGTTTAAAGCCGAAAAAATCTGTTCGTCTGCAATATTTTTATCATAAATAAAATCTAAATTACCAGCCCCGCTAATATTTTCGCCAAAAATATAGACCTTATTCTTTTTGACAAATACCGGAATTACCATCAACGGCCTCGTCGGTTCCTTCTCCGCATAATAAATAAAGAAATGGTCTTTTTGGCGCAACGTTGTGGGTTTTACTTTTTTATATTTAAAAATATATTCATTATATTCTCTAGACGAGTAAGGAAACACATACGCATTCTCTTGATACAGTTTTTTCCAAGTCTCTGTCAAAGTCGAACTTTTCCAGTCATACTCAATCAACACTCCAACATTCCTCCAATGAACGAAAAAATACTATGCATAGTATTTTTTATACCAAGCAGCAAACTGTTCCAGCCCTTCTTCAATCGTCGTTTCCGGCTTAAAATCAAAGTCGCGCTGCAATTCGCTGACGTCAGCATAAGTCTGATAGACGTCGCCGGCCTGCATAGGCAGATATTCTTTTTCTGCAAAAAAATTATCAGGACACATATAAAAAAGCTCATAAAGATGGCCTCTACACTTAGATATGGCGAACCATCCATGCCGTCAATGATACATAGTCCGAAGCTAAACGTTCTCCTCGATTACCAGCAACATTATATTTTTCACGCAAATCAATCGTCGCCTCACCTTGAGCTTCGGCCTTTCCAGACATTACCTCACCCAATTCATCTGTCGTCATCCATTGCTTTGGAGTCACAATATACTCTGGCTGTTCCTGTGTTAGTGATGGATAAAGCGAATAATACGTAAAACCTTTAGGTGCAATCAATTCAAAAACCGTAGGCATAATATTCAAATGAGTCCCTATCGTCGCCCCCGAAAACCAGTCTTGCGAAAGATCCCGATGATGAATTAACAGCGGTGTACAATATAATTCACGAAACAGATAGTCTCGCGGCACCAACGATGAGTTGCCTAAGTCCCCATACAAACTGGAATGATCTCCCGTATAAATAAAGAGACTATCGGGAAAAGCATCCTTCATTTCAGCAATAAACTGACTTACAGCTTGGTCAGCATAGCGCGCTGTTCCCAAAGCGCGGCAGCGGCTTTCACTATCTCTAATATCTGTTTTAATAGTACTATCAAAAACAGACTTATCAAAATTTAATACGTCATATTTCAATTTATAAGGACCATGGTTCGATGTCGTATAAATAAAATGAAATGTCGGTTCTTCAAAATTCTTGATTCGTCTGGCAGCTTCTTTTAAAAATACATGATCGTATACACCAACCCAAGTCTGAGGCGCCTTAGGTCCACAAAAAGAAGTTGCACTTTCGACACAGTCAAAACCTTGAGCGATACCAAAATGATTAAAGTTACCATTTGACGCATTGCCACCATACCAGTAAATCGTTCGGTAACCTAATTTTTTCATCTGACCGGCAAATGTCGTAGGAACACTTTTTTTCCAAAATAATTCCATCTCATTTAGTTCTAACTGTGCGTCATAGATTCCCGCCATCAAAGAAACGATGGATGGTCTGGAAATATTTCCAGCCGGTAAAAATTTATTAAAATAGACTGTATTAGGATTATTAATCAAAGCCTTGGTTCCATCCATTATATGCAATCCAGCATATAATGGATCAAGTGCCCATTGCGGTACACTCTCTCCAACAATAAGGAACACATGCTTCGGCTTTTTGATTTTGGCTCCCTGTGCAGTACGGACAAATGCCATCAGAGGATTTTCTAAAGACTGCCAGTTTAAAAAATAGTCATTGGGCATGATATCTGTAATGTGCTGCACTAAGTCTTCATCACTATACTGCATTTCATCTGCCAACGGTTTCCGACGCACCCATTTTAGCGCTACCAAATCGTCGATACATGCTCTAGCTAAGAAAGAATCTTCCTTGACAATTGAAGGAATTGTATCCCATTCCGGCTTATTTCGATGGTCTAAGGTACCTCCGAATCTGACCCAATAAAAACCGACGATAGCTAAGACAAAGACAAGCACATTAAAAGTATATTTCTCAACAGGTAAATCGAAGATAGGCAATCCAATAGAAGGTATGCTCTGCAAAGCAAGACAAGCTAATAAAACTAAAATAGTATATGGTATATATCCAATCAAGATCCATGCACCATAATCTTCATGAAAAAAAACATCGATAAGATTGCGTTTTTCCGCATTTTTACCCATGTTAAGCAAATAATTATATGTATCATGAAAATGGCGATAGAAAATCAGTTTCCCCATAAACGCCGTATATAAAATCACGGCATAAATACCGCCAATACTTAATCGAAGTTCCAGACCATGCACTCTAAAAAAGTCAAAAAAGGCCGCGGGAATCGAAATTAAAACGAAAGAAACCAAAAACACATAAGCGTTAAAATCCATCCCCCACCAAAACCCATATCGAAAACATTCAAAAAGGGCTTTTCCTCTGCCACTAAATGAAGAGTACGGTTGATATATTTTTATAAAGGCTAGTCTAAACACAGCACTCAAAATCGGAAAAAATAAAAATAATTTAATATCCTGTTGCAAGCCATAAAAGAAATATTCAAACATAAAAGCTCTCCTTATACTGTCTACTCGGCTGGATTAATATGCATATTCGAATGCTATTAGTCTAACGATCAAAGCACCTATATAGTTTTAACTGACAAGGTTTGCGGTAAATAATTCTATAAATAATATAGACGATGTCTCTATTATTATCTTCAACACTTCAATGTAATACAATCCCTCTAATGGAATCAAAAATAAAAGTTCAATCACATTAATATATACATCAAACAAATAACAAAAATACACCTAGAAGATATTATCTTATCAGCTCTAAGTACGTAATTTGTTTCTATTCACATCGGATACTTCTCTTAACTGAATCATTAAAGCTAATATGAACCACAAAGTTCGAATTACAGATGACAGACGATAGGTCGGCTGAAAAACACCAAAAAGTACCATTCCCGCTAAAAATACCGTAAAGAAAATCAAGTCACAAGGATTTCTATGCTCTAGCCACCGTTTAAAGGGCGAAATCAGAAAAAATCCGTAGAAATACAGCAAGCCTAAAAAACCAATAGTTCCGGTTTCAGCCAATAATTGCATATAATTACTGTGGGCATGCGGTAAATTTTGAGTCTCTTCCGCATATCGGTATCCTTTATTTTTATAATACCAGTTCCAATTATTTAGTCCAACCCCATTGATTGGATAATCCTTAAACATATCAACGCTCGCCTTCCAGGCCCATATACGATCAACATTTGATTTATTAGTTGTCGTATTCATTGTGGTAGATAAACGTTCCACGTATTTAGGACTACTTCCAATAGTGCCACCGATCAGTAAAAGTATAATCAAAACAATCCCTGCAATCTTTTTGCTGTTCCGCAAATAATAAAACAAATAAAAGGGAGCAACTAAAGCGCTGACTAAAAATGCACCTCTTCCAAAACATCCAAAAAGTCCGGCAATCGAACTAATCACACCTAAAAGTGCAAATTTTTTAATATTTTTATCAAAAGATGAATCCAAAAGAATAATAGCTGACAGAGCCAAAACCATACAAATAATCGCGGTCAAATCCAGATAGTCGCCATGAAACCCACGGCCTCTCTCCCAATGCAAGATAAAAAACTGATAACAAGCCACAAAACAATCTATCGAAAAAACGCCTAAAAAACCCGCTAATATCTTTAATAAATACTCTTTCTGCCGTACAAAAGCAACGATTAAAACAAAGACCATAAAGCGCCAAACCCAATCGCCTAAAAAATAGTAAAATGTGGCAGCTTTATTATCAACGTCAATAATAGAAAATAAGGCCGCTGCAAAAAAAATCCCTACTGCTTTCATATACTTCTTTGCCAAAGGATTTAATTCTAATCTTTTCCCGTTTTTCCACCATAAGTAAACCCCCATCAGAGTTGCTAGCGCTAGTGAAATTTGAGAAACAGCTGTGGATAATCGAGTTAAGCAAACTCCCAGTCCAATCAAAACGGCCATCACAATCTCAAAAACTGGTGCTGATTGGTAAAAGCTTATTTTATTATTGTTCTCCATTTTATATTCACCATCTAGATTAGATTTATTATTTCAAAAGCTATTCGAATAACTTTTCCATATATTCCCACTCAGAAATAATAATTTTTTAATAGATATACTTTCAAGATAAAGCCTATATCCTCAGCCTTGATTTCACAGAAGAACTTGTACCTTCCTTATACCATCCATCAATGTTTCCACCATTAAATCATTATAGATATTCATAAATGGCCTATAGATATTAAATTGACAAACAGCGCTATAATACATAGCTCATCGAACCATTGGATTGAGAGAAAAAGCATATCCAGCCTCAAACTATTTGAATAAATGATACAATTCATCATTCTCTACTAATTGATTAAAAACTATTTGTGCTGTAATATTTTTCATGCATTTCACCGTCTTACACTTACGTGCAGTTTCATCATTGCATGGTGAACATTCATAGTTTAAATATATTGGCGTACATTTTTTCTAGGCGCCCAACGTGAAGGTAGATCCTTACTAAAAAGAGGAATAACAAACGTTCCTAAAGCACCTGCAATATGCATAGGGCCACTATCCGGAGTAACAACACATTTAGCCCGTCTAATTAATTCAATCAGTTGTAATATTGAGGTTTGATTAAATAAACTATGTGGGGAATTAGGTAAAACCTCTTGTTCATCAGATAACTTACCTGTAATTATAACTGGTATATTATATTTCTTTTTAACTAAATCCAAAAATTTTATCACCTCTTTTACTGGCCAATTTCTCCTTTCAAATCCAGTAAACGGGGTCAATAAAATGAACGGAGCATGGGGCGGTATTCCGATATCGTTCATCAGTTTATCTACTTCTTTTTTCGTGTCATCGCCAGGAATAGATACATCACAGTCGCTCATATCACCATCTATAGAAATGCCTAGAGCTTCTGAAAAAATTTTAGCATTTGTTTCCGCCGCATAGCAGGTTGATTTAGCTACATTATTGACCAATGAATGTGTTAAACATTTAGTTAGTGCCTTTCCCTTACGTGGAACGCCTGCTCGAACTTTGATTCTAAAAAGCCAAGCAAAAGGCAATATATGTGGTTGCCAATCGGTAAAAACGACCGCATCCTGTCCAAATAAATTAGGCAAAACTCTATATCGCCCTAAAAAACGTCCCCGTTTTATACAGACAACATCATCAATATAAGGAATACGATTAATAACATCAACAGTTTTATCAATAGTCATAATTGTAATTTTACAAGTAGGGTATAATTCTTTAATTCGCCTTAGGACTGGGGTATACATAATCAAATCACCAACCCCACCACCGGTTGTCATAAATATTTTCTTATGCTCCCACATAATAAGTTAACCTCAATTCGCCACATTATCTATTTAAATCAATATTAACCAACAACTTTTCCCATATGTTCCAAATCGCTTGAGGAGAAAATTCTTGCATTCCTATACAGGCATTTCTTCCCAGGGAAATTCGCAAAGAGCGATTTTCCATCATTTTTTTCAAAGCTTCTCGAAAAGGTTCAACCCCATCTCGGCACAGAAGTCCCGTCCTTTCATTTTCAACCATCCCACGGACTGATTCACAATTATAATAAGCAACGCTAGGAAGCCCCATACTCATGGCTTCCCCTAAAGCTAAGCTAAACCCTTCATAAGCACTGGGAAAAGCAAAAATGTCGCCTTTTTTCAATACTTCAGGAACTTCATTCGTCGTTCCTTTAAGGAAGACACGATTTTCCAGATGATGCTTGCGAATCAATAACTGAAGTTCTTTATAATAAGCCTTTCCATTTTCAGCCCCCCATAATTCAACATCCCAGTTAGGAAATTGTTCTGCAAGTCCAGCAAAGGCCTCAATTAGAAGATGCGGTCGTTTATGATTCTTTGAAAGACGCCCTACAAAAAGAATTTTATATCGTTCTTTTTCAGCTGATAAATCGGCCTGCATTTCATATTGCGGAATAGCGTTACCGATAACTACTGTTTTTACATTCGGCAAATGCCTCTTAATGTGTTCTTCAAACGATGGCAACAGGACTTGGCAAACAGCACTTTTCTCCAGCGCAGGAATTTCTTCTTTCGGATAGGTATGAAAATAATCTTCCGGATCGCCGTGACTCATGGTGATGACAGGGATATCTATTTTTAAATCACAGAGCAGCATCTTACTGGCTGCCGGCTGAAAAGACACAATAACATCCGGCTGAACGTTCTGTAATACATCCCGCAAATTGTCTAGCAAAAACGCTTCAGCAAAATCATTATTAACGGTCCGTGCTTTTTGTTTATTGAAAGTACGATAAAATTCTCTTTTTATTTTCAAATACCACGGGTAGGGAATAGATTTTCCTTTATAATGGCGAATATCATAGGCTGGAACATCTCTATCTAAAGGATAATAAAAATTTCCCGTTTGGACATCACTGTAAGCAAGTGTAACATGATGCCCTCTAGCCTTCATTTCATTAGCAAACGCACAAGTTACTTTTGCAAGACCTCCACTGTCTGCAACCATTTTAGTCAAATTGGTTAGTAAAATTTTCATAAGCTTCATTCCTATCGAAAAAACATTACTTAAAGAATATTGTCATGATTTTTTGAATCATTTTATCCTGTCCATACATTATATTGGCCTCTATCAATCCTTGTCGATATTGTTCCTGTCGTTCTGAAAATTCATTTACAAAATGCTCTAGTTGATGTGAAAAGCTTTCAACAGAATCCAAATTCACAGCTACTCCAATATCAAAGTTCTGCAAAACTTCTGGATTCATTTCAGGAGACTGTAAAACAGGTTTATAATAACCAATTGCAGTAAAGAGCATCGCACTTGGTTGATAACGATATCGTTTCGCCCCGTAAGGAAGGAGCAGGACATCAATGTCCATGATTTCTTTCTGCCATTCTATGCCTAAGAGGTTTTTATGCAGAAAACGAAGATTATCATAAGTCGCATATTCATTTTGCAGGCGTTCGAAATCATCACTATCTACTTGAGTTGCTGTCGCTCCCTGTACAGTCAGAGTAACCGGATGGGTAAATTTTGCTTTGACGAAAGCTTGAAGAAAGAAATCCAGATTTTTTTCCTTACGATACTGGCCAAAAAAACCAAGGCGCAATGGATGATGAACATGAAACTCCGGTGTTACTGATAAATCAAAAGGAACGTACACCGGTGCCATAATCGTATAAAAATTAGGGCAATCTTCTAATTCAGGGAACTCCGTCTGTAATCCTAAAGCACCCAAATAAACATTTTGATAATCTCTTAATCTTTTGACTCCCTCACAAAAACGATTCCGATCTTTAGGCATGATTCCATGAAACATAAATAAGAATGGCACTTTACTCTTCTTCAAGATACTGTGACGGATAGACCGCATGACACGCCAACTATTTGTAGGTACGATAATTGCATCGCATTTACCATCTAGCCCCTTTTTGCAGGCGCTATTCAACCAGGCAATACGACGTTTTTCCCGTTGCATAGATAGCCACAGACGTTTCAATCGGCTAACGCCGGCATATGAAATTGCCGCTCCCCCATCTAGATAATCAACATCGCAATGATAGTCAATCTTAAAAGGAAAATTCTCCGGTACGAAAAACACCGGTTCATGTCCTTGTTTCTTCAATTCTTCGACAAGGATTCGATCGAATTCCACCTCATGTCCTGCCGGCATGACAATGGATTCCAAAATAGCAATACGCATAGCGTAAAGAACTCCTCTCTCTTATTTCGGAAAAATACATAAAGTCTATTGATACGGAACCTCCAGATTTTTCAATTAAAATATAAGACCACATCATCAGCAAGAAAGCCATCCATAGTAAAGCACAACATCATCTATTATGCTTTTCCAATCGCTGTAACTCATGTAATTTCAGATACTTCAACATTGTATAGAAGAAATGGGTGCAACACAAGTAAGCGCCTATGCCCCCATCTAAAAAACCCTTGCGGACAATAAACATTTTAAAGAACCCCCCCATACTGTGCATGAGAATACCTGCCATAGAAGTTCGCTTTCCTCGTTTATAGGCATCTTCAGCCCAAATAGAAGTGTATAAGCAGAGTTTTTCTTCCCATTCGTGCCAGTCACGATAGGTGTGGTGTTCAATAAAACCATTCAAAAGTTTATCAGGCAAGTCACATTCTGGATGTTCATGAACTTTATTAACCCATTTGACGGTCTTTCTTGGAAACATACGCCGCACATGATCCGGATTCAGGACACCGTGATTAAAAGTAACACCAAAAGCAACAGACTTGCGCGTAATGACATACTGTGTATCCAATTGTCCCTCAACAACAATGCGTCGAATATCAGCAACCAATTCGTCATTCAGGCGTTCATCGGCATCGAGATAGAGGACCCAGTCGGCATCGGTCTGCTCAAGAGCAAAGTTGCGCTGAGCTGAAAAATCATCGGTCCAGGCGCGAAAACAGACGGTTGCTCCCTGCGCTTTGGCCAGGTCCACCGTCTTATCCGTACTTCCTGAATCGATGATAATAACGTCATCAGTACATTTTTTTGCATTCTCAACAACGTCGACAATGTTGTCTTCTTCGTTCTTCGTCAAAATCAAAATTGCTAATGAGCTCACGAGCCGGTCCTCTTTTCTTTAAGATAAGGTCTTTCCTCGGTATACTTAAGCTTGTAACATTGTATCACATCCAGCTTGTAAAGTACAGAAAAGAGCCGGCTGTACATAGGCATCTGCCCCCTTTTCATGAATAACGGCTTTAAGGCATCCCATAAAAGACTCACTCATTCTCATTTCAGATGCCATGAAACACACTATAGCTGCCAAACAGCAAAAGACTGCCCTGCCGAGTGGCGGGACAGCCTTTCCAATCCGGGATGGCCCCGGCTTTTTATAACTGTTTGATGAGGTTGACCATTTCGATGGCGCCGGTGGCAACGTCGAAGCCTTTGTTCCCGGCTTTTGTGCCGGCCCGTTCGATGGCCTGTTCGATATTTTCCGTCGTAATGATGCCGAACATGATGGGCACGCCGGTCTTCAGCGATGCCTGAGCAATGCCTTTAGCCGATTCGCCGCAGACGAGGTCGTAGTGGCTGGTGGCACCGCGGATGACGGCACCGAGGCAAATGACGGCATCGTATTTACCCGATTCTGCCATTTTCTGAGCGATTAAAGGGATTTCAAAAGCTCCCGGAACCCAAGCCGTCGTAATATCATCATCGTTGACGCCGTGACGGTGGAGGGCATCGTAGGCACCGCCGAGCAGTTTGCTGCAAATAAATTCATTGAAACGTGCGACGACAATACCAAACTTCGCACCAGAACCGATTAATTGACCTTCTTTAATGTGTGCCATTATAAAAACACTCCTATTCTAAATTATGATTGAAGTTAAAATCCATTTTCCAGCAGTTTGTCCAAGGTCAGACCTGATGAGGTCTGCGGCGAACCTACTGTGAAGCGATGGACGTATTTCCCGATAACATCCGTTTCTAAATTGACGATGGCTCCCGGATGTTTGTCCATAAGGGTCGTATTGGCCATCGTATGGGGAATGATGGAAACAGAGAACTGACTGTTGCCGACGGAAACGACGGTCAAGCTGATCCCGTCGATGGTGATGGATCCTTTTTCGACGATGAAGATTTCCATATCCTTAGGAATGGAAATGGTGATGACCCGGGCAATACCGTCATTGGCAATGCGGGCGACATGCCCGACACCGTCGATGTGACCGCTGACGATGTGGCCGCCAAGTCGTCCTCCGACCTGCATGGCCCGTTCCAAGTTAACCTTAGAACCGCTCTTAATGGTGCTGAACGACGAACGGCGCATCGTTTCATGCATGACGTCGGCCGAAAAAGTCGAGTCAGTCAGATCGGTTACGGTCAGGCAGACGCCGTTGACGGCAATGCTGTCGCCAAGCTGCGTCCCTTCTAACACTTTATGGGCCGCGATAGTAAGGCGAATCGAGTCCGGCCGGCGGTCCATATGGGCAATCGAACCCAATTCTTCAATGATGCCAGTGAACATAGGCACCCTCCCTATTGGCATTATATGCCGTTAGTAATACATTATTTTCATGGAGCTCTACGGAATCGTAGATAAGCGGCAGGCACTCGTCGAGTTCGTCGACGCCATAGCCGCCGACCGACGGCAGGGCTCCGACGCCGCCGATGATCTTATCGCCCATAAAGGCGTAGACCTTGTCGACGAGACGGGCGTCAAAGAAGCTGCCCTGAACGGTGCTGCCCCCTTCGACGAGAATACTGGTCAGCCCTTCTTCATGGAGGCGTTTCAAAGCTTCCGGAAGGTTGATGGACTGATTGTCCTGAAGTAAAGGCGCCAGAATGACCCGAACGCCGGCATTTTTCAAAGCCTTCATCTTTTCAACGGGGCAGGCCGACGTCGTCATGACGATAGTCGGCGTCGTCTTATCGGTTACGACCAGCGACTTCAGCGGCGTCCGCCCTTTGGCATCGAGGACGATGCGCACCGGCTGGTGCGGTGCCGCCTGTCCTTCCCGTTCAATACGGCAGGTTAACAGCGGATTGTCCGCCAGGACCGTATTGATGCCGACTAAAATGCCGTCGTAAATGGAGCGCAGGTAGTGGCCGTAGTTTCGAGCCCATTCGTTGGTAATCCATTTCGAATGGCCCGTCCGCGATGCCGTGCGGCCGTCGAGACTTTGAGCCAGCTTAACAGCAATGAATGGCTTTTGGACCATCATGTTCTTGATAAAGACTTCGTTGAGCTGGGCCGCTTCTTTCGACAGCAGGCCCACTTCGACAGCGATGCCGGCCTTGCGCAGGATGGCCGCTCCCTTGCCGGAGACGCGGGGATTGGGATCGAGCATGGCCATGACGACCTTGCCGACACCCTTTTCGGCCAGCGTCCGCGCGCACGGAGGAGTGCGGCCATAGTGGGCGCAAGGTTCAAGGGTCACATAAACCGTCGCCCCTTTGGCTTTTTCGCCGGCTTCGCGCAGGGCCCACACTTCAGCATGGGGTGTGCCGGCCTTATGGTGATAGCCGGTGCCGACGATTTCGCCGTCTTTTACGATGACGCAGCCGACGGCCGGATTTGGTGTCGTATAACCCAGAGCTGATTTAGCCAGTTCCAGGGCTTTTCTCATATACTCTGCCGGTTCCAATATATTCCTTCCCTTCTTCTTGGATTTGCAGGCGGGAAAACGAAAAAAGGCTATGGATGAAAAATCTCCATAGCCCTTTGAGCACAACAAAAAAAGACACTGTCGTCTTTTCCCATCCAGACTGTACTGTCGGTACCGAAATTTCATCGGTTCAACCCTTGCGGGTTAGCGGACTGTCACCGCCGGTCAGGAATTGAAAGCTCCGCTTTCTCACCTTGCCTCAAAGACTATTTCTATTCTTCTTTTCATGTACGATTTTAGCACATGAAAAGGAGAAATACAAGTCCTTATCGTAAGGACTCAATGGCAGCTTTTCGATCGGCCGCGCCGAATACAGCACTGCCGGCAACGAGGAAGGTAGCGCCGGCGTCCTTGACCATCTGAACGGTCTTATCGTTTACGCCGCCGTCGACTTCGATGACAGCTTCGGTATTTCCTGCATTCTGAAGGAGTTCCTTAGCCTGACGAATTTTTTCGAGACTGTAAGGAATAAACTTCTGACCGCCAAATCCCGGATTGACGCTCATGATGAGGATGAGATCTAATTGTCCGGCAACACAAGACAAGGTCGATACGGGCGTCGCCGGATTGAGGGCCACACCGGCCTTCATCCCAGCTTCATGAATCTGCTGCAGAACCCGGTCCAAGTGGACGCAGGCTTCCTGATGAACCGTCACATACTGGACGCCGGCATCGGCCAAGCCGTCGATATACGCTTCGGGATTGGTCACCATCAAATGAGCGTCAAAAGGCAGTTTGGTAACCGGGCGCAGGGATTTGATGACGGGAACGCCGAAGGTTAGGTTAGGTACAAAATGGCCGTCCATCATATCGATGTGGAGACAGCCGGCACCCTTGCTTTCAACGTCTTTAATTTCGTCTGCTAACCGCGAAAAATCAGCAGATAATATGGATGGACAAATAGTTACCATGACTATCGTTTCCTTTCTGCAATAGATGTCATTATTTTACAGTACGTTTCATACCGTTCTTGTTGGATCTGACCGTCGGCAACAGCCTGTTTTACGGCGCATTCCGGTTCGGACAGGTGGAGGCACGACGAGAACTTGCAGCCTGCGCTGTATGGCTCCATATCGGGGAATAAAGGCAGGACTTCCCGGGCATCAAGGTGTTCGAAATCAAGGGAACTGAACCCCGGCGTATCGACGACGTAGGTACTATTGTCGAGACGCATGATTTCTGAATGGCGCGTCGTATGGCGGCCCCGTTTTATCTTCTCACTGACGGCACCGATGGATAAGTCCGTCCGTCCCAAAAGCTGGGACAAAAGGCTCGATTTACCGACGCCGGACGGGCCGGCAAAGGCCGTCACCCTCTGCGGCAGCCGCTCATAGAGCATGTCGAGGCCTTCTCCAGTACGGGCCGACACGAGGCAGACGTCGTAACCGCAGCGCTCATAAAAAGCCTGATAGCTTTCAGCAAGTTTTCGGTCGAGATCGCACTTATTGAAGCAGAGCAGCGGCCGGATGCCGCTGTATTCACAGGTCATGAGCATCTTATCGATGAGAAAGCGGTTCGGATCTGGTGACTGGGCTGCCATGATGATCAGCAGTTGATCGATATTGGCCACAGCCGGCCGGCGGATTTGATTCCGCCGGGGCAGCTGGGCTTCGATGACGCCCTTGTCGTTTTCCAGTTCCGTAATTTCCAATTCGTCGCCGACTAAGATCTTGGCCTTGAGCAGTTTGCCCCGACGTCGGCATTCGACGAGGTTATCCCTGCCGACATCGACGTAATAATAGCCATTATAATTCTTGATGACGCGTCCTTTTGTCATGTTCCTCCTTAAATATACTGATCCTGTACAAGGGAATTATTGATGTAGACTTTGACCCGGGTCTTACCGGTCCCGCTGACGCTCTTTGAAATATTATCGCCGCCGGATTGGTTGCGGTCGTAGACGACGCGCGAGCCGTTATCGTCCGATACGATAATTTGGACGTGCTGGTTGGAAGCGCCGGCAGGAACACTGATATTGACTGTCCCGTAGTGCGGCGTGCCGGCCGGTTCCTGGTTGTTGGCACTGCCGTCCGAGCCGCCTGACTGCGAACGCTGGCTGCCGGGATATTCGACGGTCAGGTTGACGACCTTGCCGTCCCCTGCAGCCTGGGCCGTAACGACGGCCTGCGAGCTGTCTTTCGAAGCGTCGAGGTTGGCGACGGAGCCGACAGAATAGCCTGCACTTTCGAGTGCTTTTTCGGCTTCTTCCAAGGTCATGCCGCTCGTATTGGGCGCCTCATTTTTAGCGGCTTCAGCTGCTTTTTCAGCATCGCTCTTACGGCAGACGACGAGGTTAACCTTGGTACCCTTATCGACCTTCTTCGGTGACGCCGGGCTCTGACTGATAATCGTCCCGTCGGCATACTGGGCACTCTCTTTATAGGTTACCTTGCCGACAGACAAGCCGATTTCCTTCAATTTACTTTCAGCCTCTTCCAGGGTAAGGCTCCTCAGATCAGGCATTAAGACCTGCTCTCCTTTATTGCCCTTGCTGACGGTCAGGTAGATGGTCCGATTAGCCTTGACGACAGCCCCTCCTGACGGCGTCTGGGCGACGACCTCGCCGACAGGCACTTCCTCGCTTTCTACCTCTTTGACCGAGACGTCAAGCTTCTTGTCCTTCAGGATTTTCCGGGCAATTTCCACTTGTTTCCCCGTTACGTTCGGAACGGTAATATCTTCGGTACTCCAGAAATTGCCAAAGGAAAAGAAGGCCCAAACGAAGGCGACGAGAAAGACACCGAGCATGCCGATGATAATCGTCTTTTGGGAATGGTTACTGATAGAATCCATGAAGCGGGCAAAAATATTCTTCTTTTTCGGGGCTTCTTCAGGCAGCTCTTTTTCCTTGATAGGCTGGATTTTCTGGGTCCCAAAGTTATACGTCCCCTTACTGATAATGGGACGGGCACCGTTGGTATTGATGAAGCCCTGGGACAGGCGCAGTTCAGACATCATCTCGCCGATGGACTGGAATCGATCGTCGGGATTCTTGGACATGGCCTTTAAGATGACCTGTTCGACCAGCCGCGGAATACGGCGATTGTATTTCGTCGGCAGGGGAATATCGTCCTGAACGTGCTTCAAGGCGATGCTGATAGCCGTATCGCCTTCAAAAGGCACGATACCGGTCATCATTTCATACATGACGACGCCGAGGGAATAGATATCCGTCCGCTCGTCAATATGGCCGCCGCTGGCCTGTTCCGGCGAAAAATAATGAACCGAACCGAGGACGGTACGGTCGCTGTTTTCTACGGAATTGACGGCTCTGGCAATGCCAAAATCTGCGACCTTAATACGCCCCGTTTCGGTAACTAAAATGTTATGGGGCTTAATATCGCAGTGGACGATGCCGTTGGCATGTGCGTTTTCCAGGGCCTCGCCGATATTAAAGGTAATCTGTATCGACGTATTGATCGGCAAATGGCCGTGCTTTTCGATATACTCTTTCAGCGTCTCGCCGCGGACGAATTCCATGACGATGTAATGGACGTTTTCGTCGTAGCCGACGTCGTATATATTGACGATATTGGGATGAGACAACTTAGCAGCCGCCTGGGCTTCCTGCCGGAACCGGACGACGAAGTCATGGTCGTCTCCGTATTTCGCATGAAGTACTTTGACCGCAACGATACGGTCCAGGAGGATATCCTGAGCCTTGTATACGCTGGCCATGCCGCCTGTGCCTACTTTTTCCAATATCTTGTATCTATTGTCTAAGATATGACCAATCATTTTTAACTATTCCACCACTTTCATAGTCGTTCCCGATTATATGGTTGTTAAAATTGCCGTGACATTGTCCTTGGCCCCGTTTTGATAGACGAGGTCAAAGAGATCGTTGATAATCTCTCGCTCTGTCCGGCCGTAGTCGCCGATGGCATCACAAAGTTCCTGCTTCTCAATGAAGGACGTCAAGCCGTCGGAACAAATCAGAATACGGTCATTCGGCTGTACTTCAAAGGCTCCGGTATCGACGATGAGATTAGAATCGACACCGACGGCTCTGGTCAGTACATGGCGCTGAGGATGAGTCAGCGCTTCTTCTTCTGTAATCTTACCTTTATCAAGTAAAACCTGGACAATCGTATGATCGACAGAAATCTGTGAAAAGACTCCCTCCCGGTACAAGTAAATGCGGCTGTCCCCGACGTGGCCCCAAAAGGCCATATGCCGGGCCAGGGTCACCATGGAAACGGTCGTTCCCATCCCCTTGAGAGATGGGTCGATCAAGGTCTTGCTGATGATACTGGAATTGGCGTATTGAATCGCCTTTTCCAGCTGCACCGGTGCCGCATAATTAAAGTTCTTAAAATAATAGGCAATGGCTTCTACCGCCGTCTTACTGGCGATTTCACCGCCGACGTAGCCGCCCATTCCGTCAGCTACGGCCAGCACATTTCGCTCATGGCTGATATAAAAAGAATCTTCATTTACTTTCCGAACCAGGCCGATTTTGGATTCACCGTATGTGCCCAAATTCTCACGTCCTCTCACGGTGTTTCGTTATAGGTACACATTAATTCATATCATATTCCCTGTCACCTGTCAAATGTTTTCGCGTTTTATACGAAGCTGGCCGCAAGCCGCCTGAATCTTGCTGCCCATTTCCCGGCGCAGCGTAACCGGCACGCCGTGGCGCTGCAAATAGGTAACGAATTCACTGATGGATTTGTCATCAGGCCGATAGAGGCCGACGTCGTAGTTGTCATTGATGGGAATGGCATTGATCAGGATGTTTTTTCCGCTGAAAAGGCGGGACAGCTCTTTGGCACAGGCATTGGTACAGGTCAGATTCTTGATGAGAATATATTCATAAGTAACCTTCCGGCCTGTCTCTTCAAAATAATGCTGAGCCGCCGTCAAGACGGCCTCGAGAGGATACTTGTCGGTAATCGGCATGATCCGCCGCCGCAAAGCATCATTCGGTGCATGAAGGGATACGGCCAGGGTGATGGGCATCCCCTCTTTGGCCAGTTGGTACATCTTAGGCACGATGCCCGACGTCGACAAGGTCATATTGCGATACCCTAAGTAGAAGGTATCCTTTTCGTGGATGAGCTGCATGAAACGGATGACATTATCGTAGTTGAGCAAGGGCTCGCCGGTACCCATGATGACGATGGAATGGAGGTCCGGCGTCACATGCTGGCGGAAAGCCAACAATTGAGCCACCATCTCACCGGCCGACAGATTGCGGACGAAGCCGTTTTTTGCCGAGGCACAGAAGGCGCAGTTAACGGCACAGCCTACCTGCGACGAAACGCAGATCGAATTTCCGTAATCGTGCATCATGAGAACCGTTTCAACGGTCTGTCCGTCTTTAAGGCGCAGCAGCAATTTAACAGTCCGACCGTCCGGCGCATCGAGGCGGGATACGATGTCGGGCACATAAATCGGCAGGACTTCTTTTAAGAGGTCCCTGTCTTTTTGCGGCAGGAGCACCATGTCATCCCAGGAAAAAATCGATTGCTTATAGAGGTAATGGAAAATCTGATCGGCCCGGAATTTTTTCATTCCCTGGGCGACGAGGAAGTCCTGTAGGTCTTTTTTTGTCATATCGAATAGATTCATCATATCAAGACTCCTTCTTCATACGGGCAATGAAGAACCCGTCCATGCCATCACGCTGAGGCAAAAGCTGGATAAAGGGGCCTTCATGGCCGGGGACAGCCAGTTTTTCAGCAGCATTTTCAACATGAAACTCCGGATGCTTCTGCAAAAACTCCATAACGATTCGGCTGTTTTCGTCGTCATTCAACGTACACGTACTGTACACCAAGACGCCGCCGGGGCGCACGCACTGAGACGCACTGTCCAAGATGCTCCGCTGCAGGGCCGGCAAGGTGCGAAGATCGCTCAGCTGCTTACGCCAGCGAAGATCGATTTTGTGGCGCAGGACGCCGAGACCGGAACAAGGCGCATCGATCAAGACGCGGTCTGCCCGACCGCCGTACTTCTGGCCGATGGTGCAGGCATTCTGCAAGAGGGTGCGAACATTTTTCAGGCCCAGCTTTTGGGCATTATAATCGATCAACTTCAACTTATGTTCATGGATGTCGCCGCCATAGACGATGCACGACGGACCGCCGAGGGCTGCCAAATGGGTCGTCTTGCCGCCCGGTGCCGCACAGACGTCGAGGACCAGTTCGTGAGGCTGAGGGTCGACGATATGGGCCACGAGCTGAGACGGCTCATCTTGAATGATGGCCCGCCCGTCCTTTAGGCATTCCAATTCGTGAATTCCCAAGTGGCCGTCGATATAGATGCCGTCCGGCGAAACCGGCGTCGGACGAGCCTGAATCCCCGCTTTTACGAGTTCATCCAAGAGCTCATCCCGACCGGTCACGGTCGTATTGACCCGCAGGCACAACGGCGGAATGGTATCGAAATACTGACAGAGCTTTTCCGTTTCATCAGGGCCGTAATCTTCGAGCCAGCGGCGGATAAGCCAATCCTGCTGATGATAGGTCAGGGCCAAGTAGGTTTCTAAATCCGTCTCCTTGTCGGGAATGACGAAGGAATTGCGGTTGCGGATACTGTTTCGCAGCATGGCGTTGACGAATTTTGCCATGCCTTTATTGCCAAACTTGGTTGCCATCTTGACCGACTCGTTACAAGCCGCCGATTCCGGCACCTTATCCATTCCGAAGATCTGATAGAGCCCCAGGCGGACGATGGCCAGGCAGACCGGGTCGAGCTTATTTAATTTGCGCGTACTGAGCTGGGAAATAATCCAGTCCAAATAATTGAGGCAGCGCAGTGTCCCATAAACCAGTTCGGTGTAAAACCGTCGGTCCCGGTCAGAAAATTTATGGGCCTGTATCGCCTTAGAGACGACGATATTACTATACCCTTCATCCCTGCAAATGGTCAGCAGGCTTTGAAAGGCAATTTCACGTACATTCATGGATTCCTCCTACATAAGAAACAGGACGTCTGCCGTCTGGCAAAGATGCCCCGCTTTAGGGTGCAGCGGCTATAACGTTTCGCCGACGATCAGTTCCACGCCTTGCAGATACTGAGCCGTCGTCAGGCGTTTACGGCTTTCCGGCTGGACTTCCGTAATGCGAAGAGCGCCCTTTCCGGTCTGCACCGTAAAGGACTTCTTGGTTACGGCAGTGACCGTTCCCGGAGCGGCTTTTGTCCCTTCGACGACGTCGGCTGACCAGATTTTCAGGCGCTTGCCGTCGCGGCACACCGTATAGGCGCCGGGATGGGGATCTAAGGTCCGAATCAGTCGTTCCAGGACGACGGCGTCAGCATTCCAATCGAGGGCTGCTTCTTCTTTCGTAATCTTAGCCGTATACGTGGCCTGACTTTCGTCCTGGGCTACGGCATTTTGTTCATACTTTTCAAGGTCGTCGACGACCGTCATCAAAGTCGAAGCACCGAGAGAGGCCAGTTTATCGAACAAGGTACCTGTCGTTTCCTTGGCGTCTAAGGGAATGACGGCTTTTTTCAGCATCTTCCCCGTATCCATGCCTTCGTCGAGGAGCATGACGGTAACGCCGCTTTCAGCCTCGCCTTCCTTGACAGCATACTGAATAGGCGCGGCGCCGCGGTACTTCGGCAGGAGCGAACCGTGAACGTTGAGACAGCCGTATTTCGGGATATCGAGAACAGCTTTGGGCAGAATTTTACCGTAGGCGATGACGATGATGACGTCCGGAGAAAGCCCGGCCAGTTCGGCAATGACCGCTTCATCCCGCATGGAATCAGGTTGGAACACGGGAATCCCAAGTTCGACGGCTTTTTCCTTTACCGGCGAAAAGGTCACCTTCTTCCCGCGGCCCCGCTGCTTATCGGGCTGAGAATAGACGGCGACCACGTCGTGCTGCGATTGGGCCAGCTGAGCTAAAGCCGGAACGGAAAAATCAGGTGTTCCCATGAATACGATGCGTAAGCGTTCCATTATTCCCCTACTTTCTGTAAATCCGTCGCTTTTTCAATAAATAAATGGCCGTAGAGATGGTCCATTTCATGCTGGAAAATGCGGGCTAAGAAGCCTTCCGGTTCATAAATAACCGTTTTGCCGTGTCGATTCAGGGAGCGGACCTTGATTTTAGAAGCCCGCTGCACCTTGCCGTAATAACCGGGAACGCTCAGGCAGCCTTCCGTATCGATGTTCGTTTCTTCCGACATTTCCAAGATTTCCGGATTGATGAGTTCAATCAGGCCGTTGCCGTCATCGAGGACGATGAGCTGCAGCGATTCATTGACCTGGGGAGCGGCAAGGCCAACCCCTTCAGCAGCATACATCGTTTCTGCCATGTCGTCGAGAATTTTCTTTATATGTTTATTTACTTTTGCAACCGGTTTTGCCGTCGCTTTCAAGACGGGATCCCCGGCTTTTATGATTTTGAGTAATGCCATATATCTTTCACCTCATTGTTATAGTAAAACGCTTATCCGTCTTATTATAGCGGAAAAACAGTCAAAACGCTACTGTAAGAATGTAAATCAGCCATCGCCATACACGAGGCAAAACTCCTTACATATCTATTATATCAGATTCATTCAAGTCTTACCGATAAAATTTCTTATTCAGAATTATTCCTTTATCGTTTCAAAAAAGCGAAGCCTGTGTGACAACACACAGGCTTTTAGCTCAAAAGTATTTAGAAAACAAATCAGCCGAGTCCTACATAGACGGGTCGACGTCGATGACGACGCCCGTCTGCCAGCAGGCCGGAAGGTCACGCATCGCCTTCTTTATCGGTCCCAGGTCGGCTGCCGTCAGCGATATGACCAGCCGGTACTTATTGCGTATCTTTTTGATGACGTCTTCATAAGGACCGATGACGATGACCGAAGATCCGTGTTCCTTATTCCAGCTTTCAAGGGCGGCAGAGATGTCATTGGCCTTTCGCCAGACTTCCCTTTCGTCGACATCATTGATCAAGATCTTGGTCATTTCCTGAAAAGGAGGATAGGCCAATTCTTTTCGGAACTGAATTTCCTGATCGTAAAACTCCCGATAGGCCTGACGAGACGCACATTGAATGACGTAGTGGTCCGGCGCATAGGTCTGCATGACGACGCGGCCCGGAACCTCGCCTCGGCCGGCCCTGCCGGCCGCCTGAGTGAGCAGCTGGAAAGTCCGCTCCCCGGCCCAATAGGCCGGCAGGTTGAGCAGGCTGTCGGCCGACAAGATGCCGACAGCACTGACGCCGGGGAAGTCATGGCCTTTGGCGACCATCTGCGTCCCTAGTAAGATATCGTATTCATGGCGGCGGAAGGCTTCAATGATGCGGTCACCGCTGTGTTTTCGACTCGTCGTATCCTGGTCGAGGCGGACGATGCGGGCCGTCGGAAAGAGTTCGTGCAGCTGCTGCTCCACCTTTTCCGTACCGCTGCCAAAAAATTTAATGTATTTGCTGCCGCAGGACGGACAAACCGTCGGCACAGGCTTTTCAGCGTCACAGTAATGACACTTCAAATGAGACGACTGGCGGTGATATACCATGGCTACGTCACAGGTATCACACTTGACGACGTAACCGCATTTGCGGCACATGACGAAGGTCGAGTAGCCCCGCCGATTGAGAAGGATGATTGCCTGCTGCCGCGCTGCCAGCGTTTCATTCAAAAGGTTGTACAAGGCGTCGGAAACGACGCGGTAATTCCCGCGGGCCAGTTCCTCCCGCATATCGACGACGGTCACTTCCGGTAAAGGGCGCCGGCCGACACGTTCTTTCAGTTCGACTAAGACGTAATCCCCTTCCAGGGCCTTATAATAATCACCTAAAGCCGGCGTCGCACTGCCGAGGATGACCGGACAGCCGTAATAAGCCGCCCGCTTCCGTGCTACGGCAACGGCATGGTAGCGCGGTGCCTCATCCTGCTTATACGAGCTGTCGTGAGCTTCATCAACGATGAACAGGCCGATGGACCGGGCTGCCGAAAAGACGGCCGATCTGGCGCCGATACAGATGTGACTGGTCCCGTTCTGCATGCGCAGCCAGTTATTTCGCTTTTCCCCTTGGGACAGCTGGCTGTGCATGACGACGACATCGTCGCCGAAGCGGCGCAAAAAGCGGCGCACGATTTGGCCGGTCAAGGCGATTTCCGGGACTAAGACGATGACCTGCTGTCCCCGCTTCAGAACTTTCTCAGCGAGCTGCATATAAATTTCAGTCTTGCCGCTGCCGGTAACGCCGTGGAGGACGTAAGTCTTTCCGCCTTCATCCCTTTCGATAAGGGAAAGAGCTTCTTCTTGTTCCGCCGTCAACGGCAAGGCCTCATCGGGTTCCATAGACGGCAGGATATTCGTCGTCCCTGCCGGATGCTGTTCCCACCGGGCAAGACCGGTCGCACAGAGGCGGCGCATGAGGTCGCGGGTATAGCCGCGGGACTGAAAGTAAGCTGCCGGCGCCGTCCCCTTTTCTTTCAGCTCGGACAGCAAGGCCTGCTGTTTAGGCCGGCTGCGGAGAACATCGTCAAGGTCATCTGTTACAAAGGACAGCCAGTCCTCCATTTTATCGGCAATCTTATTCTTTAAAATACTTTCACTGCAAAGGCCTTTTTCTGCTAAGAGCTGTGAAACAAGGTCGCTGCCGAATTTACGGCCGAGGGCCCCCTTTTCCACGCTGCCCTTATCAGCAACATAGAGCTGAACCGTTCGGCCTTCGGCCGTTGTCGAAGATACGGGCCCCAAGGATACGCGCTCGCGACGAACGAGGCCGCGCTTATCGATCATGAACAGCCGCAGGGCATCGGAAAGGTTGCAGACGTAATAGTCGCGAATCCAAAGGGCCGTTTCGATCATTTCTTCCTGGAATCCCGTCTGCGTCGACAACAGGCTCTCAATGGGCTTTAAGGTAAAATCAGACGGCTCTTCCAGTTCTTCGTGGAGGGCGACGACGATGCCCTCTTCCCGGCGAAAGCCAAAGGGTACGACGACGCGGCTGCCGACGCGAACGGCTAAGTGTTCCGGCACGATATAAGAAAAAGTCTGCTGCAAACGCTTGGCCGTCGTATTGATGATGATTTCAGCAATCACGGACATACCTCCTAAGGGCCGCAGCTAAAAAATCACTGCTGCCCGAGGGCATACGCCCAAAAACAGAAAGAGACTGCCGTAGCTGCGACAGTCTCTGCGTATTAATTATAAGCCGGCTTCCTTGCGAAGCGTTTCCGCTTTATCGGTCTGTTCCCAAGGCAGGTTGAGGTCGTTGCGACCAAAGTGGCCATAAGCAGCAGTCTGTTTGTAAATCGGCCGCTGTAAGTCGAGCATGGCGATGATGCCAGCCGGACGGAGGTCAAAATTCTTTTCAATGAGTTCGACAATTTTATCATTGTCCACCTTGCCCGTACCGAAGGTTTCGACGTGAATCGAAACGGGACGAGCGACGCCGATAGCATAGGCCAACTGGATTTCGCATTTGTCAGCAAGGCCGGCAGCGACGACGTTCTTGGCAACGTATCGAGCTGCATAAGCGGCCGAACGGTCAACCTTTGTAGGATCCTTCCCGGAGAAAGCACCGCCGCCGTGACGAGCCATGCCGCCATAGGTATCGACGATGATCTTGCGGCCTGTAAGACCGGAGTCGCCCTGAGGACCGCCGATGACGAAACGGCCCGTGGGGTTGATGAAGAGTTTGGTCTTATCATCGAACAAGCCCTGAGGGAGTTCCGGTTTGATAACGAATTCGAGGAGGTCCTTTTCAATCTGTTCACGCGTGATTTCCGGACTGTGCTGAGCGGAAATGACGATGGTGTCGATGCGGACCGGTTTGCCGTCTTCGTATTCGACGGTGACCTGGGTCTTGCCGTCCGGACGAAGATAAGCAAGGGTGCCGTCTTTACGAACACTGGCTAAGCGGCGTGCCAAACGATGTGCCAGGGAAACCGGCAAAGGCATGTAATCATCCGTTTCGTTCGTTGCATAGCCGAACATCATGCCCTGGTCACCGGCGCCGATCGTATCGAATTGATCCGAATTGCCGGCCTTCTTTTCAAGGGCATCGTCGACGCCCATGGCGATATCCGGAGACTGTTCATCGAGGGAGACCAAGACGCCGCAGGTATCGCAGTCAAAACCGTATTTCGCACGAGTATAGCCGATGGAACGAATCGTTTCACGAACGATATGCGGGATATCGACGTAGCACGTCGTCGAAATTTCACCGACGACATGGACCATCCCGGTGGTCACTAAGGTTTCACAAGCAACGCGGGCATTTTTATCTTTTTCAAGAATGGCATCCAAAATGCTGTCAGAAATTTGGTCAGCCATTTTATCCGGATGCCCTTCGGTTACGGATTCAGATGTAAAGAATTCACGATTTTTCACCATGAGTTTTCCTCCTTAAAAAAAATTCCCCTCATTCATGACTGTCATGAGAGGGGCTTCCAATCCCCATCTGCCAGTATAAGACTGCTGGAATTAGCACCTTTCATAATAGAAGGTTGCTGCGACATCATAGGGCCAGTCCCTCCGTCGTCTCTTGATGGTTCTTTATTTAATTTACTGGTTCATTATAATTCAAACCACTCTATTTTGCAAGTTCTTTTTTGGTATAGCAAACATGAGTTCTCTCTTGACGACTAAGTTTTAAGAATGGCAGTACATCTTCAGGCTTCCTCTCAGAATGTTTTTTACATCCGCTGCAGAAAACGTTATAATGAATAGATAGAAAGAAAGGATGATTGAGATGACCAAATTGCGGCCAAGAGATATATTTTTCAACGACCCTTATTTTGACTTTGCCACCCACTGCAAGACGGCAGACCTGCGTTTGGCCAAACGCGTAGAAATTTGGGATAAATGGTACCGTACCCAAGGACTGGTAACGACCTTGCTGCAGCGGGAAAGCCTGGCTTTCATCCGCTACAATGACACCGACCGGGAAGAAGCCTTGATCTTCCGCATTTACGAGCGGACGCCGGACCGGCTGCTCATCAACACCTATTATGCCGCCAAGAAGGATACGACCGAAATCTATGCCGGCACGATCCGCTTTGAACGCTACGGAACGGCGCAGACGACGGGCAATGATTCCTACATGGGCATGATTGACCTCCTGATGTTAAAGACCGGCGATGAACTCCTGGGACTGAGCGACGTCTTCGAAGACATCCAGCAGGCCAAACACATGGCAGCCCAGGCGCTCGGCATCTACTTGATGTCCATCTACGACGGCCCCTGGATCGATGACAGCGAAGCCGAGGCCAATAAAACACCGGCCATGATTGCCGGCGAAGAACGGGAAGAACTCCTTCAGCTGCGCCAAGAAAAAGCACAGATGGAAGCCGACCGGGAAGAACTCCTTCGCCTGCGCCTGGAAGCGCAGAACCGCAAGACCGTCCTGTCCGAACTGGAACGGCTGCGCCAGGAACTGGATGAAGAACGAAACGGCCGCGAACAGGACTTCCAGCGGTACGAAGCCACCCTCCGTCAACAAGAAGAATATACGGAGCGAATCAAAGAAAAGGCCGCCAGCCAAGTATCGGAACTGTTGACCCTGCGCCAGACCCTCCGTAAATATCAGGAAAATCCCGAATTAGCGAAAAAGGCCGCCGCCCCTGCCGAAGCGGTAAAACCCGCGGCAGCTCCGACAGCTGCAGCACCGGAAAAAGCGGCAACGCCCGAAAGAGCAGCAACACCAGAAAAATCAGCAGTGCCGGAAAAACCGGCGTCCCCTGTAAAACCGGAAGTATCGACGCCGCCGACAGCGTCCGTGAAATCGACGGAACCGGCAGCAACCTCGTCCACGCAAGCAACAGCGGCAGCGTCGGTGAAATCGCCATCACTCTCGAAATCGGCTGAACCGGTACACTCATCGTCAACACCGGCATCCTCAACCGAATCGGTGAAATCGGCAGACTCATCGAAATCGTCCGAACGAGCAAGCGCATCGTCAACGCCGGCAGCCTCGACAGCATCCATAAAATCGACACCGGCAGCGGAATCGGCAGCCCCGACAAAATCGACCGAATCGGTCAAACCGTCCCCAGCCAAGAAACCGACGGCCGACCGGGGACTCGAACTGCCGTCCTTTATGACTCAAAAGGACTACACGCACAGCCTCGACCGCTTCCTGGCAGGACGCCAAATCGCCTTGGCCGGCGGAACTTCCGAATGGCAGCGCCGTATCAAGCACCGCTTCCCGACGGCTATCGCCCTCAGCGGGCATACAGGTGATGAAAGAATCCTGCGGGCCTCGACCCTCTTAGTCCTCAACTTGAGCGAAGGCCAGACGGATATCATCAAATGGGCTATGGCCGCTGCCCGCGACATGGGCTGCCCCTATCTCCCCATTAAGACGACGAATTTAAACGGCTTTGCCAAGGCCGTCGTAGAATACGCCCAAAAATAAAAAAACGGCAGGAACCTGCAGACAGATACTGCGAGTTCTTGCCGTTTTTTTATTCAGTTAAACCGAAGCTTACCCTATTTTACCCAAGTAACGATGTCTTCCATGGCCTGGCGTGTCTTCGCATGAGGTTCTTCAGCACGGTAGCCGAAGCCGGCCATGACCGAAACGCCGAAGTGTTCCCGATCGAGCAGGCCTTCGTCAGCCAGCATGGCTTCGACTTTTTCTCGATGAAAGCCTTCAATGGGGCAGGAATCGACGCCGAGCATGGCTGCCGTCGTCAGCATATTGGCCAGTGCCAGGTAGGTCTGTTTGCTGGCCCAGTCAAAGATGGCCCGATCGCTTTCCAGTAAGTTGAAATCGTCTTTCTGGAAGGCTTCAAAGGCGGCTTTTCTCCCCTGCTCCGCATCTTCCGGCAAGTGCTGGATATCTCTCATGATGTGGGTGATATACGGCGAACTGTATAAGGTATCGACTTTCTTGCGAGCCAGCAGGATTACAAAGTAGCTGGCCCCTTTCAAGCTGTTCTGGGCTCCCCAGGCGATGGGAAATAATTTATCCTTAATGTCCTGTCGTTCGATGACTAAAAACTTCCACGGTTCAAATCCAAAGGAGCTCGGCGATAAGCGGCCCGCTTCCAAAATGGTGTTGAAGTCGGCGTCGGATACCTTTTTAGAGGCATCAAAACTCTTAGTGGCATGTCTGAAGTTAAAGGCTTTTAAAATATCGGCTGCTGCAATGGTCATATGTACCCATCCTTTCCGCATAATACTATATTTACATTTAATTTTGAGTATTTATCTCATATATCGTTTATGATCTAAGTATAGCACAAGATAGTCAAAAGGTGAAGAACGTAATTTTTTCATATTGACTCAGGATAACCTGAGCTGTTTCTATTTTCCATACCTGAAACAGCAGCCCCCTTTTCCCCCAAAGGACAGTCTCGACAATCGCCAATTGCAAAAAACCACCCTGCCAGGCCCTTACGGGCTCCTGACAGGGTGGTCTCAGTTATGCCTTTGTTTTGGAAGATTTGGCGTCGATAATCGCAGCCGCCCGGGCTACGATGATGGATGCCAGTTCGTCTTTGGTCATCTTTTCTAAGGTCTCCGAAGATCCGTCGGGGAAAAGCAAGGTAGCAATATTAGTCGTCCCTCGGAAGCCGGCGCCTTCGGCGCTGACATCGTTGGCGACGAGCATATCGAGGTTCTTTTTCTCGAGTTTCTTCGTACCGTATTCGATGACATTCGTCGTCTCAGCGGCAAAGCCGACCAAGACCTGATGGGTCTTCTTTTGGCCTAGTCCATAGAGGATATCGGGATTCTTAGTCATTTCAAGATTCAGAACATCGTCGTTCTTTTTAATCTTGTTTTCAGCCGGATGGGCCGAACGGTAATCGGCAACGGCTGCGGCTTTGATGACTAAATCGCAGTCGTCATAATACGATTCGACAGCCGCTTTCATATCGTTCGTACTGCCGACATCGATACGGCGTGCCAGGCCGACCGGCGTCTTTAAGTTATCCGTCGTACCGGCGACTAAAGTGACTTCCGCTCCGGCTGCCACAGCGGCTTTGGCAATGGCAAAACCCATGCGGCCGCTGGAATGATTGCCGATGAAGCGGACCGGGTCGATCGGTTCCCGAGTCCCGCCGGCAGTGACGATGACTTTTTTGCCTTTGAGCAAATCGTTCTTACAAGCCAGCAGTTCGATGTAATCGACGATGACGCCCGGGTCGGGCAGACGGCCGATGCCTTCGATACCGCAGGCCAGGTATCCGCTGTCCGGCTCAATGAGATGATAGCCGAATTTTTTCAATTTGGCCATATTATCCTGGGTAATAGGATTCAAATACATATTGCTGTTCATGGCCGGTGCCATCAAAATCGGCGCCGTCGTCGCCATGACCGTCGTCGTCAGCATATCGTCGGCAATGCCGCCTGCAATCTTACCGATGATGTTGGCCGTAGCCGGGGCAATGACCAACACGTCGGCCCAGCGGGCCAAGGCGATGTGTTCGACGTTGAATTCAGGAACATCTTCGAACATGGAAACGGCGACGGGATTTCCCGATATTTCCCGCAGGGTCAAGGGCGTAATCAACTCCGTTGCATGGGCCGTCATGATACACTTGACTTCGGCCCCTTCCTTGCGGAGCTGACTGGCAACGGATGCCGCCTTAAAGGCTGCAATGCCGCCCGTAATACCTAAGACAATCTTCTTCCCTTCCAAACTCATGGCAAGTACCTCCGTGTCATTTAATGCCGTCGTGAGGGGCTTCGTAAGTAATTTTATCCTGGTCGATTTCTTCCATGGCAATGGATACTACTTTGGTCGTATCGACATTTACCAGAGCATCATCGTGATCTGTCAGTTCACGTGCCCGTTTGGCTGCCAAGGTAACCAGTGTATATTTGCTGTCAACTTTCGTCATCAAAGATTCGAGGGTCGGTTTAATTAACATAGTTCATCTCTCCTAATCATTTATACAATTCTTTCGTATGGGCAATGTTTTGGGCATTGCGCATGACTTTACACTGTTCGGCTTTTATGATGGATGCCGCTTCATCGATAGCCGCCGTCAAATCGTCATTGACGATGACATAGTCATAGCGGTCGATCCAATCCAGTTCTGCCCTGGCCTTGGACAGGCGGCCGGCAATGACTTCGTCCGTATCGGTCTTACGGCTGCGCAGCCGGTGTTCTAAGACAGAACGGCTCGGCGGCACGATGTAGATAAAGACGCCCTTGGGATAGCGCTCTTTGACCTGCATCGCCCCTTGGATGTCGATTTCCAGCATGACGTGCTGCCCTTCTTCCAGCATTTGGTAGACGTATTTCTTCGGTGTGCCGTAATAGTGGTCGTAGACCTTGGCATGCTCGAGAAAGGCGTCTTCTGCCAAGAGCTGTTCGAAGCGGGCATTGTCTGCAAAATAGTAATTGACGCCGTCGACTTCGCCCGGACGGGGCTGACGGGTTGTCATAGAAATAGAATATTGGATATTAGGGAACTGGTCGCGCAGGGCCGCGCAAATCGTTCCTTTACCGGCTCCGGATGGACCGGACACGACGATGAGCAGTCCGGAATCGTTCATAGTATTACTCCCTTTCTTCTTCCGCTGCATCGACGGGAAAGGCATCGCTGCCTGCCGATATGATACGGTGGGAAATTGTTTCCGGCTGAAGAGCCGACAAGATGAGCCAGCCGTTGTCCATAACTACGACGGACCTCGTCTTGCGGCCGAAGGTCGCATCGATGAGGGTATTGCCGTCGCGGGCATCTTGGATAAGGCGTTTGATCGGCGCCGATTCCGGGCTGATCATGGCCACGACTTTATTGCCCATGACGACATTGCCGAAGCCGATATTTAATAAATTAAAATTCATCATTCGATATTCTGCACCTGTTCGCGGATTTTTTCGATTTCATTTTTAAGCTGCAATACCGACTCGGTAACCGCTAAATCGCCGGCCTTGGAGCCGATGGTATTGGCTTCTCGGTTCATTTCCTGAATGAGGAAATCCAGTTTTCGGCCGACTTCGCCTTCACTTTCCAGCATGCCCTGAAGTTGATTCAAATGGCTGCCGAAGCGGACGACTTCTTCCGTAACGTCGACCTTATCGGAATAGATGGCCACTTCCTGTAAGAGCCGATCTTCGTCAGGCACGGCGACCTTCACCTTTTCGATGAGCTGGCGGATTTTCTTTTCCAGCCGTTCTTGATAGGCTGCCGTCATGGCGTCCTTGCGGCCGGCAATGTCGTCGACAATCCCTCGAAGGACAGCCGCCCGGGCCAGCAAATCGCGGCCGATGTTAGCCCCTTCGCGGACCCGCATGGCAACCATGCTGTCTAAGGCCCCTTTCAAGGCCTCTTCAAAAGGCGGCCAGCTGGCATCCGTATCGATAGCCGGCGGCGTCTGGACGAACCAGTCTTTGGTCAGTGCCATAACCTCACCCAGCGAAACGGGACTTCCATCAAAAAAGCGCCCCTTAGCGCCTTCGAGAGCCAGCTTCACAGCGCCCAAAGCAGCATCGTTAATCTGGATATCCGGCGGTGCCGGAGCAATATCTTGAACAGTAACAAAGACGTCGACTTTGCCCCGCTTCAAGACTTCCTTGATGCCGCTTCGCAGACGGTCTTCCAAAGCCAGGTAAGCATGAGGCATGCGTACGTTCAATTCTAAAAACCGTTGGTTCACTGCCCGCATTTCAATGGTAACAGCCAGTTTACCGTCGTTCCCGGTACCCCTGCCAAAACCAGTCATACTTCGCATGTTCGAACCCCCTTAATAACCTATTCAATATCTCATTATAGCCTATCTGGCGTCCCTATTGCAAATTTTTTATCCCGATATCGGCATATGCCTTCTTTTTATGACGACCTTTCCAAGTGCGGACTGCGTCGAGATAACCTTCCCTGCCCGTCCGTCGATAACTCTACGGAAATAAACAGCCTTACCCCTTTGCCTTTCCCATCTCTTTTGATACAATGAAAGAAAGGAGAGATTCACTATGAGGCGACCGTGAAAGACGTTGGGAGGTCTGCTTATGAACAAGCATCACCAAGGTCTGTCCTTCTTGGATTTTATTTTATATGGCATCGAAATCATCTCTTCCCTCTGTATTTCCGTTCTCATCCTTATCATCGCCGTTCCCTTCATGGTATTCGCTGTCTATCTCTTCTGCCTGCTAGCCTTTCCCGCAGCCTGGGTCATTCCCCTTACGGCAGGCCTTCTCGTATTTATCCTGCTCATCATGGTCATTTCGATTTGGTCCGAATGGCGAGACCCTTAGGCCTAATCCCCTTCTGTCCGGAGGGGATTTTTTCTATCTCTTCACATATCCCTATAAAACATGATATGATAAAAAGGATTGAATTTTTTAGTGTACCAGATAAGGAGGTACTCTTATGAACTTAGACGGTATCACATTACACTGCATTACCAACGAACTGGCCGATATCCTCAAGGGCGGCCAGATTTCTAAAATTTATCAGCTCGACGCCAGGTCTCTGTACTTCCGCATCTTCAATGACACCGGACTTCATCATCTGGTCATCACCCTCGACGATTCGCCGCGCCTCTATATTGCTGACACGGTCCCGCCGACGCCGGATATTCCGACAGGGCTCTGCATGTTTCTCCGCAAGTATTATGAAAACGGACGCATCGCGTCTATCGCCCAGCTCCATCTGGACCGGCTCATTGAAATCGCCGTCGACGTCCTCGATATATCGGGCAAGGTCGTAACCCGTAAGATCCATGTCGAACTCATGGGGAAATACAGCAATGTCATCTTCACCGAAGACGGCACGATCATCGAAGCCCTCATTAAAACCGGCAAGAACAAACAGGCCGTCCGCACCATTGCACCCAAGGAACCCTACGACTTCCCACCGAATTTCATGCGCATGGACCCCTTTTCCTTTTCTGCCCAAGAACTGACAGACATGATGGAAACAGGCGGCGACGAAGCCTTAAAGACGTGGATGCTCAAGCGATTTAACGGTATGAGCACCGTCGTCTTAAATGAATTGTCCCATGAATCCGGCATCGATACGGCTACCGCCGTAGACGATCTGTCCCCGGCTGACCGTTTCGCCTGGTGCCGCACGGTCGAAGCCTTCGGCAAGCGTCTCGAAGGGATTTCCGGTGCCTATGTCTACACCGTCAAGGGCAAGGAAGTCATCTTCCCCCTGGAACTCGCCAGCCTTTCCCAGTATCCGCGGCGTCACTTCCCCCTCATTGAAACGTACCTCAGCGAATACCAGGCCACGCACCGCAGCCTGAACGGCGAACAGGAGCAGCTGCAAAAGAAGGTTTCAAAACTCATTGAAAAGCAGAAGCGCAAAATCAAGCGCATTGCCGATGAAATGAAGGAAACCAAGAAAATCGACACCTATAAACTGTACGGCGACCTACTCATGATCTACGCTTATGAAAAACACGACCACGAAAAACAAGTGACCGTCAAAAACCTCTTGTCCGAAAATCAGGAAAACGTCACCATCGCCCTCGACCCGGCCTACTCCATGACCGACAACGCCAATCGCTATTACAAGCGCTATACGAAGCTGCGCAACCGCAAACAGATATCGGCCCAGCTCCACGAAGAAAACCAGCAGCATCTGGACTACCTCTACTCCCTCGAATATGCCCTGGAAAATACGACGACGAAAGACGAAATCACGGACATCAAGGCCGAAATGAAGCAGATGAATCTCATCAGCGGCCACAATAAGGAAAAGCAGAAGAAGGAATCGGCGCAGGACATCTTGACCGTCGACGCCGACGGACTGACCATCTGGGTCGGCCGCAACAACCGGCAGAACGATTTTCTGACCTTAAAGAAAGCTCATCCATACGATCTGTGGTTCCATGTCAAGGACCAGCCCGGTTCCCACGTCATCTTAGCCTCGCACAATGCCGAACCGACAGATGCCCAGATCGAACGGGCTGCCCAGCTCGCCGCCTATTACAGCAAGGGCCGGGACAGTTCCAAAGTCGAAGTCGACTGCACCCTCGTCCGCCATGTGAAGAAGCCGGCCCACGCCGTCCCGGGCTACGTCATTTTCACCAATCAGACGACGTATATTGTCGAACCGAAAAAAGAATAGTGCCTCTAAAAGAGGTCGACAAAAAAGCTCTCGCAGCAGCTGCGAGAGCTTTTATTATTACATCTGTTTCAAATACCAACTCAAAGGCTTGGCCTTGGTCGTCGTATTTCCCTTGTCTCCGCCAGCCAGCGAAAAGACCAGGGAGTCGCGGTACATCTTGGCAACGGCTTCCAAGGTATCCATCCGATAGAAGGCTTCTTTTAAGTCCGCCCCTACGGTGACGGCACCGTGGCGTTCCATGAGAAAGGCCGAAGCCGTTTCAGCAGCTGCGCCGCAGCCTTCGGCAAGGGCTGACGAACCAGGCGGCGCATAGGGCACAGTCGGTACGGCACCTAAGACCATGGCCCCTTCAGTCACGATATCAGCGGCAAAGGGAATACCGGCAACGGTCAAGGCCGTCGCCGTAACAGGATGGGCATGGATGATAGCCCGGACGTCCTGCCGCTTCCGATAGATGGTGAGATGGAGAGCCGTTTCCGACGACGGCTTCCCCGTCCCTTCTATCACCGTGCCTTCAAGGTCGACGACCAGGAGGTCCTTGGGACGCAGTTCGCCCTTCGGCAGGCCCGACGGGGTAATGACGATCAGGCCGTCGTCACGGCGGTAACTGATATTGCCGTCGCAGGCAGCGACTAAGCCCCCGTCTTTCATGGCCTTTCCGACAGCACAGAGTTTTTTCTTATTGTCCAACGGTTGTCCCCCTTAACGCATAGACGGCATATTGCGGCCGTTGTAGATTTCCAGCATTTCCTGGCGAACCTGGCGCCGAATCTGCTGTTGTTCCCGTTCGCTTAAATCATCTTTGGTAATATTGAACAGGTAGTTATTTAAGTCGAAGTCATGGAGGACCATCTTGGTATGGAAAATATTCTCCTGATAGACGTTGACATCGATCATGTCGTAGCGATTCCGCGTCGCCGGAGCAATGTAGTTCTGAATAGAATTGATGCGGTGGTCGATAAACAGCTTCTTGCCGTTCATATCCCGCGTAAAGCCGCGGACGCGGTAATCCAAGGTGACGATGTCGGAATCGAAGCTGTCGAGGAGGTAGTTGAGCGCATTGAGTGGGGAAATACGGCCGCAGGTCGACACGTCGATATCGGCCCGAAAGGTCATGATCCCCTTTTGAGGGTGGCTTTCGGGATAGGTATGGACGGTCAGATGGCTCTTGTCGAGGTGGCAGACGACGTCGGCATCCTGGACCGCTTCTTCGGAAATGAGGATGGTGACGCTCGCCCCTTGGGGGTCGTAGTCCTGGCTGGCGACATTTAAGACATGGGCGCCGATGATATCCGATACATTGCGCAGAATATTGGTCAGTCGTTCGGCATTATACTGCTCATCGATATATTCGATATATTGGCGGCGCGATTCGTCACTGACAGCATAACAAATGTCGTAGATGTTAAAGCTCAAGGTCTTGGTCAGGTTATTGAACCCATAGAGCTTCAGTTTCTTCGTTTTCATGAATGGTATATCCAGTTCCTTCCATAGGCTTATTTGCGGTCAATCTCATGAAAGGCGATGTCCGTAATGACACCGTCGTCAATGGTTACAACAGCATACGTCCCCTTTCGCCCGTCTCGGGGCAGGCCGATGCTGCCGGGGTTGACGATCCACAAGTCATGGTCGCGCTTGATAAAGCGGCGGTGGGTGTGGCCGAAGACGACGAGGTCCGCCTTTTGCTCACGGCCTAATTCGACGAGCTTCTGCAGCCGTCGTTCTCCATACCACTGGCTGCCGTGAATGGCGACAATGCGGATACCGCCAACGGTAACACAGCGGCATTCCGGATCGTTGGTATGGTTCAGATAGTCATTATTCCCCAAGACGGCATAGACCGGCACGCCCGTGTAGATCGCCAAATCCTCGCCGTCGTCGCAGTAGTCGCCGCCGTGAATCCAGGCAGCTACATCGGGAGCGCTGTCAGCCATGCGGGACAGGCATTCAAAGCGGCCGTGGCTGTCGCTGACCAATCCGACGCGGACGGTACTCATGACAGGGCCTCGACGAGTTTCTTCAAGGCCTTGCCCCGATGGCTGATTTCATTTTTTTCATCCATCGACAGTTCGGCCATAGTCTTCCCCTTTTCAGGAACATAGAATAAGGGGTCATAGCCAAAGCCGTTATGACCGGCATAGACGTCCTGCAGGACGCCGTCACAGCTCCCTTCAGCCTGTACGGTACGGCCGTCGGGCCAGATGAGGACCAGAGAGCAAATGTAGTGAACCGTCCGCTTTTCCGGCGGAAAAGCCGAAAGTTCGGCGATGAGTTTTTGATTATTGGCTTCATCATCACAGTCGGGGCCGGCATAGCGGGCCGAATAGACGCCGGGACGGCCGCCGAGGGCATCGGCAGCAATTCCCGAATCATCGGCCAGGCACGGAAGGTTCGTAGCCTTCATATAATAGGACGCTTTCAATAAAGCATTTTCGGCAAAGGTCGTTCCCGTTTCTTCGGGCTCGGTAACCGACGGAAGGACATCGTGTACTGAAACGGCTTCATAGCCTAAGGGTTCCAAAATACTCTTAAACTCCCGTATCTTTCCGGCATTATGCGTTGCCAATACGATTTTTTCTGCCACGGTGCATCTCCCCCGTCTGTTTATTTCTTAGCCAGTTTGGCGTAATTCTTGATGACGACAATCGGCGTCTTCTGAGACGCATTGCCAAAGGGATTGTCGATGAGAATCCGGGCGATTTCTTTCGGATTGATGCCCTTGCTGTGACCGAGGACGGCCGAGCGCTTGAGGTCGTTGACGTCGGCCACGACAGCGCCGTAGCAGCCCATGCGCTGTTTGATCTTTTCAGCTACCTTATCCGGTTCAGCCGGACCGTAGACGATGCATTTATCAAAGGGCGGCATGGTCCCCGTAACGTCGTCGGTCAGGGAAGCCTGACGGCACTTGGCATACCATACGCCGTTTTTACCGGCCAATTTGGCGAAAAAGCCGACGATGAACCAGAACAGCATCTTCCATTCCCCTTCGAGGTTCATAGCTGCCTGCATCCCATAGAGGCTGGCCATGCTGCCTTCACCGGGGACGAAGCGCCGCATGAGGCGGGCCTGCCAGGACGGCGTCAATTCTTCCGGCCGCGTGTAGCGGTGCTGGGTAATAGCGACGACGCTTTCAGCCGTGCAGACTAAGTCGTCGGGACCGACGACATGCTTACCATATTCTTCGATGACATCGACGATATCATCCTTATCCGTAAGGATTCTTGTTTTTACAGGGACTAATTCTACTGGTACTTCCATTTCTGCCATTATTCTAAGACCTCCTAATTCAGTTCCAATGCGTGCTGTACTTCCGCTGCCTTCAAGGTAATGCGGGCCTTATGGATGTACCATTCGCTGCGGGATACGACTTGATAGACGAGATCAACGGGCATATCGGGGAAGGTCTTCAAGTCTTCGCGGATATTGCCTTCTTTGCTGACTAAGGTAATGGTAACGCGAATCATGCCCCGATCGCGGGGATTAAAAATAACAGATTCCCAATAGTTGTCATCCCGTTCAGCAGCCTTATTGGCAAGTTCAGACTGAACGGTGACCTTGTCATACTGTTCACGAGGAAGGAGGGTCCGGGGATAAAAGTCCATGATCGTTCCCAGCTGCCGGCCGGCATTGTGAATGGGCACTTCGGTTTCAAAAACGGCCCGGTTCTGCGTGATTTCCTTCATTTCGAAGGGCTTCCGATGACGGGCATCGATGACGAAGCGGGCATCGCCCTGCCGCCAGGCAAAAAAGCGGAACAGCAGGTACAGAACGGCAGCAATGCCGATGACGGCAATGATAACATTGAATAAGACATAGAAAAACACGGCGCAAGACTCCTTTATGTAAAATATAGATACGATTAAATGAGGGTGATTTCTTCAGCTGTAAATTCATTGGCCGGAATGAGGTGCTCTGCTAAGTGAGCGCCCCGCTCCTTTTCAGCCGTAAAGCAAAGGCGTAAATAGCCGTTTTCCTTGTTAGGGTTAAGCAGTCCGTCTTTCTTTAAGACATCCAGCGTTTCCAGGGCCATTTCATGGGCCGGGTCGACGAAAGCGATGGAATCACCGCAAAATTCTTCGAACAAAGGCTGGATGAAGGGGAAATGCGTGCAGCCAAAAATGGCCGTATCGGCTCCGGAACGAAGGACCGGCTCCGTATACTGCTGCAAAGGACCGCGAATTTCGGGTCCGTCGAGGACGCCCCGTTCGATGAGGTTGGCCAGGGCCGGGCAGGACTGTTCGACGATTTCGATATTCCCGTCCATGGCAGCAGCGACCTTGCGGTGGCTGTGATTATTAATCGTAAGCGGCGTAGCAAAAACGGCGATCTTTTGGGTCGCACTGATTTCCTTAGCCGTTTTGAGCCCCCGGCTCATGCCAATCAGGGGATAATCGACTTCCTTTACGACCTTATCATAGGCAACGGCCGTTACGGTGTTGCAGCCGATGGCGACGACCTTAACCTTCTGCTCGGTCATAAAATGCAGAATGTCCCGCGTATACTGAAGGATTTCAGCCGGCGTCCGCGTCCCGTAGGGATTGCGTTTGGTATCGCCGACGTAGATGATGTCTTCATGAGGCAGGAGCATCCGCAGTTTAGCGACGACGGTCAGCCCGCCGACACCGGAATCAAACACACCGATAGGCCGTGAATTACCTTCCATGAATGGCTCCTTCGACGTCTGTATCTGCCTGTTCGGCAGCGTACATGGCCTGTAATTTTTTATAGTCCTCATCGGAAAGGCGGGCTACTTTTCCGCTGTCCTTATGGACAAAGACGTTCTGCGTCGTTCCTGTCGCCAACAGGCGGCGGTCATCGTGACTGACGATGCGGTATGAAAAGACCATCTGCGCCCGGCTGAGCTTTACCAGGCGAGTTTCGATGTCAATGATATCGGCATAGTTTATCGGACTGATATATTCGCAGGATACGCTCTTAATGGGATAGGTAATCCCTTGTTCGAGGAGGACGAATAAGTCGAGACCGGCAGCGGCGAAATATTCACAGCGGCCGCATTCAAACCAGCGAATATGATTGGAGTGATGGGCAATCCCCATCATGTCCGTTTCATAGAACCGCACTTTTTCAACAACAGTAATCATAAATTCTTAACTCCTAACTTTATACACGCTCATATTATTTTACGATGATGACCTTTGTTTGTCAAAGGAAAAGTCTGAAATACGAACGATAAAGGGACTGTCCTCGTGCGACAGTCCCTTTATCAATCATGATCCGGTTACTTACGAAATTTTCAGGAACGGGAACATGCGGCGTACCTTTTCCCGGTGTTCCGGTTTGACATAAGTCCCGGCCAAGTGCAAGGCTGCAGCGACGACAGCGGCATCGTCCAGCCAGCCAAGCCCGGCAAAGACGTCCGGCACCAGATCAAAGGGCAAGATGACGTAGCCGATAGCCCCCATGAGGGCCAGTTTAATAAACTTCGGCGTGTCCTTATCTTGCATGCAATAAAAAATTGTCAGGATTTTGGGCAAAAATCGAACTTTTCTTCCTGCTGTGCGAATAAACATAATGAATCGGCCCGGTGTATAAAATTGGGCAAAAAAGCTCAGTATCTTCCACATGGGCGTTCACCTTACTTCAAGTCTTCTAAGGATTTTTTAGCATCTTCTACAGCAGCCTTGACTTTTTCTTCCATATCATCGGCATCCATGTCGGATACTTCCTTAGCAGCGTCCTTGGCGGCGTCTTTAACATCTTCCGCGGCATCCTTGGCGTCTTTGGCAGCATCCTTAGCGGCGTCCTTAACATCTTCCGCGGCATCCTTGGCGTCTCTTGCAACGTCCTTGGCTTTGTCCATGGCGTCCGAATCGACGACTTTATCGACCGTATCATCAAAAGCATCTTTGGCATCACCGGCGGCATCTTTCAGGTCATCGGCTTTTTCTTCGACGATTTCATCGACTAAATCGTCCTTATGGCGGACAGAGTTGTACAGTTCTTCCCCTTTTTCTTTGACGTCCTGAATGCAGTCTTTGGCAGCACTGCCCCATTTTTTCATGAAATCGATGGTTTCATCACCGAGGGGAACGTTCTTTAAAGGATTTTCTTTAATCTTATCGGCCTGTTCACGAGCCTTGTCCTTCCATTCGCCCATCATTTCGATGTACGGGCCCATATCAGTAGGCATGCCGTCTTTCAGCCAGCGCTGAGTGACGCGGCCCAGGCTGTAGGTAATGCCGACGGCAACGGGAACCTGGATGACGCTGAAGGGAATGAGCGTCGTCAGCAGCGTACCGGCTACGCGGCTTCCGACAGCGCCTAAGAAGGCGATCAGAGCGCGTTCGCTCAATTTTACGTCATAGACTTTAGCGATACGGCTGACGAGATAGACTTCATTAGCCATGAGGGCTGCCGTTCCGATAAGGGGAGCAATGACGATGGCACCGGCCCGGGCAGCGGCCCAGCGGCACAGCATTTCGACCTGAACGTCCTTGTCTTCCGTCGTCTGCTCCATGGCTTTGACGACACTGTTGGCAGCGTCTTCACCTGACTGAGAACGGTTCTGCTTGAAATCAGCGAGTTCTTGCTTCAAGGCTGCAATTTCTTCCTGCAACTGCTCTACAATCTTTGCATTTTCTTCATTTGCCATATGTAACACCCCATTCTGTGACGAAATAAAAAACTATATTTTATATTTTCCCATGTTTCTACCAGCTTGTCAAACCCCCATCGACAGGAAGTGCCGCTGCCGTAATGAAGGAGGCATCGTCGCTGAGAAGAAAGGCTATGGTCTTAGCAACTTCCTCAGCCTGAGCCAGGCGGTACAAGGGGTACTGCTCTTTCATCGTCTCCCTTTCCATATCCGGATGGTCTCGGAGCTGTTTTTCCAGCATCGGCGTTTCGACGTCGCCGGGACAGACGCAGTTAACCCGAATTTGGTGCGGCGCCGCTTCGAGGGCCAGGGACTTCGTAAAGGCCACGACGGCCCCCTTAGTTGCCCCATAGACGGAGCAGGCAATGTTTCCCTGCAGTCCGGCATCACTGCTGACGGTTACGATACTGCCCGGTCGGCGGCGCAAATGAGGCAGGGCGTATTTACAAAGGGAAATGGTCCCGTAGACATTGATTGAAAAGAGCCGCTGCACGTCGTCAGGCGTCACGTTTTCAAGGAGTCCCTGTTCATAGATTCCGGCCGAAGTAACGAGGCCGTCGAGGCCGCCGAAGAGGCGGACTGTTTCAGCGACCATATTCCGGCAGTCATCATCGCTGCTGACGTCGCCTTTTATATAATGGACGGCCCGGTCCGGCCCTAACTGCTGCAGAGCGGCCTTCCCCTTCTCCTCGTCCCGGCCGCTGACGGCGACCTGCCAGCCCCGGTCCAGGAGGACGGAAGCCGTCGCAAGACCTATGCCCGACGTGCCTCCGCTGATAAGTGCTGTATTCATAATAACCTCCTTATACGATACCGAGATAGGATAAGCCCAGTTTCCCAATGAGAACAACGGTCACGACGAGCATGACGACGCGGACAAAGGCCGTTCCTCTGCGGATGGCCAGGCGCGAACCGAAAAAAGCGCCCGTAAAGATACACAGGGCCATGACGACGCCGTAGACATAGAGGATCGTCCCGGACCAAACCAAGATGACGAAGGCCGTCACGTTGCTCATGAGATTGAGCATCTTGGCATTGCCGGCAGCCGTGACGAAATCAAAGCCCAGGGCTGCAAAGGCGACGATGAGAAAGGTCCCCGTCCCGGGGCCGGCAAAACCGTCATAAAATCCGATGGCCCCGGCAAAGAGAGCCGTAAGGAGTAAATTTCTCCCCGTCTCGCCGGCATAGGTATTGACCGAACCGAGATTGCGCCGCGTAAAGACGACGACAGCCGCTGCCATAAGGGACAGGATAATCAAAGGCTGGAGCCATTCCGCACTCATATGCAGCATGACCAGACAGCCGAAAACGGCCCCTATAAAGGTACAGGGAAGAGCCTTTTTCATCAGGTGACGATCGACCTTACCGGCCTTGAAGAACTGCCAGGCGCTCATGACGGCGCCAAAGGTCGCGGAAAACTTATTGGTCCCCAGGGCCAGGTGCGGCGGAAGACCGGCAGCCATCAGAACAGGCAGGGAAACGAGTCCCCCGCCGCCGGCGATGGAATCGACGAAACCGGCTAAAAAACCGCCGGCCATGATAAACAGCAGGACTCCGACAGAGAGGGTCGTATGAAAAAACTGAACTTCCATAAAAAAGACTCCTTTTAGAAAAAAACTCCTCTTGTTTCGCAGAGCGAAACCGAGGAGACCCTTTTCTTTAGTGTTCGTATATCAAAGATGACGGCACGGCCTCATCCGTTGGCGGCTGCAGGAGGCGTATGATTTCTTTGCCGATAATCCGTGCGCCGTCGCGGTGGCAGTCGAGACTGGCCTTCGACATGGCTTCCAATTTTTCAGGATGGGTAAATAAGTCCGATACGACGGAAACCAGTTCTTCTTGTTTTTTTACCCAGGCCGCACAGCCTTTGGCCTGCATGTACTTGGCATTAGCTTCTTCCTGCCCCGGAATCGGGCTGTACAGCACCATCGGTACTTGAACGGCTGCCCCTTCCGTACAGGTAAGGGCTCCGGGCTTGGTTAAGAGCAGCGATGCCCGGCACATGAGTTTTGAAATCTGATTGGTATAGCCAAGGATTTCCACGTCATGATCGAGTTCACCGCGCATCTTAGACAGTTCATCGTAGAGATCGGCATTATAGCCGGTTACGACGGTAAAGCTGTCGATGACGTCCAAGCGGTCTAAGAGCGCCAGGGACTGGCGAATCGAGCCCATGCCCAGGCCGCCGCCCATGATGAGGATATTCTTATCCTGCTGATGATCCTTATCCCAGTGCCACCGTTCCTGGTCAAAGGCCTTGCGTACCGGAATGCCGGAGACGACGACTTTATCAGCCGCTACGCCCTGCTTGACGAGCAGGTCTTTTATCTGTGTAGCGGCGACACAGTAGACGTCGATTTGCGGGTACACCCACAGCTGATGGATGGCAAAGTCAGTAATGACGCCGACTAAGGGAATATTCAGGCGATGCTGCCGCTTTAACAGCGCTGCAGCTCCCGCCGGAAAAGGATGAGTAAAGACCAGGACATCGGGCTGGCGGTCGGCTAAGACCTTGAGCAGTCGCCGTTTAAGGCCCCAGGCAAAGAGGGTCTTGACGGCCAAGCCTTTTTTGTACCCTTGTGACGAGTAGTACATCAAATCGTATAACAGCGGAAAGACATCGAGAATCTTAATGTATGTCTCTTTGACGATGTTGTCAATGGACAAGATATCATTGGACAGAAAATCTACGTGTTCGACTTCACATTCCTCAGGAATGGTCTTAACATACTCTTCGATTGCCCGTGCTGCCTGTGTATGGCCTGTACCGATCGAGGCCGACAGGATCAGGACTTTTTTCTTTGTCATGTAGGATCCCTTCTTTTATAAACAGCCTTCGTTGCACCTTCCACTATATAGTACGACAACTTGCATGAAAAGAAAAGGGCCGTTTTTCATGCGGCCCTTCGGATCGTACTTATTTGTTGTTGACCAAATCTTTAAGCTGTTTGCCAGCTTTGAAAGCCGGAGTCTTGGAAGCTTCGATCTGGATAGGTTCGTTGTTGCGAGGATTACGGCCTTCGCGAGCTTTACGCTGACGGACTTCAAAAGTACCAAAGCCGATGATCTGAACTTTATCACCCTGAGTAAGGCTGTCGCTAATAGCTTCGAATACTGCTTTTACAGCTTTTTCAGCGTCTTTTTTCGTCAAATCGGATTTCTGTGCTACTGCAGCGATTAATTCTGTTTTGTTCATGTTACTAGGTCCTCCTTTGGATCGTCACATCTTCTTAACACTAACAGTTTAGAGTTTTTCCTGCCGTTCTATCCGCTTGGCTTCCTGCCAGAATGAGTCCAGCTCATCCAGTGAAAACGCGTCCCACGGCCGGCCCGACTGGCGAACCCGGTCCTCGACATGAGCAAAACGGCTTCGGAATTTACTATTAGCCCGATGTAACGCACATTCCGGCTCTATATGATAGCGTCGGCATAAATCAGCAAATACGAACAAGACATCCCCAGCTTCTTCTTCAGCATGGACGGGATCGCCTTCATCCAGGGCCTGTCGGAATTCATTCCACTCTTCTTGGAACTTTTCCCAGACGCCTTCTATGTCAGGCCAGTCGAATCCGACTTTGGCCGCTTTCTCCTGAAGCTTATCCGCTGCCAGGAGCGACGGCAGTCCGGGAACGACTCCGTCCAGCAGGTGAGCGTGCTGCTGGCGTTGTTCTCCTTGCTTTAATCTATCCCAGTTTAACATACTCGTCCCTATATTTTCAAGGCTTTTTTGGCTAAAAACATAGGGATGACGCCGAATCATCTTATTTGTGATGTCTTTTACAACATCTTGTGCCGAGAATAGCCCTTTTTCTTCGGCAATACGGGCATGGATAGCCACTTGGTAGAGGATATCGCCCAGTTCTTCACGGATGCCGTCCGTGTCGTGACTGTCAATGGCATCGAGCATTTCATAGACTTCTTCGATGAGATACCGACGCAGGGTCCGATGAGTCTGGGCCCGGTCCCAGGGACAGCCGTCTTCGCGGCGCAGCCTGGCCGTGACCTCGGTCAGAGGCATCAGGTCAAAAGGCAGTTCTTCCTTGTCGATGCCCTCTTCCTGCCGCCGGTCATCGATGAGACGGCGCACAGCTTCCGCCATTTCAGGTCCGCCCGGAACGGTATGGACGACAGCGTGAAGGCGGCTCTCTCTCAATAAGAGATCGACGACGGGCCCATACGTTTCGGCAAAACTTTTCCCACCTTCTCCGTAGGCATCGAGGGGACGGTCATCCGTCCCTAAGGCGATGATTTTAATTTCCATGGCAGTTTTCCTCACTTCTGACAAATAGCTTACGCCTGTCATTATATCACGGCCCCCTTCATTTGTCGCGGCCGGCCTAAGGCCTTCCGGACCGAAAAAAGGGCATGGTAAAAAATCTGAAAAGAAGGCCCTTTCAGATTTTTAAAAACGATATCTATATCAGCCGCTCAACTTGGTCAGCAAGAAGATAAGCTGTGTCTGTTCCGCTTCACTGAGGCGGCTCATGAGCATTGAAATGCGGAGATAATGGTCTGGCAGCACATCGTTCATAAACTCCCGTCCCTGGGCCGTCAAGCGAACTTTTTTCCCGCGTTTATCGGTCTGGTCGATTGCCACTTCAGTCAGGCCGTCCCGAACCATGCGCTTGACCATGGTCGTAATCGTCGCCCGAGTGACACCGGCCCGATCGGCGAGCTGAGACGGCGCAATTCCGTCAGTCATCTGGTACAGTACGAACATGACCCGCAATTTACCTCGCGACAAATGATAATGGCTGGCCAGTACATCATTGATCGCTGAGCGGACAAACTCCGCTGCCTGGGAAATGCGGAGCATAGCCAATACGGCTGACGGTTCGATTTCCGGATTATCCTGTGCATATTTTTCCAATTCTTTCCGCGTAGGGAATACATCAAAACCCATAAGCGCTCCCTCCCCTTCTAATTAGTTTACTAATTAAAAGCATAAAATAAAGGCTCTTTGTCAAATATTGGGGTGCCAACTAAATCATCCACCGCGAATGGACG
>OFMH01000021.1_pt1 | contig 104360 bp, 154 predicted proteins | sample 1541761 | NCBI WGS metagenome assembly OFMH01 (sample SAMN04209249, study PRJEB22552) | human gut metagenome | biome: gut; material: feces | host: Homo sapiens | place: USA: Oklahoma
GAGCAACAGACTCATAATCTGGAGGTCCTAGGTTCAAGCCCTAGCTGGTCCACAAAAAGATGATTCCGTGAATCTTTAAAACCCGGATAGTTAACATTTGTTGAATCTCTAATAAATTATCAAAATGAAGAGATTATTCGAAAAGCTTAGCATGTGCTTAATCATGCTTATTGTAGCCGTCACAGTATCGTCATGTGACTACATGAAAAAAACTAAGAGTGAGATCAGACACGATGACTCGCTCATGGTATCAAAGATGATGCAGGATATTGACAATCCTACATTCACCGGCTGTTCTGACGTTATAGAGTTTCAGAGATCGGAAGGTCAATGGAGACATCAGGACTCAGTGTTCTTCAGCATACCTAAAAAGGTTATGCGTGATGTGGTATCGGTCTTAGAAAAATCTGGGAAACCATTGACTAAGATGAGTATATCGAACGAGTTCGAGATGAACAAGCATGTATATTTAAATCTTCCTGATGAACAGGATCAATACAATGCGGTTGCTCCTCCTGATATCCCTAACGTAGAAATGGTTGATACTATTATCGACGGTAAGCATGTGCAGATCGTGCAGTCCTCTAGTACTAACATAACGACAAAGGAGGATTAGCTATGAAGCGGTACATTATTATCTCTTACGATGGTTCTAGTTTGGATCCATCTGAAGTTATGGCAATAGCTTCACAACTGAACACAGTTAAACCTGATGTTAAGGATGTGCGTGCAGTTACAATGGATGAAACGGAAGTTAATTCCATTATTATCGGTCACACAGAAGCCAAGAATGCTACAGAACTTTCTGTTGTAGAGTCTGCGTGCATCTACGTGAAAAAAAGATTTGGTAAGTTTTTCTGCTCCAAGATGAAGCTGTTGCTTGCATTATCAGAGGCTATAACTAATGAGCCTAACAATGAATCTCTTATGAATGCCATCAGAGTTATGTCTGGTGGTATAAGTAAGAGAATGCGTGATTCTTACGGTATTTCTGCCGATGTTATTTGTGTATTTAAAACAGTTCAAGATAACATGTAACTATGTATAAAACACAACGTAATACTAAGAAAGTGTATCGTCAGCGTCACGCAGAAGCCAAAGCAAAGGCATATAAGCGTGACAAGTTTAAAAACAAGCTAAATCCTTTAGATTATGTGGAAGATTCCAGTGTATACGACAAAAGCTAAGAAAAAGGGTAAGAATACAAAAACATTAGTATTTGAATCCAAGTATCCTAGTGAAGATCAAGCTGAAGATGCTAGATTAGCACTCATTCATTTGGCTAATTGCTCTCACAACGCTCCATGCGATATTACCATTAATAATAATGGCGCAGTATTCGTTAAGAATCCATCCTGGAGTGTGGGAGAAGTAACAATATGTTAATTAATTTTATTTACAAACATTTAAAACATTATCAAAATGGCAAAAGCAGAAACAAAAGGCGCTGCTAAAGAGCAGCAGAATGTGTCAGCAGACAACGTAGTAGAGAAGTTGATGAAGGGCAACCTCGTGACCGACATCGCAGACAAGGCGGCAGAAGAAATCCGCCAGGATGAGGAGAAACGCAAGATCTCCCAGGTCAAAGAAATTGTCAAGTGTGCTGACTTCCTTAGAATTAAGGAACTTCTCAATGTCCGCAAGGACCGTGCGAAGGCAAAGATCACTCTCGACACTCTGAAGAAGCGTACAGAATTGTTGGCCCGTCTTCTGGGCAAGGACGAGAATGGTACCGCCGTTCCTGACGACCAGAAGATTACGCCAAACGAATTACGCGAACTTTCGCAGAAGATCGATGAGGATCAGCGTAAGCAAATGACTGAACTGAACAAAGAGTACGAGAAGCACGACCGTGAGTTGCGTGACAAGTACCCTAACAATTGGTATTATGCCAACTATCAGTTCGATCGTTTTTAATTCTTCTTCTAGTACAAGTATCTTCGTATCACGTACATAGATTCTGAAGCACTGTAGAGGATCTTAAGAAGACGAGGCAGCGAAGGAATCCTAGAATGAATTAACATTCTCATCAAGTATCTTCGTATCACGATGAGAGGAAGAGATGTGACCCCACACAGTAAATTGGGACAGTAGATCAAACAATATGTTTTGTGCGTATCTTTGTATCGGGGAGATTTGATTGCTCTGAAAAGTTAATTGAACCCTGCAAAATGTATCAAAAATGCTGAATATAGCCCTCTAAGTATCTTCGTATCATGAGGATTCCTATATATTTTTAGCCATGTTTTAAGCGCTCTGAGGCAGAGTATGTCACCAAGTGGAGTAATTAACCACGAGTGCCGCAAAAATGTCTTAGAGCGCACCTAAAACGGCTTAAATCGAATGTTCTGACTGATCATCGGAACATTTACAAGAACGTACAGTGTGTATGAAATAATCTGTTTGGACAGGGGTTCGACTCCCCTCACGTCCACGGGGGCATCCTCTACGCTATTGTGTAGATTCCATTTGGACAACCTAGGCATGTTGTAAAACTGCCTACACGGGCGTGTTTGGTTTTGACAGACAGAGGAGATAAATACATTAAGCACTATACTATAAATTAAACGGCAATGTAAATAACATTGTAGACTATACTAACGTAGCGTAAGTTTAGTCTAGGTGTTTCCTACCAAAGTGGAGAGAAGAAGTTTGGTTCTTTGGGCTACACACCCGAGGTTTAGGGTTCGACTCCCTAGCTTCTTCCTATTAGTTATGACAAAGGGATATAAAGCGATGATAAAGGACAGGTGTCCTCATGTCGTCAACCTCGCATTTAAATGGTGTACAGAATTTGGCAGATTATCTAATATAGGTAAGAAGCCACATGAAAGAATTAAGTATGCTGTAAAAACGCGATGGATAGACCGTGTATACCAAGAAAATGTAGCAATCTATAACACTGGAAGAGGAATACCTCGAACAGATGAAAAGAATGCATCATTAAGAAAAGCTCTTGGAATACATGAGGGGTCGCAAAATTTTAATTTTGCAGACTCTATAAATTTGGATGGCATCAACAAAGTATTCAACTCTGGAGAACGAGCATTTTGGATATGGGTTAATAGCTGGGTAGTATGGTTTCAAGAGAACTATAAGTACCTAGAAAACTATTATAACATATCATGTAAGTGTGGCAATATGGCTTTATTTGATAAAGCATTGTCAGAAAAAGCTAGTTTTCTAGATGAGTATTTTGAAGATTTCTCTAAGTTTATTAAGAAAACATTTAATTAAACAAAATAAAAATGGAGTATTTCCCTAAAATGCTAATTTACAGAGCTAGTCTGTTAGGCTGCAAAGAAGAATGTATAGAAAATGTGATTAACTGGTTTCATAACCGCCTTAAAAAGGGCTTTGTTTATGAAGCGCACATATTCTGTGCAGGAGACAGCCTAGACGAAGATTGTATATACGAATACTGTTGTAATGAGCAGTTACGTAGAGTTGGTGATTGGATTATGAAAACGATAGTCCTAAATAACCCTATGAAGTTCAAAACACTTACGACTCGTATGCGTATTGGTTCAGGACTACTTGAAAAAGTAGAAATGAAAACGGGAGGAAAAGATTTAAAAATAATCCTTTTCAACAATTTCGTCAACAACGTTTGGTCGCTATACCGTCAGAAGATGGTGTACGATCTTCCGTTTTATCAGGAGTAGGGTGAGAGAAATCTCCCCTACCCCACAATATGGAGTATCAGCGTATCACTCAATCTGAGATTGAGACCATAAAAGAAGCTCAAAAGGGAAATGAGCTAGCGTTTAATAAATTGTTTAACCGTTACAAAGAGTTCGTTGACAACGTGCTCTTTTGTTACGTGAATGACATGGATGAAGCTAAAGATCTTACAAATGTTGTATTTCTTAAAGTTCACCAAAAACTCTCGACATTCACAGATTATTCGTCTTTTGGCGGATGGCTGAGAATTATAGCTAATCGAACAGCTATAGATTATCTACGAAAAGTAAAGGAGAAATCCATGGAGTTAGGAGAAGACTCAGGCCGACTACCTGTCGAATTAACTAATTCTTCAGAAGAAGAAGATCTTGTCAATCTTCTTGAGTACGAATCTCTTCTAAAGGAGTTTGAAAAGCTCCCAAAGAAGACACAGAAGATTTTTAATCTATTTTACGTAGAAGATCTTACAGTTGATGAAATTAGCAAAGTGCTGAAAATTCCTACAGGCACTATAAAAGCTGCGCTAAGCCGCACTCGTAGGAAAATTAAAAATAACTTAAAAGTTTAACAAAAATGACTTCACTTTTATTATTGATTCTCTCGATTTTTGTAGCTCTTGGTTTCGCAAGATACAATAAGAGCAACAAGTTGTTCTGGATCATTCTCGTAAGTCTCTTGCTCGGTTTTACCGGTAAGAGTATGGTCAACTATGCCTTTGTTGACCATAAAAGTGAAGCCAGTACAGTTAAATCTTCTGCAAATCCCATGCTGGCACCGACGTGCTCATTTCAGGCTTTGGAACCCTCAGAGGGCGCTGGTACATGTGCTGAGACAAAACCAGCAGGTAAGGATACAATTGTAGTAGATACTGTTACTGTGCTTAACTTGGGTGAAGACGAGCATATTAACGTGCTCACTAAACCTCCACGAGATTGGTTAAAAACGAACTTTATATTCGACACAAGTTGAATTTAAGCTAGTTGCCCAGAAAGTATTAATTAATTTTAGTAAATAACATTTAAAAAACATTATCAAAATGGCAAAAAAGAATGGAAAGGGCAATGTAAAAGTTGCTCAGAATAACAACAATGGTGGTAACAATGCAGATGCAGCTGTTGAGGCTGCAGCTATGCTCACAACAATAGGTGGATCAAGCATGGATCGTAATCACCAGATAGATTTGTTGAATATGGCTCACGATCGTTTCTTCTTGGATGAGAAAGCTGCTGAACACACTGGCTTCCCGCAGGGAACTATCGACAAACTCAACCATATTAATGCCCTCGGCATCGCAGTGTGTGTATGTAATGAGGTCAAGTATGGTACCAGCGATTTCGCTGTTGTAATCCGTAAGTCTGCGCTTCCAGAGCTTACTGAAGCTTTGAAAGAGATTGGTGTAAGCTTTGATGACACAAAGCTCTTGCCTTCAAAAGACGATGCTGAAGAAATTGAAGTTATAGCTTCAGCTGTAACAGTATCAGAAGAGACAGCAAAAAGTCTTGACAAGGATGCTAAGGCTCGTGCTGCAACAGCAGGTAAGGTTTTTGATCCTACAAAGATCAAGGACGAAGAAGAGCTCAAGAAAGCTTTGTCTGGATTCTTAGCTATGAACCGTGATTCTAAGCTGATGGATAGCATCATGCAGTGTGTGAACTTCTATAAGTCATATCGCTCTATTGAAGCTAAGCATGCTATCGATTCTGCTGAGAAGACGCTCAAGAACACAAAGGACAAGAAGTACAAAGAGAACGCTGAAAAGGCTCTTGCTTCTGCAAAAAATGACCTTGAGCATATCAAGAACATGAACTTCCATGATACGTTTCGCAAGATTGTTGAGCTTACGGGTCGTGTCGGAACGCTTACTTATGGAATTGGTGCTCACTTCTTCAATGTTACCGCTACGTCAGGATCTCCTGTATCTGCGTTCTGTGAGCTTCGCGACCATTCTACTGACAAGAACACCGGCGTATGCAAGTATACCGATGATCAGATTGCAGACGCTGTAAAGTGCCTCGTAATCATTGGTGCAGACGATGTTCGCTCAAAGGGTAAGACCTTGCTCGAGGCAGAGAACAAGCTGCCAGAAAAGGATCGTGTCAAGGAGCACATTGATGCCGCTAACAAGAACATCGCATTCGCCGATAAGGCTACTGCAGCGGTTCTTGCGGCTCCAGGCGAGTTCGTTGAAAACTTGAAGAAGAACTTCTTGGAGGGTAACAACTTTGCAAAGAAGACTGTTATCGCCATTAAGCGTGCATATTATCGTGACGTTACTCCAGAGATGATGGCTAAGGTTAAGTCTGACTCAATGCTTGATAACGCTACGCAGCATGCTGGTATCATCTCTAACCTGTTCCGTAATCCTTCTGATCCGCTCGTAGGTTATGCCAAGGAGAATATAATCGACTTGGAGTTCAAGACCGATGAGGAGATCAAGGCTGAGGAAGAGGCTGTTGCCAAGGCTGCTAAGGAAGCAGCTGATAAGAAGGCAACTGAGGATAAGAAAAAGGAAGCCAAAGGTAAGGCCAAGGCTCAGGTAAAAAAATAATACGGCCAATTAAGAGAACTGGTTCACAACTAGTTGGCCGCATTAAAAGAGCCTTTGACATCCAATGGCAAAGTGAACACAAATAATTTAACTATCAAAGTATGAAAAAATTAGTGATCACGTTGTTAGGAGCAGCATTCCTTACTATCGGCATGAATATTGCCGATCTTAAGAATGTTCCCCTTCCAACGACAGTGCAGACAGTAGCAGCATCTACTGTACAGCAACCAATGGACCATTTGTTTGGTCAAGTGAATCGTGCTAATCCTGATACAGTGCATGATACCGTTAGGGTAGAAAAGCCTGTACCTTGTAACCATAAACAGTTACCTGCAAAGGTAATTGTTAAACGCACCGTAATTAAGAAGACAGATACGTCGTATGTACCACTTCTGTATATTATGGAACCTGGAGAAAAGGTCGACTCCACTAATCACAACTCTACCATTCGTAAGGGAGAGCTCAATGATTATATTCAAATCGCCTCCAATGTGCATAAGTAAACACAAGAACCCTATGCACTATAATTGGGTAAGTACATATGGTAGATCCCATTAGTCTACGTACTATTCTGGAACATCACTCGCGAAGGAGCTAGAAGAAAAACTCAATAAATTAAACTTGATCCGAGAATATGTTAACCCTGTCTCGCAGGGCGAGATCACTCAAAAGGTAGGATGAAATGTATCAAACATTGAAACAGTTTGATATAAGTAGGAGAAGCGTTGTATCAGCTCCTATAGATTATACAGCTGGACTTGTGAGAACCGTCTGGAGACAAGCTGGATGAAGCTGTATAATCTAAAAACGCATAAGTCCCAAGAAGGGCATAATGAACCGTATCGTAATTATATGTGATAATACTAAGCATATACAAACGTTACACGAGATGAACTATATTGGTCCCCAGTAGGTGAACAGAATTGCATACATGGTATGGTGCATGGTGCTGGAAGAACCGAGGATATCCCAAACAATATAGAAGTATTATTAAGCCGTAGGTAGTGTTTCTAGTGTCCAAAGCTAGTATAAAGGCCGAAAAACTGCATCAATACTGTGGGAGTAATACCACACAGAGTAAACTAAATGAGTTTGCTGACTATACCAAAACCTTACTGTTCGATTCAGTACAACTCCGTTGAAGGGGTGCCAGGGATGGGGTAGAAGTGTCTGATTGCGACCGCCAGGCTTTTCTTGTTTATGCGGTATATAAAAGTAAAACAAGCGCAAGGGTTGGGCAGCCCCTTAATCGAAGCTCTACGGGAGTATCGTACGCGGGTGAAGATCGCGGTGAAAATCTATTCCAGTTGTATTATTAGGATGTTAGGCAATCCAAACTTACAGCCAATTTCCATGAAAATTAAATCGTTCATGAGACTATGATCGATGACTCCGTTACAGTCAAAGAAAATTGATGGAGAGCTATCCTAGAATAAGAAATAGCAAAGCAGGTAGAAAGTTGATTCGAGATATGTCCATCCAGGACCATTTGACCTCCACTTTCATCCAAAACGATCTAGACTAATAGTTTATTTGCATCATGATATACAATATTATATAGTCTCTACAGAGTAGTAAGCTGGTATATTATGTATGCGTATGTTGTATGCAAAAGATATAAATTATGAAAACCTAGAAAGTTTAAAAGATAACATGTTTAACAAAAATTGATGTCCCTTCATAGAGTTAATCTTACGTTGTAAGTAAGGGCTTGAGGTGAAGAAGTCGAGTGCCAACCGATATGCCAACCATGCTAAAATATACTGCGCAACAGTATATGTAAACATAAAGGTTCGAAGCAATACAGGAAATTGATGGGCAGCTTATATCTATGTTGTAAAACGACTGTGTATATTATATGTGTATACTGTCTCTATACATGTATATTACGTTATAAGTGGGTGACAAGATGAAATGTATGGGTTGAATTCCCAATATTCGTGCACTATAAATAGGAGGTAGTAATACCGGTACAGAAAAATTGCAAACATCAGCAAAGATGTAAAAAGCCGTAAAGTCTGTGATGGGTTTGATCCTGAGACATTCCGATAACCAACCGCTGGGTACATGCCATAAGCCGAGTACCGCAGTAAGGAGCCATTTCGATAAGTTAGGCGCTTTTAAAACTTATTAGCCGAGGAAATCTGCGTTTAATCGACAACCTGTAGGAAGATCTTGTAAGTATAGTAAGGGAAATACGACCGAGATTCTACATATTTTCGTGGGTTATAGAAAATTCTAAGATTCTATGAGTGTTAGTTGCTATGCAAAATTTCACCAACGAAAATTAGAATAGTTAAGTTAGAAAAAACGTGAACAAAATAGCAGAAAACAGTTCAGCATTTGATTATGCAAAGGAAGCATTCAAAGCTTTAGACGATGGGCCTGGATAAACCAGTAAATGCTAATTGCATCATACGTATGCAATTCCTGCTGCAAGCCTATTACCCTATTGTTGTAATAGGAAGAGTGCAGCTAAGTCTATATAAAAGCGTCTACAATAGTAGAACTTCCTTTAGAAAACTAAGTAAGCAAAATAGTAACCGAGTATCTTCGTATCAGCGTTGCTTTATTCAATAAACAACGGCAAAGGTGTAGCCAAAATACACCATATTTTTCAATCATATCGTTAGTTAATCAATAACGATATCAAAAAGGATATGATTATGTCAGAAATTAATGTAAACATCGTGGAAACAACTATTAAGTCAAATCGTACCCCACTGAGCATGCTCGGTGCAAAAATGTTTGGTCAGGATGTATTCACCCCACAAACTCGTTTATTCAACCCAGACCATGACAAGATTTTGGAGCAGGCTAAGCAGAGCTCCAATGTAAACCTTGTACTCAATCGTTCACCTCGCCGTTTTGTGATCGGTTATATTACGATTGAGTCTATGGCAACCAAGCAGAATGCAATCGGTGATGTCGTTTGCCGTCTCAATGAGGGCACCGAGCACCAGATTGATATCCCTCTCGGTGAGAACAGCACCAAGTTTGGTGAGACCACAGAGGAGGCAGTTCAGAACGCTCTTAAGGACAAGAACTCTAAGGCTGTATTCTCAGATCCTAAGGATTTGGGTGGCATTCTTAACGATCTTAACCGTGGTGAGATCGCTCGCCTTGATGCAATTATTGAGCAGGCTAATAAGGCTAAGGCTCAGTGTTTGTCTGCCATTGCAGCAAACGAGAAGATCATTGCAGACTACGAGCGTCAGAAGGCAGATTCTAAACCAGCTGATAAGATAGCATAAGTTCATGGAGGCTGTTTTAACAGAAAAGAGCGTTAAGCTTATAGCAGTAATGCTCTCAGAACCGAAAATTAAGGCAGCCGTTTATGAAAAGTTGGACCATACAGAGAAGTACAAGATCTATAACATTAACGATGATGGTAGCATTACTCTGGGTTCAACTAGATTCCATTTTTGGAACAAGATAATCGGCTGTGAGCAAACCTTACCATTTGAGAGCTTCGCTCTTAAGGTATGGGATGCACTAGTGAGTCTTTCCACAGGGCTTAACCAAAAAGCCATTATGGAAGGACTATCACAAGAAATTGTGATGAAAGGAGTTAAAGATAAAAACTTTAACTGGGTCGTAGAACGACTGTATGATGTTGCGACAAAAGTATGTCAGAATTCTAGCATTGCTGATGGCGTAGGAGCGGACCCTGCGGGGTCCCGGGTGTCAGGGCCAAGGCTTAACGCTCAGCAAGAGTTTCCTGAGAAAATTGTTATCAATATCAACGGACGTAAAGAAGTTTTGCAGGTTAAAGACTGCATCGGTAAACCAATGATTGAGTTGGAGTACGGAATTGTAAACGCTAAACGAGTAATGCCATAAACAGAAACATTCCTGCGGGAATGGTGTACGAACTGTGCGCAGAAGAATACACATTCATGCATGGTATTATCGTTATTGTTTACAACGAAATGCAAAGACAATATTATTAGTTTATATTAAAAGGCATCCTTAAACGTTCTCTGCGGAGAATAGGTAATCCGCCCTGCGGGGCAGGATTGCCAATGGATGTCTTTTATTCTTTATTACAGTTGTATGTAATATAGAAACTAGGTAAATGGCTGATTCAAGTAAATTGTTTAATTTTAATCAAACTATATGAATAAGAAATCAATTAAATTGAACTCAGCAAACATCATTACAATTCGTAAGAACATTGATATCACTATCAATAAGTATTGGCGAATTATTCGAGCAGAGAACCTCATGTCTAAGAAGGCAATTGCAGCAAAGCAGGGTTCTGGCTTAGATCTCAAAAGTTTGTATAACCAGATTGTACAACTTAGTGAGAAGCGTATTATGATTAAGGGTATTTTGGTAGCTCTTAATACAGGTACAACTACATTCTCTTACGAGGATTTTAAGAAGACAAATAACTATAGTATTTTTGCAGCATGTGAGGCAAAGGAGGCAATAGCACAACTTAAGATGATCAAGACACTTGATCCATCAACTAAGGCAAAGAAGGGATTAAAGGCTATGCCTAAGCGTGAGGTATTCTCATCAGCTAAGATTGCTCAGCTTATCCATGATCAACAACTACTAGCAAATAAGTTTGACGCTAATCTCGAGAAGTTTAACAATGAGACTTCTATTGAGATTAAGGATACTATTGCAGATAAGTTCGAGATGGATCTGACAGTTTAAATACTATAGGTTCGAGACAAATATAAGGGTCGCCGGAAGGAGTAAGATCGAGGCTTACACGAACCACAATAAGGAATCCCTTGCCTTAAAAATAACATTATTAACACATTAAATTATCAAAATTATGTTAAAGAAGAATAACAAGAAGAACCTCAAGAAGGTTAAGGCTAAGATAGGAACTACACCAGTTAAGGCTGAGGCAGCTAAGAAGGAAGAGTCTAAGGCTGCTATAAAGAATGCAGAAATTGCTGCAGCAAAAGACGATGCTAAGGCAAAGAAGAAGGCTGAAAAGAAAGCTCACGAGGAGGCTAAATATGCTGCCTCTAAAGCTCGCATAGAGGCCCGTAAGGCGCGCAAAAAGAGCATCATGGATAAACTGATCGACTCCAAGAAGGAAAAGGCTTCAGAGCCTGTTAAAATCACTCTGGAAGACCGCCTGAAGAATCAGGAAGAGCGTCGTAATGTCGCCATGGCTCGTCATATCGCATCAATTACCCGTCGGTGCAAGCGTATGCATCTCAATGATGCCGACACCAAGAAGGTGATAGACATCGCAAAGAAGCAGTGGGACAACGCCACTGTATACAATATTACAGTTGTATGTGATTCTATTCTGAAAAAGAAGAAGGAGCTCGAGAAGTTGGTAAAGGATTGCGGCATTAAGTCTGCATGTATTACTAACTCTACAGCATTCTTTAAGAATGTGCCAGCAAGTGTGGTAGCAAAACTGCGTGATCTTGTAGGTAATGCTACATTCTATCAGTATCGTTCTGATGATAAGTCTCCATTCGAGGAGGCTGGCATAGATATGTCAGGCAATCACAACAAGCATAAGAAGGGAGGTGATCCTCATACTATCGAGTGCTCGAAGAGCGCTAGTGTGAACTTCTACAATCTCCGTAAAGCTAAGAAGAAGGCTAAGGAGACGCTCGAGAAGAACACGTATAACTTCCGTCACGGCTCTAAGGCCGAAGGGCGTAAGCTTCGTCGTGAGCTCAAAGTTAAGGCTAAAGCCGTAAACAAAAAGCCTACACAGGTGAAAGAAGTTAAACAAAAATCAGTTAAACAAGCAGCTTAATTATAGGAGACAACGTTATGAATACCCAGGATAATCAATATTTGGACGATTATGTTGAAAAATATCGTGACATCAAAGAGAAGTGGCTTAAGGACTTTAAAAAGTCTCATGGAACTACTTCTAAGTTCTGTAAAGAACATTGTATCCATGGTCTTTCCCGGAAGAAACCTTGGTTCATACTGCTCAAACGTGATTCGATAAAAATTGAATCTCGCAGAAAGGTTACGAAGCTTAACCATACCGAGCTTATGGAAGGGTATGTTCAACACAAGTTGCAGAAATGGGAGCGAAAGCACCCGTGCCCGGTTAAGAAAGACGACTTGTTCTACGCGCAGCAGTTCCCAGTTTGGGAATCAGAAAAGAATGCTGCAGGAGAACATATTAGAGACTTAGTTGTCGCTAAATATGACAAATTACAACTTGTAGGACGATTCAAGAATTCGGACGACAAGTTTACTGAGCAGGAAGTTGCTCAGATAAAAGACAATGGCGAAACTGCTAAACATGGAGGAGTAAACAATCTTCCAGAAAGTAGTAAAGTCATCAAGATGGCTCGTAAGGAGACAAACAAGGTAAAAGCAAAGCGCAGTAATCTTGTTTGTACAAACCTTAAAGACCATCGCAAGAAGACTGGACGACTCCTGTTACCAGGCGCAAATAAGATGCGAATGGCAGCTTAAGGCGCAACTTCTTCAAACCCGACCAGGACACCACTGGTCACCCTAGTGTGCTCCGAAAGGATATGACTGCGAGGTGCAAACCCTCACTAGGGAACTATGATAGTAAAGGAAAGACCAGTAGTTCTATATGACATAGAAGTTTTTCCAAACTGTTTTCATTGTACTTGTAAAGATTCAGAGAGTCATAAACTATATAAATTCGAGATATCCTGTCGTAAAAATCAACTAGAAGAACTAGTTGACTTCTTCTACACAAACAGAACTGATCATATAATGTGCGGCTACAACAATAAGCATTATGATGACATAATAATAAGTTACATTATACATTTCTGCAGTAGAATGAAGCGACTAGGATACTCGAGAATTTGTAGTTCTCTCTACTATCTTAGTAAAGAAATAATAAGTTCGGAAAAAACAGGAAATATTGATAAGATTAAAGTGTACAAGTATTCAAACTACTTCTATTCATTTGATCTTATGTTGATGCTCTATAGTGCCAAACAGCAGAAAAGCTTAAAAGAAATAGAAATACTCTTACATATGCCAAATGTACAAGAGTATGAAGGAAGCTTTGATCTGCAGATCCCAGAATGTGATATTGACGCTATGATAGAGTATAATGTGAACGACGTAGAAGCTACTGAGACTTTGCTTAATAAAGTAAAAGAAGATGTAGAACTACGTCTTGAAGTGGAAAAAGAATGGGGGTTTGATGCACTGTCGATGAGTGGTGTACGATTTGGAGAAGAAGTACTCTTGCGAAAGACTTTAGATATTACCAACACAACAAAAGACGAGCTGAAAACTCGTGCTCGAAAAGTCGGAAACATTCATCTAGGTGATATCATACTCCCATTTATACAATATTCTAATCCAAAGTTGAAAGAAGTCTTATTGGATGTAAAGAATGCTACTTGTAACGCAAGTAAGTCTGATAAGAAACAAGAAAACTATGAGAAGAAGTTTGTTCTCTCAAACATTTGCTACTCTATAGGTGAAGGTGGTATACACACCATCAATGATCCTAGAGTCTACAAACCTACAGCTGAACAGTTTATAGGACACTCTGACGTTACGTCTATGTATCCTTCGCTAGCCATTATAAATCATTGGCTCCCGGTTCACTTAGGAGAAGATTTTTGGAATGTGTACAGCGCTCTATACAAGGAGCGCTTGGATGCCAAACGTAATGGAGAGTTATTAAAGTCTAAGGCATTTAAACAGGCTCTTAATGCTCTTACAGGAAAGATGCAACAAGAAAGTAGCTGGGCTTATGATCCACTTAACGTATACAAGATACGTATAAACGGGCAACTTATACTACTTATGTTAGTGGACAGGCTTCTAGCATTGAATTGTAAGATTGTACAAGTCAATACAGATGGTGTCGTCTACATTGCTGACAAATCCGCCCGCTTCGCAATAGCCGATGCAATTAAGGAAATTGAGCAATTAACCCAGTTAACATTCGAATCCGATGATTACGAGTCGTTTTATCAGTACGACGTGAACAATTACTTTGGTGTTCGCAAAGGATATTCCCAATCTGGAGATCCAAGACTGATAGAAAAGAAAGGCAAGTTTATCACAGAAATTGGTCTTAACAACAGCATGACACCAGTTGTTATCTCCAAAGCTGTGATAAACTATTTTTTGAACAATGAACCGATAGACAAGTTTATTAAGAAGGATAGAGATGTCCGTGATTTCTTGATGTCACAAAGCGTAAACAAGGAATCAAAAGTTGAATATGGAGGAAAACAAATTCAACGTATTAATAGATATTACGCGTCAAGCAGTGGCTATTATCTTATGAGAATTAAGGACAAAATGTACGAAAATCGTTCTGAAACAAAAATAACAGAATATGGAGTACGAATTCTTAACAAGATAGATGCCACACCAATAGAGAAACGTCATCTGGATTACCAATACTACATTAGCAAAGCAAAAAAGATAGCTAGTGAGTTTGTTAATCGCCAGTTGACAATATTCGATGATTAATCGTTTATCAACGTATATAAGATGATTATTGAACTAAACACAAAACTCCTGGACATTCCAGGACTAAATTCAAATCAATTAATATTCCTAAGTTTGGTATTGGATAAGAATCAAAAAACTTATAATCAAGACGTCCGCAAAATTGTCAGCCTAGTTAGCGACGAAGAAATATCAAACTTAATTTCTCAGGGACTTATTACCTCGATCGAGAGAGGTAAGTCAATTACATATCATGCAACAGATACGCTTAAAGATATAGTTCGACCTAAACAGGACTATTTCGATTTGTTCTATGAAATGTACCCAATATACGTTCTACGACCAGATGGTACAAAAAACTATCTGAGAGCCAACGTTAACAAGTGTAGACATTTATTTAATGTTTATGTAGGTCAAAGCGAAGCTATGGCTCAACATCTTATTCAGTGTCTCGACTTCGAAATGAAGAAAAAGACTAACGAGGGTAAACTAAGTTATATGAAGACGATGTGGAGATGGCTCGTAGACCATCAATGGGAAGAATCTGAGGAAGAAATGCAAGACAACTCTAAAATTGAGGAATCGACTTATGGAACAGAACTTATCTAATCTTATAAGACCAATGTCAGTTGTAGCCCAAGAGGCGATAAACTACATATCTGGTCGTAGAGATCACTCTATAACATCTCTAAAGACTAGATGGGCTAAGTTTAATAAGCAGTGTATGGGAGGTATTGAACCTAATACCGTTTATACCATAGCTGGTATTTCAGGAAGTGGTAAGAGCTCATTCGCAAATGAGATCTCAACTGATATTGTTGATTTGAATCCTGGTGAAGAAATAGTAATTCTGATTTTCTCGTTAGAGATGGTTGGATTTAGGCAAGTTGGAAGAACGCTTTCTAGTAAGCTTAGGAAAACGACTTCGACTTTGTATAGTTCGGAAACGGACCTAGATGACGATACCTTCAGAAAAGTCATCTCAGTATCTAATCAACTAAAGGAGTATCCTATATGGTTTGTAGATAACCCTACAACTCCCAAGGAAGCAGAAGATATTATTAAGTATTTCTATAATACATACATAAAGGGTACCGATAAACATTTTGTGATAATGTACGACCATGCTCTATTAACGAAGCCGATAGGCAGCGTTATAGAAACCATGCAAGAACTCGAAAGAGTTTTCATAAGTGCTAAAAAGTATCCTATGACATCAGTGTTACAACTAGCACAGATGAATAGAAATATTGAATCACCAGAAAGAATAAACAATTCTTTGTCGCATTATCCTATGAGAAGCGACATTTCATCTGCTGACGCTTTATTTCAAGCTAGCGATTATGTTATAGTCATTCATAGGCCTGAAATTCTTGGAATACAAGAATACGGCCCGAGCCATTTACCTACTCAGAACAAGGTGTATCTACACATATTGAAGAATCGAGACGCAGGAAAGCCCTGCATACTTGAATTCCAGAATGACTTAGCGTATAACAACTTGATAGAAAGTTAAGCAATTAAAATTTAGGCTGAATTATGACAACATACGATATTAAGTTTACTGACAACAACATTAAAAACACTAACAATGGTAACATTTATTCTCAGATTCTCGATGATATTATTCTTTCTACTGTAAAGAAGAACAACTCTTATTTGTTTAACACAAAGAAGGAGGATGACGATCTGATTGATGCCATGTTCGAAGAGTTGGATCATACTTATATCTACAAGCCTCTGAAGGGCGACACTTTGTTCGCAAAGGCTTGTGATATTCTTGCTAACTATGGCAAGAAGAAGAGTATTATGAAGGGTATTAAGCTCGGTAAGATTTACCGTCTTGAGAATGGTCTCCCTGTCATTTTCTACAATGATGAGATTCAGATTGGTACCGACATTTATAGTTACTCTGATTTTAGTGATTACAACTTCATCTCTTCACTTAGTCCAGAGATTAAGAAGACAATCATTAATATTAACATTAAGCTTTAATTAAAACTTTTAGTATCATTGTATCATGAGTTTAACATTACCTACTAGTAAAATTCCTGCAGTTTCTGAAAATCCTAGATATCTTATACTCTATGGTCTTCCAAAGGCTGGTAAGACATCTTGTCTTGCACAGCTGGATAATAACCTTATCATAGACCTTGAGGGAGGCTCTGTCTTCGTTGATGCGATGGCCATCCAGTGTCGTACGATCAATGATTTAGGAGAAGCAGCAAGTGCCATTCGTGCCAAGAATAAAGAAGTAGGTCATAATTTCTATAAGCATATCACTATCGATAATGCTACACGACTTGAGGATATTTGTATGAGCTATGCTTGTACACTCTATCGACAAACTCCAATGGGTAAGAAGTGGGACGGCACAGACGTAACCACCTTGCCTAACGGTGCTGGATATAAGTATCTTAGAGACGCAGTAAAAAAGGTAGTTGATATGTTCCGAGATTTGTGTGACGAATTTATTCTTGTAGGTCACGTTAAAGACACCGTAACTGAAAAGGATGGTGTTGAAGTTTCTGCAAAAGAGCTCGACTTAGTTGGTAAGCTGAGTAAAATCGTGTGTGGATTAGCCGATGCGGTTGGTTATGTATATCGCAAAGGAAATGAAACTCATATATCCTTTAAAGGTGGTACATCTGATACCATCATGGAGGCTCGTGCAAGACACATAGCCGGAAAGGATATCGTTATTGCAGAAGGTAATGAAGATGGGACACTTACAACACATTGGGATAGAATATTTAAGTAAATTGATATATCGATCTATTCGATCAGCAGCATACTATGCTGAGAATAAACTTGATATGTTAGCATTACGTATATTAAAATAATAGAGATTATGTTTAGTACAAAGACAGCCGCAATTAGCAACGAAGAATTTAGTAATAGTAGTTATATGCCAGTAGGCATCAACCAGAATGTCACTCTTAAAGAGGTAAACTGCAACAAGTCTCCTCAGGGTCTCGATTTCCTCGAGATCGTATTTGAGAATGAGGATGGTCAGACAGCTACTATGACAGAATGGAAGAATACAAAGGGAATGTATATTAAGACAGATGAAGACTTGCAGAAGCGTGATAACGCTCAGTTTGGACGAGTTTGTCAGATTCTTGATTGTTTCTACCCACAGAGACCAGATGCAGAGCTTTCTACATTCAAGGAGATGATTGACTGGACAAAGCAGATGCTTGATCCTATGATTGCTACTAAGAAAAAGCTCCGTTTGAAGGTTATCTATGACAAGAAGGGCTATACTCAAGTAAGTAAGCTCGGAATCTTCGTTGAAGACATGTCTAATACAGATTCGCAGATTAAGCTCTTTAAGAACGATCTTATGGAGCGTCCAGTTGTTGCCGATAAGGAGAACAACGACCCGCTTAACGTGCCACCAACCGTTACTCCGGAAACTGCGGATGCAGCAGGCGCATCAGATCTTCCCTTTTAAGGGGTTTACGCCTGAAGAAATAGAAATACTACTTGATTGTATGAAATCCGGTAGATGGTTTTTATACTGTCTACATAGCAGGAGTGCCAAACTATACAACAAGTGGATACACCCAAGGGAGGTAATACTGCCATGAAAGGGTGTTGGTGGAGCTAGGTAATTCAGTTACCCTTTGGAGGTGAAATGCCTCCAATAAGGCTCGCAGGGTGTCGTGAGACACAAGCATGGACGTATGCGAAAACAGATCCAAATCGACGTTTTAATCATGCTTTGTTATATAGACAAAAGTCCAGTAGGGTTCGAATCCCTACAGAGCCACACCATTTCTGATGATAAGAAGAGCTACAGCTTGTGAAAGTAATAGCTCTGTCCGCCTGTGAAGGCCGATATTATCTATGATGCACAGTTTACCTGGCATCAGATTTCATACGCGTGTACGCTACGTAAGTGCGGGTTTGAATAACCTAAAGTCCGAGCTTAGCATCTCCGTAAACTGCTATACGTCCGTCAACGTAGACCTGAGCATGTCATTAAACTGCTCATTTTTAGGGAAGTTAGTCTAATGGTAAAACAAGGGCATTGATAGATTGGAATGTGTGCAAGCTTAAAAGAAACACTACCCTGCTTATCGGTTCGAATCCGATACTTTCCACTACATGGCTAGATTGGATCCTTGCAAGGAAGCGGTTCGAATCCGCACCTAGCCCCTAACTTATAAGTTATGTATAGTACTAGAACAGCGATTACTATGTCCTTGAAAGATATCTTGGACAAAGTAAATGATTTAGACATCTATACGTATTGTCTAGGACAATTCAAAGTTGGAAAACTAATGAATAGTCCTTTAAGGTCTGGAGACAAGAACCCTTCATTTGGAATATTTCATTCTAAAACAGGAGGGTTGTTATGGAAAGATCTTGGAACTGGAGAATGCGGAAACTCTCTGAAGTTCCTAAAAGAATACAAAGGTATAACGACTAGAGAAGAGCTTGAACGAGAATTATTGAGAATCGTACGCAGAATAAATCCTAATACAATCGTAAGGACAAATACGTACGATAAGCCGAAAGGAGATACTGATATCGGAATAGTTCGACAGCCGTTTACCAATGTAGACAAACAATACTGGAAACAGTTCGGAATACATATTGATACCCTAAAAAAGTTCAATGTGTTTAGCATTAAATACTTTCTTTGTAATAGTATCGTCAGAAGTATCTACAAAGAGAATAGTCCTATGTATGCATATAAAGTGTATGATAAGTTTAAGATTTATCGTCCACTTGCTTCCAAGTTTACTAAATGGCGTACCAATTTGACGAATCGGCACGTACAGGGATTATCCGAATTGCCTAAGGAAGGAGGCGACCTACTCATAATAACAAAATCACTGAAAGATGTGATGTGTTGCTACGAGATGGGTTTTAATGCAATAGCTGCTGCTAGTGAAACTGTGTTTATACCTGAAGATATACTAAGGTCTCTACGTTCCAAATGGAAACATATAGTTATACTGTATGATAGAGATCAAACAGGTATGCTTAAGGCTAGACAATATAGTAAACAATACAAAATAGATGCTTTTTTCATTAATAAGAAATTTAAAGCCAAAGATCTATCAGATGCTGTTCGTGACAACGGATTTAGCACCATGAAAGACTGGTTAACAAAAACGTTACAGAAATATGACTGATGTAGTAATAGGATGCCTATTAGGTGTGCTGGGAGGTGCAGTAATGTCTCCTCTATTGCATAAATGGCTTACAAAGAAGCTGACTAAGAAAATTCGTCTCGACAAAGGTGGATTTATGCGTATTTATCTTCCAAATAAATTGCAGATGACTATATGGGATAGTTATAGCGATGATCGGTGTATATGCGTATGCGTTCATCCTGTAGGCGAACAAAAAGTAACTGATGGCGAAATTGTCTATTTTAATAGAACTTCTGTATCCAAAATAAGGGGAAAGAATTTTTATTATGATAGGCAAGAAATCTAAAAAGAAATCCAAAGGCAGAGTACGGAATGCGACAAAAGTCGATAAGCATGGTCTCCATTTTAGAAGTAAACTCGAATGCTATACTTATGAAGCTTTTATGAAAGCTGGAATACCAGTTAAATATGAGCCAAAGCATTTCGTATTACTGGATAAATTCGAGTATTTAGGTGAAAAAATAAGGCCTCTAACATATCTACCTGACTTCATTGGAAATGGGTTTGTAGTAGAATGTAAAGGCCTTATGGGAGATTCATTCCCTCTTAGATGGAAATTGTTTAAGCATTATCTTAAGCGACATCGAAGTAAAATGAAATGTTATCTCGTACGTAACCATGAACAGGTAGACGAGATGATAGAAGAGATAAAAACCAATATTTGAGTATTATAATATCAGTAAATATGGAAAAGAAATTTTTGAAAGTAGGTAATAATATAAACTTTAAGTTTAACACAGATGGTCTTGAGTATGATTTGATTCCAGGAACAGTTTACAATATTATTGTAGACCGTTATACTGACACCGTATCATTACAAGAGTCTGGTAAGTTACCTTTGCCTTCTAAGGTATATTGTACATCGAGTGATGAACGTTTCATAGACAAGGTTGTTAATAGTTATAACCTGTCTGAGAGCGGATTTACTGGTGTAATGCTTGCAGGATTGAAGGGATCAGGAAAGACCGTAATGGCTAAGATGATTGCCAATAAGAGCGGTCTTCCAATTGTGAACATAGACAAAAACATACGTCCACATATCCTTCGAAATATTGTAGAGATGCTCGGTGACACAAGTGTTTGCTTCTTGTTTGATGAGCTTGACAAAGTTCTTGCAGATTACGATGATTCTTTCTTATTACAGGTATTGGATGGTTCTGATACTAAGGGTAAGCATATGATTTTGTTTACCTGTAATGATAACAGTGAGATATCAGAGTATTTGATAGACCGTTGTTCTCGTATTCGCTATTGGCGTGAGTTTGAAGAAATGTCTCCATCTCTTATAATGGAGGTATTGAATGACAAGCTTAATGATAAGAAGGAAGTTAAATCTTTAACAGACTTTATTAAGGATAACTTCGAGGTATGTAGTTTTGATAACATTGTTTCTTTCGTAAAGGAAGCTAACAATTATCCTACTACGACATTCGAAGAATTGTTTGAGGATATGAACCTTTCTTCAAAAGGTACTATAAAGCCTCACGCTCGTTCTTGTAAAGAAAACAATCATAAGAACGTTAAGAAGAAATTAACTTCAGATGATTGCTGTTGTGATTGTTGTTGTGCAGAATGCTAATGATTACACCAAAGTACAAAATACCGGAATACGACATTCCATACTACGAAGATAATACACGTATTAGTAATAGTGCGATAGGCTGGTTCTTGAATAAAGGGCCGGCCTATTTTCGTAATATGCTGGATGGTAAAGAGAAAGGCTTAGATTTACCACAGTTACGTAAAGGAACCATGATACATGAGTTCCTGCTTCAACCAGATCAGTTCTGGAATGATTACGTTCTGTTCGATGGCGACAAGCCTAAAAGTGCGCAAGCACAAAAGTTCTGTGAAAACTTAATAAATACCGTTGAAATAGAGCTAAATAAACAGCTCTCAGAAGCCTATCGCAAGTCTTATAGTATAGTTGGCAAGAGTGAAGATAAAATCCTCTCAGAAGCGCTTAAAATAAGCGTAGAGTATAAGGATTATATCGAAGCCTTAAAAACGAACAAGATACTTATATCTGAATACGATTTAAAGCAACTTGACACTATTAAGAATAATGTGCAAGCTCACAAATTAGCATGCATACTGTTGCGAAAATCTGGAGAATACGGCTTTACTCATATATATCATGAATTCCAAATAAATTGGGATTTTCATTTACCGTTTAAGTGCATTAAATGCAAATCTTTATTAGATAGTTGTACATTCGACTTTCAAAACAAAGTATGTACAATTATGGATATCAAGACTACGGCCAAACTGTGGCACTTTGAGGACAGTATGAAAGAATTTGATTACTGTAGACAATTGTGTTTTTATAAGGATGCTGTATATTGGTATCTTGCATATGTACTAGGAATAACTGATGAATTTGATAAATGGAGATTCGAGTTTTATATTATTGCTATTGATACAACAGGCAGTAATGAAATAAGGGTTTTCAGATTGGATTCATCTCAAGTTTGTTCTAGAAACGATGTAATAAATGATGCGATGACAGAAATAGCATGGCACATGGATAAAAATCTATGGGAACATGGTTATGAGTATTATGCTGGAGACGGTAGTGAAACTTTAAACCTATGACAGATTTCGATAAAGTAGTAATTCCACTACTTGATGAAGATATACTGCCATCAGACATTGATGAGCAGTTTGTTGGATGTTTTACAGAAGATCTGGATCATCCAACAGATATGCCTATAATTTACATGTTGTTCAAGTGTGATAAAGTTACGCAAAATTCTATTAACCGTATCAATCGTATTGAGAAGTGTAAAAACTTGCATACGACTAGATACAAGATGATTGATAGTACGAATTGTGTAGCTTATGGGTTTATTCTAACGGGAAAACGGAAAAGTCTTATTACAGGTAACTGTGATTTAGATTTAAAAGATTGCTTGAAAATAGCATCTTTTTGGGGCTATAATGATAATATCATAAACGTTATTAATCATATGCCCTGCGTATTAATGGTGAATAAAGAGATGCCGTTGGAAGATTTTCAATATACAATTGATGACATATTTACAGGCAAAACAAAAGGGGAAGGATTGCAATTGAGCAGTCCCTCCCCTTATTTTTTTTCAAAAGAGTCGTCGATAATTCGGTGAATTTCAGATAGAGTCATTATGGCTAAAAACTTCCACCTGCATCAAATGATCCGCCTCCAAAATCATCTCCTGCGTCAAACGATCCTTCTACAAAAGAGTCGTTGTTATAGTCGTCAGGCATTACAGGTTCGCCAGAAGAGCTTCCTGTAGAGTCGTTTCCGAACAAATGTAAATACCAGTATTTATTTCTGTAGTAGTTCTGTTTAGCTCTCAATGTATTATAGTTAGCATCTTCGTACAAATTACTAAATGGAACCATCTTCATCATATCTCTAAACCATCTGCTAGACCCTTTATACGCGCCAGACTTTACAGTGTCAGTAGGGTTATGACCAGTAAGACCCATTGCGTCAAGCATGTAAGTAAATCCTGTTCCGAAGTCGTTCCATACAGACTACAATGTTGTAATAGATCCCACAAAGTCAGCAACAGTTGTTGGGTCAAGATTTGTGCCTCTAGCCTCTGCAAGACGGAGCGATATCAAGTATAGATACTGTATCCACCACGACTTATCCTCATCAGCTTTCATCTTTAAGAATATAGAACCCAACGTAGCAGCTGCACAGATAGCAATATCGGCAGATACTGCTTTAACGCCTTCAATTTCAAGCTATGTTATACCTTTTAGCTTTTCTCTCTTTTCAGTATATTCCTATTTCTTCGCATAGTCGTTAGACAGCAGCGAGCGTAATCCATAAACCCAATTGGTTACATATCTCCTAACCAAGTTAGCTATAGATGTATAATGACCTCTTTCTATTTCTCCGGTTTCATAGTTATAATATCCGTAGCTCTAAGCCTCTTCAGCTGTCTTAGGATTCTTTACAGGAATTCCGTTTTCATCCAATTCCTTTACTATGTAATCGTTTGCATTCTGCATTCTTTCGTAGATATTACCTACGATAAAGTTACGCATCATAAACATCATAGCAGTATACAAATTCTACCTAGCCTTGGACACTTCTGTTGCAGGCATGACACCATTATAAAAAGCAGTTCTTTGGGCAATTTTGTTCTTTACATTCTTGGCTATCTTGTTATTCAAATATTTTGAAAACGCCTTATTTATGGTTGGTAAATAATCACCAGGCTCCCAATCATATGCGTCGTATAGTGTTGTATGTAAGTCAGAATATACAGCCTTAGCCTACTTTTTTGTATATCCAGCATCAGTAAATGCTTTTATAAGTTGATTACGAGTATAGAATCCAGGCTTAACTCCAGCATATGATGTATCTTCAAAAAGTCTAGTATGATGATAAAATGACATCATTACTATAGAGTTATTCATATAATCACCGAGAGTATAACCTCCCATCATAAGGTATTTAAGACAAAATCTTCTGAACCAACCTTTATGTAAACCTTCAAATATTTCAGAGTTATTCTTACTTATTTGATTCATCTACATTAAAGCGCCTTCTTTAGTTGTTGGCTAGGATTTTCCTAATCCTCTAAAATTATTCATAATAGTTTTAGGACTCAGTAATTTAATTATAGCCCAACCGAAATCTTTCATTGTAAGATATTTTCCTACAAGAGAATCTTTAAATATCTGTAAGTTTGCATCTAATGCACCAACAGTCATAGAAGCCGTGTTAAGACCAAGCATATGGATAGAACCGTATCTTTTTGCTCTAGATATCAAAGCTCTTGCAGTGTCGCTCTTCTCATTATTTTTAGTAAGACCTGATACTACATTCTTACCATAGAACTATGTTTCAAGAAGTGTGTTTATTGCTTCTTCGCTTCTCTGGCTACTATACTTATCCATCTTCCTGAAATGCTTGTAAACATTTCCTGATCTAGAGCTTTTATATTTATCTTCTCTATATTCTGGATTAAGCTGTTTCTATATAGCAAGAATTTCCGGCAACAATTCCATTTTACCTTCATAATTCTTAGCCATATCTACAAACTGTATAACATTGCTACAGATAGACGAACTTATGTATTCTGGATTATCTAATCGCTTGACAAATCTAATAGGAACAGTACTTTCATCTTCTCCGCTAGGGGTAACTCTTTGTTTTGCACCCTTTACTTCGACATCTGTATCACTAGGCATTATACTTACCATAGATTTACAGATATATCCAAATGTATCTTTAGCTGAATTAGGTCCTTTAACTACTCTTGATAAGAGCATGGCTGTAGTACCTTCTATCTAAGGAAGCGCGTTATTATAACCAGACTTAATAGCTGGTATTTTCTCATACATCTACTTCATTGTGCTAGTAAGCATGTCATAAAGTGCTCTGATATCTGAGTTCTAATTTATCTCCTAGTCAAAGTATTTGTCCTTATATTTATCTGTAAGCTAATATCCTGGTTCTTTTCTCTAAAAATCATACCTATCGTCATAGATTTTACTTGGAGTAGCATTACTTCTTTTAGAAAATCTTCCTGTAGGTTTTAGTATAATAGAATTATACGTATACCCATTGTATACAAACGTACTGCTCTTTGGTGTTATCTCATAGAAGCAATCAAGAGGCTACGGACCTTTCTTTGTATTCTTAAAGAAGAATCTATGGTCGATAAGGTATCTTAAATCCGAATCAGAAAACGTTGTTATATCTTGACCAAAGAACTGATTAAGCTCTCCATTCTTCGCTCTATCAAGATACTTGTCTCTAAAGAAGTCTAGTTTGCTTTTATTTAAACCAGGCTGCATAGCAAGTCTATAAGTAAAGTACTTTCTAAAATTAGACTTCGTTCCATTTTTACCAGAATCCTCTATATCTTGCTCAATCTACTATGCATTAGCAAAGAACGCTTCTGAGTCGTGTGGTAATCTAGAGAAATCTTTAGATATACTTCTGTTATCTTTTGTCAAAGTAAGAAGCCCACTCTATAGGTACTTTAATACAGGATCATTATACTAAGACTGCCCAACATTTGCAAGCTTGTACAGCAAAGGATTTATAGCTACTGTAGAATTAAGCCTTATAAACTAATCTCTCTTTACAGGATCCGTAATTGCGTTAAGCTCTTGTATAAAAGCAGCATTATCCTAATCGTAATCAGTCTAATCAGATACCCATTGATTGAATGATCTTAACTCTATAGCCATTCTATATTTATCATCTTCCTTCTTTTCTCCATTAGGATAAAATGGATTAGATAACTACTCAGCCTCTTCTTTTGCCAGCAAATAGGCTTTCTGCTACTCTGGAGACAGATCTTCGTAATGTACTGTTCCGTCTTTTCTTGTAGCCTGTTTTGCATAATATCTAAGGTCTTCATCTATTCTTTGCTTTTCTCTTATAGTATCTGGCGACAAGCCGTGACCATGAGGATTAGCAGGTATATGGTCATTCTTAGTTTTAGGATAATATATAGGAGCAGAACGCATCTCTTGGTAGTATTTTCTAGTATACTACTTTATTCTTCTACCATCATCAAATGCGTCCATCTCATCAAGGTATTTGTAATATTTTGGCTTCTGCCATCCAGCTGAAGTATACTTCCATTTTTCCTAGTATACACTACAACCTGTCTATTTATCAATAAGCTCTCCAGTGTCTTCGTCCTGCTCATAGCCATACTTTTCCATCAAGCGCTATTGTTCTTCACGACGGTCCTGTTCATACTGTCCTTGATTGTACTCGGTTCTAAAATTACCTGTAGCCTTACCATCTTTATTGAATTCCATCAAAACCATCTCTGGATTTCCTGGAACAAGCTTACTCATAGCTTTCCAAGCATTACGTCTGAGCGCATCTATTTGGTGACCAATATTGTTTACGAATACCTATCTATCATAATCTATATCGTTAACCTTATTGTACAATATTCTAAGTATAGGAGAACTAGATCTTCCATACATTCCTGCCCACATCTCAAGCCAGTTGATATCTCCATACATAGCCTGCCTGAGAAGCCAGTCCTCTGCAACAATCTTAGCGTTTTCTATATTACCAAGACCCATGTTGTTGTCTATGTATTGATCTACAATATCGGTTGTAAGTGCATGTAACGCATTTCTATATAATACAGAAATATCCTGCATAGATGCATTTATTTGATCTATATGAGTCTTTAATATAGCAGGGAAGTTACCGAATACCTTAGCTGAGTTTATTTGATTCAGAACCTCTTTAAAGAAGCCTATAGAGTTCTTGTCTATATCTATGAGCTATTTGGCTGTGATACCATTAAAGTTATTCTTTCTTGCATTCTCCAAGAACTTGTATATAGAACCATCTGTTATATTTCCGTTTTGATCCATATAACCAATTCTATCTACAACGTAGTTGACAAATGTACAAATAGCGTCATCATCAGACTGTCTCTACATTTTCTGCATAGTCTAGAATAGCTTGTCCTATATCTTTATCTACGATGGCGTTTTTGAAACAATATGGTCATATGTATCAAATAGGTCCTACAGTCTTTGTATAGCCTCATCTTTGCTAAGTGTATTGTCAGCCATAAGCTAGAACTTAGCTTTGTTCTCAAGTCTTACTTTGTTAAACTCTGCTGATACCTTAACCTAATTAATGTCTATATTAAGTAAGAATGACTATGCTAGATACTCGTGTAGCATCTCTTTATTAGAGTCGTCTATAACTAAGTCTTTAAATGCATCTCTAACCTACGTATTAAACTACTCCCAAACATCGGCAGCCTTTGTACGCTCTGCAATATCATTAGCTTTACCAACAAGTATATCTACAAGCTTTTCCTCTGCTTCTGTTATATTTTTTATCTTGTACTGACTCATAATATCAGATAGAGCCTTTTGTACCATCTGTGAGTTCTAAAACATATCAAGATAATGATGGCAAATCTCGTGAGACTCAGTGTTAAGCTTTGCAGAACTTCTTCCGAATGCTACTTTAATCACGTTACCTATAGCACTAAGCTTATTAGATATGTACTAACCAGAAGCTTTTGCAACATCTTTTAACGATGTGCTACGTATATAGTCTACGAACTGTATCTGCAAATCTTTAGAAGATAAGAGTATATCGCCTTCCTTATCTACTGATTTTGTAAGACCAAATGATTTTTCCAATCTATCTGCCAAAGTAGTGTGTAAACGTTCGTATTCTGCCTAATTCCAGGCCTCTGTAGCCTCTCTAAGAGTCTTGCCTTCCTACTACTAAGCAAGGATAAAATTATCCTTTCTAGAGCCATAATTTTGAGCCATAGAGCTAAATGATTTAGCGTCAAACTACAATACTCCATTATAGTTATCTAAGTCATCTATTGTAGGCTCTACTCTATCCTGCGTCCAGTCATAATGATCTTCTATGAACTTTGACGTAAATATAGTAGCCTTCTCCAATATGGCTTTTTCTCTACTACCTCCATTACGCTGTAATAAATCCTTATACAGTGCGGAGTCTTTACCATTTAAATCCTTATCTAAAGGATATCCGTTGTTCTATGATAAGGCATAATAGGCAGCCTCTCGGCTACCTAAAATACCCTCATATTCATTTAACAACGCTTCGTTTTCTTTATTTCTTAACAAACACGTCATAATAATTATTTATTACAGTCGTCCTATCTTCTCTTTCCGAGTTCTTTAAGATCGTCTTTTATATCCTAATCATTTTTAACTTTATAAGAATCCTGCTTCTTTTTAAACTCATATCTTACTTCCATAAGAAGTCTAGGGAACTCCTTACCCCATTTACCCTTATCTTGGATATGAGTTAAAATAGAATTATCCGTACCAAGAAGTCTTTGAAGAGCTTGTGGGTTTTGCTCAAATGATTCTTTTAACAATTGCTTCATAACAAAAGAAGATGATCTATCCCAAGCCTAAACATTTAAGTTTCTAATCTATCTTCCTAAAGATCTTAACTAAGAACCTGTTGTAGTACCCATAATTTCAGCCTATATAGACTTACCACTCGGTCTAGTATTTCCATCATTAGATCTTGTATCAGCAAATTCACTAGCCTTAATATACTAGAACGCCTATTCTACAGACTAGAAATCTTTAACTGATCCATCATTAAAATGATGAGTAAAAGGTCTAATTGCAAAATTGCTTAAATCAGCATTCTCGCCAGTTCCAGCATATATATTAACAGTATTAGATGTTTTAACAGTATTAAAAGTCTTCTAGTATACAGCCTTTATAGCATTAGCAGCATTCAAAGCTTTATCGTATCCTACATAACCTTCTCTATCAACCCACTATCCGTTTTTATTAACTTTATAATTCTATATATTCCTAGTACCAACTCCAGCAAAAGATTTTGTTAATATAGGTGTATCTTCTACCTCGAATCTACCTGTAGATTGATTATACTAATACCATCTTTCTGTATTCAAGTCGTATACATGTACAGGTTTACCCTATTTAATACCAACTTGTACTGCCATATTAGTACCACCCTATACTGCTTTATATGAACTAGTTATATTAGCTATAGCAAATACGCCGTCAGACTTATCTACCTGATAAAAGTTTCTTGCAAGTAATTCTCCGCCAACATCATAAGGAAGCTCCATTCCAGTTAGCTGTTTTATCTATTCTCTTGCATAGTTAGATTGTTCATGAGTGATTGAGAATGGTTTAACATTTCTATCTCTAAGAGTTTTAGACAACCTCTAATTGTCTGCAGGTCTAAAATGATTTATATTTGTCAAACCAAACTGTCTACCTATAACGTCCCAATACGTATCGCCACCATAAGCTCCACCGGAATTCATTGTATAATCTTGTGGATTGTTCTATTGCTTTTGCTACATAGTATTAGAAAAGCTAATTATCTTCTAAGCCTATTCATAAGAAACATTATGAGTATCCTTGTGTTCTGTACTAACATATTTGGCTAAATCTACAGTTTTATCATACAGGTATTTAAACAACACAGGAGTACGTGCTTCTGTAATCTATGAGATTTTACCATTAGACAAACCTGTAGAAGGGAGATAGATTTTTCTATATTTACCTGTATCCCACTCATCCTTAATAGCCTAAAACTCTGCATCTATAATCTTCTTGAAATCATCTATATCAGAATCATTCCATCTACCAGAATCTCTTGTTCTACCTGTTGAAGGATCGTACCAATGCTGTGTAGATACAGGCATAGCGTTATCCATACCTCTAATTATAGCCGCTGTTGCATTAGGGAACATCTTACCTAATCCATAGGTCCTAGCGTACTTACTATCGTTGCTTATAGGATTACTACCAGAAGTTCTATTTGTATTGTCTCCGAATACATATAACACATCAGGATTATCATTAACTTCCTATCTTGTCCAATTTCCTGGATGATATTCAATCTTTCTCTCAGCCTATTTAGGTAAAGAAGGATTCTCTATATCTCCTGTATAAGGGTTAGATACAGGTACACTAGATATAACGATAGCAGTCTTTCTAGGTCTTGTTAAAGCGGTATAGATAAGCTCTGATTTCTCTTGGTTAGAAGTAGCTGTTGTATCCATTATATCCTTTTCGTCTACAACCACAATATCGTATGTAGAGCCCTAAGATTTATGAGCAGTAATAGCATAACCAAAATCAACATCAGCATATCGTCCTTTGTATTCCCAGAAATCACTCCAAGCCTATTTCTTTAATGCTCTATTTGTCTATCTCTTAGCATAAGAAGCTAATTCCTATAATTTCTGATTATATAATCCAATATCATTTCTAGATACAACCTATATAACACAATCTTTTTGTTCGTTACCAGTTCTCGTATATGCTGTACCATTTGTCTCAAGATATAATGTGTGAACCCCAAATTCATCAACATCAGTATCCTAAATACTCTTTATCTATATTTCTGAAGAGTTTTCCATTGTGGCATTAACATCTGGTAGATCATATGGAGAATTTAATATAAGCATATCTCCCTTTGAGTAATCAGAATCCTTACCAAATAAAGCTTCATGAATCTTCTAATTTAATTCAGTCTTCTCGTTTACGTGATATGTTACAATCTTTACATGATTAGTAAGACCTTTTTCAACAGCATTCTTTACAGCCTTGATTACAGAGTTTAAAACTTCTGATTCACTATTAGAGAACAACAAAGATCCCTTATCTGTAATCTGGTTATTTCTAACAATATGTTGTGTAGGATTAAGTTCTGGATTTTCTTTCTAAGAATTTTCCCAGAAATAATCAGCATATGGCAATATTGGATTAGCTTCACCCTATCTAACTCTAGTAATAAGTTTAGACTTATGTTTACTATTAAATATGTCAGACTTTTTATTTAAAAGATCCTTATGAGTTCTATAGAATTCACTTTGTTCGTCTCTGATTGGCTATATCTGACCTATATCTCCCAAGAATAACATCTAGAATGGTCTAGAAAGACTAGAGTTTATATCAATGATCTTTTTGAGAACATCTTCTGTTATCATTGATGCCTCATCTATAACAAGCAATGCTGGAGGATTGTCTAACAATGGAACTTTTAGACCTACCTGGAATTTAGTTGTCTATGTATCATTATCATTAATACCCTTCATTCCGAGTAAACCTGCTATACTAAAGAATTTCTTTCCTCTTGTATCGTCTCCAAAACTACTCTTTATTACACCCTTAGCTTTATGAGATACCGCTGCAACATATATCTGCTCATCTTCGAATTCTTTAAGAATTTCTTTAGCTATAGTAGTCTTACCTGTACCAGCTTTACCTTCGATAACATAATACTATGTAGGATCTGTGTTAGTCTTTAAGAACGATACGGCGTTCACTATAGCGCTTTGCTATTCTTTGTTGTAAGTAATTCCTCCAGACTTACCGGTTGATCTAACAGTTGTAACATCAGTATTCTTTACAGGAGATTCTGTTTTGGTTTCTTTCGGTTCTAGTTTCTTTGCGTTAATATAGAACTTCTATTTAACTTCTTCTACAAGTTTTGCATATTGAGCATCGTTTTCTTGATAACCAATATAATTCATACCAAATCCAAAGTCGCTATTACCAAACTCAAATATATCATTGCCTTTAAAATGTAATCCTTTCTTCTTACATAGTACATAAATCGGAACTTCTGTTAGGCTTACGTTTCCTGTATCTTTATCTTTGATTCCATTAAATTTACTAACTCCAACCAATCTGTAAAGAGATCTATTTACATTATTGTTGTACTTATCAGATAGTTCGTCCTTTACAGTAATATATCTAGGGTATTGCCCATTATCAAGTCTATTGATAGTAGTTACATATTCTGAATTTTTGTCCAATGCATAGCCACATAAAGCAAATGGCTTCATTAACTATGGGTCATATATTCCAGAGTCAGTAAAATTCTTTCGGCCTTTTCGTTCATAATCGTACTGTGGTACAAAATCAGTATCATTCCAATTATTTCTAAGTATATCATCTATAATAGCCTCTCTTATGCTTGGCTCAAGATTTGTATTAAACTTATTTAACCAGAACTCTACATGTCCAACAAATCCACTATTAATCTTCCATGAGTTAGGAACATATTTAAAGAATCTGTTAAAACCAGATTTCTCACCAGATGTTAACCATGCGTAAACTACAAGATCTCTAGCAAACTCCTTTAACTCCTAATCGTCCGGATAATTAAGCAATTCTTCCCACGCATCAGTTAAGTCATCTTGGTTAAATGAAGACTCTGATATACTATGGAATGTACTAACAAACTTAGGAGCAGGATAAGTCTATCCATTAGCACCTGTAGTCGATTCATCTTTAACCTAATCTGATTCTACGAGCGATGTAAGCAATTTATTATTCCTTAAGTAGAATAATTTATCATCTGGATTATTAATCCTACGTTTTATACCAGCAAGCCTGTCAGCTATTGTATTGTTACCAAAGAATAATCTATTAACATCTATCTTATTATTATCTCCTGCATAAGCTCTAATAAAGAGTGATTTAATACACTGTGAAACATTTCTATCTAACTTGTTGGCTATATCTTCTGTCTATGAATAATTGTTCATAAACTGACCAAGCTAACCAACTAATGAAGTATAAGATGTAGTAGCCTCAAATACCTATCCAGCAAGAATGCTCTTCATTGCTTTCATAAATGAATTAGTCTTCTTATCAATCCAAGAATGTGTCATCATTTTCATAACGCCTTCTGGTTCGAAAGATGTGTTACCTTGCTGAATATCCTTTAAGAACTAGTCGTACTTCTCTTTATATAATAGCTGTTTAGCAAGAGTATTTCCCTGCTTCTTTGTATCAATTTTAGTAAGCTATACAAGTTTTGAAATATCATTTACAAATGGCTGTAAAATATTCCATGCCTTATATACCTGTACCTAAGCTCTACAGAAATCTGGATCTTTTAACATATCCTCCTTATTAGTATATTTAAGAGCGTAATTCTTAAGATATTTTTCGCTATCAAACATACTATTTATTATTCTGATAGTAGAATTATTTTTTGCAGCATTCAATATGCGCTATTCCTTATCGAGCTATTTTTGTATTCCAATTCTAGCTTCATCGGATGTAGCTTCCTACAAATTGCTAGTAAGCATTCGTACCCTATCTTCGATCTAATCAATTTCATCCAAAGAATCGAGTCTCACGCTATTTATAAATCCTAATTCCCTTGTAACATCTTGACTATATAATTCGTTTCCTTTACCAAGATAGCCAGCTATGTATTGTCTAAGAGCTTTCTCAGTAGCATCCTTCTAAGCTCTGTATTTACTCTTTGTTAAATCTCTACCATAGTGTCCACTAGCTGCTTCTGCAGCGAATGCCATATCCTTAATAATAGGCTACGTGATAAACCAAACGGAATTATCAGCCTAACCTGTTCTAACAAGGAAATTAAGCATATTGTATGTAAAGCTATTTACGTTTATCTTTGATACATATGGATCCTTTACGATATCACAGTGAGCATTAATAAACGCTGACAGCCACGACATAACAGCATTACCATTCTTGTCATCACGTAAGTCTATACGTTTGAATGGTGTCTGCTTAGTAAATTCTGTCTCCTTTAATTTTACTCCGTAAGCCATAGTAAGAGCCTAATTTGTCACATTAAGAGCAAATGGTGCGATACCAAGTTTACCTGTAATATAATCTCTACGTCTATCTGTCTACTCGTGAAGTGTATAGAAATTGTATGGCAAAGTTTTAGTTGAACCAGCACTATCAAATTGATTAGCTATATTCTAAACAAGATCAGTATCGTTATCGATAGATCTCATAGCTATCTGTATAGAATTATCATTATCCTTAAGGAGTGTCATATAATTCTCAAGAAGCTTGTTTTGATAATACTATTTCGTACCTTTAGGGAATTCTCTAGTTGCTTTACTGTCCTTAACGTCATATGCTAATGATGCAAGATAAAGTTTATCGATATCGAAGTCGGATCCAGTTACTTTGGTAAACTCTCTAGGAAGAATAATTGTATCTTTTACAACAGGAAGTACATCTACAAAACGTAAAGCATGTATAGATGATTGGGCCTGTGTAGGAATACGGTAACCAATAGTATTGGCTTTTACGTCACTTCTATTGCCTATAATATTGTTATCGAATAACCATTTTCTAGCCTAATCAAAAAACATACCTTTTGGTATTATATGCTCAAAATAGTCTATAGATATAACAGCATCCATACTGCCATCATTATTGATAAACTGAAGCTGCTTTCCTTCATTAAGAGTCTACCAATTAATGATCTTTCTAGCTGCTGCAGGTAACGTATCGTACTCATCATCTGATACGATATGTCCCTCCATAGCGAATACAGATCTCTGATAGAATGCGTTTCCTGGAGTCTTAACATCTACAATCCTCTTATTAAGAGCAGATGTAAGAATACTCTCTATCCAGTGTGGATCAGACTGAGCAGCAAGCGGTACATTTAAGTGTTTGCTACCATCTGCATCAACCTTAATAGTAATAGCGTCAATTGTATTCTTGTTAGCATTTCTTGACGTAAGCTCATCATTTAAGAACTTAGCAAACTTTTGAATATCAAACTCGTCGTTAGTAAAGAATAAATCATCTACTTCTTTAACTCCCATATCTGAAAGCTAATTTATTGAATCCATGATATTATCAAGAATCTAAGATCCAGATATAGTTTCTCCCGTAAGAGAATCAATATAGTTCGCTCTATCAATAATTAAACTGGCAAGTGCTACCTTAGCAGTCTATGTACCAAGATTCATCTCAATCTTTCCATTAGGGTCGGTATTAAGCTACTTTCTAAGATATCTAAGATCCTATTTGAATGTAACAAATGGCTCTTCTATACCTTTACCCTGTTCAAATTTAGAGTTATGCTTGTTACCAATCTTTACAGCAGAATCAAACAAAAGCATATCTACGCCTTCGTTTATCATCTTATTGTATACCTTGCCCATATCTCCCATTGCGATAGATGGGAATATAGGGAACAATGCCATCTTATTGTAATAAGGTATAAGTAGACTACCAAGTCGTTCATCATTTCTGTGTCCAAATGCACTATACTTCTAAGCTCCAACAATAAATTCCTAAAGCTCTGTAAACGCATCTGCCTTCTATCTGAATGTATACTGCTTATTTGGGTCTCTAAGCATAGCAAACAGCTATTTGGCTTTATTGCTATATAATCCAAGAGACCTTAAAAGCTTTTCACACATCTTATCTGTAATGAATGCAGATCCATCTGCTACATTTATAGGGTCTTTAGCTTTAGGATCATATATCTTTCCAGCATAAGCTTTATACTCTGCTTGATATTTCTTAGTAACTCTAGCTTTGTCGTTTTCGTCAAGATATTTGTCTCTAAACTCTTCGAAATCTTTTTGTGTTTTATGTTCTGCGTAAGCTATATCTGCTGCCTCTTTCTTACTTTTACCACTACGCACAAGTTTGTTGTATACAGCTTCTTTTGTATTAGCTTGCACAAACATCTTTTCGACACTATTCTGGTAAGCGTCATCAATGTTACCATCGTGCATCTTGTCAGCTTCAGAAGAGACCATAAAATCATCAACCTGCGCACATGTGTACTTCGATTCAGAGTCATCCTGGAAGTCGGTTCTAGGGTTAGCTCCGGTAGAAATAAGTCCTCCAAGACGTTTTAACTGGTCAGTTTGTCTATCTTCTAGCTCGTTCTCACTATACTACCATTTATAGAATGCAGGGTGACCACCAAATAGTCTTTCTACTTCTTGTACAGAAATAATAGATCTTGTAGAAACATCTGACATCATTGCCACAACTGCAGCAGCATTCAGCTATTCAATAGTTTTAATACCTTCTGTTCCAGCTAACGAATGCCTAATACAGCTAAACTCATTGTAGCTTAGACAAACATTCTCTAATGAATAATAGTTGTCTATATCGCCTTTAATGAGCCCTAATTTTATAGCCTTCTTAACTTCTTCTTTAAACTGAATATCAAGAACTCTAGCCATAATATTTCTCTATTGTTCTCTACTCTTATTAAAGAACTATTCATCAGCTAATTTCAGACAGTCTATACTACTCTTTTTAGGATCATTAAACTTTATTCTGTTTCCATTGTCATCAAGTATTGATGTAAGTGACGAGAATCTTGTACCATTAGGCTCTACCTTTACTGTTTCACCTTTACTGTTTACATACTTATTAGGCGTATGATAATTCTTTATCTTTACAGTATCATCTATAGCTGTATCACCTTCAAAGTATCCAAGCTGATGCATACATTCAATTATCGCCGCTTTTTCATCTTTTGCATAATCGATGAAAATATCAAGCACCTAATTAGATGGTCGCACTATTGTTTTACCGGTTGTATCCGTAACTATTCTAGGGAGAGCTCCAAGTAACTCTTTTCTAAGAGCTGATTTTTGATCTTTATCAGAACTAGATATAAGTTTATTTACCAACCTATAATCTATACCAGGAACCAAGAACCCATTAATAGCTTGATCAGAAGCCTGTAAATACATATAGGTCTTCTTATCAGACATTGTAGGGAAAATCATACCTCCGCTTATAATCATAGTAACCTTAGACATATAATCCTCTATATTTGAAACCTAGTTATAATCGGATCCGTAGTCGTCATTCTAATCAGTCTTAAATCCGGCATAGTTATTCATAAGAATCTTTGCCATCTTATTTCCTTCGTTCTGAGCAATCCTTCTAAGGACTATTGAGTGCTTATTATAACAGAAATTCTAGATTCTCTACTTAGCTTCATTATTAGGATTTTCGTCCTATATATCAGCAAGTATATCTGATACTGTATTATTCTCTCCCTGTGTATATGCCTTGTTGTTATTGGTTAAGAGGTTCATCATTTCATTCTTAACCTTATTATTCATAGACTGGTACTTAGCGAGCTCATTTACAAATGAATCTTTATTATATAATGTATCAAGCTATACTTCAACCTATCCAGCATTTCCTATTACAGAATCAAGAAGGTTTAAGAATTTACTCAAACTTACAAGAACTGTTTCGTTAAGCATCTATCTAAATGAATCGGCACTAAACTCTCCGTACTTATTAATAAGCATATAGTTAATAGTATCGCTATCAATCTATATACCTATCTTATTAAGCGTTATAGTAATCTTATCTATGACTTCAGCCAACTATGCAGGACTCGTAATGTCATATGTATTATTACCTATCTTTATGTCGTTTCCAGCATTTGCCTAAGTCCATATTGATTTAATCCAGTTTGATGTACGTTTAAATATATCCCTTCCAGGAGCATTGTATACTACACCGTTCTTGTCTCTATTGAATAATATTCTACCTTCCTAATCTTTCATTGTAGATACAACTCCAGTAACACCATTAGCTAATCTCTTTGACCAATCCTGTGAAAACTTAAGTGTGTCCCTATCAACTGATAAGTTTGACATTCTTATACTTACATTGCCATCTTTATCTGTAGAAGACCTAGTCATCATAAAGTTATATTTCTGACCAACCAATGCCTGGAATACTTGTGTTACAACAGCCTCTGCGTTATAGTTGATTCCTTCTCCGGTTGTCTTATCATAATCTATGTATTGAGCCTAGAAATACTCATCAAACGTAGAGTATACATAGAAGAACATAGGGTCCTATGAAGCGAGTCTAGCTAATTCGTAATGAAGTTCTTGAACAGTCTTTACATTGTGAAGCTATTCGAACATCTTACTAAATACTTCAGTCTAAGGCATAAATCTAGGATCACCAAACAAGCTGTGTGATGTATCAAGTTCAATGCCTTCTTCATGATTATTGGCATTAGCCCACTTAACATATGGTACAGTTCCAAAAAAGAATTTAGCTTTTTGAGATACGCTTTGCAGCTTACTCATTTCGTAAGACTCCTTGCCAACATAATCCATATAAGCTCCAGCAGAACCAGCTTCAAGCTGTTCCTACATATCTTCGTCATTAGTATTTCTAACAACACCTTCTTTGCTTATGTTAGCAATCTTAGCATACACTCTATCGGCTATAACAGCAAAGTTTGGATAATACTATTCTTTTCCTATAGCTACTCCATTTTTATTAGTTATATACTTCTCTTTGCCTTGCTTAAATATTTCCTGGAATGCTTTAGCCTAAGCTTCTGGTACCGGAACTTCTGGATCTTCACCCATAAGCTATTTCATCATATCTACACCGATAAGCTTTTTAATATTTGTACCAGTAATTGTAAGTTGATCTATATTGTCTCCAACAGCATTAACTCTTCCTTCTTCGAGAGCCTTCTCTACTATATAAAAAGCTATAGTTTCAACGCAATCGTTGAGCTGCTCGTTGTTTAAGATATTTTCGAAACTATGCTTCATACCAGTCTTCTGATTGTAAACATCATAATGAAGAGAATCGCCAAACTTAGCTTTAAAACGCTCAAGGTTTTCTTTACGTATCTTGTTTACTGCTTTTGTTTTGTACCAGCCAGTAGACATTATTGCTGACAAAAGTGTAAGTCTAATACTTCCGAGATCCCTAGCAAATTGTACACCGGCTTTAATCTTCTAGAAAAGAGCTACTACCTTATTATTGGAAAACTCATTATCATCGTAATTATTTTGAGCATCCATATACAGATTTGCTAATCCTTCTGCAATCTCTGTATCAGACATATTATAATTACCTTCTCTACTCTTATACCAATCGTATATCTTCTGTCTTTCAGATGGTCTTAGCAACAGCTCCAATACTCTATGGAATGCTTCGTGATACTGCACACCGTCTACAACTCTATTACCAATGTAAACCATGTCTGACATACATTTTCCGGCAACAGCCATGTCTGCAGGTATATCGTCATTTAACTATTTACCTATCTCATAGTTACCTTCACCTATAACGCGCTTTAAATACGCATTCATTTGCTCTCTATCACCATCTGTTATATCTCTAAGCTTATTAGGCTAAACCTCTAATTTTAGTCCTCTAGATCGATTTAAAAGATTTTTGAGAGAGTTTAATCTAGGCATTGAGATTGAATCTTCTTTTCGCTGCTCTGTGATTATATTGTCTATATGATCATCCTATTTTGTATTAGGAACCAAATATGGGCCTCTAAAATAAGTGGCAGTATAATTCTAACCGACAACAGATGTCTAAGTGTACTGATGGCGCATAAGGTAACCAGCGTATGTACTCTTTCTTCTTTCATTACCATCCTGGTCAAAGAAATCATCTCTGCTAAACTCTAAGCCATTTGGGGCAACAAATGTATCAACACTAGGGTTATCTTCAAAGTAATGCTTTACGTTGTTTATAACAGAGTTGTTTGTAAAGTTAAGCTATTGACTAAGCATAGTCTTTTCGAAAGCAACACCAACAGATCTTAAATCCGTTCTGAGTCTCTCTAAGTCATGCTCACTTGTAAGATCGTATGATTCTCCGGTTCCGTCTATATGCTTACCATTGTCGTCGTACTGAGGTAATCCTATAATAATCTATTTGTTTGAAGAGAATGTTATAGTTCTAGTCTGATTTGTTTTATAGTTAGGCTAATTATTTTCATTAACATGTACAAGCATCTTAATAAGATCATATGTATTGTATCCGTTATAATTAACCTATCCCTAAGCATAAGCTCTTAATAAGTCTACAAGAGAATCAGCTTGATTCTAAGAAAGCTTAGACTGATACAGTATAACTGGAATTGTAGTCTAGTTACCTTTCTTCTCATCGAAATTTGTATGCCATAAATATACAGTAGAACCTACTGATGTATTCTGTGTTCCAACCCTAGCACTATTTAAAGTATGTATAGGACTATTTAAGCCATCAAGACTCATTACGTTCATATTACCTTTCTTGTCCTATTTTACTATACCAATCTATTTACTCTTAAGGTCAATAGAATACGTATCATCAAGACTAATTATGTTGCCAACAACAGAATGTAAACCCTCTACTGTTGGGGAGTTTTCATTATAACCAACAAATGCAGGATCATAAATAAGCGATCCATTTGTTCTTGTAGGTATAACTCTTAATGAGTAGTTCTTATGCTTCTAACAGAACTTCCATAAATCGACGAGATGCTGCTGATATCCCATTCTACTTTCGTCACCACCTTCATATATGTGCAATTCTATAGACTGTCCTTTGTATGTAATTCTTAAGTAAGGTCTATTGCTGTATTCTGTAGCATTTCTGAATATAATCTCAAACTTACCGTTTGTAATAAAGTCTGGCTGATTACTCCACTCAACATAGGTTTTATTCTCCTGCATTGCTTTTACTCCAGGTCTATGCAAAGTAGTTCCTACGCCTTGACCAGAGATATAGTTATTACCACCAGATTCATACCACATAAACTCCTGCTTATTAAGCTCTTCTGCTTCTCTAATTATGGAAGCGTCTGTGTCCATGTATGAGTCATCAAGTTGCTTTCCGTACTTGTTAGCAAAGCCAGATATAAGCAATCTACCTCTATTAATATTGTCCTAAAGGACAGGATTCATAGGGTTATCTGGATTCTGTTCAATATAATCTTGAGCATTATTAAGCAACGTTCCGAAGTAGTTCTTAAGTAACCTCCAATACCAATCAGATTCAACTTCACCAAGATTCTGTTGGAATTTATTTCCATACAGTCTCATGTAATCTGTTATCTTCTGATTATAATCAAATGTAAGATTATCACTTCCATTTATGATTGTGTTTCTACTATCTCTTGGAAGTACTACGTTGTCTTTTGCATACTTAGTAAACCACCAATCAAGTATTTCTTCGCTAGTGTCTCCCCATATAGATCTATTGTTATTAAACTTCATAATAACATTATCTATAAGGTCTCTCTCCTAAGAAACATTTACAGCCTAAGCTTCATTATCCTGCAACAGATTATCAAGGGCTATTTCTGCTCTCATTAACTGTATAGACAAATCGTTTATAGCGCCTCTTTCTGGCTATGTAGTAGGTTTTACATCAGCTATTGTGCTAGCTATTGAGTCAAGTGTATTGCAAGCATCTTCCAACTCGAGGACTAACTATGCTACAGTCTTTGGAAGATCATTATAGTCTGTTACGAGTGGATCTTGTTGAATATCCTTCTAATTATTCAGATTGTTTAACTAATCAGTAAGATCGCTATATACCTAATTTGTATTCTGTATTATGTTACCAAGCTGCTTTATAGCATCTTTTAACTAATCTTCAGTTGCAAGCTTGTCTACATCCAATATATACTGTGATATACTCGTCTTATCAAATGGAGTTAACGACTAATCTGCAATCTTCTGTATAGATGATTCAATATTGTCTATGTTTGATAAATTCTACTTTACCTGCTGTACTAGCTTGTCTACATTTTGCTTAAGCTGCTCAGTCTGATCTGTTTTGTCATTTTTAAGATAATTCTAAACACTTCCAACACTAATAACATTCTCTTCTGAATCAAGATTCTCAGCAACAGTGCCAGCCTATTCTTTAGATTTGCTAAGATATACATATGATAACATTCCGCTTAAATCTGGAATATCCATAGCATCTAATGGCATATCTTTAATGTCGTCAAGAAATGTCTTAAACGAATAATATCCCTACTATGTACCATAGGCAACAAGTTTTGCAAGAGTTGATAAAAACTTAGGGCTTATACCAGAATAAGCTTCACCAGATCTAGCCCACTCCTTGATAGCAGCTTTCATTTTAGACTTAAGAAGCCTTTTCTTTGCCTCTATCTTAGCTCTTCTTTCATTTCTCTCTTGTCTTTGTTCAGAAAGATTATTAAGCCTTTCAAAGGAATCTGCTAATTCGTCCTCCGGTTTAGATTTATCTACAATTGCTCTATTAGGTTCCAATCCTGCATTAAGAAGCTAATCATTGATATAATCTTCGATTATTCTAGCATTGTCTTCATTTCTGGTAATAATGTTCTTATATCTCTTAGAAGACTATAGCCATCTATTTATTTTATCATAGCTTCTACCTCTAAGGATCATATCATCAATTTTACCTTTGAGTTTTCCTACTGAGCCAAGCTTGTCTTCTTTTATCTTGAGTTCAATATCATCATGAACATAAGGTCTATCTGTATTCTCAAAAGTATTATTTTCTACAGAATAATTGTTTTCCGGAGTATATACTTTATTTTCCTACTTTGTAAGAGATTCTACATGAGACTATGTATCTTTGTGCTCTGTATTTATTTCTCCAGTAGAAGTATTGTCCTGGTTCCACTTTTGTCCATAAGGATCATTAATAGCATCTGCTAAAGCCCAATCTATTGCCTTATTTCTCTCTGTGGTAGCCATGACGTCGTCTATGAACTTACTGAATTTAGTGTTACCATTTCCTTCAGCTTTTAGACCATCAGAGAACATCTTCTATCTATCTGCTATAAGCTTTGCGTCTGCATTAAGAAGTGCCCTCACTCTTGTGTTCTCCTCTATGTCATCAGAGAACTACTCAATAGCTCCCATGGCGTCAAGCTTATCCATTACTTGTGCATCATTAAGGCCATCAAGATTGATACCAGACAGCTCAGACAGTCTCTGAGAGATAATCTTTATATCACTATCTATAGACTTGTGTATTTTAGCAGCATCTTCTCTTATTGTATGCAATCCAAACTTATCTCTAAGCATATTGAAAAATCCGTCAGAAGTCTTGCAATCTGATCTAAGCTTAAGCAAGCCTCTAAGCTATCCTACAAGTATAGTTCTTTGACGAAGATCCTCAACGTTGCTTATTCCGGTAGGACCTGTCATTCTATTGAGCTTATCCTATTCAGACTGTGCTGATATCAAATCTATTTCCTAGCCTAATTCCTCAAGAGACTAAGCATTCTGTTCTGCTTCTTGTCTAGCTTTATCAGCCCTCTGCTAAGCAAGACTCTCTATAGACGATCCACTCTATCTTCTTCTTAATTCCTCATCAATAGCTTGATTAAGTTGTACTGAATGTATGATCTAATTATATTCATCTATAGCCTTCTGTCTCTGATCTCTGTTCTCATCAGAATTCTAACCAGTCTGATATACAGATGCTACAGCTGCAGCGTATTTGTCTGTACCATATTGTATGCCATGCTTCTCCATTATAGCCTTAGTAGTAGGGCTTAATGTCATTCTCATTATGTCCTATGCAGCTTTTATTGAGGCATCCCACTCATCGCTTGAGTAAGTATGTTCCTTTCTTCTAGCGTCCTCCTATTTAAGCTATTGCATAGTATTTAAGATCTACTCCATATTAGATCTACCTTTCATGGCTTCTTTCGCAAATAACTGTCCCTAAGCTCGTTCGTTTTGCATCATTACACGATTGGTAATACTGGCATTAAGTATTGCCTAATCTGCTGATATCTGACGTACAAGTCCAGGTATTTCTGACACAGCTCTCATAGCAACAGTGTGACCACCTCCAAGAGCAAATCCTCCTTTATAATTCTACCAGAACTCTTCGTTGTCAAGGAGATCGCTATCTCCTATTCCCAATTCAGCTAATATGGCGGCCTACGTTCTTGAGCCTGCGCTATATTCGTTTGCAAACAAACTACCTAGGCTAGGAAGCTCTCCAAGGCCCATCTGCTGCCTTTTGGCCTACTCTGCATTAACATACTGCCTAGCTTCTTCTGCGGCCTCAGAGGCTGAAGAAACAGCCCAAACCTTACCCATTTTTAAGCCGTATGCAGAAAGTCTTCTTGCTGTCAATGGTATCTTATCCAGGATGTCTTGATAGTACTATCCTGCTCTATGTGTAGCAAGTCTAATAAATGCCTAACCTCTAGTTGGTAAAGCTTTTTTAGCCTAATCTAATACAGCCTTTCCAATACCGGTCATAGTACCATATACATACTAACCTGTCATACCGTGTCCTAATACTGTAGCAGTCTATTCTCCTAATCCAAATCCGCCTCTAAAGCTATCTGTGAACTCCTTTCTAAGAGTTGCGTATCTACTACCGTTTACGGCGTCTTTAGCTGCTTCTGCAGCAGCATTTGTAGCTGCTCCTTCAACTGTATGTTCTATCGCGCCTGTAGCAGAATTAGCTGCACGTTTAATAGTTTTATTTGCAATCCAGTTTATTGTTCCTTTTCCAGCCTTATACAGCTCTCTTCCAAATATACCAACCTACAAACCCTTCTGTACCATAAGGTCTGATCCTGTTGTTATGTTATCTTTCTGGAAAAGGGCATTACTTCCAGCAAGAGCTCTAAGCTCAGCCTTTCTATATTCTGGGTGACTAGAAGTTATAATTCCTGCCAATGCACTACGGAGTATCTCATCATCGCTTTCTGTATCTGGATTCATGTTTAGCTTAGGATATACATATTTAGCTTTTTCTCTCAAGTCTTTTATTATATCCTAGTACTGTTTCTTGCCACCAGACATTAAGTTTGATTTAAGCTTATCAACATTAGCATCACTAACTTCGCCTCTATTCTCAAACTTCATATTTTCTATATCGAGACCTGTAGCGGTAGTTGCTATCTGTGAACCAACGTTTAACAAAGCCTGTCCTTTTGGTCCCAAGAAAGCACCACCAATAGCGGATCCAGTATTCAATGCCATAGCTATTCTTCCGGCAGTAGAAGCATTAGAAGCAGCTATCTGAGAAGGCATTTCGTACTGCCAGTATTCTGGTGAGAATACACTAGCATTAGCATATCTCTACTTTTTCTTATTGTAATCGTCACTAATTGGGAACCACTTCTCATCAGCCTGTCTGTACCTTACATGCTTTTCGTAATCCTCTTGAGCTCCCTTTATTTCAGCATTAAGCTGAGTCTGGAAATCTGTATAGTCATCAATCTATGCTCTAAGTGAGTCTTTTAAAGGTAAGCCATAGAATCTCTTTCTGTTGTTATCTATGTTCTTGTCATATATATACTAGTGTGCAGCCTAAGAGAACCTTTCTTTATCATTCATCTTAAGTGTTTTATAATCCTAGTTGTTATGCACACCATAAGCATTAGATGTATTAAGATAAGCTCCAGCCTTACCTAATACGTCTAAAAGGAATCCACCTGCACCAGCTAATCCCTCTTTGACTGAGTTCCATACATTATCCATGTCGTGCTGAGCTCGGAGCTGTTCAGCTCTCTGCTCATACACTTCGCCATTGTTTATCTGTTTATCAAGCTATTTAATCTGACTATTTATTCTAATAATGTTCTATTTATCTCTATTTGACAAGTTAGATCTATTGTTAGAATAGTCTTGTAATTGCTGCTAAAGTTGTAATCTCTACAACTTTAACTCCTTATTCTTCTTAGCTAAATCAACCGTTGCCGAAGTTTCTTTATTCAGCATTACTTTACCAGAAGCGTTGCTCGCCCTTACCTGATCAGTAGATCTAAATATATCTCCAAGCATTTCCTTGCCTATCGCTGTAAAATCAAATCCTGGATTCTAAGGTCTAAACAATGGGCGCTCCATAGCAAGCTCATCGTTTACTTCCTTAGCCTTTTTTAATTTGTTGTACGTATCAGATAGGTTTCTAGTTTCACGCTCCTCTCTATTAAGCGATTTGGATACATTTACATAATCTTTGTATCCCTTATTTACAACTCGTTGAACAGGAGATGTGCTCTGATATCTAGCTAAGTTGCTTCTAAATCTATTTGTAACCCTACTGTACGGCGTACTGTTATTACGTCTTATGTACCCGATAGGATCATAAGTACTGCCTTCGGATCCCCATGGGATTATACTAGGACTTACGTTCCTTGTTCTATTTGCCATAATTATTATTTATAATACTGATTGTAACTCTTGTTTATGTTTGTCCATTTTGAAGAATGAGTAGAAGTATCGTAACTATCTATTGTTACATTTCCACCATTATCATACCATTCTGTTCCAGGTATAACGTTTCCTCTATTTACAACCTTCTTTGTAGTCTTTCCATTCTTATTTTTCTGTGTAGTATAGCTCTTCTTTGTGAAAGATATGTCTCCTGCAGGTAATTCTTGATAAGCTGAATAATGTCCTCTTTGTTTCTTCAGAGATTTAATTAATGCCTTTCCTTCATCAGTGTCTTCGACATCTTTACCTGTAGTTATATTCTTCCACTTACCATCTACCATTTTATACTTATTACCACTACTGTCTCTAGATGTGCCATCAGTTGTATATACTGTAACCTTCTGATACAAGTGCATTCTTCCATCTCTTCCAACAATGGCTATACCATTTCTAGATGATTCATCAGGTGTTACTCCAAGAATATTGTTCTTCTTATACAGCTTATCTGTATAGGTTCTATATATGTTCTTTCCGGTTTTAACAGAAGAAGCTTTGATTCTAAGCTCGCCTTCGGTAAGTATCTTTCCTTTGACTTCGTTAGCATTATACGCATATCCGAATGTAGGATTAAGCTTGTTTTTCTGTACGCCAGTCCAAGCTGAATATCCTCCTCTAGGTAAATCGAATGAAACATCGTTTAGGTTAAAGCCCTTATTAGAGAATGCTTTTCCTTGTGCTCTAGATAAATATCCTAAGTTGTTACCATAATTCTTTTCTCCAAAAGTATGAGTAGCAAAATAATTCTAAAGCGTAGACGAAGCTTGAGTCATAACATCTGCAACAAGATTGTAATCCTATTTGCTGTCTCCATTTCCTTTAGCTGCCTATTCAGCAATTTTATTAGCACTCTTTTGCTCAAGCTCTTGCATATCCCATTCATGCTGCTGTTTCGCCATTTCTCTCTGGAACGCTCTCTGTTTAGCAGCTTCGTTAGCCTGGAACTACTGGTCATTAAGATGAACTTTTACCTGATCAGCTCGTCTATCTACCTGAGTATATTCTCTGTTACGATTAATAATATCAGCCTTAAGTGCATCTATATCGCCTCCATACATATTGAGATAGTATCTACCAAGATCAGACTTTGTCATATCCTTTATATTCGCATCAAGAATCTACTGCATCTTCTTAGGTGACTTTGAATATACCTGATACAGTCCTCCAGCTTGCTTTGTTAACTCCGGATCGTATTCTAGCTACATGTTGTCGAACAAATTACTAGTCCAGTCTTTTAAGCTAGAATATTTAGAAGGAGCCTCTCTAGTCCACATTCCATCTGTAGCTGGATCCCAAGTTTCAAGAGTCTTACCTCCAAGCGCAAACTTTTCAAAATCTGGATCATACGTACCATTACGCATAGCTTCTGCTCTATATCTCTAATAAGTCTTCATTGACTCATTCTAAGCTTTAAGGTTAGCTATTTCTGCATATGGTCTCTCTCTAATAATCTTGGCTATATACGCTCTTCCTTCTGCTGATCTAAGAGGATCTATTCCGTTCTAATAGAGGTAATCTAATCCTTTGTTAACAGCTCCCCTTGTGATATCGTAAAACTCTTTATTTACATTAGCATTAGGCCCATATAGCTCACCGAATTCTTTAGCGAACTCCTTCTAGTCCTATACTGCCTAATTGTATTGTTCTCTTGCAGCACTGATATACTATGACATCATGCTGCTATCCAGTAGGTCGATTATGGGCACCGCTACTGGTTCGTCATACATTCCTATCATTTTCTCAATATTAAGCTAGTTATATTATATGGGTTATAATCAAATGTACTTCCAGCCCATGTTGGTAAGAATAATCCATTAGGACCAAATCCTCCAGTATAATCGCTAGATAAATTAATTATCTCATACGGTGTACCAAAAGCACCTCTCTAATACTATTCTTTTGATTTCGCCCAATTTCTTGTATACTTTGCAGAATCAGCAACCTTGTCAGGATCTATATACCAGTACTTGCCGTATGGCGCTTTTAAATTATTTAAAGAATAATCATCATATTTTAAATCAAGTACTCCTCTGTTTATTCCTGTACCCTAATAAGGTACATTGGGCGATCCAGAAAATAACTAATACTGACTAGGTGTCCAACCTGGAGCTATGTTTCTATAATTAATAGAAGGTGATCCAGATACATTACTTGCTTTATTTGTAGATCCACTTGCTGCTGCATCTTTTGAACCATCTGCTCGTATACCATATATAGTTTTTAATGCTTCTTTCTTGTTGTCTACATCCTACTGATATATATCAAGAATATCGCCATATTGCTTGTTTTTAATGCGCTGTGATAACCATTTCTGACCAATAAGACCAAGATTAGATAAGTGTGTTTCAATACCCTTTGTCTTAGCACCGTGTGCTCTATTGTAAACTTCCCATCCGTATTGATTAGACTACTGTAATCTCTGTGCATCGCTATCACCAAGTCTAGCAGCCATCTCAGCATAAGCGTTTCTATATGCGGCATTCTTTTCCTGCACATTCATGAGCGCATCAGCAACGTTTCTCTAATTACCTAAAGCCAGAGCTACTCTATTAGCCTATCTTTGACCACCTGTATAACCTCCAGAATTAGCTAGCTAATAAGCAGCCTGTCTATCTTGTGCATATAGCTTTTCAAGAATAGGGTTAGCTGATACTCTATTACCAGCCATTGTCTGTAAAGCTATTGGTGCATATTTATTAGCTGCATATATATTTGGCATTACAGGGTTTTCTCTACGCCAATGATTAAGCATCTATGTTTCAAGCAGTGCTGGTAAAGCATAACCTGTATCAAGCATAAGATTTGATACCTTTCCTTTTCCACCTGTTGTGTATGATTTCCAAAAACTTTTTCCTTTATCAAATCTATCTTTCCCGCAATTATGTTTAATCTAAGCTGCATAATCTTCGATCTAATGCTGCTTCTCTTGTCTATCTGTAATATTCTTCATAGCTTGCAAAATAGGGGCTTTAGCGCGATCTAATTGATTTTTCTGAAGCTCAATCGTCTACTTTGATAAAGAGCTAAGATCGGATTTCTTACCTGCTCTTTTTTCAATATCATTATACATCTAAAGCTTAGCTGTCAACGGGGCTACTTGGTCAGAAAACTTCATTCCATTGCTCCAGTCTATATCGTTACCAGCTATAACATTATTATCATCTCTTCTAACAGAGCTAGGCTAATTATCAACCCCAACCTTACCCTTCGTTACAAGAGTGCCGGTACCATTTGTATAATCTATAATAGACTCTCCTTTACCGACCAAACTATTAACCGGACCAGCCTAATAACCATTAGGTGTCCATACTTTATTTCCCTTTAACATATCTTGGTTTTCTTAAATCTTTTCCTCGGTTAGCATATAATACATCATCATACGTGTTACCATTATCTAAATAATATTGCTATGTAAGGCCTTCTGTTGCAGCTGATGATTGATTAACCTAGTTAACAAGATTAACTTTCTATTGTGCGTTAAATATCTTTCTACGCTATCTTTCTCTAGCTTTTTTACTTCCAAACAAGCCTCCGAATAATCCTGTGATAGCTCCAACTGCTCCTCCTATAAGTGTACCTACACCAGGTATAGCAGATCCGATAGCAGCTCCAGCAGCAGCTCCAGATCCAACCATTCCTAATGTTGCATTTCTATTCTACTTAGATATATCGTCCATGGCTTTCTGTCTGTTGATATCATTCTATGCTTGGTAATTTACACCGAATGCCTAATCTGTTCTTTGTCCAGAATAAGCCATAAGTTCATCCGTTCCCTTTACTGCGTTCTGCATGGAATTATATCCTTGTATCATTCCTATTGTTCCATTAACAGCTCCTGTTACAGTACTAGAGCTTATTCCGCCTCCTCCTGCTGTCTAAACTACGCCTTTTTGGTTCCATTTTGAAGCTGGTGTTTGCCCAATATTAAATGACGCGCTAGAACTTCCTGCTCCAGCTATAGCTGATCCAGAAGGAGCGTTACCGCCAATCATGCTTGTAAGATCATTAGCTTGATACTATTGTCCAAAACCAACTTTTGAATCTATACCATTATTGAATTTTGGCATATTGTTTATCTTTTTTCTCTACTTTAACTCCATGACTATCTATATTTTGTTATTATATATTGTATTGCCATAGCTGGATTTGGTTTAATATCTTCTATGCTGCAAATCATGACCTTGCCTCTAGCTCTATTGCCAAATAATCCATCAGCCCTAGGTATGACAAATCTATGATTATTTTCTCTAAGTGTTATCTACTCTTCTAGACTAGATTCTATTTTCTAAGATTCTGTCTACCATGTATATTTATGATTTTTTGAGAAATAATCATCATTGTCGCGTATTACATCCTGTAACTATAGATTTTCGTATGTAACAATTTCTTGATTGTCAAATACCTTTGTAACGAGTGGCTATTGAGCAACAACATATTTAACGTAACTTGAAAGTAACTACTGATTTGTTGATTTAGGCGATTCGTCTAGATAATCGTACTAATACACACATACAGTATCATTCTTCTTTACAAGGTATTCTCCATTAAAGAACTATATAGCTCCATCAAACGGAATGGTTAGTGTTGACGTGAATTTTCCAAGCATTTCATTGTATACGATTTGCATATCATCGCTTAAAATGTTGAATACAACTTCATTGTATCTATTGTTGTAGAATACCTTAAAGTTATCGTTCTTTTTATACTTGTTCAGTATATTCTATACTTTACCTTGTTTTGAAAGCTATACTACGCTCTATCCGTCGAATAAGCAGATTACATTATTATGACTATCAAACCAATATAAACCACCTGTAGTACATACTGAACAGAATTGCTGCTTATGCATTCCATAAGTATTGCTGTAGTAGTCATATCTATCAAGTACTCCTCCAGTTCCTAATACTATGTTTTGTCCAGAATTATCTGTAGCAACACTACGGTCATTAACACTGAGTATACCAAATGATTGCTCCTATAAAAATGTAAGAACATTCTTAAATGTACATATATCAGTTATAGAGCCATATTCCTAATCGACGTCTATAAAATTAGAGCTTCTAAATTTACACCAGCTATCTATAATTTCATCATTCTGTTTTAAATCAGAATAATATACTCTTGTATCTATAGTTTTATTATAATCTTGTGGATTAAGATCATCGTACGCAGCAAACGGCATACTTGTATTCTATACACTATAGACAGAATTATAAACGTATTCAGGCTCTTTCTGTACGTAAGCTTCTGTTATTTCACACGGTTCGGCCTGTATAAAAGATGCGTAATTATCTCTCGCATTAGAACTAAATGTCCATCCATGTTGGAATTTGCACCATATATTTGATTCTGTTGGTATAGAGTATGTTATCATATGTGTATTAGGGAACTGTAAATTATCACTTCCGTCCTTTGTATAAGTTCCATACACTTTATGCATAGAGGTATATTCGAATGTCTCTACATGGCAATCTCCATCAAATACTGTATTCCATTTATTTATAGACTCAAAGTAATTACCATCTCCATAATATATATTCGTAAGTCTATTTGTAAACGAATACCCACCATAAGGAGTTGTTTGCTATCTAAGATTAGTTAGATATGTTCCAAGTAGAGTTGGTCTAATTATCTTGCGTAACTCACCAATTTCTGTATGATCTGTCTGTGATAGTTCTTGCTCTAAGCTATCATAATAATTGCCATTCTTAGGATAATAATAAGAAAACGCACCAGCTGTTCCTTTTTCTTTATACCAACAACTTAACAATAAACACTTTCCTCCAGTTCCAAAACATGCGTTTTTCTCACCATGCCTACCGGTTCCGTCATTTTTTAAACCGCCATTATAATTACCAAATGATTCTAATATATTGAAATTAGAATCATTACAAATACCACCGGTAATCATATTTACAAATAGTGCTCCACCAGCAGAAACTGCATAATTTGGATAAGACTTTGATGACATCTGTTCATTATTATCATTATTAAAGTTTCTTTTGAATGCCTAATCCCATTTTATTTGATCAACTAACTAAAAGTCCTGTATATAATTTCTCTAAACGGTTGTAAACCAATCATCAGAAGGTGCAAAAATACCTGTAAAAAAATCTTGTACATAAGTACTCTATTCGTACAATTTTATATAAGCGAAGGCTTTCTGTATTATAAATTTACCAGATTTTTCTTTTCTATCATTAGCAGACTAGTCGTCACTATTATATAGTCTATCAAAATTTAAAATGCAATCTTTTGCTAATGCATACGAATACGGTCTATCGTCTCCAAGTCCACCAATTGTAGCCGCAAAATAATGTAAATGATCAATATAATTAATTCCTTTATTTTTGTGAGACTAAGGATTAACTTTATAGAAATAATTTGGATTAAATGGTGTATCCAGATAACAGATTGTACTATCTTTAGAAAGCCCATTGTTTATTGTTAAGTTGTTAACATAAAATTCTCCTCTTCCATCTCCATTGTCACCTGGTCCAGTAAACAACTCGACAGCACAGTTTGAAATACATGGTATTATAAATTTAAAACTTGTTCTTTTGTTATAACCGACTAATGGTCCATAATCATACTATGAACCATTATTACCCCACCCAGTAAAGTCATACTAGTCATCATTAAATTTATGGTCACCTCTTGCTCCAAATAAAAAAGACTATTTTTGTAAATAATATTTTTTGTCTTTTGTAAATTGTTTAAACGATTCTGGCTGATAACAAATTTCCTTTGAAACAAATTGCAATAATTTGTCATTATCTATATTTGTCATACATTGAGACTTAGAATCCTTTCCATCTTTAACAAGCTAATCATGTACATAATATCCTTCTATAAACTTATTTGTTGTTAAGAATCCTGTTGGACAAAACATATGGTATTTTGTTACCCAATAATCATCGTTATTTCCTTCAAACTGTCTACTATATGCATTAGACACAGGAGAACTGAGTACACCCTGTGATATTGTAGCAATATCAGATTCATGTCTAGCACATCTAACTATCTAATAACCAGTACAGCCTTCTGGTAAACTCTTTACCATAAACTATATTCCTAGATTTCTGATAACTAGTTCATAACGTTTGCCATTAACAATAGTATTGGATGACATAAGCTCGAAACCTTTTTCAGTAACATTTGGTGTTCTTATATCAGCAATCCATTTAACTGGAGATGCTTGGCAATATTTGTCATACAAAACAATTCCGTAACGATAAATCTCGTTTCGTCTAAGTGATTTTATCAACCATGTGTTTTTATTTATTCCTGGATCAAATTCTGCTTTTTCTATTATAGATGGTTTAAAATATTTATCGATGTAGAAAACATTATTTTGCTATACATTTTCTTTTTGAGAATAATTGTATAATGTTCCTATCTTTCTTGTATTGTTTTCTTTTACACAAGAATCTTCTACCTAAGAAGAAATAACAAATCTCCATTCTATATTTTTACCAGATCCTCCGACCCATTGATATTTTGAATCGAATATAAAACTAGCATAATACAATGAAGCTTCTTTATTTATGTTATTATAAGTATCATAATAACAATCATGGTCAAATGGAGGAACGGCAACAGAGTCGTCTTCTATGTCTTTGTCGTGTGCGTCTATTATAAATGAGTTATCACAATTAACATCTGTTACAGTGCTTTTGTTTTCGTAATTAAACCTAAATGCTCTTGCATCCCATTTATCGAAATCTTTAATAGTAGTCTGTATTGTCTTTGTGTTTGCGGCAAACAGAAAACCGTCTTTAGATGCCAATGAATTAGGTATTATTCTAACGCCTTGTAATGAATTTAATTCTTCAACACTGATATGTTCTATTGGATCATTACCAACATCGTTTATAACTAACTCTGAAGAATCATGTTCTTCATCAAAGTTTATTTTAGCATCGTATATTACAGATACAATTGGCATCTATCCGTTTTGCGTGTACTGTACTCTAAATACTTTGATATAATCAAGATGCCAATAATTACTAGGAATTTGTATAGATATCTTTACTCCGCAATTTGATATAGCACCCTATTTACCACCGCACTTTACGTATTTGCTATCGAAATCATAATTGCCAATTGGTATCTGCTAGCATTGTATAGATGCTCCTGTATGTATTCCGTATCTATTATATAACTAATAACAATAACTTACAACACCAAATTCTATTTTTCCTGGCACATACTCTTCAAATACCGGTGGTTTGCAAACAGCTTCTGGATAAGATAAACATTTATCAAGATCAGTATACACAAAACTCTCATCTCGGCTATTTATATTAAAAACCATTATCGGATGTATTGAATCTGCTAAGTATAGCTTGATGTTGTTTTCTCTCTCATAATTAAGCTGAATATCAAATACATCAGGATATTTTTCTCCATCATCTAATGGTAACAATGGTGCGTCTGCAACAAGCCTACTATTTTGTATGTTATTAAAGTCCTAATCATGAACAGTTCCGCCTATTGCGTTTTTAAAGCTATAGATTTTGAGATTATTTCCATCAATGCAAACAATCACTCCGTAATCTCTTATGGAACCAGTAGCTACAACTTTGTTACTCTCGCCAGCAAATGATCCAGCTAATTTTACACCCTAGACTGGCATTAATGATCCATGTCTATTATCTCTGCCTTCTCCACCTCTATATGATGATATTTTTATATTTCTAGCATCAATATACTAGTTTGTGGCAACAACAGAGAGATCATCATCACTATTTAATCCTCCTGCGAAACTATTAATTTGTGGTTCAGTATTAGTATCCATAGCAATAATCGTTAAAGTTTAACTATTTCTTTCCGGTGTTATTAAAGAAGTTCTCGTCATCATCCCACTCTGGTATAAGCTTAGTCCACTCATTCTTAATAGTAAGCATTTCGCTTTCGTTTGGCATCATTGCTTCAGCGTAAGCCTGGTTTCTATAGAAATTCCACTACTACTATATGTAGAAGTATGTGTTCTAATTATATCTAGCTTTTCCACCAAGTGATCCTCTAAGGAACTTTGGAAAGCTTAACTTCATCATTACATACCAGTATATAGCTTCCTAATATGAAGCTAAGTCTGGGATAAGTGGGTAACCCCTTTCGTCTGTAGCTATTGCCTTGTATGACAATTTAACAAAACCTTTATCTTTATTAAAGACTATCCATCCTGGTTTAATCCAGTATGTAGGAACATCTACTTTATGGTCTCTAATAGCATCCATTAGTGCAGTACTACCATTGATTCCTAAAAGCTACGATCTATGCGTAGGCAGCATTACTCCAGCTGGTTGTTCTGGGTGATAGTGATGTATATGCTTTGTGTTAGCTTTAGACTTAAATGAGCTTTCATCTTTTAGTGCCTATACCCAATTTGTTCCATTGTTTGAATAGGCTACAGTTGTCAATGACTCTAAGTCTTCTGGTATTGGAACTTGATGTTCGTGTATTTCAAATATTGGAACGCAATCTTCACCAGACTCTTTCTATACATACTATACAGGAGCCCCAATCTTCTCAACAGCTTCAAAGATCCATTCTCGTATATCTGTAATACGTATGTTCTTTTCTTGCATGTTTGAGTCAGCCATAATTTTAGCTATAACTGACTCACATTTTGTATATTTGTATATCATCTATATTTATATAATCTTGTTTATTAAATATAAGTTGAGCAAGGTGCCTTTTGTTTTCTCTAACCATACATAGCTAGTATTTATATCTATCAGAAAATACCCTGGGTATTTTTGACCAATATAATCTATATTTGTATCCATTAGAGTGCTCGTTTAAATGATAAACCCTTTTACCTACTTCTTTTGTTGATTTATAATCTGTAGACAATGACTAATCAGAATAGCTCTTAGGTTTATATTTTACTATGCATATAGTACCTAGCCCATAAGGCATTTTAAATGGCTGTGAGCGCTCTAAAATCTCTTCCTTGACAACTTTATTAAATTCGTCTATAATGCGCTTATATCGCGCGTAATTAAGCTCTACATCGTTCTTTTTAATGTAGTCTCTATATATATCAGCTATTGTATAGCTTTTCTTATTCTTCCTTATCTTGAGGACCATTTGGTTTAACGCTTGCTAATGTTGAGTTGTTACTATCGTCACTAGGCCTCTTAAGCATAAACGCTAATTCGTTAATCATGATAGCTTTTTTAATATCTGGTATCATCCATCCAGGTATCATTATATCATCTTCACTACCAGCTGTTTGTGTTGGGTCAAATATTCCTGTAACGTATATGTATTTAAAGTTTTCTGAACCATTACCATCAACGTATATATACTAATCATCAAACCAACACATAGGTTCATTGTATGTATACCTTCTAAAATTATGATAATGCTTTCTAGATTTACTCATAATCTGTATAACGCAACCACTAGCATCAGTAACGTTAACTATGTCGTCGCTACTATCCTCCATTGTATACAGCTTATTTTTTGTTCTCTTTAGTTTACCACAACGACAGCAGCAACAGTCCTTTGACCCAGAATCTGGGTCGTCTATAAGTTCAAGTGGTCCAATAGTTGATAACTAGCTATCATCCGGATCCTCGTCATCACCGGTCTCAGCATCTTTATCATTTTCTTTCTTAGACAAATAAGCTTTATACTACATTATCCAAGATAAGATCTAATCCCTAGACATGTCCTCACTCTCACTTATGTTGTTATTTCGTACAATAAGAAGTATGTCATCTATCAATGTACGAGCTGAGAATGTTTTCATATTGCTTCTATTATTCTTATACTGTCTTCTTTAAGTATGTCATTCGTATTGCGTATCTTGTATTTATACACATCTTTCTTTTTCCAGTCAAATGTTATCAATCTCTTAAAGAAGTTCTTTTTGTTTTTATATTCTCTATGCTTATAAACGTATAGGTACTAAGTGTTCTATACATCTAACTTGATATTAACACTATCTTTACCGATTGTATAGTACACTTTAGTTAGGTTGTTATATTGTAAACTATCCTTATAAACAGAGTCTTTAAGTATAGTTATAATATCACCCCCTACCCCCTTACTCTTATTAACGTTTATAATCTACTTCTAAGTTGCCGCTACCTAAATTTCTTTGCTTTTTAGCTTTTCTGTCTTACGTACAGAATCCAACTACTACACAAGCTTATCGTTATAATCTTTAAGCTTTTTCATATCTAGCCTTAAAACACCAGAAGCCTACTAGGCACCGCTTAAGGCATCCTAATAGGCTTCGATGTTGTTATTAACCATTTTAAGCTCCTGTGAGAGCCTATTAGCTTTGTTGTGGTAGAATATACCAGACGCTACACAAAAGGCTATTAGAAGCCCACAAATGGCATTAAGCAGCGTTTTGTAGTTGTTCTTTATTTTGCTTAATATCTACTACATCACAATTGCTTTCATTATTAGTCAAACACTCTTTTAAATATGTTTTCATCTCACCAAATTTACCTTGTATATAAATAGATACTCCGTATATACTAGCTGAATAAACTAATGTTTGGGCTACAAACCCTAGTACACCTGTGGAGATTTCACCATATTGTAAATACTGTACCCAGGTGAGAACCTAACCGCTTAAAAACGCGAGACATGCGGTTGAATACTAAATCTTCTCGCGCCATGTTCCTGTTACTTTGTTCATTTTATCTCAATAGTTACCTTTCCGTTAGAACAAGCTTCCTTTATTATTGGATAAAACTTGTTTATAGTAGCTCTTGAGTTAAGGACTTTTCCAACCTATTTGTTTTTGCCGAGAATCAAACAGCCTTCAGTGTCAGCGCTTGTGTTTCCTGCGTGAATACGTATACCTTCAAATGATGGAACATTCATCAGCTGTGGTGTATACTTCTTAAACCTAGGTGAATATGTCCACTTGATCTCATAAGTTCCGTAAGGTATTGCCGTTTTTGAATGTATCTTTTTCTCTCCATTATCAAATTTGCCATTCTTATTTAGGTCTCTTACAGTATCTTCTATAGTGTCGCAAAAATATACATCGTCTATATAAAGTTTGCCTATAGTGTAAGTTGAACGGAGAGCTATTCTTTTTAATGTTAATTTCATATTATATTTACTCCAGTTTCTCTATAGTATTTTAAACTTTCTCCAGAATTCTAAATGTTAGAAGCAGTTATCGTTATATTCTAATGTATATATTCAAACATCTTATTAACAATACTACTATTTGCTGCAGGCCATTTTATAAAGCTAGATGTATGGTTACCAGTATTTTCACCCAACGCTGATACAATTTTAGCATTATTAGAAGCCATTTTACAATTAGATATATAATATGTACCAGCAAATATTGGGCCGTTTAATACACATAATAAGTTTGTATACAACATCTGGTCTAGCGTAATTGATGAGAATCTAGTCATATCAAATCCTTCAACAAGTGCTCCATTATTGTAGGAACAAGCCAAATTTAATCTAGCTTCTCCAGAATAACTTCCATAATCTATACCATGAATTATACAGCTATTATTAAACGCATTGCTCAATGTTGATGTTGTAGAAGGTATTGACTCATTTAATATTACAAATGAATAATTGTGTATTGTATGTGTACCAGATCTGCTATCCTACAATATAACAGGCTGCGCTCCAAACGCATTATTCAAAACAGAGTATGTAGTATAGTTTTTAGGATACTAAACATATACATTTGTTGTTTCGTTTTCAGATGTTGTACGACCTACTAAACGAGGTATAATTACCTGGTTGTTAAATACTCCGGTTACGACACCAGACCTATTTGCCTTGAAAATGTTTTCAGGTATAATTCCAGCCATTGTATTAGACGTATTATCTTTAGCAAATGCATAACTATAGTCTGTTATACCATTATCTCCACTATCTGAATTATGAGAAGTTGCTGCACAATAAAAGAAATCTGGTGGGATAATCAAGTTGTCTACGCCTCCATCAGGCACCTATCCATTATTAAACATTGTGCCATCTCCAAGATTATACGAAGCCTAATATCCACCTTCCAATTCCTATGTATCAGTAAGCTCTGTGCAGTGATTAATAGTATGTTTTGTATATGTATATTCTTCAGTTTCCGGATCCTATGTGCGAGTATAATATTCCATATACGCAGTCTGATCGCTTGTGTCATTATTCTTTACACAGTTGTCTGGAATTTCTGTAGTCATATCAAATTGCTGCGCACCACTAGATGGACTAACATTGTAAAATACATGAGAGAAGCTCCAGATTTTATAACTGTTATCTCTTCCGTATCTATAGTCATGCAGAGTTGCAGGCTTATACTTATTGCCAACCTTTATGAATACCTAAGTATTAATATTATCATATCTCTTTCTAAAGAAATCAAATGGTATAGGTTTTGCTAAAGATGTATTTGCAAAACAATATCTGACATCTTGTATTTTAGGTAATTTAGAGAAAAAGTTGTCATCCAATCTTAACGCTCCGTTATCATACTTAGCACCATCGAACGTATGTCGCATATATTTTGCGTTTAAATTTATTTTAGATAAATTTCCAAACGTTAAATCTCCATCAGTTCCTATTATATTTGTATTATAGAACAAATTACTCAGATTCTCTTTATTGTGCTTAAGATACAGATTGCATATATCTCTATAGTGCTCCAATGAAACATGGGCTTTAAAGTTATAACATCCGTGATCATGTTTATATTGGTCTGTTAAGAATCCACCTTTACTTCTTGGAACAAATTTCTCCCAATTAATAAACTCCCATAAATCAACATCATCGGTACTTCTTCTATCCTGCGAGAAACATGTACTAATGTAGTCTATCTTTGGTAGATTATAAAGTAAGCCATCAAGGTTTACACTATAACAATTAAGGAAACATGCTATCAAAGTTGTTAACGATGTCCAATTAGAGTTGAATAATTCGTTCAAATCAACCTTGTATGAGTTAGATATATTAAAGTCCTATATTCTCCGAAGTTTATTAGGAGATACACCATTAGGATTCCATATATCTTTAGCAGATATAATTTCAGATGTTGATATATCATCACCAGTAGTTGGATCCATTGGTATCTAAGATTCATTGCCTCCATAACCGTCACCTCCACCCCAATCAGTCATCTTTGATATACAGTGTTCAAAACAGTCTGTAGCCATTCTTGAAGTACGTGCATTAAAAAACTAACTATATGAACATCCGGATGGACTACCGAAATTATACAATTCTTTAAAGTGTACACTTATACCTGTAGCAAAATACATCTAATCAGCATTAGTAACCCTGTTTAAAACTGATGGATCTATAGGGCTTCTAAATACACCATCTGTTATATGATTCTTATAATCATTTTGTGTAAAGCTAACACTTGAATAAGCAAACATTAAACTAGTGTTAGTAATGTTGTTATTTTCTGGAATAGCATGTGCAAAAAAGTTTGCTACAAATTCAAGATCAACACCACTTCTTTCAAATGCACTATTTAAAGACGTTGTATCAGGTTTTACTGATAACTCTGTATAATCTCCACTCTAATCTAAACCATGATAATTAAAACAGTTATAGAACGTATATGGCCCAATATATAGAGATGTAGCATCAACGGTCTAAAGACCTGTAACATTCTCGAAGCAGTGATTTATAGCTGAAATATTTGGAGGAAGGATAACATGCTTTATATTTGTACTATTCTAGAAACATACATTCTAAAGATGTGTTGAGTTATGCAAGTCTACAGTATTATTAACGGTTGCACCAGTATTATCTTTGATACAAAGCTAACCATGTATGCAATTTGTTACAGATATACTCTTAGGGTAAATCTATACATTAGAATGGTTGTCATACTCTGTAATTGTAACGGTTCTAAGCTTAGGACAATTGTTTATATTTATTGTTTCAAAACCTTGTAGTGTTATAGTCTCAACAGAATTGTCACCAGAAAGAGTAAAACTACCGCCACTCTCAATGCAGCTTAAATTAAAGTTTGTGATATTCGTTTTATTATTGAACGACAAGTTCTTGTATTGCCCCTATATCTATGACCACTGAAGCGTCTAAATCTAACTATTGTCTACAGAGAAACTGGTGATATTAGTACAGTTTGTTATAACAATATTTGCTCCTGGGTTTTTAATATTACTAACATTAACAGTTGCTACATTTAAACCATTCGCAGTTAAACCCATTTTTGATCCGCTAAGATTAATAGAGCTTAGGTTCGGATAATTGTCAGCTCCATTAAGTGTTAATGTTGCAGTATAACCAGGTGATGTTAAATTGATCTCCTTAACGCTAGGTGTATCAAAAGAGAAACTTCCAAATGTATTCGAAGAACCGTTTATTGATTCAAGTTTATCAGATCCAATGTACAAACCAGTCTAAGCATTTCCTTCTATCCAGTTTATATTTTCAAGATAAGACCATAGCTAAGAACCTCCAGCCTTAACACCTTGCACACCGGTTGTTTTAATGTCGACCTATTGATAATTATCTCCACCAATTATATAGTTTGCAATAACCGAGTTAGCCTTAGTAATCTGTAAAGGAGAAAATTTAGGACATTTAATCTTAAAGCTAGCATTTGAACCAAGCTGAATACCGGCAGAAGAACTTCCAGAAGAGAATATGTCTCTAAGGATAATTACATCTTGATTCATAGGTACAGAATAGTTTGCGGCGTTATAAGTAAGATCGTATACGATGTTTTCAACATTTGGATCGCTACTTAGATTTATGTCCTTCCACTATCCGTCATCATCTCTATATTGTATAGGAACACCTATGCTTGAGTTAATATTAAAGTATGCATCAAGGATGTGCAATCTACCATTAAACCAATCTCTTACATAGTTGATTCTAGTTCCGTTAAACTTCTGGTAATCAATAGGATTCCATTGTGTACCCGAACCATCGAGTGCAAGATATTTAGATCTATAGTTGTATGTTACAAGTAGGCTATTTATAGAACCGAGATTATTAGCGTAGAAATTATCTACAAAATAATCAGCATTTTTTAGAATGCCTTCGTGAGTCTTGTTGCTTATAACATTACTTCTCCATTTTGCATACAATTCTTGCGGATAGTTAACCGTATACTATTCATCGTCCTTAAATATTAATCTGGCATATTTAGCGACTGCAAATAAATATGATGAAGGAACATCGAATCCGTTTGACCCAAGTGTAGATGGTGAAAAGTCTCTGTATATATTTACATTATCTGGATAATCAACACCGTCTTGAGTTTTCTTTAATTGTCCATCCCAATAGTCTGAGAAAGCAAAATAAGAAATTTTACCACCGCTATTGTTAATACCTAAACATGTATCCATATCATAGAACGCTGTTACCCAAGTTGTACCAGCAGAATTCTTGCCAGACCACGTCTTAATATTAAGATTCTTCATTACACTATCAACAAGACCAAGAACCATACATATTGTATAATACTCGGATATTGACTAGAAGTTTAACTCTGATGGCCTATTGTTATCCATATCTGGTATACAAAGATCTCTTAAATTATTCTGTGTTCCAGGACTAATAGTGTTCTTCAACACGTATTTCCAACTTGAACCATCAGATCTTCTTTGATACTATTTAGTATAATCTGGAACCATATTTAATGATTTTCCAGTTTTGTTTCCAGATTCATCAAGCTCTTCTGCAGAATATCCATCTTCATAAGAGCCTCTTCCTTTTTTTAGATAGTCAAATAAATAACCACCTCCAAGCGTTACTGATTTTACGAGCTTTTGTATAGATTCCTACAGTTCTGCTTCAGAAAAGTTTGAGCCATGAACAAGGTCTCCAAACATGTATGTGTTATCGTTCTCTTTGTTCTGCTAAAATAATATAGTAGAATCATACTGTGAGAAGTCAAAATAGTTAGAACCTCCCTAAATTTCAGCAACACCAAGACCTTCTCTCAACGTATTATCATCGTTGTTTATTTTATAAAACACAAAGTCTTTTCCGCTACCAGTTAATGTAGTTTTGTCACCAAATACTCTAAGATCTTTATAGCCGAGATTAAAATACGCTTCACGACCAAGGTTAAAGTTATATACTCCGAAGTAATAATAAACGTCATCTTTGAGCCCTGTATCAGGATCTTCTGTAACAATATGCATAAACAAAAGTATAGGAAATCCCTCAAGGCAGTTCTTTATGTACGGCTTAAATACACTATCTTCACTAATACTATCGCTAAATTTTTCACAAACTGTGTTTACAAACTTTCCGCAAGTTGTATTATTTGAGTGAGAGCTATCAACGACATCAGCTTTTAATGTAAACTACGTTTCTGGTAAAAATGTCTCAGGGTTATTTTGATTGAAATTAGGAGAATACAAGTAAACGTCAGCAGTTTCAGATTGGTCTGTATTTTCTATTTCCAATGTAAAGTTTTTTACTCTATACAATTTTGTAGAAGAGCCTTGTAACGATGCCCTAAACTGTGCATTAGTAAACGAATCTGGTACCTTAACTTCTGTTAACGCAGATCTTCCAGGACTCCATTCAATTGATACAGGGAAATTAAGATCGGATCCTTCACCGGTTCCATCCTCACCATAATTTTTCTCGAGCCTCTATATCATTGGAGTTCCGATACCATTGTCTTGGCACGTCATAACAAGAACAGGAGTTGACGTATTTGCAGCAATATCACTAATTGTTGCACCGTCTGTAATAATTCTACCATTTATTCCAACATTAAACTTTTTTAAATATTGCTTTAAAATAAGTTCTTGCTAAAATTCTTCGCTTTGTTCGCGAATTATATCAGATCTATATTTAAGATAATATTGATATACGTCGTAATCTCCATTCTCTCCAATATCAGACACAGGTAGATAATCAACATCTATTGTGTTAATGTAAACGTTAGCTGGATTTATCTGCAATTGTTTTACAATCAATGGCGCATTGAATAAACTAGAGAATGACGCCTCCATTCTTCCGTCAATATATATAGAAGTGTCATAGTATGAATCATTACCATCCTTTTTTACAAAATTTGAGAAAACCTACAATAGGTGATATTTTGTAAGATCATCTTTATTCGCATCATTTTGCTTTTGCACATAGCAATCTACGAACGAACTATCTCTAGTTGTTAACTGCTACCCTATTGTCATAATTGGAGAATCTCCCTCGTTGTACAAACTTATAATAGTAGCGTTATCAGAGTTTATATGATTAAACTGTAAACCGATAGCTATATGTGTACAAATATTTCCTGTACCACTAACCTATGGAGGTTCAATACCTGTTATTCTAATAGCATTAGAGTTAACAGTCTAAGATATACTTGTATTAGCTAAATACTAATTAAAATTATCAGTACAAGTATTTATTCTGTAATAGTACTATGTCCACTGCTACGGATTTTCAAACCAATCAAGCTAATCCTCGGATTCTTTTACATAAAAATAATATTTGGCGCTGTACCCAGAAACGTTTATTTCAATTGTGTTTTCCCCAGCTTTTGTAGCAAGAATCTTAAATGAATTCTATTGACGCTCTGTTACGGTAAGACCGTTTTCAAACATTTGTACACCGTTAACCTTTACGAAAACATTGTAACTTCTGTTATTATTTATGCCTTCATAGATTCTGAAGTTAAACTAAATATACCCAGGATTGTAAATATACTACCCCTCAGTCTATTGTGTATTATATATAACACCGACATCTGGAGATATTAAACAGTATAATTCGTTAGGTATAAGAGATATATTTATAGTTTGATCATTGGATATCATTTCCTAGCCATCTGGTATAACCTATGTACTAAATACGGCAGAGTAAAGTCCAGATTTATCGTTTGTAAAATTACTCTTATCTATAGGAAATGTAAGAGATCCACTTTGATTTTCAATATTTCCAGAGCCTAAATCCTATCCATTAAATCTAGCCGAGTAGTTTATTGATGCTGAAACGGAAACTACGTAATCAACTTTTATATTAAGACCAGTATCTCTTGCTGTTTCTATAAAGATCTCATACGTATTGCTATCTGTTAAATATTTATTTCCATTATCATCAACAAGTGATACATCGAACGAATATGGTGTAACAATGTACTAGCATGATACCTGCTATGTGTCATTACCATCTGTTACAGTAATAGTAAGCGTGGAGTTTGTATTAAGATTAATATTTGTCTAAAATCTAAACGCATTTTCGATAGATAAAATCTAAGTTCTTGTCTGAGTAGTTTCTCCACCATTAGCAGTTTTGGTTGTATACGAGTATGTTACATTAAACTTGCCACCATTTGGGTTGTTTATTATAATAAGAAGCGGATATGTATCTATTCTATTAAGGACAATATTTTCGCCCTTAAGCTGGATACCATTAAGCGACGCAAATACACTAAATGATTTATCGTTGCCTCCATCTCCATTACCAGAGCCAGAACCGACTCCGCCATATTTATAAATCCACTTAACATTTGTCTTAAGCGAATTTACATCATTAGTTATAGACGATAATTTGTCGGACAGCGTTGAAGAGCCATCCGACATTATTATATCGTCATCACTAACAATCTTAGAATTGTTATTTAATCTCATACTGTAAGCATTATTGTTTCTGTATCAACCCACTCTCCGTAGTTGTTATCAGAAACCTGCTTAAAGTACTGTAACTTCATAGGAGATGTAGAGTAATCGTACTGTGTAAATTTAGCTGTAGATGTAAGAATGTTAGCTATTCTAACAAGCTCAACATTGTAATCAGAATCCGAGAGTTTTATTATACCAAACATTGGGTATTTCTAGTTAGCGTTTGCTACGTCTTTTCCGTTTTTAACTGTTGTCTCTGGTATAGCTATAGAGAACTTCTAGTTTGCAGAAGGAAGCTCTTTATTTGATGTAAGTTTAAATCCTGTAGCCTAACACATAAAATAAGTAACACCGCCTTCAAGGGTAGGTACGCTTGTATATGGGAAGAAGCCAGTAGGAGCCTGTCCTACATCCTCTCGTTTTGTTAAAGGGAACTTTGTATAATCTTTACCATCTGCAACAAATCTAACATTATCGTTCTATAATGTATTACTCATCGAATACTCTGAAAAATTATCTTTGCTGTTTTTATCCTACCCAAAGAAGAAATACTCTCTAACAGGATATGTACAAGCATATGTGTGTTTATGACCACCGATCATAAGCTTTACACCTTTGTACTCAAGGAGTCTGCTAAGCCAATATGTACCAGCACCAGTTTCTGTTTGATCGATCTAATTGCAATGGCTGCCGATTAATTTGTCTCCATTAGGTCCAAGTGATCTAGAATACCGTTCCTATCCATTTGCGATATTGCTATTTGTAATAACAGTGAACGGCATTTCATGACAAGCAGCTATACACTTTTTACTAGTGTTAAGCATGTTATAAACCATTGTATATATAGATGTAAAACTGCTAATATATTTCTTATTTGTACCAATAGTGTAGCCGGTATAAATATTAACAGTGTCTTCTCCGTCTTTAAGATTAAACCACTGGTTACAATTAATCGTTGTGATTTCACTATTAATCATAACGAATCTGTAGTTCTTTGATTCGAAATAATACAGAGATGGTATATATTTGCTATTAACAATTGGCACGAATACAGATTCATTTATATCGTAACAAAAGAATACATGAAAATAGAAAGAGTTTGATTTACCAAGGTCGTCACCAGTTCCAAGATCTGTCACATTTGTACCACAGAGGTCGTTGTTACCAACAACATTCATCTACTCAAACTTGTTAAACAAAACATGACCAGCGTTGTAGTAATCAAACCACTCATTAATTCTTGTTCCGTTCTGTGTCATGTCTCCAGTATTAATGAGAATAGGAATAATATTGCTACTCTTTTGGTCTTCTGTAATCTTTTCATTCAGCTTGTTTGCTGCTGCAGCCCAAACCTGGTACTGTAACCAATCAAATCCTTGCTAGTCTGTTATTTGATAAATAACTGGCTTATAAGTTTCTGGGTATAACGTAAATGACTGTACGTCTGATACATACGAACCAGGATTACCATTAGCATTAGGTCTACCAACAACATACTCCCAAACCTAAGGGCCTCCTGTAACAGCAGAACTAACAACATTAATTACACATTTATGAGATGTATACTGTGTACCATCTGCTGGGAATCTACTTACGATTCTACTATAGATAACATTGTTAACGTCTTTAGAGTACTCTTTTCTTCTAGGATAAGATGTAGCCTACGTAGTAGCGTTTTTTACCTCTTTATAAGATTCGAATCTATATGTCCAATCTGTCTAGCCTTTCTGTCTAATCCAGATATACTCATCATGATATCCTACAGAGATCCAGTTAAATGCCCTATCCTTATGCATGTCTATACCAAACGAGCATGTAACCATATTTGGTTTAGTTACATCAAGCTTAGACTTATCTGTGCATACATTCTTATTTAAATAAGACGCCTTTGGAGCAAAGTTAGCTACACTATACTATTCTTTAGAATGTGGAAAACTAATCGTTGGCGAACTAAGATCTACAATCCAAACATCTGCTGTACTAGCCCATCTTGCTCTAGAACTATCTTTAACGTTTGCTGACTAATAAGCCTACTGTGCAGGGTCAAGCTCAAATGTGTTTTTATACATTGTATTCGATTTAATACTAAGAACAAGCTTTGCCCAATATCCGGTCTTAGAAGAATCTATAACACCTGTAAAGAAATAGATTGAATCGATGAATGATGGATCGTATAGGTTAGGGTAAGTCTTAGTGTCATTAAATATGGTTACAGAGCTATCGTTTGTTTTCCATAAATATGTTGTAGGAGTAAGTGTTGGATTACCATATGTCAAAGCGAAACCGTTTCCAAGGTTAGAACTTGTATCAATTGTAAAATCAATCAACTTACCGTTTTCGTACCACTCTTGATCGTACGAATCTACCTTAATATAAGCGTTTTCATCTTTCTTATTACCATAATAAGCTCCTGCAATAACATATGTGCCACCTGCTTTTATCGTGCCAGTAAGTGGTAAATGATATACAGCCTACTTCTCGTCTGTTGGTCTAGTGTAATGCAAATAGCACCCCTGTAAGCAAAAGTCGCTATCAGATGTATTCTCAAGTTCAACGAACGCTCTTGTACAACCATGTACGATATCTGTATCCAACGGTGCGTAGAATGCACCAATTTTTATTCTGTCAGAATATAATCCAATATTTTGTGTTTCAGATAATCTGTTAGATGGGTTTGCTTTATTATATTCTGCTAATCTAAGTCTACCGATAAATCCTCTAGCACTCCAGCTATCCAAGTCAACACCACTAGCGATTACTCTATTAGAAAGAAGATCTTCGTCATTAGGAATTTCTTGATTAATAAGATCTCCAGACTCATTGATAAAGAACTTGTACTTCTTGCCAGTGTCTTGGTGAATAAATGTAATATCTGAAAGGTCTGTTATTCGTAAGTTTTCACCATCCTCGCGAATAATACCTTGCTTCTTAAGCAAATCTAATACTTCACTTTCTGTCATACCGTCATCTGGTGTTGTACCGCCACCAGCAGCAATTTTAACTAGTTTATTATTATTTTTAATCCATAAATTCTTTGTACTTTCAACAAAGGTTAATTCGTTATTCTGAATTTGGTCCTTTATCTTCTAAAGTACATCTTCTGATTTTACAGAACGAATTGTTATATGTGATACTTTATATTTGTAATCCTACTCAGATGGTGCGCTAGGAATAACCTGGTTAGAAAAATCCTGGAATTTAGAGCATATATCAAACATAGAAACGTTTGTATCTCTAAACGTAACCCAATCTGGATAATATGAATACCCGATATCGTTTCGTATATTGTTTAGCCTATCATCATAATAATAACCCTCTTTGTATACCTTGTCATGGATAGCATCGCCGATACTAATGTATATATATCTACTACCAGCATCTCCTACCATTCTACTAATGCAAACCATTATATTGTATGCATCAGCTTTTGGCAACTCTATTGAATTTATATTAAAACGAGTCTAGTTTTCTCCGTTTGTTAAATGTATAGTTATATCTGGATTAGTTACAGTAAAATACATAAAAATCTTAGGATCTGTAATCTATTTTACAGTCTAATCGTCATTCCATGTAGCTTCTCCAGTAACCTTTACTACACCTTCTTCATCATAGCCTAAGTTTGATTCTGGTGTAAGTTCACAACCATGACCTATTGTAAGACTTGTGACAGATGACAAATCTTCTTTATCAACCGCCCACAATGGTTCGTCGTCTGGATCAGAAATACCGTCTAGAACAGATGACATTAACGTATTTTCATCCGTATATGAATTGAGTCCATATCTAAACGTATTCCTTATTTTTGCCACTTCGCTCTATAATGCTCTTATGGCAGAAAACAAAATGTCGACATACGTACCATTTACCTAAACTTCTCTAGAAGGTTTTGTGTTTAGGTCACTTTCCTTATCAGCTATAAGTATATATTTATCAGGGATGTCACTAGGGTCTATATTATCTATGATATCTTGTGTATATGTAGGTATTCCGGCAAATGATCCAATGCCGCTCTTTATAATTCGCTCATTTAATTCGTGCTGACAAATTTTGAGCTGTTCATCGTATATTTGTCCAGCATCTGCCACAACGCCTTCTGTAGACGCACTAACGATCCTTCCGTATACGATAGTATCCTCTTTCTTTGGTCTTATATACGAGTTTTTAATATCTGCCATAATTAGTCATTTTAGAATATTGCCTTTACAGAAACTCCTCCAGACATAGTGTTTTTAAGTACTGGGTTAGAACCTGCATAATAATAATATCCTGTTTCAGCATTATACTAAACAGTAGTAAATGGTATATTATTCATACTTCCATCAATAAGGTTTTTAATAGGCTTTTTAGACATTACCCATAAATATTGACCATCTACATAATTTACTATAGTTGAGAATCTTGATAAATCATGAACTTCGAGAAGCAAATTAGGATCTACATTCTGTATTCCTACATTATCATATGTTTCCTGTGATGGGTTTTCGTATCCATCGTCAGACCTATCGAATCCTTTATCTTGATCACTTTCTTCGTCTTCTGCGAATGGTCTTACTGCTAAATATCCAATAAATCCAGAATTGATTAAAGGATCAACTCCAGTTGTTATTGTTATACCACCAGTATGCTCTATACCTTTATCAACGATTTCAAATATCTCTCCATAGTCTATAGTATTAGTTTTAAGCTATCTTTTTCCCCAACCAGGAACAAATGTTTCTACGACAACAATTAATTGATATACTCCGCATATCTAATCTTTTGATGGAAAGTATGCGTTTATAACATTATTGTTTGCGTCTAATTCAGACTCCATGAGATATTTTGTTTTGTCCAAAGGTCTATATTTATCCATTTCACACTTGCAGTCAAAATCTCTTCCGTTATAGTAGAATTTATTTCTACAATGAGGCAATACGTGATACGTAGGACATCCACACCAATTTAGCAAATACTAACTATTGCAGCATTTTTTGTTCATGCTCTCGATTAACGTTTTATTAATCAAATAACATTTTATATTTTTGATATTAGATGCACTATATTCTGTTTTATCAACAAGCGATATATTTATTCTAATATCGTTTCCAATTCTGATTTTTTGCATATTGATATGTATTTAAAAACAAAAAGCCGAGATAGGGCTTATTACCCCACCCCGGCTAAATATTAAAATTTCTTTTCGTCGTATGCGTTTGCATTACTAATAGGATTTGCTATGTTCTGACGAGCCTGAATCATATTCTGAAGCTTCTCTACAAGTCTACCAGCAATCTCTACAGCACCATTTGTAAACTTTTCACCATTATTAGAGGCGTAAATCTCAACTGTCTGCTTTGTTCTGCGCCACAAATCATCAGCTGTTCTATACTGGTTCTCGAACTCGATTGTGATACCATCGTATTTGTTATCGATATTTGTAACCATAGCTGGCTGAGGATCGTACCAGCAGCTACGATGCAAAACACCCTGGTAGTCAAATGATGCACGTTCGCGATCACGAACAAGCTTAGCTGAAGCAGGGTATGTTGTACCTTCCTTCTTTGAGAAAACTGCACCAAGATCATACTTGTTATTAGATGCCCAACCTGGAGCAGCTGGATTCATCCAATACATATTTGCATCAAAGCGACCCTTCATGTATACGTTTTCTGTTCTATTAGACTCATCGTCATCATACTTCATTGCTGTAAGAATGAGCTTCTTCTCAGAAGCTTTAGCGTATACTCTTTGACGCTTTGGAGCACGAATAATATCCTTTATAAGACCAGCGATAATCTACTCAACACCATCACCAACTTCTGTAACGTAGCTATAAGACTCTGTCCACTTACGATAGCGCATTGGCATATCTTTGAATGTAAGACGAAGTACCACAGGGCAGCCACCCTGGGCAAGAACCTTAAGTGTTTCTGTCGGTACGTTTGTAAAGTCTATTGTGATCTGATCTTCAGCATCGTCCTTATAGTCGAGCTTTGTTACAGACTTAATATCTGCAACGTTGATGATATTAGACCACTTGATAACTGGGACAAACTTAACGGTGCCGTCCTTACCAACCTTCTGAAAACTATCAGATGTAATAACGCCAATCTTGAAACGATCTGCGTTTTCATCATAAGAATAAACATCTGTGATAGCTGTACCATTCTGTGCAGATGGATCGCAGTTCATGAATACAAACTTACCAACCAATGGCTTAAGTTCTGCTTTTGTTTCCTTGCCAGCCAAATCTTCAGCTGTAGCAAGTGTCTCACCGTTCTTGTTAGAAACAAGGACTGTATTTACATATGTAATCATATTAAAATTAATTTTTTCTACTCACCCTATAATATTAATGCTAGACCTAACTAGCTGGGCTTTCCACGTTAAAATTATTATTCTTGTGTATTTACCTCTTGAGTTATAGTTCTATAGCGCTCGTCTTTCTTATTTTCTAAATACATTTGAGCAGCAATCTTTATAATCTCGGGCATAATAATATCCTCGAAATCTTCATATTCATCATAAGGATTATCGAGTGTTATTTCTGTAGGCTTTCTGAGATAACCTAAAGAATATTTACTAATCTTATATTGCTTGTCTGTTAGCAACATGCATCCATTAGAGTTCCTTACACGTAGAGGTCTAGCTCTATGAAATCTGTAATGAAAATCTGTAAGACTGTTGTTAACTCTATACATAAAACTATCCTACGTACACTCAAACATGCATGTGTTGATTTTGTTTTCTCCATTAAGGTCGCTTATTACGACATCCTCATTGAGTGAGAACATGAAGTCTTCTGGATAGATTATTGTATAAGATGTATATGACGGCTGATTTTCATCTACAGTCATACTTCGACGTGTATAAGTTTTCTATTTATATAGCTTAATAAGATCTGTTCTACGCTTTTCGTTTTGTTCGTACGAAGTTCCGTGAACAAGATCGCTATTAAATCTAAGCTTAATGAACTTACCAACAGCCTAATTGAGCCAGAATAAAGATTCGTCAGTAGATGGTTTGTCTAGCTGGCTATCAAATTTATTTATCTCTCTTTCTAGCCCTACTAAAATATCTATATTCCTCATTACTCAGCCTCCTACTATTTTGGTTGTGATTTCTATTTAGAATTACCATAAGCAAGTTTTAGTTTATACTGAGTCAAATACATGTCTACAGCACCTGACACGAGCTCTTCAAAACATGAATACGGAAGCGAACAATAACTATGTACAGCTCCAGCAGACTGATCGTTGTCATCAAACTTTAATACATTGAATGCATTAGGCTGGCAATAGTATGTAAGATCTACACTCTCTATCTATGTATATATATCAGATATAACCTTAAACTAATTACTTGTATAATTAGTGCTTTCAAATATAACTAATGGATTTTTTATAATCCCGTTATAGTTGTAGTACGCATTGATTACGTTGTCTACATCTTCTTGCTTAATAAGTATATTTGGTGTAATTACACCATCTTCTAAAACCTTATCACTTTTATAATTTTTTGTAACGATGCTTTCTGATCTTACGTACATTGCATAATCTTCAGGCAATTTATATAAGCCATCATCATTTGATGTCTTTATATTAACTCGCCTAATTAAAGATCTGCTAACATCGCTTATTCTTTTAGCTCGTCTAGTACCACGTTGAAAATCATCTTCTGTAGAATACAGCATTTTTACATACTGTGTCTAGAACTCGCTTAAGAATGAATATATTGTATCGGTGCTAAGTTTTTGTTCTGACGCAAACTAAGGATATACTTCAATTAGTCTACGTTCAAACTCAATACCAAGTTTTCGTGTTTCTTCTCTTGTCATGATTCAAGTGGTCTAGTATTAGCTTTAGTAGTAAGTCTACTAGATTCTACAATCTCGGTAGACATAATAATTGCCAAATTAATTAATTCCTCTGCCATGCTATCAGATAATTCAAATTTAGTCTATCCGAAATCATAGTCGTTTACTGATAGTCCTGGTCCAATAGCAAATTTTGAAGGACGTTTAATATATGTAAATTCAGCCGTTGACTGAGCTCCATTATATTGTACATCCATTGGATCTACATATACCACAACATTGTTGTTCTCTATGCATCCTACAGGCTACTCAATCCAAGGTAGATTTGTTTTTGTTACCTTAAATTTTTTAGCAACATCATGCGATACGAATACTATATTTTCATATTTATGGTTCTTGTTATCATGAGAAGTAATATTCTCTTTGATTTCAATCTGTCCATCAATTATGTATAAAACAAGATTATCTATAGTGTGCGTAGCGAATGTATAGCTATTATCGCCAGATAAACTACCAACGGCAGTTAATTTGTTAATCAATGGCTATAAATCTTCGATTGCTTTCATATCTGACTCAAACGCTGACCTTCTAGGATTATTTCCTGTATATTTTTGAGCTATAAGAGCTAGGTAGGCTTTATCGAGTATTGTAGCAATCTCATATTTAGTTAGCGACGGATATGACGAAGTTATATTTGCCTTGTCATATTCAATCATAAACTTAGTATAAATATCACTATGCGTCATACGTCGTTAGTTTAATTATTTATTTTCGACCTGATTAATAATCGAGATCTTTAAGTCTTGATTCTTCTTTGCGTCCAAGTATGCAATACAATCCTACAATGAGTCTGCAAGCATCTCAGAACCATAGTAATACTGTGTTCTATCCTTACGGATAATACCTTTAGCAATAGCACTCTCGATCAAGAACTCTGTTTCCTTTGTCTTGTTATTAACCCACTTAGTAAAGAAATTCTGTGGCTATTTATCAACCAATGAGAACAGTGTAGACTCTACAAGCTCATTAGACATTGTATCGGCGCTAACACCGAACAGTCTCAGACACTTACGCATCTCTTCAAGAGAAAGCTTGCCAAAAGCAATAATAGCGTCTCTACGAAGCTTGTTAATCTTATTCTTCTCAATAGCTTCAGCTTGTCTATTAATAAGCAGGTAATCCTTACCAGCATTAAGTTTATCAAGTGATGTGGCTACTCTCTTATGTCCCTCAAGGAACTTAATAATCATAGCCTATCGTGGGAATGAGTCATCAAGAATTGTGCTCTTAGAGCCAACCTTAACACAGAATGTATTCCAGAATGGTGAATTTTTAGCGAGATGGCCTTCTGGGTAACCAAGCTCCTTTTCAAATTTCTTTTCGTCCTCAGGTGTTAAACCTGTGTATATCGACCCAGATCTGGTAAAGTAAGGTGCAATATAATCAAAACAATGTTTATACTTTAACAATCCAGCCCAGGGATTTTTCTTTCTGATCTTTAATTCAACTACCATAATTTTTCAATTAGTTGTTGCAATGCCAAGCTCCCGTGTACAACACTCATATTATTGGCTTAGCCTCCGGTGCAGTGCTGTTAGATTCCATCCGGCATGTTATTGAAACCACGGGGTTGAACATTGTATATTATTTAATTAATTAGAGCTCTGCTGCTCTGTTCTCGACTGCAATAGTCTCCTGGTCTTCAGCATCGCAATACAAGATACCACATGACAATGGGTTTCTCAGCATGATACCCTCTTCACCAAGGAAGTGTACCTGATAACCATCACGGCTGTTAGAACGCATAGTGTTGATGTTATTTGCATAACCATTTGGCAATACAGAACCACCAGTACACCACTGTACGAACTCACGACCTTTACGACATACCTTAACGATATTAGCCTGACCATCACGACGACCAAGGTCAACGAACAAGAATGTGTAAGACATCAATGGTTTACCTGTCAATGGATGAAGCTGACGGAACATTTCCATGTTATCAAACATAGCACAACGCTTAACTGTCAACTCGATACCATTAGTCATAGTGTAAGTTGTGAACTGGCCACCCAACTTCAAGTCCTGACCAGAACCTGTAATGAAGTGTGTATCAATCATATTGAAGCTAGCTGCCTTCTCCTTCAAGATACGGTCGAACTCACGGATACCCATCTCACCAGTCAAAGCAACGAACTTACGCTCGTTAGTACCAATAATATTGTAGCAGAGATCGAACAAGTAATCCTCGAACAACTCTGTAGTCAGCTTTGTATAGTAACGTACGTTAGCTGGAGCAATCTGCTCGAACAAACCTGCAGAGATTGGAACGAAACGACCATTAGTACCCTTCAAATTGTAAGTACCATCTGCATTACGGTTAGAGTGAGCGAACAGCAACTGCTTCTCCTCTCTCTTCTTCCACTCACGAAGAGCCTTCCAATACTGGTAGTCAGACCACAAATAAGACTTCTTACCTGTCTCAGGATCAGTCAAAGCGATAGCCAATACTGTAGAGTAAGCATCACCAGTGATATCGTAAGTAAGACGCATAGTCATCAAGCTATTACGCATCTTAAATGGAGTCTGATAGTTGATGATATCTGCCTCATCACTGTACTCCTCGTATGCAGAACCGATACGGTCTACCTGACGGCCTGGGAGCAAATACTCGCAAGGAATATAAGAACCCTAGAATCCTTCTGCTACATAGCACTCATATACCCATGTGCTACCATCCTGGTATGGGGTACCGTTTACACGTACCTGGAAGTTTACGTTGTCAAATGCAAGAATTGCGCCTGGACCGAACCACTTCTCTTCAAGACCAAGATAAATAGGAGTATTATTAATACCTGGAGTCAAACCTTCTGTAATTGACTTAGGTGTAATCTCCTTGCCATTCCACTTAGCATAGCGGATGTTAACAGCGTGATCAGCATCAATCATTACAGACCACTCATATTCTCTGTTTTCGATAGTCATGGTTGAGCCAAGACCACCAGTTAACAAGTCGATGGTAGTTGAAATACCATCATCCTTTGTACCAAAAACCAATGACAACAAGCCTGCTACTTCATGAGGCTTTGTAAGCATTGCGTTAGCAATCATGTTTTCGTCTACCAAGTCAGCAAAACGCTTACCACGGTAGAGCTGAAGATTATTTAATAAAGAACTTGAATTATTCATAATATGTTAATTGTCTCATCATAGGTATTTTGACGCGAGATCCCATGCCTGAGGTTGTTTTTCATGCCCAACATTGTATGATGTATGATTTTTTGTTTGGTGTTTGAGCATTTGTCTAAGTTTACTCGCAGCAGATGTCTGACCATTGCGCTGTGCTTCGCCAAGTAGAGCATCACCCTTCATTGTGAAGTAGGCTGATTCTATCAAATTGTTAACAAGGTTATTATTAAAAGCCTTCTGATACTCTGTTAAACCGTCTGCATCAGTTCTTGTGATATAATCGAACAACGCTTTTCTATCCTCCTTTGGAATATTGATACCTCTAATATTTGTAAGACTATTAATACTAGAAGTAAGATCGTTCATAAACTGTGCAGCTTGCTGCTCTTGTTCCTGTCTTTGAGCTTCCTGTTGCTGAGCCATATACTCTTGCTGTTGCTATTCGTACGCCTTAAGATAATTTACAGCATCAGCTGCTTCATCTTCCAGCATGTCAGCATCTTCATAGCGCTCAATCTTGCGACTAATCTGTTCGTCATTCATTCCCTGTAATTTATAGAACTCACGAACAGCTGCTTTCTGATTAGATTCGTCCTCCAAATCTATGTTATCGTAAGACATAGATTTCTGTTGCGTCTGATAGAAGTCTTCAAATTTACCACCATTCTTTACGTACTGATCAAGTCTAGCAATACGATCATCGGCGTACTATGGGGTTGAATTCTCATCTACGACATCTTTGATATACTCCACGAGGTCCTCGACTGACTTAGGTTTCTCGTCTGCATCAACACTCCAACCATTAGCTTCAGCGAATGCGTCAAAGAAAGCACCAATCTATTCTGCTTCTCCAGGATCTACGACGTCAGTGTCAGTCTGCTGATCATTATCATCATTGTCGTCATCCTATTCGTTGTCAACTGTAGTTGTGTCGGACGTATTATTATTTAAAATATTATCTGGGATCTGTGTCTCATCATCATGAGCATTAGGATCGCCAGTTACATTCTTATTATCTTTATTATCCTCAGAAGACTTGTCGTCATCTGGATTGTCTAAATTATCAATATCATCATTAGGGTCGTCTAACACCTGATTAACCACATCCTGGTTATCGATGTCTGTAACGCTGTCGCCACCTTCCTGACCACCGAACCCGAGAGAGCTCAAAGCGTCTTCAAAATCACCTAATGGATTTTTCTTCTTTCTTGCCATAATTTAAATTATAACTAAGTTAATATTTTTAATTGTTGTACGCTACACTGGAGTCGAACCAGTGTAATGTTATTATTTATTCCACTTTGATGCATTACGCGCAAAGTTGGCTTTCTTTCTCATAGCCGCACTATACTTACTTGGATTTCTTAAGACCCTATTAGCAAAGCCCTGAACACTCATACCATGCTATTTAGCTGCTTTAGTAAATGTACCACGCTTAGATGGTTTAATATTAATATCTTTGCCAGAATTATGAAATTGCAAAAGCTGTGGATATATTTTATTTTCTAATGGAGTTGGAGTTCTACCAAGGCCAATGTTTATTTTGTGATCCTAAATATGAAACGGAAGATCGTATTGTATATCAAATGGTTCTGCTCCAATATATTTACCAACCTCCAAATTATTCAGATAATTATAAATGCCTGTATTTTTGTAATTGAAATTCTATAAATAATTTCCAAGCTTTATTCCAGATCTACCAAGAATTCCTTTTAGTCCGCTATTATTTGTAGCCGTTCTGGTAGCGCCACCTTTATCTATGATATCTGATAACTTAATTTTTTGACTTATTGTCATCCAGTCTGGGTAATCCATTCTGTCAAATAAGCCCTAATTTCTATATCCGATAAAGTCTTTTGATTTTGATTTTAACCTTGTACCAAATTTATTTATAGACTTAGTTCTGTACTCATTAAAGAAATTAGATATCTTTTTATTTATTCTCTATCCAGGCATTAAATCCCAAGTATCGTTTACCTTTATAATGCCTTCTATTGGCTTTTTATTTAATAATTTAGTTGAAACAGACACATTCCCACCGGCACTCGTAATAAAGTCTTTATCAGCGAATGGTGTTCCCGCGTTAACTACTTCTATATCTCTAGCACCGCCACCATAGCCTTTTCCTTTTAATTGTTTTAAAGCGTCTATATTGGTTAATTTTGTTCCATCGGCTGCAGACTATGTAAATTGATAATCTCCAGATTGCGGCAATTTCAAATACCTCCTATACGCATTAGCTCTTGCCTACAAAGCAATATCTCCATCTACATTATATGCTTTTTCAAAAACACTTTTAAGAGCTTTGCCAGCAAAATTATTCTAAGTCCAAAATGCTTTATTGATATCTGGTGCACTACCTTTTAAAATATAATATGGCCACGCAAGAGCTGGAGCAACAAGTTTTCTTGCGGAATAAGAAGCAGGAGGAAGATAGCTATATAATATAGATCTTGTGAAAGCGTTGTTAAATGGATTGTGATTTTCTTTTGATAGTTCAAGCAATTCCTTTGTGTTCTAAATTTTATCAGAAAATTTTTCACAAATCTTAGATCCTATCATTATATCAAATAACTAATCGGCAGCTTTTCCTGTTTCTCCGTAACCACCATAAAGCCCCTAATTACTCTCTTCCCATGGCATTCCTGTTCCGCGCAAAGTTCCAATCCATCTAATTGGCGACAAAGTTGTCATGGCCTTACCGATTTTACTAACCTTGTCGTAATATCCAGATGCATCGTATCCGTTTTGCTTCATAATCATTGCTGGATAGTTTATTGCAGCTTCTACTGATTTATCAAAACCATGAACAACGCCATTAGGATCCCAATATGAAGACGTGTTATGTCTACCAGAAGCAGCCCATGGGTTAACTTTTGATTTATCTCCAATAATTTCTACTTCAGGTAATAGTAATCCAGCGCTATAAAACGGTTCCCCTGTTTCTTTGTAATAAAGCATTCCATCTTTAACTTCTAAAGGAGCACCTGTTTCTGATTTGACGCTCTTACCGCCTCCAAACTTAGGAAGCTTAAGTTTCTTTCTAAGCTACTTCTCAGCTATATGCTAATCTGCTTCAGCCTATGCTTTTCTTCTACGTTTGATCTTACGAAAGAGTTTATGACGCTAATAGTCATTCCTCTTCTGCATCTTTCGCTTAGGGCTTTCCATCTGTGTCATAATTACATTAATTTAAGATTGTTACCTCTTCTCCACCAGAACTTCTATCCATAAGAGTCTTTGCCAAAGTTGTTAGACGGAAGCAAGTTTAGTATATTCGGAAGTGAAGGCTATGTTATCCTATCGTACATCTACTGTTTGTACTTATTAAGATCACGCTATTGCTGAGCCTTTATCTCTTCCTAAGTCGGACCAAGTAAAGTTGTTGGAACATCTGCTCTAATAGTACCAGGCTATCTTGTAGATGGCGAATTGATAATTATAGGACTAGCATTCTTAGCGTCTTCGTAATCCTGCTAAAGATCATTTAACTATACATTATAGTTATAAGCATCCTTATGTGCATTCTTGTGATTACGAGCGGCTTTAACAAGGCTATTCATGCTATTAAGATTTTTTGAGTAATTCTAAAGAGAATCTTCATAATAACCCTTCTATTTAAGAGCTCTAGCATAATCCTATGTAGATTTAGCTCTAAGTGCTGCTCCATATCTTGTATGCATAAGCCTTACATAATCCTTAACAAAATCTGCATCGCTCTTATATGTATTGTAAGTCTTACCATTCCAGCCTACTCCACCATAATTGTGTTGTCTTCTAGCAGCTCTAGATCTACCATAATTAGATTCATATGCAAGCTAACGCATTACATTGTAAAACGCAGCATCGCCATAACCGTATCTGTTTAGCTATTGTCCTACAAGAGGGCCCATTCTGTTAACAAAAGTATTAATAGAATCATCTTTTCCACCTTTATATTTATGAAGTATAGGATGCTCTTCATTTAATGGAGTATCAAAAGGTAATGGCTTAATAATGTCTTCAGCTATATTAACATCCTTTCCTTCATTATAAGCATTAAGTATAGACTATACATTCTGATCCATCTACAGCTACTCTTCTGGACTAGGTTCCTCAGCCTGGGTGTTTCCACCCAAGTTGATTCCTCTAATATCCTTCCAGTAATCAGCGCCATTCTTCCACGCCTCATACTTCTACTAAAATGTCTTGTTGTCAAACTTCATTACTTCTCGCCAGATGTTTTATTCTTAAGGGCAGTGCGAGCCTTAAGTTTCTCGCGTTCATAAGCAGCATCATCCTTGGCCTTCTACAGCTCTGTCTCATGCTTCATCTTATCCTTCTCGAGCTAAATCTTCTGATCTTCTATCTCGCGCTTCTGCTTAGCTTCATAACGCTTATTATAAGCATCTTGATTAATCTTCTGCTGCTCGATAGCTTGTTTGCCAAGTTCTGCAACATCAGGTATTCCATTATTGTCTTGATCCATATCTTCTGCACCACGATAAGCATTAATCTGTGCTACAGCTATCTTAGTCTAATTATCTTGATCAATCTGATATCTCTGAAGATCCATCTGAGCTTCCTGTAACATAAGCTCTTGCTGCTTAGCTTCATTCTGCATCTGCTGTAACTGCTGTTGCTGCTGAGCTTCTGCCTCCTGCTGCTGTTGCTGTATCTGCTCCTGTCTAGTCTACATATCCTTAAGCTTCTGCTTAATAATATTGAAGTTATCGTTTGTAAGAATCTCTGCTGCTTCAAGTAAGCTAGCACCATTCTGCATAGCTGGCTGTATAAGCTGCTGGAGCTTCTGTATGTTCTCAAGATCTTTAGATGTATCACTTACGAATACATCCATATCCTCATAGTAGAACTTAGGAGTAATATCCAAGAATGCTCTTTCTCCATTATCAAAGATATACTGGAGCTTTTGTTTGCCAGTCTCTTCCCAAGCACCCTTAGCTGTATTAAGGAGCATATTAAGTACTCTTCGCTTACACTAGTTATGAACCCAGAATAATGGCTCAGTAATATGCGAGCTCTGTACTACAGATCTTTCTACATTACCTACCATCTCTGATGAGCTTACAGCTCCTTCACGCTGCTATGTAATACCAGAGATCGTTCCAGCCAGTTCTTCTATCTTATCCATCAGCTGTATATATTCAGCTATGACGTTAGACATTGTAAGATCCAATGCTGTAATCTGATTGAACTGAGCAGGCTTACCACCCTCTCTTCCTGGGATATTCCAACCTTCTTCATATGGGTTAATAAAGTTAACACCAACACTAGACAAGTAATGCATCCATTTAGCTGGGCTAATATTCATAGACTTAGGAATCTATGTAATATCCATGTTTACAACCTTACCTTTATCTCTTGCGATAGCCAACTCAAGTCTGTACCACAATACAATGTACATATACTGTAATGGCTTAAGAATACTAACCAATGATCTAGGCTTACTATTTGTATTACTATAAATAGCACCGCAATAAGGAAGCTTCTGGCTATTAGGGTTATCGATACTTACATGCTGATACTCGATAGGCTGTATACCAAAGTATAAGTCGCTACCAGCTCTGTATCCTTCCCATACCTCTATAATCCAATCTGGTTCTATGCTTACCTCGTTACCAACAGGCTGATATGTTTCATCAACTATATTAATCTAAGGCTATCCTGCGTCATCTGTAGTTGTTACGTAGAATATCTTCTTAAAAGACTTCCAGCAACAATGCCATACATTTACAAGCGATTTACCAGATCCTTCAAATATCGGGTTATCATATATACGTAACTATATGCCCATATCAACAGGACTTCTGTCTCCAAGGTTTCTGCCAGGAGTAGAACCAATCATTTCTTCAAGCTTGTCAAGGTCTTTCTCTTCAAGCTTATCGTAATATCTATCGTATACTTCAGTTATAGGCATACGCATCTTTCTGCAACACCATGATCCATCCTCAATAAACTCAAGATCTGGACTCTTGTCATAAGAGAAACATATAGGATTAACCCTCTCAGCATATGGCTCTGCATTAAGTACGCCAACGTAATAGATTTCTCTACCTGAGATCAATCCGTCCTTCCAGCCTTTGATAAACTCGTTGTCAAGATCAAGCTTCTCTCTCAGATAGGTAAGAGAATGATATGCAGTATTTTCTACAATATCTTTGTAGTCTTTGTCCATATACTTAGCTATCTACTCTGGCGGCATAATCTCTCCAGACTGTAGCTATTCCTGAAACTACTGAGCTTCTTCTGGGCTCATTTTAGCTGTGATAGCTGCTTCTATATATTGTAGAATCATCTATTTCTCTTTCTCCTGCATTTCAGATGTAGCCTCCTATGAAGTTCTGATAACTCTGAAGTTAAGAGGTCTTTTTGTTTCCTCACCTATAAGCAAATCTACTTTAGGTCTTATAATATTAAAGTCGTGAGGAGTAGCAGGAAAACCATCCTCGACCTTGAATGGGTTTGTAATTGATTTAAAATCCTTCTCGTCGAAGATGCTGTTATATAAATTATAATAGGTCTACAGCTCTCCGTAATATGATGTACTATTTCCTCCAGATGTTACGTTACCTTCACCTATAATATAGTTAACGCAATCTTCCTGCCATTTCTTTCCTTTCTTTGAAAGAGGGAGCTTTTGTCTGGGGAAAGCTGAATTGTATAAGTTATCTTCCATGTATTAAAATGTGAATATCGGCATACCGTCTTCACTTGTGCTGCTATCTTCTTCAAACCATTGTTTGCTAAATAACGGCATCTCGAAGAGTTCAACCTATTTGTTTTGTTCTTTTGCAGACGACACCTTTAGCTAATAGAGCTCCTCTCTGTATATCATTACCATGCACAAAGCTATAACTCGGTCTACATTTCGTACACCATCATTCTCTATAAGCTCTTCTATTAGAGGTTCGCTGTATACTCTTTCTACATTAGGGTGGCCTTCTTCAAACTCATCTAACAGCCACTCTAATATTAATCCTTCGCCATACGCCCTAATTTGCTTGGTCATGTGGCATCCTTTTCTTCTTTGCACTTTGCTGTCTTTAAAGACTTCAGATATGATTTTATCTGGCTAATCAGCCAAGAGGTAATCGCAGTGTTTATTCGTAAAGTAAGGGTAGATTCCTTTTCTTTCATTCTCAAATAATAATCTAGCGTTATAAAACGTAAGAAGCTTGCGCACATTCTCATAGTATTCTTCTGCTGTATCCGGTCTTCCGGAATACTCTGCTACTATTACATCTGTCCATGCTTCCCCAGCTCTTACGCGCTTAAATATAAATGTAGAACCAAGAGAGTTTGTAAAGCTATCATCATGATCGTATGGGTCGCATCCTCCTATATATAAACCGAGCGGAGGATCCTTTACTGGATATTCCCATATAACTACTGATCCATGGGGCTTATCTCCCTTTTTAAGAGGATAGTTAGTTATATCACCACTAGGCTTCTCTGTAGCCTTTACTTGACCATTTCCATCCCATTCTAGATCAACTATATGCTTCATGCTTTGTAGCTTCTTGTTGGTCCTTATTCTTGTCAACTGGTCCATTAATAACTTTCTAGGGAATATATTCTTACCGAGCTCCAATACAGCTTCTGCTGGCCTTATAGGACGCTCTGATATAAAACGGTCTATTGATTGCTAACTAGCACCTCCATCTTTGATTTTGTTTCTCTGCTCTATAAGATTACAAACTGCTTTTTCTTTTAGGCTATTACCATCTTTGTCCATGTATACATAATCGCCGTTGTCGTCAAATGACTCAAGATTACTCCATGACGGAACAAAGAACCCACATTCTGTATTCTCTCTACCTTCGTCCCATATATTTGGAAAACTAAGAACGTTGTAAGCCTTAGGCTTATAAAACAGCTCTTTTAGTCCATCAAAAGAAGCTCCTTCTGTACCTCCTGTTCCAAAAGCTATCATTGTTCCAAAAGCTATTCCATCATCATTTTCTACAGATGGCTACTCAATACGCCAAGCATCTAGAAGACTTGGAAACTTACCACCCTCTTCCCATAGTACTAATTTACCACGAGTACCACGGATTCTTTCTGGATCGTTCTTAAGCGTTATTCCACATATACTAGATTTGTATCCTCGTTCGGTCTATTTACCATATTCGTCTGTTATCTTATAACCAGACACTCTCTCCATTCTAGTAGAAGTAAGTCGTTGTTTAGCCCACTCTGTATTAGCGTCTATAAAATCCATGATCTCCCAAGCTTTAGTTAAAAGACCATCACCAATAAGGAATTTCTACTCTGAAGCTACTGCAAAGTTTTTTGATCCTTTTATAAGTTCGTAATTTCTTACTAGCATTGAAGCGCCTTTAAATGAATATCCTCTTTGTCTTGATTTAAGTACAGCCATGTGCTTTCCTTCTATCTCTGCTTGTTCTATAGCATTAAAATAATACCAATCATAATCCCAGAATCTAGGGAAATCTAATATACGTTCACGTTTTGTTCTAACATTTCCGTCTTTGTCTGTATATTTAGTCTATACAATTTTCATAATTGGACTATAGTTTAGATAGAAGTAATGATATCCAGTTATGTACTAACCATCAGGAGATGTATATCCATTAAGGCATCTATCTGTTTCTCGCTCCCAATATTGTACATAATCGGTAGTTCCTTTGGGAGCAAATGTATAGCACTTGTTATTTTTGAAAAAGTTAGCAGCTTCGCTAAATTGTTCAGTATTGTGTACTTTCTAATTAAAATCTACTACCATAATATATATTATTCGTACATACCGATAACGCCACCACCCTTGACTCTACCGGTTTCTGCTTGTTCTGCTTTTGCCTACTTCATAGCCATGTCTAACGACTTGATTATTCCGCTAACATCTTTCAATATAGCTGAAAGCTTCTTAGCTGTATCTATATCAAGCTCTTCTTCTGCATAGCTATCCATCGTGTTCATAATGCCCTCTGCTGCGCTCTTAGAAGATTTAAGCAGCCTGGTAGCAGGAGTCTCTTGGAACTCCTGGAACCTTTTTGCTAATTCTTTTACAACGTCATCAGGTTTATAATTCTCATTATTAAGTACATCTTTAGCTACTCTCCATGTGCGTTCTTTCTCTGGATATGCCTCATATGGGCTATTCCATTTATATCTCCACACTATGAATTCAATCTTCTTTAACGCCTCTTGTTTATCTTTAGCATTGTTATAGAAGTCTTTAAATGGTGGTATAGCTAAATCTTCTGTGCTTAATCGTATTTTATTCTATATAATGTCAAACATTACTTAAATAGTCTTTTAAGCCAACTATAATGTTTCCTTGTCTTTAAATAATCTAAATTGTACTAGTTACTGTAAGCTTCTCTCTCAAAGGAAAGGTTTCTATACGCATTTCCTTTACAGAACAGTTTAACTAACCATTCTACTCCATACCATAAATAAAATGGTACATATAGCATTTCTTTCATCTATTCTGTATGTATCTGTTCATGGTTGATTGTAATATCAGTTATCTTAGCATTTGGCCTACAGAATAGATATCCAAATAAATTAATCGCCAGAAATCCTTTTGGAGGAAGTATGTTCTATCTAATTATTTTCATGACTCAAATCCTCTACTAGATACTTTTAGTGTTCTATCGGAATCCATCCATAAAACTCCTTCAATTTTTGGATCGCTTGTAGGCAGACCATCTAATATATACAATATATCATCCGATGACGCATTATCAATTCTCTTTAAATGAAGCCCTTTATTATTATAACTATTTGTTAATGTTACAAAATCATTACCTGCAACATCGTGGCCGCTAATATCTATATATGGTCTACCGTTACCATCATACAATCTTATACTTTGTTCAGTAATACTAGAACAATCAAAACCCTTGTTATCATTTTTGTTACTATAGACAGAAATTTCTCTATCAAGTGGATCAATAATTATTTTTCCAAAGCTTTTCATAATTAATCTAATTGCAGAAGAAAGTGAATCTGGATCTATAGTATATTCAAAATTAGCTAATTCTATCCTTTCGTCGCTAGATGGGAGATATGTTCCATCTGTATATGAGTCATCTGTAATACTAACTGGTCCTATTATTTTAAAAGAACACTACTGCGGATTGAGTTTAATGCTTTTACCCTGTTGTATATTTTGCATAACAATTGACCCATTTGAATCTATTGTGGTATACGCCGTTGTTAAGTCTCCAGTTGTCTGCATTTTTCCGGCCCATATACGAACACCACCCTTATTCGTGACCTTTCCATTAAGATCAGATTTACTATCAATAGCCTTACTAGAAGTCATACCTGCTACGATTGCATCACCGTCCATTATAACAACTTCTTCTGATGACAACTCTTTAACGTAAGCCTAATTTGCTATTATCTTATCAGCTACAAAATTTTCTGTAACTGCGAACTTCTGAAAATATGTAGCAACATCAGGAGTCATTACCCAATGGTCGGATTCTCCGGAATCTGTATTTACGCAAACATAATACATGTTTTCATAAAGTACGACATCTTGATAGAATATGCCGTTTTCAGCATCTCTCTTTCCATCATAGTACTTTTTGCCACTTGTCCATGCACCAACAATTCTTAAAGGTGAGCCTTTGAATGTTTGTCCAATAGATATATCTCCAGGGTCACCTTTATCTCCAGATGATGATACAGGAATAGTCATAGATGTAAGATGTGCTCCATTTTTATTCTCTGCATATATAGTAATAGTGCTAGACTTAGATTGCACAGTTGTATTTACTGTAACCGTCCAATGATCTGAATCATACTGCAAACTTGTTCTACTATTCGAATTTAACTGCATATATAAATTCGCCTCAGTATCATTTATGCTAGTTTCATTTTTATACAGATTAACATTACAGCTCATCTATAAGTTATAGTCCTAATCTGCTGGAGCGTATGACAATGATATGTTTGAAAGCTGTAATGAGTAGGTTATTCCATTAAGTCCATTTATACCAGACCTAATGATCGGAACGTATTCAGTTAATGTTATTGTTCCATTTGTAGCTTTAAACAACATTCCGTTATCACCTTCTGTTTGAATCTAATCAGATGATATTGCGGTCCATGTATCTCCACCATTAATACTATACGAGAATGACCAATTAGAACTATTTGATGGTGTAATATTTGTAATCTGCGAACCATCGCTTTTTGCAACATATACACTAATAAGATCTGGGTACATTGTACCATCTTGGTAATTAATAGTACTCGTAGACGTTTTAATATCGTATGATACGGCGTTTTCTCCAGCAGTTCCGGTTAAGCATATTGGATTTGCATATTCTCCATACTACCCATTACCATTTATGAACACCTATGTCATCCATATATAATATCCTGGTCTGTAATTTGGAGGAGTTTCTATCCATCCAGAACCATCCTGCGGAGGTTTATTTGCACTTGGCTTACTAGGTGCTGCTGAATTGCTTGGTTGTTCTTTGAAATAAGATTTATTATATCCAAATTTATTATAATCTATATTTGGGCCAGCACTGCTAGTAGGTATTTTTATTGGACGCCCACTTTCAAGAGAGTACACCTTATCATTTATTAACAATGTTGATAATGTGTTCTTTTTAATATAATTTAAAAGCTACTGCTATACATAATCGGTATCTAATCCTCCATCAGATCCATTTCCAGATAAAGCAACTCTAAACTAACCACCATTCTTCTATGTAAGAATAAGCTCATTGTGTTCCAATGTAAAGCTCTCTATAGGATAATCTTTCCCTATAGTAGAGTCTTCGATTATCTTCTATATCTAAGCTATAGTATAATAGTTAGTGGGATCAAATTTTATATAGTCAGCCTTGTTTAAATACGTAGAATCGGCATTCTCTTTTGTAACATACTAATCAAAGTCAATATTACTAATAGCGTCATCAACATATTTCTTTTTAGCATACTCTTCAATATTTAAATCAGTAATAGCACCCGCTATCTGCCTAGACACTTCTATCAATATCTCTTTCTTTATAGAGTTATCTCCGTCTCCAGCTATTTCGTTTAACTGATTTTGAAGATCTAGTAAAGCAGAATTGCTAGCCTTTCCATTCCATTCATCTCTTTCTTCCTAAGATATATGTGAGACAGAATCATTTTCATGGCAGCACAATCTAGAATATATTGACGAATAACACTTGTCTATTTTAAAATCTAATTCTCCGATTGGATTTTTGCGACAAGGCTTTTTTGGTTCTACGCAAAAATTAATCATATTAATTCGTTTAAATTGTTAACAATTATTGTACTGTGGTGTCATCGAAGACCACGTCTAAAACGCCACAGTTAAAGATTATTTGAATTTATCCCAATCTATATTTTCCTTCTTTCCTACAACGTCTGCCACCCATCTACAAAACTGAATTCCTGTATATCCATCTTTATCATTAGCTACAGCTGCAGCATATTTTATACACTGGTGCTCATTAAGTAGTTCTGGATAAAAATCAGCATAAGCCATATTCGCAGTATAAGTTACATCTTCTATTGTAGAAGTATTTGGAATTTTAAGATTAAGTACATTACATACATTTTGAACCTACTCAGAAGTCCATGTATGTTCCTAATTATTTGAATTAACCATCTATTTACTAGCATACTCCTGTAAAGCTTTTGTAAAGTGTAAGCCATGTTTACTAACATAGTCATTATACCCATCTTCCTTTACAACTCCAACACTAGCGGAATAGCCGCCATCTTCGTTTTTCTAAAGATTTGCAACATATTTAGAATTCTGGTTATCATCATCACTGTGCCGTATTACTATTACCTTGTGCATGGTTAAAAGAATTAATAAAGTTATTAACAGTTGATTCCATTCTACTTATAGATTCCTCTATCTTTGAGAATCTCTATTCAGTCTCCTTTTTCTCCTTATAGACAGGATTAAGCTCAGACAACAATACCGTCGTCTTATCTACCACTTCCTTCTGTTTAGGAACTGACTCAAGTATCTTTTCAGCAGTATTCTTCATCTGCTCTACTTCAGCCATAAGACCCTACTTATCTGTAGACAATACTACATCTCCTGCATATGTAACAGATAAGTTCTCTGGGATTGAATATGTTGCAGTCTTAGAGTTAGCCTCTATAGTTACATCTACAACCATTTGCGACTAACCCATTGTTGGCTTTGTATTCAAGTCTAAATGTGGAAATCCAACTGATATAACCTTGCCATCGGTAATGGTTATATCCTGTTTATTCAGTATATATACTGAATAGTTTTGTTTTACATCTTTAAATGCCATAAGCCTTATCTTTATATGTAAAGGCTCCCGAAGGAGCCCTCACATAAATTAAACTTATTAAGCTGCAGCAGTTGTCTTAAGCGCAGCAATCAAAGTAGCATTCTACTTCTGCTGTGACAATTCAAGGCGTGCATCATTATACCTCTACTGTAAATCTGACTGCCAATGATTGTTCAAAACATCTACTATTCGCTGAGTATTAGCATTTGCGTTCGTCTTAAGATCGCAAGCTATCTAACTCATCTGGAAACCAAGGTTACTTGCAGCTCTCTCCAAACCTGAATTTGTCTAGCTGAAACCTGTCTGCATCTGGTTAACGATATCCTTCTGCCCAAGTTGATTCTCGTAGCCCATCTTGATAATGTTCTATTGTGTCTGGCAGCAGCAGTTCTGCAATGCAGATGTAAGGTTAGCGTCTCCGAGATTAATAGCGTTAATAACGCGTTCTGCAGAGAAGTTTACATTACCTGCTACTTCCTGAATACCGGATCTAACGCAGCAAATAGCATTATTCAGTGCGTTGAAGTCACAGTTCAGGTTAGAGGCTAACTGAGTAATTGCATTAGCGTTGCCTCTTATGGCATCCATTACCAATGAACTATTCTGATTATCAGCGATCTGTGAACGCATTGCGTCGAGCTGACTCTGAATTGCATTGCCCTGGTGATCATCGTTGTTGTTCCACATACGCATAGCGAATATCATCCAGATAAGATAAGCAAATGGGTTGTTCATGTAATCATTCTAGTTCATCATGGCTGCCATAGCCATTGGATCACAGTTATTCTTAGAAGCCAAAGCGGCTACTAAAGCGTCATTATTGTCGTGTCCTGTACAATAAACTTTCTCGATCGTATCCATAATTAACAAGTTTTATAGTAAAACAATATGGAACTAGGACTGGAATAATTCTAGTCCCGTTTAATCTAAAAGCGTATTACTACGCGAGTCCTAGTATATTCCACCTAGGAGATAATAAAAGTCCTACCATGGTACGCATTTGAAAGGAGGCGTGGTAGAATCTGTTGTGCTAGGCGGGGCAGTGAACCCCGTCATGCTTTCATTAAGACCTAGCTTTATTCAAGATTTGAATTTTGTCTAATTATACCACTTGTAGTAAGTGCATCTATCAGTTCTATTACAATAGCTCTTAGTTTTGTGATATCAGCTGTTTCTATATCTGTAACATCAACACTATTAACTGTGATTTTATCCTATTTTTTCGACAGGACCACACTCAAGGAATCCGCGGTAGCAGAAAGTGCATACTTAGCATCAGCATCTTGCTATGTTATAAAATTAGAGTCATTAGTAAGCTGGCTAACATTTGTAGGAACAGTAGGGAGCTCTGTCCTCAATGCATATTGAGTTATGTCTATAGTAGAACAATCAGAAGTTAATACGTGGTTTTTGTCGCCATTGAGAATCTTTACACCATTTTCGTTCAAAATAAATAGGTCATCACCAAAGCCACTAGGTCTTGATTCGTCAAGTTTTCTAGAGGAAATAAAATTAGTACATATATATATATTTTCAGCTTTGTTATCAGTTTTGTTATTAATAGTTATACCATTCTAATCTAAACTCGTATACATATCACGATAAACACTATCTCTCACTTTTATGCCGGATTTATTCATGTTTTCGCCTGTATCGTTACTTCCGCTAATATATATATAAGAGTCACTTCCATCTATTGTAATTCCTGAATATAAAATACTTGTGTAATCTGCAAATAAATTATTTCTCCTAACAAGTAATCCCTACCTTAAATCAAGATCGGATTCAATAGTCTGGATATCTGTAGCCGTTTTACTTACAAAATCGCTTGTGTCAATTTGTGGAATATCTGTCTTTAAAGCAAAATCACTTATTGGCTTAAATGTGCCATCTGATGTAGCCAAGCAATTATTATGCTAACTAGAAGTTATTCCATTAAGAGAATATGTTGTACTTACATCACTATTTATACGGTCAGTAAAATATAATTCATTCCTTGCAAGGGTAGTAGCTTCGCTAAGATCTTCTCCGCCAAAAGCAATAAAATCGGGTCTGATTGTTATGCCTTGATTTCCATATTGCATAGAAATTGGATTATCAATCAGGTATAAATCAGAATACTCTGGATTGCAAGGAATATAATTGCCCGCATCCTACTTAGCACTAATAGCAGCATTCAGCGTATCAACCTGCTGATTAAGCGCTGTTGTAAGAACGTAGTTACTAAGTGCGGTAGCGTCAGCTTTTGTGTCAATAGCAGTTCGCAAATCATTTTCAACACCAGTAGCTCTAGTAACTTCATTTGCAAGCGCAGATGCATCAGCCTTTTCTGTAATAGCCTGATTTAATGCTGTATGTAAGTCATCGTTACCAGCAAGTTTGTCAGCAATCTCTTTAAGCGTATCAAGGTTTTCTGGGGCAGCAGCAATCACATCGGCAATAGCTTTTCTAAATGATCCTTCTGTGTTTGAATCACCATCAACTATTGCAAGCTTATCTGATATCTCTTTCTCTTTACCTTCTGCTCTAGTCTGCTCTGCCTTAATCTTAGCATTTAAATCTTCATCACTCTTTGTACGAGCGTTTGTTTCAGCTTCAAGTAAATCCTTTGTAACATAATTACCATTTTCAATGCTATTGTCTATAGCATCTTTTACAGACTGATCAATAAGTTTATTTGTAGAGTTTGCATCCAGTATGTCTCCATGCATAAATTCCCCACCTTCAAGATCAACCAATATTTCTGGATTTCTAACCTACTTCCCAGGTGCTGTTACGAGTGCATTCTTTACTGGAACTCTATATAAAAAAAATCTTTTCTTGAATCATAATTAATACATTAATGTGTTTAAACAGTAAAAGGGAACTACCTTTCGGTAATCCCCTTTATGTAAGCGAATTAGGCCTATCCTTCGCTTACCTCAGCACCTTCTTGTGCCGCCGCTGACTCTGGTACGGACTCAACCTGTTCCTTAAGCTGTGACTGAGTTCCCGTAGCTGCGCTAGATTCGTTTTCATGTCCTGTGCCAGTAGAACCAAATACGCCATCGCCTCTCTCTGTTGACGAAAGCTCAGAAACCTCTGTGATTGTATACTCTGGTATAGGAACGATGACTAACTGACAGAAGCGTTCGCCCTGCTTGTAAACAGCAGGAATTGTATCTGTTGTAGCCTTCATGAATGCTACAATCTCGCCTCTATAATCACTATCGATAACACCGACATTATCAGTAAGCCATAATGACTTTTTCCAAATACTAGAGCATGGTATAAGTAAACCAACATATCCGGCAGGAATTTCAACTGCCAATCCTGTATGGTAAACCAACATTAGCTGATTTGCTTCATTAAGAGCTGTTTCAATCTTAGTGCAAGTCAAATCAATTCCTGCAGCACCTTTTGTGCCACGAATAGGGAGGATAGCATTATCCTCAAGTCTCTTAAATTTCAACTCCATAGTATTCAAATATTATTTTTATTGTTACCCCACTAGGATTCGAACCCAGACTAAAAGTTTTAGAGACTTCTGTGCTAGCCATTACACCATAGGGCAATAAGCACGTAACTTTTATCTGGAGTTACGCAGAACCAGTATTAGCGCCATTTGGATCCTGCAGCTCCGAGCGCTGCTAGGGCAGAAAGCTTTTGTTTCACCCGGATATCCCAGTTTATAGAGATTTCAGAAATGGCGACAACCTCTCAGCGTTCGTTGTCAACTAAATGATTTCGCATCCTTTCTGTATCCCGCCCGTTTTCTTTGACTCTTATAAGTTTTATCTGGACTTATAACCAGTATTCGTGCTAATTTCGGCCTTTTATTTATAGTGTACCATCAGCTCAGCCACTTACGTTTTAACTAGACGCATACTAGTATTGGGTCCCTGTGTCAGCTTACCATGGTAGCCTTTTGTTTATAGTGTACACACAGGGATGCCACTTTATTAAACTATAAAATTTAATTCAAAAAGTTATGTGTTGGAGTCTATGCAGGAGTCGAACCTGCTAACTATTCCCTTTGTATCGGGTCGTCTTTACCGTTTGACTAATAGACTCTAAAGGTGATTACTTAATACGAGTAATCCAATTCCATAAACGTTTATACCAAGGCTTCTTGACCTTTTCTTCTGCTGGTACAGCTGTACATCTTCTGTAAACTCCGCCATCCTTTACTACGGCTGAGAGGTTCTCTGGAAAAATCTCATCGAGCAAAGCATCTGTAAGGATTGATATAAGTGTATAATAGTCACAATCAGTAACTTCCATACCTGCCGAAATCTTCTTGATAATGAAATACGCTGTAACATCGTTTGTGTTAGCAACATCCAGCATAGAGATTATATACTTAGGTCTTTTTACCTTAACTGTCTTTTTAATAGCTTTCTTCATAACTTAAATATTAACATTGTCCACAATAGTCTCCACAATCGTCGCAAGCAGCATTCACATGTGTGCTCTCCTTCTGCTTTGCTGCCCACTCTTCTTTTCGTTTTTGATCAGCAGCCTTGGCGTTATCGAGGGCTTTTAACCAATCTTCAGACTTAATTATTACAAAATCTGTGCCGAGATCTTTGTCGTAGAATGTGATAAGAATATCATCTTTCTTTACATCTGCACAGATAGTTTTGTTAGGGAAAAACTTTGATGTCCACTCAACATTAGCATCTTCTGTAATAACGTAAATATCATCTATACCTCTTGCAGATCTATTAATCGCCTAAACCTCAGCTGTATCTGTATCAACAATAATAGGCTTGCGATCAATATTTATTATCTTTTTCATATGGGCTTAATGGTTTATTTTTATTATCTTTAAATCTATTCTTAAGCTTGAATCTAAATAGTTTGTTTATTAATACGTCTCTAGTATCATCTTGATCTTTCATAACATCAACTATGAACTAAAACTAATGCATAACTATTTGTTTTACTAGCTCTGGATCATCGTTCAATGTATGTCCAATCTATCTACAAACTTTATCTATATTCATTACTTTTCTACTGTTTCAATTGCTACAATATCGTAAAGCGATACAAGTTGTGAATCTTTAAGCAAATCGAAATATATAGCACCTCTAGATGATCTATATATAACGATATCACCAACCTTGATAGGCATCTGCTGTATTTTCTCATCGCTATATGGGTGTGTATACTCATATGGCAACTTAAGTACTACAGCTCTAGAGAAATCTGAATCAACTTCCTTTATCTCTGTCTTTACCTCATCATAATCAACTGCCTCGATTCCATCCTTATCCTTCTTAGGCTTAGTGTCCTTAACCACAGGTTCGGAGATCTTCTTCTTAACTTTAACAGGCTCAAGCGGCTTTACTAAGAACATCTGTCTGAACTCATACTTTATTTTTGAGCTCAAGTCCTCTGCCAACTGGGTCTGATCTATCATCTTCTCATCCATATTACTTCTTCAATCCTTTAAGGTACTCAAGTAATTTAATCATGTTTCTCAATACTGTCTCCTTCTCAACAAGCAAACACTGAGGTGTGTTCTCATCAGCTTTTGACTTAAGAGCACAAAGCTCATTGTTGTATTCTGAGAGCTTATTGTTGATCTCGTCAAAGATATTTACGAATCTCTTTTTATCATCAACTTCCTCAACGTATCCATTATCAAGAAGCATCTTTGCATATTCCTTTGAGATTCTATAAACAGAATTGTAAGAAGAAACAACCGTTGAATTGTCTTCGTTTGAGCTATTATGCTCTTCGTTATATACACTTTCGTACTAATCTGTATCAGCGTTGTACTCAAATGTATCACCATTCTCCATTACGAAGAAAGGCTTAATAACCTTTAAAATCTTTGTCATATCCAATTGCTTTTATTGTTTTACGCTGCCATAACGAAATAATTTTCAAAAAGGTTGCAAATATGGTATAAATTTTGTAAAAATAGCATTTTTCTTGCAAATATGCAACTTTTTAAGCTTTTTTACGTTAGGGGGATAGTAGGGGGTTAATCAACTAGAACCCTTTCTCTTATATATTCTCTTTAGGAGATCTACTTTAGTAGTACAGCTATTACAGTATGTAAGACTATACAACTATAGTAGAAGCTATATAAGCTTAATAATAATTGTAAGACTAATAAGAATAGTATGGATAAGAAGAAAAAGTGTATAATAGACGAATATAAGACAGTATACGGATTTAGCTTATTTGTTATAATTAACCCTGATAAGTCTGTAGTAGATAAAAGATTTAGCTTTAGAGATGACAAATCTTCTATAATCGATGATGAATGGGCAGATTATACAGCCTACACTGTTAGAGGTGCATATGATAAATTAACGGATCATGATTGCGAAATCATAGTAGTAAACAAAATCTGGAATAATGATAATGATGTAAACACGTTTGCTCATGAATCATTTCATGCAGCCGTAGATATACTTGAGGCATGCCATATAAAGCTCTCTGACGATACAAATGAAGTATTTGCGTACTTAATTGGGTACTTTACAGAGTGTGTAAACAAAACGGCAAATAAACGATGAACTAGTTTGAGATGAGTGCTGTACTATATTATGCCGACTTCTTATCTCTACAATACTAGAATAAACCGTGTACAGAATAGTGTAAATATTTCTTTATACATGGAGTACCAGCAAATATAGCATACATTGTAGAATAGGAACCAATATACGATCTTGACAATCAATGGTTCTAGAAGAGCCTTAAAGAATATAGTATGCTAAAGCATAAATTCGGCGAAGATGGAGCTATGAGCTTTATTAAAAACCTATGTAATTTAGGGGTAGCAGGGTCTGTAAATGCTACACAAATGATGAAATATATTCATAGATATGACGATAAATAGGAGCGAGACAAAGCGTTTAGAATGTTTAAATACAACAGATTAAAAGCAAAATATACTCACTTAATACATAACGACGATGGTGAAATTGTAGAGGAAGAGTGCACAAAATACGTAGCCCATGCTGAGCGAAATGGCAAAAGATAAAGAATATTTAAGAGCGGCAGAAATAATACAGAAAGCCGAGAGAAACGGTAGAAGATTAGGATTTTACGAACCAGATAAAGATGAGTCCATTTGATATAATATTCATGTTTTTAATACTTCCAATAGTAGCTACTACAACATGTTGGATAATACTTAAAGATAGTAAAAATAATGGGAAAGATTAGTAAATATAGCAATTTGTACGACAAAGATTGTAATTTCTTGCACAAACCAGGAAATTATTTAATTCAAGAACTTGAGGATCTTATAGATACACTTGACAAAAACTCTAAAGAGTTTGCAAATACCACAGCAATCCTTATGCGCATGTATGAGCAAAAAGGTAATCCTCATAGAGACGAACTTATACAAAAGCTTATTGAGCAGTCTAAAACAAAGACTACAAAAGCTGAGGTTATAAACGCTTTAAAAGATATAAACATTACGGAGTCTAACGACTCATCCAACGACATAAAAGATGAAGAAACAAGAGAAGATGGATCAAGCACAGAGGGATGCGTACCAGATACTTCTGAAAGAACTGGAGAACTTGGGGGAGGAAGCGACTCCAACGAGGCAAATACTACAATTAGCACTGCAGCTTGATGAAAAAGGAGAGTTCTACTTTAAGAAAGCATGAGAATAGCCGGGGTTTACGCCTCGGCTTTTTTATTGAGCTTGCCGAATATTTTATTTTTTATTTTTTAAACTGTTGTGTGTGCGGAAACAAGAAATAAAATTTTTATATATGTACAGAAACGAGAAACAGTAATAATTGCCTCCCCCGGCTCGCGTTTCGGATCTGGCTACCCCCGGCATCTTAAATGATATCACTGATAGATTTCCATCCTAATCGCGGGAACATAAAGAACAATTCTACACTATTAGTAACAATAAAACATAATCAATATGGATAAATTCTGTTTTGTAGCTATCATGTTGTTCGCTATTCAACATGATATTGTTGATTGCTCAATTATTGATGTAATTGATGCAATTGATCGTGAGCGTGGTATCATTCCACGCACTGATTATCTTGAGCTTGTGTTCTCACAAGCTATATATGAGCACGATATACACAATGTATCATTCGGAGTATATGACAAGAATTTTGAGAATCGACAGTTTGTAGAGAGGATACTACCATTCTAATGGTAGTACTCTCTCTATTCTTTAGCTTATGTTTAATCAATAAATATTTACAGTTATGAAAACATTTCGTAGGATTATCTTATCAGTTGTTGTTTTAGTGTGTGGTTTTGTTGCAGGTTATTGTACTGGTCAGGAGAATGGGAAGAACATTATACTTAGCCAGTATAAGTTGTTGCACAATGATTACGACGCTAAAACTGAGCTTGTCAAAGCTCAAGAAGCTGCACTTGATGCGGCAGACCATGTTATGGGTAAGAATGAGTTATTTGACACTGATGGAAGTGATGAAATGGTCAAATATCTTGATTTGGCTCATAAGGTTGACAGTTTATATCAGCTTGGGGAGTAAGGCCTTGTGCCTTATCCTCTTGCCTATTCTTTGCTTGCGGGAACATAAAGAACACCTCTAGATTATTAGCAGAGGAAGAAGAGAAAGATGTAGATATGCGGATGTTGGATACAATGTATCCACTAGCCCATTTGTACATTTGATGTTGTTTGTAGTTATATCTCTTCCTTAATATATAGCTTTATTGCTATTATCTTCACAAATGATTATTCACCATTAAATACAATATATTATGTCTAAGTATCGTTTGTTTAATATGTCTATCCTGAAGGCTAAAGCCCAGGAAGGACAAACTGAAGGTAATTTATATGTAGCAGCTACATTGGAGAATCAGGATTGTGTCTTTGAGGAGAATACATCCATTGTAATGTTCGGTGTTGATGGATTGATTAATGCAATCCGTCCATATCTGGACACACAACATGGAGGTATTGCAGAGACAAGCAATGAAGATGCAATTCCAGAGCGTTATCGCTTCTTAAATGGTATCTTTGTACGTCAGAAGCTTGAGCACGGTATGAGTTATTTATTGGGTAATGACAATAGTCCAAGATTGGACAAGACAACTGGTCAGCCTATGACAATGGATAGTGTTCTTGTATTCTGTATCCTCATCAGTGAGACACCAAAGGTAGATGGCACACCAAACTATGCAAAAAACTGGGACCCTGTCTCAAGAGTGCGTAGTATTGAGCGCCAATTCTTCAAGCCTGTAAACAACACAGCTGCGACAGTAGCAGGTAATACTGCGCCTCAACCTGCACCACAAGCAACACCAGCTCCTGACCCATTAGCAGCAGCTACAGCTCAGCCGAATACGGCTACACAACAACCAGCTGCACAACCTAATGTGGCACAGCCAGGCGTTCAGCAACCAGGTGCAGCAGCTCCGGGAAGCGTGCCTCCAGCAGCCTTCTAACAACTTGCATCGTAGCGTCCTCGTGGCGCTACCTTGCTTGCTTGAACAAATGTAACTCGCTTCGCTCAGACATTAGCTTAGAGCTTGCCTGAGATGGGAGATGGGAAGATCCGCAGGTGAGATTTCAGATAGAACAGATAGAAATATAAAACATAATCAATATGAAAATAACTTATAAAACAAATGTGTTGGACATTATTCGCTTAGTCGAGAACAACACACCAGCGCTCTGGGAAAAAGAGCAGAACAACTTTCCAAATACTTGGGGAGGAGTAAATGCACTTACTAAACAAATTGTAAAAGACTTATTGGTAATGATCAACCTACCATATTCTAAAGAATTAGCAGGATTTATCAGATATATTGTAGAGTGCCCAAATACTATAAGATACTCTGAATATAAAAGATCTTTGATTGGTAAGACAGTTGAAGACGTAATATTTGAATCCGAACAATTAGACTAGTATCAATATGCTCATTTGTCGTAGGTGAACGATTGCTAAGCGTAGCAAAAAAGCATAGTACATATCATTATCTGTGAAGATAGTGATATGTTTATTTAAGATAAAAGACATTAAGACTCCATATACATTGATTGCACAATTGAGGTTCTTGCCAAGAGTGGTAAATAATAGATTTGTTTCGTGTACCATGGTCTGTGAAGATAGTGGTACATTTTTAATTTAAACTCAGCTAGGGAGAGTATAACATCGTCACTGATGAGACCTAGACGAAACTACGGTAAACATTTGCATCATACTGTAGTCTGATATTCATTATTCATAAGCATTTTATCCACTAAATACAATGGTCTGTGAAGATAGTTGTATTTAACCGTTATCTCATGCGGTATATAAACCAGGATGACGGAGCACCTACGCTAACGTGATAAATCGTAGGTAGTAATGTGGCGTTCATGGTCCCAAGCCCATGACTACAACACGTGCTTATGGTACTTGCAAAGCTATAAGATGTCGATTGTAGAACACAGAGGGTAGATGGCAATTACGGTAGCCTGAGTTAAAAGCCGTTGAACCTTTAAATGGGTTTACATGTAAAACTGAGATATGGTAACTACAGCCTATTTGCAAAAGGTGCAAACCGTCAAATGTAGACCTAATCTCTATGACAATCTGGAGAGACGGATAGTGGTTATTATACACTTGCTGAAGCAAGAGGGTATACTATGTACGAATTCATTATATGGGTATCGTACTTGGCTATAAAAGCGCACACATAGCGACGGTTCGAGTCCAGTAGCCACTACACCTTTATTAAATCATTTTTTAGTTATCAACAGGTTTTATTTCCATGCAGGTATATCGGTTCGTGAGGATAGATATGCCATTTTTATAGATTAAATCAAAATATATATAGATATGGAAGATAAGAAACATTCTTTTATGGACCAATTGAATCTGTTCTTTATTGGAGCAGTTATTGGTGTCATTGTTGGTGCCTGCTTTGGTATTAATGCTGTAAAAGGTAGCAATAACAGAGCAGAGAAAAAAGTAAAGGCGTACGAAGAGTATTATAAATGCACTGAGACGCTTTTAGACTCTCTCGACGGAACACATAATCTTGACCTCATGGATACAGATCTTGAGACAGATTATGGTGCTAATTATTTGGAAGCTAAGTCTAAAGTAGATGAACTAATTGTAAAGTAGTATGAATGAATTCGACAAAGAAGAACATACAGAAGACATCTGGTATTCATAGATTAGGGAAATTTTATAAGCCAGGTCAACTAATAACAATTGACAGACATGTGTACAGAATAACTAAAACAAATGAACTGCTGACATGTGAACATTGTGTAAATTATAAACATTGGCCTAGCAAATGCAGATACTTTGGTTGTTGGGGACACGTGCCTATTAATTGTTATTTTAAACTAGTAAAATGATCAAGCGTAAAAAGTACAAACCAGGACAATTAGTCACAATTAATCATCGTGTATTTAGAATTACAAAAAAATATGTGTGCATGAATGAGTGTTTGTGTTGTTTTGACGGAAATTATGAAAAATTTGATTTCTGTATGGAACTACCAATAGGTTTATCTATAAAACCAATTAAAAAACATAAGGGTTGAGTTGCATCAACCCTAAGTGTTTAATGTCGCCAGCGTAAGCTGAGAGTCCAAAGCCTCTACAAATACAGATGGAACACTTTTTATACCGAGTATAAGCGGTAAGTCTTACACAAAAATAAACAATATTTAATTATCAAAATTATGAACATTATCAAAAAATTGTTGGGTGAAGGATACCCAAAACTTGGGTCAGAAGTTTTTGCTGACGGTAACAAAACAGTAGTAACAGTATCTCGTACACTGTCTCCAGATCATGTTGATTTGGATGCTCCTAGTTACGTGGAGACTAAGTTTAAGAAACACATTCCAATCTTGAGATCTATTGACGTTGAACTGGACGCCGTAACAGAGGAACAGACCATTAAGGTGACAGTTGAAGTTGATGGTAAATTCAACAGCATTGATGACTTGAGACATCTTGCATTTATCGCTAGAGGAATTAGCGAAGTCACAGAAGACAAACTCAGTGAGCCTAATGTAATTAAGGCCATTGGTCTGGATTGTAAACCATTTATTTGCACAGATGATGAATCAGAAGAAGCACAAGCAAACGCATAATCAAGCAGTTAAGCCACAGTCAGCAAAAGGGAAGCCTGATGCTGAATACCTTAACTACAAGGTAGTTGCTAAGGAGGGAGGATCTACAATGATCCTCTCTTCTGGATTAAGTAAATGTAATGCCAAATCTTTGGAAAATACTTTGAATAGTTATATTAACAACAAACATTCAAATGTTCCAGGAGCTGGCAAGACAAGTGTTAAATTCATAACGATTCATTAAGTATGTTGAATGTTACTATTCAGAACGACGGAAAAATCAAGTTCCAGTCAGAGTGTTCAAGCACAAAAGATATGAGATATAATGTTAACTTACTGTTAGCAGTTGTATCATCTATGGAGATGGAAGAAGCAGTAGCCAAAAAAGAAGCTAATGGCATTCCAGTACAAACTACTTATTACTTATACTTAGACAAAGTAGAAGATAATAAGAAGTTGAGTACAGTAAGAACGCTGTCACTGCAGTTAAACATGCCTATAGAAAGAGCAAAGGCTATTGTAGACACAGCTGCTGATGATAAACATAACATACTGTTGTCTCAGTCTCCTGATGAAAGCTTCATTAACACTATGAAGGATATTCTTGAATCTGCAGGATGTATTTGTAGAATTACAAACGGTTTTTAATATGGGTGTAAAATTGTACGAAAAGCCGGAAAGTCAAAGTCCTGGTCCATTAATAGCGATAGTCATAATAATAATGTTATTATTATTGACTTCAAAGTGTCAAGCGCAGCAAAAAGCTGCAATAGACACAATGGTTTGCAAGGTTGAATGTATTAAACAAATAGTACAGAAACCGAGTGTTAACGGTAAAACCGTTAAGTATCTAGCTGTGTATGTTGATAAGTCTGCAGGATTCTCAGAGATTATTCCAATCTCAAAGAGTGTTGTAGACTATATTAACACATGCAAGCAATTCTCTCTCGAGCCTACACTTGGCATTAGGTTAAGAAATGGTGTAATAACATCTATCGTTCGATACAAAATAAAATTTGTACACAAATGAAGTTTAATAAAGGAGACGTAGTACGCCAAGTATTGCCTAGTGGCACAATGGTAGGTAGTTTAATGGTCGTAATCAATAACATCAGCAACAAATGCACAGCTGTTAGAGATGTATCAACTGGAAAATACTATATATATAGGTCAGAACATCTAGGAAAGGAAGGAAAAGCAACAAAGATTTTGGTTAGTAAAAGTGATATGGATAAAATCGACACAACTAAAGGTGTTGGTGCATTCTATCATAGCGTATCACCTGTATATGATAAGCTATATGCTAATCCATCAAGATTTGTATGTTTTATACTAGCTTACACCAAGGGTGAGACCATACATAGAGTATATCAACTTAGAAAAATATCTAGAGTATTACGAAAAGTTGATGAAATTCGTAAAGGATACGAAATGGTTCCAGTTAAACAACCAATGTACAAGCTTCAATTAATAGGTGAACTATGAGTAAAAAACTTAGTCCTGGCAGAATCTACAAAATAAATGGCATTGTTGTTAGGGCTAAACGTCAATACAATTGCAATGGGTGTATCTTTAACAATCCTTTCTCTTGTCCAAAAGTAAACGATTCAAAGGATTTGAACGAAGAATCACCATCATGCATTGAAGACGGAATAATTTTTATTAGTCCTTAATTATGGCAAAACGTAGAAAAAACGGACAAATGTCTGACGAAGAATTAGAAGTTAGACGGCATCACTCATCATTGCGTAGACTTAAATCGCATTGTAGTGATGTAAATGTAGAGTTAAAAGATTATAAATCTGCAAATCCTGATGATATGTGTGTATTATCATTAGAAGATGTAGATTTGGGATCAAGAAAGAGTTATTTAACAACAGATAACGATTCATGGTTTGTCAGTGAAGACGATTATGAAGAGATATCACAAATAGCATTATACCTATGAGAAAAGAATATGGAGAGCTATTTGTATCAATAGCATTAATAATTATTTCGGCATTCCCTCTTTTTGACTTATTGTCAAACATAACGAATATAACTAACATAAGCGATTTTTCGTTGGTAGTAGTAATTGTTATGTTGATAATAATCTTGATCTCCAGTATTATATATTTTATATCGTATTGGACGGAAAAATTTAATTAAGTTGCATTTCAAGGGGACGGTTTATTCCGTCCCCGAGATTTATTAGGTTAGAGGCCTACATAACAGTTCAAGTCTGTATAAAATCACAATTGCATAGAGAGGCTAAGTCATTTTGGACATGGGTACCAAAATGCAGGTGTTGGGCGGTAAGATAAAATTCCTTTCTTACAAGTTATCTATGCAATCTGGACTTGTAGCTCAGTTGGTTAGAGCAACAGACTCATAATCTGGAGGTCCTAGG
>OFMH01000022.1_pt1 | contig 103584 bp, 94 predicted proteins | sample 1541761 | NCBI WGS metagenome assembly OFMH01 (sample SAMN04209249, study PRJEB22552) | human gut metagenome | biome: gut; material: feces | host: Homo sapiens | place: USA: Oklahoma
CCCCCCCCCCGATCCTAAAATGTCTCCATAGACACCTTTCAATACAGACCAGTCAAAGCCATGCGTGAGAATGGTAACATCCTCTGTAATCTTCACGTTATTCCCAATTGAAATTAACCACGGGCGTGTAGTATCAATTTGAGTTTTTGTCGGAACATATATCGTGGTTTCTTCACCAATCTTCATGCCCAAACTGCGGAGATATTCAATATATGTTTTTGAATCTGCTTTATTTCCATAGAGTAACTTTCTAAGTATTTTATTTATCATAACAACCGTTTCCCTTCATAAACACATCAACAATTGCCGGAATTGCAAAAATGAAATACACCATATAGCCCGCATCCATATTTAAAGCACTGTTATAAACCGAATTGACAACACATAATATCGCCGTAATTCCAGCCACTTGTACTACACATCTAAGTTGTTGTGAAAAATCGCCATTATATTCATTTGCAATTCTTTTATTAATTTTTCTTGAGTAAGTAAATACTCTTAGAAAGAATAATTCATAAAGTACGAGACCAACAGTTCCAGTTTCAATAAAAATTATTGCGTCAGTAAACCATTGATAATGCAATGCTTGATGAAGAAGATAAAACCGACTATTAAAAAATGAAAACGCTGCCGAATAGCTCGCATTTCCAAGTCCTATACCAAACACTGATTCCCAAAAATTTCCTTGCAGGAATCTTTCATAGAGTTGCGAAACTGCATTCATTCGACTTAGGTCACCTGTGTTTGTGTATCCACTATCACCCATGTATTTTGAAATCGCATCGGAAGTAAAAAAATCCAAACCAGATGATTCAAAAAAATGCCCAAGCATTGAAATTCCTATAGCTATTCCACAAACTCCAAACATAATAATAATAATTTTTCTAAAGCTAAATTTAGCATTAATCATTCCAATTAAAATAATAATTGGAAGTTCAAAAAGATAAACTTTTAATTCTGCTATTGCCATCAAAAAGAAGCAACTAACTATAGCAAGCATAATCCGTGTAAGGCCTATCTTTTTTTCCAGATATTCTGTCACATAAATTGCAGATACCACAATCAGAAATAGATTCAAATATCCATTACACCCTGATTGTGTTCCAAAAATTCCTCCGATATTATCTCCCGAGTACCCCAATCCAAACTCTAAAAGGCAGATAAAGAAATTAATTATATATATTTTTTTTAGTTTTGGAATAATCTCTAGCACATCTGATATATCCAATAGCGCAATACATGATATAAAATATGCATAATATCTAAAAACATTTCTAAAACCCCATACATAGAGTATTGGAGAACCCTCTACTGCAATTAGCCCTATAACCGTAGAGCAAAAAAAAGACAATATTATCCACAGTCCAACCCTACTGTTCCTGTATTTAATCATTTTTCCATTAGCAATTACATAAGCAATGAGAATAATATTAAACAAATCCAGCACATATGCCACATACCCAGGAACTCCAACAAGATCTCTAAGTACTCCATAAAACATCAGCCAATATAATTGAAACCAGACCAATGATTTTATGTTTTTATGAAAATATAATGAATTTCCTGTTTTTTCAATTATCATATATTATATCCTCATCTCGACCATAAAATAGCTCATGTAATATATCTTGTACCTTACTGCCTGCCAAAACAGCCTCTTTTTTAGGGTCATCTTTTTCATATTTACATTTTTGATTACCCTATGAAGATGTTCGTCTTTTACTATGTCCATAAACATATCTTTTTTTTGTTTAGTTATCAAATCAGATTGGAGAATCATCTTAAGCGCTGCCATAGTATTATCCATATATGGTTTTGATAAACGAAGTTTTATTTCCTCGGAATATCCTAATTTTTCACATTCATTAATTGCTCGATCGTAAAAATCTTTAATTTTCTCATAGCGATCCACTCTTAACGTATGTGTTAGAGACCCCATATTTGCACAATAGTAATAAAAGGGCTCAGATAAAAATGCAACACTTGTTACACTATTGTATAACTGAAGTAATGAATATACATCTTCAGATATAATATCTCTTTCTGACGCCAACCGCCAGTTTGCTTCATTGATTAGTCGCATTGAGAATAACCCGCCGCACATACTCATCCAAAATTCGTCTCCTGCATTTGGATCAGTCGCTATCATATTAGGTAAGACATATTTTTGTATTTCCTCATTTTTATAAAATGTCTTATAAGGCTTTGGTATACATTCCTTCACCTTTTTCCCATTAGAGTCGACTACGTTATATCCATATAATACTATATCCGCATTATACTGTTCTGCACATTTATATGTTTTTTCAACCATATCTGCAGCAACATAATCGTCGCTATCAACAAAACAGATATACTCTCCAGTTGCACAATCGATGCCAGTATTTCTTGCGTATCCCAAGCCAGCATTCTTTTTATGCACTACCTTAATCCTATTATCTCGATTTTTCCAATCCTCACAAATTTGGGGACAATTATCTGGCGATTCATCATCCACTAATATAATTTCCAAATTTTCGTATGTTTGACCAACAACACTTTCAATGCATCTATTCAGGTATTTTTCAACATTATAAATCGGTATAACTACCGTAACCGTTTTACTCATATCATCCTTTTTATCCATTTGCCTCAATCCAATACTCCTTACCTCTATGCATCTTTACATACAGAGCCATTATTAATTACAATTTTAGTCAACACAATTTAGACTTTTATATATTTCCTCATATTGATTACATTTTCTTTTCCATGTATAACCTTTTACTTTCTCTCTAGCATTTTGTCCGCGTCTTTCTACTTCTTTCGGATTTTCAATACAAGCAACCATTGCATTTTTTAAACCATCTATGTATGATTTTCGATTTTCGCCGTTATATAACCAGCCCGTATTCTCATCTACCAGTATTGCTCCTCCAAACTTGTTAATTGTAATTACAGGCATTCCTTGAGACATGGCTTCGATAAGCACCGTTCCAGTTGTTTCTCTAATACTTGGCATAATTAGTACATCTGACAGTTCATATTCCCTTTGCATTTCAGAATATTGAACCGCCCCCATAAACTGTACATGTGCAGACAATAAAGAATTTGATTCGCATCGATGCTTTAGATGTAAAAAATCCGGACCATCTCCTACTATTTTCACTATATATTTCCATTCATCAGGAATTTCCATTATTGCATCAAAGAGTAATTCCAGCCCTTTTCGATACACCATTCTTCCCGCAAACAGGAAAACGCGTTCATCATTTATATCATTTGATATAGTTCTTTTCTCAATCGATATTTCATCCGCAGCAATTTCTGTAACCAAAGGGAAATTTTCGTCTAATCCTAAAAAATCTCGAGTCTCTTTATTTGCAAACATAATATAATCGCAGCGATTTAGTTTCCCCGTGATTCTCAGCTTAAAACGATACCAGCGATTTATTCCTGAACGGACGACTTCAATAATTTCATGTCCCTTTGCGTAATTTTTTAACCCATTAGGCAAAGACTCTCCTCCACCAAGTGGCCCACAGACAAATTTGATATTTGCTATCTTTCCATAGTCTCCAATTGCACGGAACTCAATTGGCGTAATCTGATGTATAATGTCAATTTTTTGATCCGCACAGATTTTCTTTGCAAGAGGAAGCACCCGTCTATTCCACACATTAAGTCTTCCAGAATACATAAATCCCTTGAAGATTTTCTTGTAAAAATTCGGGATGTCAACATAATAAAACTTTATATTTTCAAGTGGGTGACTCTGCAAATATTTTTCGACTGGCTCACGTTGCTCTTCTTTTGTGATCACATAAACTTTATTTGTTTTTGAACTTTCATAAGGAACGCACCAACCAATTTTATCTTCACTTCCAGCAAAAGGGTTACATGAATAAGCTATATACAGGATATTCATCACTTCGTCTCCATCTGCTGTGCGATATCGGCATCCACGATTTCCTCGCCGGTCTTATGCTTCAACTGCTCCTTGGAGGCTTCACTCAGACCGTTGTTGATCACACAGTTCATATCGCAGGTGCTGCACTTGTCCAGATCTTCCTTGGTGACCTTGCCATCGCGGTAGTCGCGGCAGATCTTCAGCTCGTACATGCTGTACGGATGCTTGGTGAAGAGAGCCTTGAACTTGTGGACCAGAACCCAAGTAGCAGGCTTCCAGATGTACTTGTGCATAGCAGGACTTACGCTGCCGATCATCCAGCAGTCACGGTCGCAGCAACGTACCTTTGCACGAACTTTCTCTGCTTCTGGGCTGTTCCACAGTTCATCCCAAGTCTGATTGTTCAGGTTGCCCATGACCTCTTTGTCCTTGGTACCGTTGCAAGGCATAACATCGCCATACGGGTCGATGAAGAAGGTATCGAAGCTCATGTCGCAAGGCAGCAGACGCTTCTGGCCGTAGATGTAGTTGATCAGACCGTGGTTAAAGTAAGCACGGAACCACTTCTTCGGGCTGTTGCTGCGGAGCAGTTCGTTGACCAGATTCTCGAAATTCTTTGCGACCATCGGACGGTCGTGGATGATGTTCTTAGCCTCAACGAAGTAGAAGCTGTTGTGCAGAGATGCGGTTGCAAACTCCATGCCCATCTCGTCGGAGATCTTGTACAGAGGAACCAGGTCAGGAGCGTTCTTGTCCTGAACAGTCATGCCAAAGCCGACATCCTTCATACCCATCTCACGCAGCTTTTTCAGTGTGCCGTAACCACGCTGGTAGCCATTCTGCAGACCACGGATCTCGTTGTTGGTCTGCTCCAGACCTTCGATAGAGATACGAATACCAATCTGCGGGAACTCTTTGCACAGGTCAACGATACGGTCAGTGAAGAAGCCGTTGGTCGAAATAACAATACGGTCAGACTTCTTGTACAGCTCACGCACGATATCTTTCAGGTCGGTACGTATGAACGGCTCGCCGCCGGTGATGTTGGTGAAGTACATCTTCGGCAGCTTCTTGATAGTTTCGATGCTGATTTCCTCTTCCGGCTTGGAAGGTGCTTTATAACGGTTGCACATAGAGCAACGAGCGTTGCAGCGATAAGTAACGATGACCGTACCATTTAATTTCTTTTCTTCAGACATGATTAACTCTCCTATTGTTTACTCTCTCTTTAAAGATTGTTTCGATTTTATTTAAGAACCACTTGGCACATACTGAAAACACAACCGAGCCGCAAATAACTGCGACCGCTGTGAAGATATATGCCAGCAGACCGTTTCCAAACAAATGAACAAGGTGCAGCTTCTCAAGCACACGATAAATTACCATGTGGCACAGATAGATTTCGAAGCTGATACCACCGAGGAACTTGGCAACTGGATTGACCAGTACCCCCCCCCGTTCTACACCCGATGGTATAGACCAGTGCCGCCACACAGAAGAACAGCATCGTGAGCGTATTGTCACCTAAAGCAAAATAAACAACTGTGGCAATCAGCAGAATTGCTCCAGCGATAACCTTGTGCTTCGATGCGAACTCAGCCAATTCTTTCCGATAGAGGAAGATCAGGCCACCGGCGATGAAATAGACTGCATCGTAGACGATGCTCGTTCTACCAGCATTGAAGTAGTTGCTACACAGCCAATTGAACACCAGTGCTACAACTGCCACACCCCACGCTCTCTTCTTGTTTCCAATCAGGAAACAGAAGAACGGGAACAGCATGTAGAACACAAAAATGACTGCCAGTGTCCAACTCACACCAATAACCGAAATCTTGGCATTCGGCAGAAGCCCCTGACACAAAGTCAAGTTTGCAAAGACTTCAAATAGTGATTCTTTGCTCGGTGAAATCACAAAATCCAACGCACAAAGCAATGCAAAATACGGCCAGATTTTGATGTACCGTTTCTTGTAGAAATCCTCTACACTGATTTTTTGATTAACGATTTTCTGATAATAGCCACAGCACATACCAAAACCACTGACCATCATAAAAAGGAAAACGAGGTTTGTGAATGATGGTATTAGCCGTTCAAACACAAATCCTCCTATCCCATATTCTCCATTTGCGAGGACGTGCATCAGCGCAATGCCAATAATGGCATACGCCTTCAATCCATCTATTCCCTCATATCGATCCGCTTTTGTAGCCACAAATTTTCTCCTCACATACCAGTCTTACTGATACACCTTCATAATTTTCTCATAATACTCATCAATGGTATCGAAGCTGATGTCCTTGCAGTTCTTGCTATACTGCTCACACAGCTTCTTATCACCCCAGAGCTTCTCAATCTTCTTCTTCAGATCTTCGGTATTACCGCTCTCAAACAACTCACCGGTCTTGCCGACCTGAATCAGTTCCGGGATGCCACCTATCTCAGCTCCCAGCACCGGCGTGCCGTACATCTGGGATTCCATTACGGAGAACGGGCAGTTCTCATACCACTCAGACGGGTAAATGGAGAACCGTGCCTCACGGATCAGCTTCTCCAGTGCTTCGCCTTTCTGGAAGCCGACGTTTTTGATGTTCTTAATACCATTTACTGTCTCTTCCAGCGGTCCAGTACCGGCGAAGATGAACTGGACATCCGGCAGTTCCTTACAGACCTTGATGAGTGTGCCGATGCCCTTCTCTTCAGAGAAGCGGCCGAAGTAGAGGACGTAGTCTTTCTTCAGTGTCTCTTTCCACTCCACCTTGTCGATGAAGTTGTGCATTGCCACGGTCTTCGTTGCAAACAGCGGGTTGCTGTCCATCTTGCTCTTCATGAACTCAGAGCAGCAGATCATAGTGTCAATGTACTTGTAGGTACCCTTCCACTTCCAGAACTCAGCCTCCATCATACCGATAGCGGATTTCGCCATGGAACCGTGGATGCACTTACCTTTCATGCAGTTCACGAAATGACCACCGAGGCACTTCTCACAGTTCTGGTGGGTGTTCGGATTGTTCAGCATGTGGTTCGGGCAGACAAGCTGGTAGTCATGTGCCGTGAAGATGATCTTACAATTCCTTCCGGTCTCCTTGCGCCACTTCACGATTTCCAGAATGATGGAAGGTGTCAGCTGGTAGTTGAAGTTGTTCAGGTGACAGACATCCGGCTTGAAGTCGTCCAGAACTTTTCTCAGCTGTACTCTTGCTTCCTTGCTGTAGATGGTCTTGATCGGGTAAGTCAGCTTGCTCAGTTTGCTGCCGCCGTGGAAGTCCATATCAGATGTATAAGCATTGACACGGTTGCCCACGCAGCGGCCTTCGTGTTCCATTCCGAAGTACTGAACTTCGTGTCCGTGCTGCTCCAGTGCCTCACCTAACTTGAATATGTATGTCTCGCTGCCACCGTTTCGGTGCAGAAATTTATTCAAAATCAGCGTCCTCACGTTGTATTTCTCCTTATTCTATGTTCTATTTCACTACCTCTGTTCAGATGAAGCACTTCCAATGTGTTGTTCATAAACCAGAGCGCTCCATACAAACGCAGGTAGTGATACTGAAAGTTCTTATGATAATTTCATCTGCTGTTGCTGAACCTAGGTAGCGAGATAAAAACTGCTCTCGCAGCTCTACTCATCTCTCAAAAAGTTCCATAAATACGCTATTTTTCCAGCGTTTTCACTATGTACATCTCACTACCTGCGTTCGGTTAGAGGAGATTATTTATTATCAATACTCTCATCTATTATTTTCTCCTGTACAGTTTCATCGTTTCCTTTACAACTTCATCCCAGTTATATTTCTCGCAGATAAAGTCAGCTGCCTGGTTCTTCATTTTCATAACCATTTCAGGATGGTCACAAGCATCTTGCAATTTTTCTTGCAAGTCCTCTACATTCGATTTTTTGAAAATCAATGCCTTATCTTCAACAACCTCTGCGCACTCCGGAATATCCGAAACCAAACAGCAGTTGCCGTAGCTCATTGCTTCCAGTAGACTTAGCGGCATTCCTTCCAAATCAGACGGCAGTGTGTAGATGTAAGCGTTGCTGTATAGTTCATCCAGCATTGCTCCCTGCACAAACCCGGTAAAGAGAATCCGATCGTCACCCTTCGCCAGGTCTTTCAATTCCTCCATAAAGGAATCCGTATCGCTGGAGCCGCCTGCGATGACCAGCTTTTTATCTGTCTTGACATTTTTGAATGCCTCAACCAGATATCGAATACCTTTTTCCGGCACCAGACGCCCGAGGAACAATATGTAGGAATCTTTTTCCAGTCCAAAATTGTCCGTGATCAGCTTTGCTTTCCGATTCTCTGGCCTATTGACACCATTAGGGATAAAATGCGTCTCCCTCCCGTATGTATCCATGAAATATTTCTGAACGCCTTTACTTAGAACAATGATTTCATCTGCAAATTTTGCTGCACACTTTTCACCCAGCATAATGTATGTACTGGCAAGTTTCCCCCATTTTGCTCTCTGATGATCCAAACCATGGATTGTTGCCACACATCTCTTGCCGAACAGTTTCGGGAGCCAGAGCATCGCACAAGGTCCTTCTGCATGAAAATGGACAACATCAAACTTACCAAATGTAGCCATGATGGCAGCAAAGAACGAGGAAGACATTGCTGCAATCCCTTTCAGATTAATGGTAGGAACTGTTTTCAGTTTGATTCCTCTATATTTCATCCTTTTTTTATCATCAAACTCTTGACCGCTCACATGATGACCTCCACGGTTATAACAGGTCACCTCATGTCCTAGCGCCACCATTCGTGTTGATAATTCTTCCACAACAATTTCAATTCCGCCCTCACGCGAGGGTACTCGTTTGTGCCCCAGCATACATATGTTAAGCTTTTCTTTTGCTACCACAACTTTCCTCCTACAGCACTCATATCAACACAAAGATATTACAATTCTAATTTATTTGCGAATTCTTTTCCAAGCACCAATCGCACTCACTCCCACCATCGCCCCCATCGAGTCCAGCAGAACATCCAAAGCATTTCCGTTACGTGTACCCAACAGGAACTGATGATACTCGTCGGTGGCTGCAAAGAACACACAGAACACAAGGGAGAGCATAAAGCAATATTTTTTCTTGAGCGGGGTGGTAAGCAAAAATCCCATTGCCCCTGCACCCAGTAAAAAGTACAGAGAAAAATGGGCAATTTTGCGAAGGACAAGGTTATACTGATCCAGCTTCATCGGGTCTACATGGATTTGAAAGAAACCTAAAATGTGTTCCAAAACGCCCTGGCTCAGATGGTTGGACTCTCCACCGCTTTGTGAGGAAAAGAAAAATACGGTTGCCATAATGCCAATCACCAAAACAGCAAAAATCGTTCGGAAACACAGCGTTCTCTTCATTCAAACTCCTTTACAGATCGCCAAACAGGGGCGTCTGATATTCCCCTTGTTCCATCAACTTCTGAAACGCCGATACAACACTCGGCTTATCTTCCTTGTAAGTAACACCAAACCATTGGTCGTGGGTCGGCAAAACTTTTACCTTTCCTTTTCCTTTTTGGAGCAGTTCATCAATAAAAATCGGGAGCAAAAATTCTGCCTTCTGCTCATTTCCATTCATGCTTTCCAAAAAACTGTGGAATCCTTCTTCAAGCATTGCCAGAAAATCTACGGTCAACCCCCACATATTCATCGAAACCAGAGATTCGGTGTCCAATACCTCTTCTCCCGCCACTGCTCCGCCTGGAGTCTTCACAATTCCAGCAGTTTCATGCACCGTCTGGAGGTAATTCTGCTCATCCATTTGACAGATTCCGCGGGTGACAGCTCCGTTATCGCTAAGCGTATTCTTCAATACAAAGCCAGCCCATACAGAATTGGCACTCGTCTTCATTTTCTTCCAAAAAATCATACAGGTTGCGGAATGCCTGCTTGCCATAATAATCATCTGCATTGATTACAGCAAATGGTCCATCCAGAATTTCCTTACAGCACAAAACAGCTTGTCCGGTTCCCCAAGGCTTGCTCCTTCCCTGTGGCAGCGAATAACCGGCAGGCAGGTCATCCAACTCCTGAAAAGCATAGTGGAAAGATACACCCAGATGAGCAGTTTCTTTTTCAATTCGGTCTCCGATAACTTCGCGAAAATCCTGTTCGATATCGTGTCGGATGACAAAAATAATTTTACGAAAACCTGCTGCAAGCGCATCATGGATGGAGTAATCCATAATAATCTCTCCGTTGGCTCCGACCGGTTCCAACTGCTTGATTCCGCCTCCATAGCGAGAGCCGATGCCTGCCGCCATGATTACAAGCGCCGGTTTTACGTGTCTGCCCATCTCTATTTTCCTCCATTCACCTTTTCTATATATTTATCCCTTTAAAATTTCATAATTTTTTGTTATGATAGTACAGTATTATCTTCTGAATTTTGCTTATGATGCTCCATCTTTCTGCAGAACAACCTTGATGGTTTTCAGAAGAATCTTAAAATCCAGACCCAAACTCCAGTTGGTAATATAGCTTGCATCCAGCTCCACCACCTGTTCAAAGTCGGTGATGTTGCTTCTGCCGCTGACCTGCCACATTCCGGTGATACCCGGTTTGATTGCAAGTCGGATTTTATGGTGGTAATTATACTTTTCGTATTCATCCACTGTCGGAGGTCTGGTGCCAATCAGGCTCATTTCCCCCTTTAAAACATTCCACAACTGCGGAAGCTCATCGATGCTATAATCCCGTATAAAATGACCGATACCCTTGATGATACGCGGGTCATCATCCATCTTGAACATCATGCCATCGGCTATCTTGTTCTGTTTCATCAATTCTTTTTTCCGTTCCTCTGCGTCCATGTACATCGAACGGAACTTGTATATCTTAAAAAGTCTGCCGTTCTTGCCTACTCTGGTTTGCGAAAAGAAGATAGGACCCGGGCTTGCTATGTAAATCAATGGTGCTACAAACAGAAAACAGATTCCGGTCACCAGCACTCCGGCAAGACCGGCGCAGATGTCGATTGCTCTCTTCACAAAAAGCTGCCGCACGGTTACAATCCGTACACTTCTGGTCAATACGGTATATTCGCCGATTCTCTCCACGATTTCCCCCTGATGAGCGTAATCCTTTCTGGCAAGACCCAGATGGGTGGAAACACCCATAGTAGCACAGGTGGAAAGAATTGAATTTGGAAGCGGTATGGAATCTGGCAAATCAATGAACAACCCATCCACCACATTTTCCTTGATGTAATCTAACAGGTGTTCCATTCCGCATACAACTGGGATTCCCTGATGCTGCTCAACCTCTTTTTCATCGGCTAAACAGATACCGCAAATTTTACAGGCAGGACCTTCTAACCCTTCAAGAACCTCCTCTAAACGCTCTTTACAGGTCAGCACCATCATATGATAGCTCTGTTCCGGGTTGTTCTCCCTTCTTCGTCTGAGCAGAAACTTATACCCGCAGCGCAACCCATAGGTCAAAAATACAGAGAAAGCTGCCATCATCAAAAAGAACACAGGATTGATTCTAACAATTTGACGAGTAATATAAAAATACAACAGCATCATTGCCATAATCAGCATCACATGCTTTAAGTTCGCTTTGCTCTCCTGGATATATCCTCGCCGCAAGATGTTGTGGTAGCCTTCATCCAAAAAGCCGGCACATCCGTTGGTCACCAACAGCATCATGGAAATCTGAAAATACAGATCTCCAAAGTAGGAAGCATCCCAATCAAAAATTGCAAATGACAAAAGATATGCAATGGTGAATCCCAGCTGTAAGCCCAAGACGTCGACAAGTAAAAAGTCGATATGTTTTAACCAGCTGGTTTCAAATTTCTTGTACAAGGTCTATCAGTCCTTTCTATCATGCATTCTTCTGTCTTTCATTTCGACAATCTTTTTATCCTTCCTGCATTATACTTGTAATAACAGTATGTGATAAAGGAGGTCCCCATTGATTTTATGATTTTAGGAATCATCATCCTGTGTGTATTTTTTCTCTTCTTTGCCCTTTTGGGATTTTTTTGTGTGCGTTTTTCCTCTTCCCACACCCGTCTGGAGGATGATCATGAACAGGAACAATTTTTACAGCGCCAAAAATCACCTTGATTTCCTTAAAAAAGGGTAAAAAAGACCAAACCCACCTGAAAAATGGATTTCTAACTCAAGTTCATATTGTCTTGTTATTTCGTTCTTAACTATTTTTCTTCATAGAACAATTCCAGTACCTGCTCTGCCAGGGCATCTTCATCGACATAGTATTCTATGTATTCTTCGCCCTGCACCGCTTCACCCTGGATATCTTGAAGCTCCTGTAGCTTGTATGTTCCAAACTGCTCTGACATTCTGGAAAGCGTGTCAATCGAACAATCGGAAAGGATATATTTTGCAATCTGTGCCAGCTGCTCCGGTGAAATTGTAAAATTCTCATCCAAATTTTCAATCTTTTGAGCTGCTGCCATCAAATACTGCTGCTGGCGCTTCATACGGTTGAGGTTGGTGCTGTCCTCCAATTCTGCACGATTGCGGACATAATGGAGTGCCTGCTCACCCTTCAGGGTGATTGTTTCCCCTTCCACCAAACTGTCGTCGATACCGGAAAAATCATCTAAAACAGTAACTTCTACCCCGCCAATCAAATCGTTGAGATACGGGATAGCTCCCATAGTCATGGCAACATAGTGGTCGATTTCTATTCCATAAAGAAAATCCGAAACTGCATCTACTGTATTGACACAGCTATCATTCAAGCCGCTACCATAGGTATAAGCCAACGCCAGCTGACCGGTAACGCTACCGGCCGGCTGACCATCGACACCCAACACAGGAATTTCTGCCATACTGTCTCGGTTGATATGAAGGACATGGACCTTTTCTTCTATATCATCAAAAACTGCCAGTAGCAAAAAGTCTGCCTGCGTATTATTGTTATAGCCTTCGGATTGTTTTAGAGGATCCATCTTATCCAGACCAATCAGCAACATCGTTTCCTGTCCCTGCTTGGGAGCATACCAGACTCCATCCCGCTCAATCCAGCCTTCTCTTCTTCTGCGTGCCGACTCATCAATCTCTACCTGAACCGACATGGCTTCCTTCTCCTGCCCGGTTTCCCAAAAGGAAACGGCTCCAATTACACCCAAGCAAAGAAGCAAAACTGCAACCAGAACGAGAATCTTTTTGGCATTGCTCTTTTTTACGTGAACCTGTGGCATCCATGATCCTCCAAACTTTTTTCCATCTTATCCCGGCTTACTAGGAGCGGGATGCTCTACTCAGAGTCTTTGCGACCGTTTTTGTTTTCTGTACTACAAATGCCACCGGACCTGCAGAGGTAAACTCTACGGTTACGGTACCGTCTTTGTTAACCTTCACCTTTGATTGATCGATTACTGTCCATTTTCCATCAACAAGTGTCATGCAAACTACCTTGGTGTTTGGCTTCACGCCCAACTGGAAGCTAAGCTTGAGGGAGTTACCATTCTTGAGATACTGTTCTGTTTCCTTGTTGACCGAAATATTGAACAAATCGCGGGTAACCATATCTTCCACCTTCAAGGTTTTAGAAAGGCTCTTCAAGTGTGTTTCAATATCCGGTACCAAGTCCTTCAAAGATTTGGCATCTTTAATCTGTTTGTAGGCTTTATCCAAAGCTGCCTTTACTTCCGGTGTTGCTTTTTTAGACTTGGAAACCGGAGTAATGACAACACTGTCTTTCTCAATGTTTTTGATTACTTTGCCTTCCTTATCGATCACCTGTGCTACATAGGATTGTTTTTTACCATCTGGGGTGGTCACCACATTGGTAACAACCTCCGGTGCCGGTTTTCCCTGTACGCTAGGGGTAAAATTAGCTGCAACTCCTGTCAGAGACATCGAGGCAATCAAAGCCATTGTCAAAAAAAGTGTCATGAATTTTTTCATCTTAATCAATTCCTTTCATATATCTTCTCTGCTGATCCTGCAGATAACGAACAGACAAATCCCCAAACTGTTCGGTCAGAAGCTGCACAGCCTCCCCCAGATTGGGCGGTCGAACCGTACCGTTGTGACAATCCGACCCCAACAAATTGATTTTACCTTGTTCAAACAAATGCATCGCCTTTTTTCTGGTTTGTTTATTGAGAAAAAATTCTGCATTGGATTGAATCAAGGCTCCCATTTCCTCCAGCTTTTTATGGAAGAAAAATCCCTGTGTCTTTCGGTATCGTTCAACATGTGCCAGTAGAATGGTTAAGTTAAACTGCTGTGCTGCCTTGACCTCCTGAATCATCCGTTGACTCCAGGGTACAAACGGCATCTCCAACAACAACAGGTCTGTATTTTCTATCTTCAAATCGTGGACAGCACTGCTGTGACTGATTCCTTCAAAATACCGCACCTCTGCACCCAATCGAATTTTGGGAAGCTGGTCCTGCAACCCTTGCCGTTCAATCTCCTTTTGCAAGGATTGATAGGAGTGATTGCGTCGCTGCAAAAAATCCTGTGGACTTTCATGCTCTGCATAAAAATGCGGAGTAGCAACCACCCATCGGATGCCCTGCTCTGCCTGCATCTTCAGCATCGCAATCGACTCTTCTGTGCTTTTGCTTCCATCGTCCATTTTCGGCAAGATGTGGGTATGAAAATCAATCATTTTTGTACTACTTTCTCCTGTGCTTTCTCTGCCTGCTGATGTCCGTAACCATACTGATAGCCATAGTTATAGCCGTATTTTCCCTTGTAATATCCCTTGCGGTAATATTTTTTGTTGTATGGCAGGGTAGAATCATCCACACTGTTAAAGACAAAGCCCAGCACCTTTGCATTGGCATATTTCAGCTGGCGCATCGTTTCCGATAAAGCGGCTCTTCCCACATAATCCTGTCGAACCACGACAATCATACCCGATACCAGTTTAGAAGCAACCAGTGCATCGGCAACCGCTGTCACCGGAGGCAGATCCAAAAGGATGTAGTCGTAATACTCCGAAAGGTATTCCAGTGTGTACTCCATTCGATTGGATGCCAACAGCTCTAACGCATTTGGAGGAATATCGCCTGCCGGAATGACATCCATTGTTTTGGACAGAACTCCTTCCTGGATAACCTCATTGGCTGAATTCATGCCGACCAAAAGGTTGGACAATCCTTTATTGGATTTTAAGCTCAATCGCTTGGCGATTGTCGGCAGTCGCATATCACATTCCATCAACAGCACCTTTTTGCCTGCCTCTGCGATGGTATACGCGAGATTGATCGCTGTAATACTTTTTCCTTCTCCTTTTACAGAGCTTGTAATTCCGATAATCTTTTGTTCTTCATCATCGGTAAAGGAAAAGGTCAGGTTGGTGCGCAACAGTTTATACGCTTCGGATGCTGCAAAATTGAGGTTGCTTCCCATCATACTCTGCTGTTCCGATGCAACATCGGCGAACAACTTTTGGTTTTGTTTCTTTTTGCTCCAGAACATTATTCTTTTTCCTTTCCGTTTTGCTTCTGATACTCACTGATTCCACGGGATCTGCTCGTTGCTCCCATTGCCGGAACAACTGCAAGGATTGGCAGATCGTATGTCTGAAGCAGATAATCTTCCGAACGGATGGATTCATTCATCAGCTCCATCAGAACAATGATGCCCACACTGAGCATACCGCCGAATAAGAGACCGATTGCTGTGTATTTGGTCACACTTGGAGATACCGGATATGCAGGAACAATCGCATAGTCTACAATACGAACCGAGCTGCCCTCTACAATGCTTGCAATCTTCTTCGGCAAAACATCCGCGATGGTATTGGCAATCAGCTCTGCTTTCTGGTTGTCCGGGTTGGTCACCACAATTTCAAAAATTTCGGTGCCGTTGACTGCCGCGGCTGTAATCATGCCCGACAGCTCCTCATAGGTGTATTCACATTCCGGGTCAACCGCCTTAATCTTCTCGTTGACCGTATCCAACGTCAGACGGCTCTTCATAATGACAATGTAGGTATCCACCAGGCTCTGCGCCGCGGACAACTCACCGGAAGAAATACTGAAGGAGGCGTTCCCCAGTGAAATCGCACTGTTGTTGACATACATCATCGCTTTTGCCTGATACAGCGGGGTCACCAGAAACTTGGCATAGGAAAATGCGACCGCAGCTCCAAGAATCGCCATCGCCAATACCAGCCAAATTTTCCTCCAGACCGCAAGCGCCAACGCAAGCAGGTCAATTTCAATTTCGTCTTTTTCTTTTTCCATGAAGTTTTCCTCATACTTTCTGAATTGTTTTTGAAGGATTCACCTTTTATCGGCATGAATCAATCCGTTTCTTTCTTTTTCCCCTTTTAATTTGATATTTTCGTTCATATTATTATTATACTTCTATTCATTTCTTTTTCAATCAGTGACAGTTTTTGTGACACAAATAAGTTTTGCAAACAAATTTCCCAATTATTTTGCAAGATTTTTGGGGGTTTTTTTAGAAATTCCCTTCTGATTTTGTATTATTCTTACTCTTTTCCTTGCATCCGCCCTCTTTCTGGCAGCAGTCCTATCAAAAATCTTCCTGTTCTGTATAGCAACTCCTTCTATTTTTCCCTTTACTATGCTGTTTGCGCGTAGTTTTAGCATTGTAAAAATCTCTGCCTCTCCTCAAGTTCTCCTCCCGTTCAGTTTTTATTCTTTCTTCCTCTCCTTTTCCCTAAGCTCCCTCCTTTCGTAAAAATTTTCGATTTTACTCCGATTTTATAAAGAATCATTTTCTTTTACCAAGCATATTTTTAGCAATCCATCTTCCCTAGTGCCAATTAAAGTGAAGAAATGATGTACAGGAATCGCTATCATTTTCCCCAATTAAAATCGTTTGCAGTATACTCCTTCCTTCTTCTTCATTTCCTTGCAGATAAAATTTATCCTGACGAGTTCATCCCCGAATATGGTTTTCTGGTACTTTATTTTTCATCTTTTCCTACCTTCTAATCATCAAAACTTCAAAAATCCCCCATTCAATGACCTACATTCCATGAAACACTATACAATTCTACATACAAAATTTATAAAAAAACGGGAAGCAAATGCTTCCCGTTTTTTATAAATCAACATCTTCTTTTTTCTATTTTATGTTTATATCAACATATCTATTTCTCAGATGAAACATTGGACAAACAGACGTTTGTAGGTTAAAATAGAAATAAGCAAGGCAGTAAAAGCAATTTGTTTTTAATAACAAATGTTAAACAGACATATGTCTGTCTTATATTTACCATATAATGAGTATTAGAAACCGGGTCAAATGATTCTGATTTCTAAGCAATAAAACACTATACTCAGAAAGGAATGTGTCTATGAAAAAGTTAATCACTCTAAACGAGCTGGACCAGTATTTAAACCAAGAGGATCTTGCTGAAAACCAAGAATCCGCAGAATTTGAAGAGGAATCCATCCAGGAAAACCCAAAGCCTTTAGATCGCACAAACAGCACCTATAATATCATCTCCAAAGTAGCCTATTTAATCGGAGTGGAAAAAAAGCATTTTGAAAATGAGTATGAGCCTCCTAAAATGGAAATCTATGAGGAGCTTGACCAAAATGTACAGGCACAAATCATCCGAAACCTTTGTATGCTGCGTACATCCATTGAATTAAACTTTAAAAACATCAACGATAGTATTATAAACCATCTTACCAACCTAAGCAGTCTTCCTGAATATGTTCCAACAGAATGTCTGCGTCAGCTGGAAGAAAATAATATCATCATCGAAAAAGCCAATGTCCGTCCGGTTCAATATATCATCGACATCAATCGACACATCAATAACCGCATCAATAACTGCAAGTCTATCTTCCCCATCTGGCTGAACTGGGAATATGTAAAAAACCTCTTTATCATGCCAAGTGGTACGGTAGAAAAAAACACCAAAACAGCGGCAGAAGCCTATTATTCTCAGATGAATAAATACCCCTATCACTGCTACATCAACTGGAATTCTCCCGAGGCTGGCAATATCCTGTACAATGATAAAAAATTTGTCGAGCTGTTGTATGAGGAAAATTATGATCATTTTGATGACATCAGCAAGGTCATTGATGCCAGCGACAACACCAAGAAGAATATCCATGATTTCCTCAATGCCCATGATAATATTACCATGCTGGTTGATTGCGAAAACTCGGACCCATACCGACTGTACGCAACGCTGAAAAACTTGGACCAGGAAGCATTGCAGGGCAGTATCAAAAAAATTATTCTCTTCGATGACCCGCACACCAGCAGCACCTGGGATATTTTAACAAAATTCATCAAAATCCCCCTGGAGCATCAGGTGATCGAGCGAGTAAAAAATGATAAATCTCTGGTCGATATGAAGCTATGCGTCGCAACCTGCCAGGAGTATTTCAAAAACGATGTCAAACACTTCATTCTCTTTTCCAGTGATTCCGACTATTGGGCACTCATCTCCTCCCTGCCGGAAGCCCACTTTTTGATGATGATGGAAAAAGAAAAGTGCGGACCGGACATCAAAAATGCTCTTCAGCAGGTAGGTGTTCCCTTCTCCTATATCAACGATTTCTGCACGGGAAACAGCAACGAGATTAAAACAGCTGCTCTGCTGCAAGAAATAAAATCCCAACTCGAGCAAGAATGCCACTTCAATATCAATGACATTCTGCAAACCGCATATATTTCGACACGCGCAGAAATGTCCGATTCTGAACAGCGCCAATTTTACAATCGCTATATTAAACCAATGAAGCTCGTCATTGATGATGATGGCAATGCTTCTATCAAACTTGGATAGTTGCTTTGTGAAGTCAAAACATTCATTCTTCAATCGAGTGATTCTGTATCCCTGTGGAGTTTTTTTCCACAGGGATTTTTATTTTGAAGGATTCTTGCATTCTTTTGTTGCAGTCATACTAGCTTGTAATACGGCTGGCCAAAGCGCTTTCACCGTTTCACTGCTGAGATGGGTGTTCGATTTTAAAGGACTGTAAAATTCATTCCAAAAACATGGACACCTTCGGAATATACGGACACAAGATGCAGGGCGACACCAGTTTAACTGCTCAAATGATTCAGGATAGATTCGATGATTTGTTGAGCAACTCCAAAAACCAAGGTCAAAACAAGGTCAAACCTCAAAAACAGCAAAAAGAAAACCTCAACAAATCGCATGATTAAGCGATTGATTGAGGTTCTTAGTCTGGGAAGGGTGGTCAGTTTAGATCGGCTGAAACGCGATCCTCACATTTAGATAAAAAGAAAGAGCCTGGAACGCGACATGCGTCCAGACTCAGTCTGGTGGTGGAGGCGACCCATAACTGCTCATTATCACGGAATTGTAAATCTTATTATTTGGCTTAATTACCCTATATTTTCATAGTAATCGGACAGGGGTTATTTACTCCTGTCCGATTTTCCCGTCTGTCCCGTATTCAGTAATTCAGTCTTTTATTATTTTTCTGATACTTACAACATTTTCCGTCTATCCCGTCCGTCCCGTCATTTTCAGAAAAAAGTACTTTTTCATTTTTATTATGATGACAAAATGGATATATGCCATCACGCATTACTGTCCATTTTTTCGGAATTTTATGATTCTAATTTTTCTTTTGTTTATGCCGTTTTTTTCTGTTTTTTTATAACAAATTTTAAAATTCCGTTCTGTTGGTGGAGACTTTATGTATATACAGTAAGGGGGAGCCTGATTCAAGGCTCCCCCTTCATATTAACCGTATTAAATCAATTTATATTTATATATGGATATTTTCCATATGAATGGTGGAGTCACATTGCACCATTGAAAGAAAACTTCTCTAGAAGATGAAGGAGCACCTGGAAAACCATCTTCAAAAGAACTACTCAAATCTGACAATCTACCTGAAGAGCCAATGTTATTGAGTGAGAACTTTTCTTCTTGTTTATCCTTTAAGAAGGGAACAAAGTAGGATATCTAGTCAATGACTGAATAGAATCACAAAAACCCCCTGAAATAGGTTGGATAATTTTAACAACCTATTTCAGGGGGCTTTCTTTTACTATAAACTCACAAGATAACGACACTCTGACCTGTTAAAGCACTTTATCCTTAGTTATTCCTTATCAATGTAGCCCTTACAGATGCTTACTTCGTACACGCTCCTACAAATTTAGCAATACGTGGATTTGTACTATTGAAGATTTCATCTGGTGTTCCTTGCTCCAATATATTACCACCTTCCATAAATAAAACTCTATCTGAAACATTTCTTGCAAATGACATCTCATGGGTAACAATAATCATTCCTGTAACATGGCTATTCGCTATATTTTGGATAACCTTTAAAACTTCTCCTACAAGCTCAGGGTCTAAGGATGAGGTTGGTTCATCAAATAAAATCACCTTCGGCTTAACAGCCATTGCACGCCCAATACCAATTCTTTGTTGTTGACCACCTGACATATGAGCCGGATAGGAATCTTTTTTATCTAGTAGTCCCACCATTTTCAGGATTCCTAACGCTTCTTGTTCCGCCTTTTCTTTTTGCATTTTCTGCACTTGTACTAATGGCTCCATAATATTTTGGATTGCTGTTTTGTTTTTGAAAAGATTATAGTTTTGAAAAACCATTGCTGTTTTTTGTCTTAACAAATAGACATCTTTATGCTTAGGATGATTACTATCCACTGTGACACCATCAATCGTAATAGTACCTTTTGTTGGTTTCTCTAAGTAATTTAAACAACGTAAAAATGTTGATTTTCCTGTTCCAGAAGGTCCTATGATAGAGATTACTTCACCCGGCTTCATTGTAAGACTAACATCTTTTAATACTTCTAAATCTCCAAATTTTTTATTTAATCCTGTTACCTGAAGAATAATGTTCTCTTCCATACCTACTTATCCTCCTGTACATATGGTTTATTCATTACCTTTTCCAGTTTATTCTGTCCAAATTCAACAAGTGTTAAAACCACCCAATATACAATGAGCAAGGCAACATATCCCTCTAAATAGCGAAAGGATATGTTTACTTCATTCTTTGCTGCAGCTGTCATGTCAACAATACCTACAGTAAAAGCAAGCGATGTCGACTTAAACAGATTCGCAAATACATTCGCCATACCAGGGATGGCAATTCTCGCTGCTTGTGGAACAATGATACGATATATCGTTTGCCATGGAGTAAGGCCAATTGATAATCCTGCTTCAAACTGTCCTTTTTCTACCGAAGTAATGGCACCTCGAAAGTTTTCTCCCATATATGCCGCAAAACTAAGAGATAGCACAATAACAGCCGCCCAGTATGCTGGCAAATCACGAATCGTTTTAGAAAGCTGTGCAAATCCATAATAAAAAACAAAAAGTTGTGCAATAAATGGTGTGCTTCTAAAAAACGAAGTGAATACTACAGAAATCTGTTTCAATACTGGCACATTATAATATCTTACACCTGCCAGCACAAATCCCAATATAACAGAAAAAAACAACGAAATAACAGATAATGAAAGTGTGTTTTTAAATCCTGATGCAATAATTTCAAACATACGAAGAAAATAATTAAAATCGAATAACATAGTGTTGCCCTCCCTTATCAAATCATAGAACAAAAACTGCGACAGACATAAAATATCTGCCGCAGTTCTTACTTTCAATTAGTTTTTAGGATTTGCCGCAAAATATTCTTGCGCAGATTTTGTTTCCATTACATCAATGTTAAACCATTTTTTGCAGAGCTCAGAATAGCTGCCATCCTCCATCATCTCGGTAAGAGCTTTATCTGTTAATTCACGAATCACCTTACCTCTTTCAGTACGTGCAAATGGATATGCATTGACTTCTGTATAGATTGGATTATCAATATCTACAGATTTTAATTTTAACTCAGGATGTGCTTCTAAGAAATATGGCAATACCAAATAAGCGTATGGGCAAGCATCTGCACGACTCATATTTACTTCCTGCAGAATAACAGCACTAGACTCATATACATTTTTCTTTACTTTATTGTCCTTGTCAAGCTTAGCAATAAACTCATTCATTGCACTACCTTCTGCAAGAGCAATAGATTTACCAGACATATCTTCCCATGTCTTAATTTCTTCATTATCTTCACGGACAGTCAAGCAGTAAGGACTAAAGAAAAATGGCTGTGTGAAATCATATTTTTCCTGTCGAGCTGGCGTAATAGAAATCTGTTTTGCTACTGTATCAACACGATTCAAATCCAATTCAGCAAAAGTTGCCGGATTTTCCAAACGAACAAATTCTAAATCATATCCTGATTTTTCTGCAATTTTTTTCCAAAGGTCAATTTCAAAACCACTAAATTCCCCTGTAGTTTCATCATAAATGGTAAATGGTCTATAGGTACCTGGGGTTGCCACACGAATCACCTTATCATCCGCAGATACCTCTTTGGCATCTTCCTTATGTTCCTCTTGTGCTGCTGGTGTACTTTCGGTCTTTGTCGGCGCTTTTTCAGTATTTGTACCACAGGCAGCCATACTCATAGTCAATAATGCTGTCAAAAAGAAACTTACAATTTTTTTTCATTTTCATCTTCTCTTTCCTTCCTCTTTCTTATTTCACATTGAAATAGTGTTTTGAAATTATTTTAATGTAAAATATATTCATATGTATGATATCATGTCTCTTGTTTGATGTCTAATTGTTTGTATCTATGAATTTCTATTCATAGATAGATAAATATTATTATCAACAAAATAGCAATAGTATTTGATTTGTTTGTTAATATTATCTATTTATATTGATGGAAAGACAAAAACACCAATAGAAAATTTTTGTGTTTCCATCAATATGAATAGATAACAAAAGGAGCTCTACCCAGAAATTATCTGAGTAGAGCTTCTTGTCATATACCACTTTACGTGATAATGAATGGTGGAGCGTCCGCAACCAACGGCGAACACAAATTATGGTTGGCCAGGTCGTCGTCCAGGCCCTCCTCGATTTCGTCCAGCAGGATGTCATCAATAACAATCGGCTTATCGCTACCGTTCAGAATCAAGGTGAAAGTCTCATCGAACAAATAGACAGCCCGAAGGAAGATATTGATAATTCCTCGTTTCGTATTCTCATCGTTCTTATCGCCATGTTTGAGAGCATAGAGGTACGCTCTGATGTCGGGCGCACTGAGCTTGACCTGTTTGTTCATCTCAATGGCCAGCTGCGCTTGCAGTTCTTCTTTTTCTTTCTGGCGCTTTTCAATCCGCTCGGTAATCATGTCAGCAGCCTGCCCTTTCTCCAGAGCTTTCCAGAGATTTTCAATGGCGATGTCTGCTTCCTGAATAGCAGTTTTGATGCGCTTGATGGAAACTGTGTCCCGGTCGGACTCACAAACTGCAGCTACCGAAGCTGCGATATGCTCGATATTGCTGTCCGTTAGCAGCTTGTGGCATTCCAGCACCACGCGGTTTTCTATCTTCTCTTTGCTGATAACTTTCTTTTTACATTTGCGCCGTTTGAAATTATTGCAGGCATAGTAGTGATAGGTCTTGCCGGATTTTCCTGTGCCGCCATAGCCGGTCATCATCTCCCGGCAGTAACCACAGAACAGCTTGGTTGTGAGCAGATACTCCTCCCGACCTCTTGTACGGGCAGGAGCTTTTTTGTTGCGATCTAGGATGTGCTGAACCCGTTCAAAAAGCTCGTCCTCCAAAATCCGGGGCATCCCGTTGGAGGTCTCTACCCCTTTGTAGATGTAGTAGCCGATATACCGACGGTTCCGCAGCAGACGATGCAGGCTATTCTTGTTGAACGCTTTTCCCTGGGAGGTCTTGATTTGTCTGGCGTTAAGGGACTGGATAATCTCCGTCACAGTCTTTCCGCTGGCATACTGTTCAAAAATTTCCCGGACGACCGCAGCACCCTCCGGATCAATATGAAACCGTCGGTCTTCATCCACACGGTAGCCAAGTCCCGGATTGCTGCCGTTGCTCAAGCACTTCTCGGCATTGATGTCCATACCCCGGCGAATCTTTTGAGAAAGTTCTGCTGAGTAGTATTCCGCCATACTTTCCAGAACACCTTCCACCAGAATGCCGCTGGCATCATCGCTGATGTTTTCCCGTGCGGAGATCACTCGCACGCCGTTCTTTTTCAGCTTTGCCTTGTTGATGGCGCTGTCGTAGCGGTTGCGGGCAAAGCGGTCAAGCTGATACACCAAAACGCCCTCAAAGGTATGCTTGTCGCTGTCGGAGATCATCCGCTGGAATTCAAGGCGGCTGTCGGTAGTTCCGCTCTGGGCACGGTCGATGTATTCCCCAATGACGATGTATCCGTTGTTTCTGGCGTACTCATAACAGGTCTGGAGCTGGCCCTCGATGGACTGCTCTGTCTGGCTGTGGCTGGAGTAACGCGCGTAGATGACAACATTCATTTCTTCACCTCCCCGAGCATTTGCAGGAGGGTCTCCTTGAGCCGCGCGTTCATGGGGGATGCGGGGTCAAAGCACATATCTACGAACTTCTTCATCTGGGGATCGCTCTGCTCGATTTTGGGATTGTACTCGTACAGCTTGCCCTGGGGATGGTCGGTGCGCCCAAAGATATAGTCCATGGAGACATCGAAGTAATCCGCATACCGGGTAAGCGTCTCAAATGTGGGCGAAGCCTGGTTCAGCTCATAGCGGTTCAGACTGGACTGTTTGACGCCGACAATCTCGGCCATCTTTACCTGGGATAGCTTGACACTTTCCCGCAGATACCGCAATCTTTCAGCTACTTCTTTCAAGAGATACACCCCCTATCTGTCAGTCTCATTATATCAGATAAAAGGATAATTTTCAACCCTGTATTGACATAATATCGTGGAGTTAAAAGGGGTAAGAGTGCGGTTTACAGGATGCCGCTCCAAGAGGCAAACATATTGTAGCAAGCAATGCGTGTGGATAGCCACACACAAGACGGGCAAGCAATGCGAGTGTTAATACACACTCACATTTCCTGCCGTCTGCTTGTTGAGGGCAGCGCCCCCAAGCCCCTTTTGAACACAGAATTTCATTCTGCGGCTGCGCGTTCTGCGAACGCTTTTTGTGCCCTTGCGCTCTGTCTGAGATCATGTGGGAACCATCAGTTACCAAGCGACTTTTTCTTTATTTTCTTCGTAAAACCGTCCCGGCAACTTACGCAAGTAGGCGTTCAATGCACCAATGGCTCTTTCCATGTGGACTTGAGAAATTAAGTCATATTCAACCGAGCAATAACCACACGCATCCAGCACTTTCTGTGCCTCTGCCATTTGCTCAGTATGCTCTTTCCGTATCTGTGCCGAGATGCTGTCCTGAGACAAGCGATACATATAATAGGTGAACATACTCTGCTTGATTTTCTCCATCACAATTTCAAACTCCATGCTGGTGAGAAAGTCGTTCAGCACAGCGGTATCTTTCGTAAAATACATCTGCGGTTCTTGCTCATTACTGGAGTTCTCCTTACACTGGATCAACTCTTTAATCGCTCCATCACACAAGCCCAGCTGCTCAGAAATGTCATGGTATTCCCGCTTGCGGGAGTCGGACAAGCCCAGCAGATACTCCACCGACACATCATAAAAATCTACAAAGGCCACCAGATATTCAATGCTCATGCTCCGGGTACGGCCATACAGTGGGTGCAGTGGGTCGTTGATTTCATAATTCTTCAAGTTAGTGTGGCTGATGCTGACACCGCGCTCCGCAAGCTGTTTGGAAAGCTGTTCAAAGGACAGCTTTTTTTCTTTGCGCAAATCTTCCAGACGCTCTTTGGTCAGCGCCATCCTGCTTTCGTCATATAGCATGAGAAAATCCCTCCGCTAAGGTTAAACTACAATTTACATCTATCAAATATTAGAAACTAAAATAATTTCTGGTTGATATACCGTTTGCAGTCAGTATCTGCGGTATAATTCAATTAGAGTTTACGCTACAAGATTATCATAAACTAAAAGACCTGGAAAAGCAATTCAAAAATAAAACGGAGGGAGGTCATGGAGGAAAGATTGTCCCAACCACCGATGTAACCGTGAGAGGAGGTGCAGCTTGTATCTATCACCCCGACAAAGAAGAAAGGTCAACGCGCTGATCCGAACCAGCTGCTGCAATTATGACCATGGCAACTGCATCGCGCTGGATGACGGCGAGCCTTGCGTGTGCGTCCAGAGCATCTCCTACACACTCTGCTGCACCTGGTTCCGGGATTGGGTGCTGCCGGGAACCCCAATTCTATATTCGGAAATCATGGAGGTGAAGGGAGTAAAGCGGTGTGTGGAATGCGGCGCTCTATTTCAGGCCAAGTCCAATCGAGCCAAATATTGCGCAGGATGCGCCTGTCAGGTTCACCGCCGACAGAAAACAGCAAGTGACAGGAAACGGAGGTCGAGAGACGACAAATAGAGTGCTCCCATGCGGATATATACCCCATTTGAAAACTGGCAACTATGGAGGTGAATACACGTATCCTTGACCCCTCAAAATCAGGTTCTAATTGTCCGCAAGGAGGTAAATGCACCATGCCAACAAAACCCTTTTACATTCGCCAGAAGCCACCAGCCCAGAGCTTTATCCAGCTGCCCAGCTTTCTGTTCGAGGCTCCAAGTTTTTGCCCTCTCTCCAACGAAGCGAAAATTTTGTATGCGATGATCCTGCGCCGGACAGAGTTATCCCGAAAAAGTGGATGGGCAGATGATTACGGAAAAATTTATCTGTACTACCCCATCAATGAGGTGTGCGGGCTGCTGCACTGTGGCCGCCAGAAGGCGGTAGATACCCTGCGGGAGCTGCAATATGCCGATCTGGTGTCCATCAAAAAACAGGGCTGTGGAAAACCCAACCGGATATACCCAAAACGCTACGAGGCGGTTTCACACACCGACTTCAAGGAATCCGGTTGAAGAACGCCAGAAGTTCGGAAAGTAGGCCCTGTAAGTACGGAAACCAATCCTCTTGAAGTACGGAAATCGGACGGTAGATAGAAAGAAGAAGATAAAATTATTCAGGTAAATTTGATTCATTCCATTCCTATCCGAGATATTTTGTGCGGGATTTTCCGGTGAAACCCCCAGATGGGAAGGGATGGGAAAGGAGTTCTATGAGAAAGTCTGTAAATCCACGAATGGTTTGTCTCCCTGCTAAACAGCAGGCTGGAGGTCCGTATCTGTGCATGGCTGGAAAGGAGCGTGGGCAGAGCTGAGTTGAGCCAGGAAGGTCTTGCCGTGGGAGTAAGTCACCATGGCCAGCCAGGAAAAGCACCAGGGGCAATATGACATCGAGCTGCCACAGTCCATCGTTGATTCCTTTGCCCGATTCCTCGTACCCGAGATCCGAAAGCTATATGCCAGTGAAGAGGGGCAAAAGGAGTTGGAGGAATGGAAAAAGAAGTATTCTGATAAAAGTGAGGAGTAAAGTGAACTTCAAAGATAATATGCAAAGGGATGCCCTGTTTCGGGGCATCCCTTTGTTTGGTACAGTAAGGAGGGAGGAATGGTTTTCTCCATGGGGGGTACGTCGCATTTCGCGACATACCAGTTGGGATCGAGGGTGCAGTATCCTTACGAAGTAAAGGGGTGAGAAATTTGAGCACCCCTTTGGCCTCCTTTTTTTGGGGGAAAATTATATCGCCGGATGGGGTGGTATATTGCCACCCCATCTTCCAAGATGAGTCCTTTTATTCAGGCACACCACACACATACATAGGGTGTCGTGATTTGCGACACCCTTGCCCTAAAACGGGGCAAGGGGTACAAACCAGAAAAGTGTTCGATGAGGGGGCGTTGTGCCATCCCCTTAACAAAGGGATACGCACAGATGATTAACATCCGGTGACGCACACTCAGTTTTATTAGATGTTTATTTTAGTATGCGAATACCAAAAATAAGATTTGCTTGACATAGATGAGAGTATGTGGTATAATGTGCTCATCTTAGAGGAGAGGAAATCTGAGGAGGATAGGAACAATGAAGATTGATGCCCAAAACGGGATTGTAACTTACCGGGATGTCATTAGAGGTTTGGTTAGCAATGACGAGTATGCTGCGGCAGTCGTCCTCGTAGAAGAAGTCAAGGGGTATTGCCAAAAAGCGAGCGACAAAGTGAATAGCGACCAGCTCTATGTCGCGCTCCTTGAATCCGCTGATAAGCTAGGGATTAAGAATCCCTTTCATAGTAAAGAGGATTTTTTGCTTGTATATAAAAAAAGCGAAGAACTGGGATTTGTTGGGTGGGAAGATGTGATAGTGCAAATGGCTTCCACATCTAGGATGCCGCTGGTCCCCAAAGCGTTACTGAATATATATCAGGAGCGTTTCTCTATTGGACCGGAGACAATCCTTGTTGCTGAGGCAGAAAAGTTTGCCCCAAACTTGAAATCTATGGTTGATGAAAACATCAACTCGAAATTTGTTCTTACAACGCAAAACACAATATATGCACGAATCTTGGAAAAGCTTTTTGACGGGAACGACCATGTAGAGATTTGCGTGACCAATATTTACAGTTACGAGTTTATCAGTCAACGCTTTGATCTCATCCTGGCCTGTCCGGGCTTTGGTGGAAGGATGTTATCAGATGACCCGAACTTTATGTGCAGAGAGTTTGATATGGTAGCATTGGAGAATCTCTCGCTTCACCTGAATGGCGGTGGGCGGTTGGTGCTGGTGCTTCCAGGAAGAATTACATTCGCCTCTGGTAGGGTCAGCGATTTACGGCAGTTTATCCAAACGACTTATACCATCAAGGAAATCGGAGAGCTCCCCGAGGGGACGATCGAGTATTCTGGTATTAAGGTTTACTTGCTGGATATTGAGAACAATCGGCCACATGATGACAACGATATTGTGATTCGCAGATATTCTTCTGCTGAGAAGAAATCTCGCCGCGCATCTGTCACATCGTTGGAAGTCACGGACGATACCTTTGTGATGTTGTCCGAACTGGAGGAACAAGGAGACTGGAACATTGACCAGATTTTTGCGCAGCAGGACACGGATTATCAAAATTACCAGCGGTCTGGTATTCGCAAGGATATCATCGGTAATGTTGCAGAAGTATTCCGGGGTAAGGCAGTGACGAAAAAAGATCCAGCTGGGGATATCGGTGTAGTCAACATCTCTAATATCGGGGAGTACGAGATTGATTATTCTGGATTGGAGCATTTGCAGGAAGAGGAACGAAAAGTCTCCAATTATCTGCTACAGGAGGGTGATGTGGTTCTCCCGGCCAGAGGGACGGCCATTCGGACTGCTGTATTCCATGAGCAAGGGTATCCGTGTATTGCTTCGTCCAATCTGATTGTCATTAGACCGAACCCCAAGATGCTGGATAGCGTCTATTTGAAAATTTTCTTGGACAGTCCTATTGGAAATACGATGATTAGCAGTGCCCAGCAGGGCGCAGGCGTGATGAATATCAGCTATAAGGACCTGAGAGTTTTAGAGGTTCCGATTCCTCCGATGGAAACGCAGCAAGCGGTAACGAAGGAGTATCTCGAAGAACTGCAAAACTATAGGGAGACCGTAGCTGCGGCTGAAAGGCGCTGGACGGAGGTTCTGACCAGACTACAGACATTCTAAGGAGACAATATCATGTTAGGAGCAATTATTGGGGATTTGGTAGGTTCCCGTTTTGAATGGAACAATATCAAGACCAAAGAATTTGAGTTTCTCACCTATAAGTGCTTTGCCACCGATGACAGCATTATGACATTGGCGCTGGCAAAGGCGATTCTGGAGAGCAAGCCGGATTACAGCAATCTCTCCCAAAAAGCAGTGGAATATATGCAGTCCATCGGCAGGCACTACCCGGACTGCGGATATGGCGGGTCGTTCGCTCGATGGATGTTTTCAGACCATCCACAGCCCTACAACAGCTTCGGAAACGGAGCCGCCATGCGGGTCAGTGCCGCCGGTTTTGCAGCCAGCAGCTTGGAAGAGGCCAAGCTGCTGGCCAGGAAGATCACCGAAGTGACCCATAACCATCCAGAGGGGCTCAAAGGCGCTGAGGCTACCGCTGTTGCCATCTATCTGGCCCGTACCGGAAGCAGTATTCTGGAATTTCGGGATTACATGGAGCAAAACTACTATCCGCTGAACTTCACGCTGGATGGTATCCGGGCAACCTATGAATTTAACGAGACCTGCCAGGATACCGTCCCGCAGGCTCTGATGGCCTTCCTGGAGTCCACCGGATTTGAAGATGCCATCCGCAACGCGATCTCCATCGGCGGAGACAGTGACACCTTAGCGGCCATCTGCGGCAGTATTGCGGAGGCCTACTATGGCATTCCGGCGGACATTCGCAAGCACGCGCTAACCTTTTTGGATGAGCGTTTGCTCCAGATTCTAGTTGAGTTCGAAAACAAATATCCCCCCGTAATGGAGAAACAGGTGCAGGATGTTCGGATTCCGGTCCAGCGTGATGGAAACAGAACAGTGTCAGGAGAGGACCGTGCAACGCTCATGGAAGATGCCGTCCAGGCTGCGGAAGATGATGTGCAGTCCGCCGAGGATACCGCAGAAGAGACCACCAGTAAACAGCTGTTCAACCACCTGTTTGAAGCCTGCAACATCCTGCGTGGCCCCATCAACCAGGATGAGTATAAAAGCTATGTGACCCCCCTTCTCTTTTTCAAGAGAATTTCCGATGTTTACGACGAAGAATACGCAGATGCGCTGGCCTTTTCCGGTGGCGACGTGGAATATGCAGAGGCCGAGGAAATGCACTCCTTTGTTATCCCGGATGGCTGCCACTGGAACGACGTCCGCGAGGTAACAAAGGATGTGGGCAAGGCGATTGTTAATGCCATGACCGGGATTGAAAAAGCCAATCCCGACACCTTATCCGGTGTGTTCAGCAGCTTTGATGATGCCACCTGGACGGATAAGAACAAGCTGTCCGACGAGCGGCTGAAAAACCTGATTGAGCACATGTCCCGCATCCAGGTGGGCAACGGCGACTATTCCGCCGATATTATGGGCGACAGCTACGAGTTTCTCATCAAAAAGTTTGCAGACCTGTCCAAAAAGAACGCGGGCGAGTTCTACACGCCGCGAACCATTGTCAAATTGATGGTAGATCTGCTGAACCCTCAGCCCGGAGAGACGGTGTATGATCCCGCCTGCGGCACCGGCGGTATGCTGATTGAGGCAATCCGTCACATGCACAATGACCGCCTCGCCTACGGCAGAATCTATGGCCAGGAGAACAATCTGTCCACCTCCGCCATTGCCCGCATGAACTTGTACCTCCATGGAGCCAAGGATGTTCAGGTCAAACAGGGGGATACCCTCCGCAATCCGCTGTTTCTGGAGCACGGCAAGATCAAGACCTTTGACTGTGTGCTGGCCAATCCTCCCTTCGGCATGGCCAAGTGGGGCGCGGCGCAGTTTGAGTCGGACCAGTATGGGCGGAATCTGTGGGGCTGTCCGACAGACTCCAACGCAGACTTTGCCTGGCTCCAGCACATGGTCAAATCCATGGACCCCAAGAATGGACGCTGTGCCGTGGTGCTGCCCCAGGGCGTGCTCTTCCACTCCGGCAAGGAGGGTGATATGCGCAAGCATCTGGTGCTCTCGGATAAGCTGGAGGCCGTTATCACTCTGGCCAGCGGCGTCTTTTACAGCACTGGCGTGTCGGCCTGCATTCTTTTCCTGAACAACAAGAAGAGCAGTGCCCACAAGGGCAAAATCTGCCTGATTGACGGCTCCGAGGTCTACACTCCCAAGCGGGCACAAAATGAGCTCTCGCCGGATAACGTCCAAACGCTGTATGACCTGTATGCCAACTACACCGACGTCATCGAGCGGTGCAAAATTGTCACGCTGAACGAGGTGGAAGAAGGCGGTTTTGACCTGAGCGTCAAGCGGTACATCGAGCGAAAGAAGCAGGAGACTATCCCACCTGCAGTGGTCCGCCAGAATTACTTTGCCGCCCTGGAAGCGGTGCGTGCAGCAGAGACCAAGATGCGAAATTTGCTGATGGAAGGAGGCTATGTCCATGAGTAAGCACATGACACAGGAAACGCTGGAGTCTTACCTGTGGGGCTCGGCAGTCCTTCTGCGCAACCATATTGATGCAGGGGCCTATAAGCAGTACATTTTCCCGCTCCTGTTCTTCAAGCGGCTCAACGATGTGTATGAGGAAGAGACCGCCAAGGCCGTCCGGGAAAACGGACCCGAGGCGGCTACTTGGGAGGAGACCCACAGCTTTGCCCTGCCGGATGACGCCCACTGGAGTGCTGTGCGCAATGTGACTCAGGATGTGGGCAAGGCCATTCAGGACGCCTTCCGGGCCATCGAGAAGGCCAACCCGGAAAAGCTCCACGGTATTTTTGGGGACGGCACTTGGACCAACAAGCGCCGCCTGCCCGACCGTCTGCTGAAAGACCTGCTGGAGCATTTCAGTTCCCAGACACTTTCGCTGGCAAACTGCCCGGAGGATGAACTTGGCCGGGGCTATGAATATCTCATCAAAAAGTTTGCTGACGACAGCGGCCACACCGCCCAGGAATTTTATACAAACCGGACGGTCGTACACCTAATGGCAGAATTGCTGGAGCCTCAGCCAGGAGAATCCATCTACGATCCTACCTGTGGCAGCGCCGGTATGCTGGTTTCTTCCATCGCCTACCTCAAAGAACAGCAAAAGGAATGGCGTAACGTTTCCCTCTACGGCCAGGAGTTCAACGCGCTGACCTGCTCCATCGGGCGGATGAACCTGTTCCTCCACGGTATTGAGGACTTCCACATCGTCAACGGAGACACCCTTGCGGCACCGGCCTTTGTGGAGGGCGGTCAGCTGAAACAGTTTGATGTGGTGCTGGCCAATCCGCCCTATTCCATCAGCCAGTGGAACCGCAAAGCCTTTGAGGCAGACCAGTACGGTAGAAACATTCTCGGTGTTCCGCCCCAGGGCCGAGCTGACTATGCGTTCTTCCAGCACATCCTGAAAAGCATGAAAAATGACACCGGCCGGTGTGCGATCCTCTTCCCCCACGGGGTGCTGTTCCGCAACGAGGAGAAGGATATGCGGGAAAAGCTGGTGCGATCCGATTTACTGGAGTGCGTCATCGGGCTGGGACCGAACCTCTTTTACAATTCCCCTATGGAGGCCTGCATCGTTATCTGCCGGACCAAAAAGCCGGACAGCCACAAGGGTCATGTTTTGTTCATCAACGCGGTGAACGAGGTGACCCGAAAGAACGCGGAAAGCTTTTTGGAGCCGTCCCACATCGAGACTATCGAGAAGGCATACAGGGGATTCCAGACCGATGGTACCATTGCCAAAAAGGTATCTATCCGGGAGATTGAGAAAAACAACTTTTCTTTGAATATAACACTATATATTCAAGCTCTCACAAACACTGCGGAAGAAAGCGAGACTCCCAAAAGCATCCAAGAATGTTATGCTGAGTGGCGTGATCATTCTTTAACCATGGGACAAAACTATGATGCGCTGAACGAATTGTTGAAAGGCGGTACGGAAAATGAGTAAATACAGGTTTGACCAAATCGCCATCAACAGTACGGCGAAAAAGAAGCCCACCGAGGAAGACAAATACCATTACATCGGTCTGGAACATATCGACTCTCAAAATCTGATTGTGTCCAGATGGGGTTCCGAAGTTGCCCCCAAAGGAGACAAACTCCTGATGAAAAAGGGCGATGTCCTTTTCGGAAAACGACGGGCCTATCAGAAAAAAGTCGCGATTGCTCCTTTTGATGGTATTTTCTCGGCACATGGCATGGTATTGCGTCCAAATGAAAAGGTCATCGATAAAGACTTTTTCCCTATGTTTATCAGTTCAGATTACTTCCTTGATACCGCTATTGCAATTTCTGTGGGTTCACTTTCTCCTACCATCAACTGGAAAGACCTTGCCAGACTTGAATTTGATTTACCTCCTATGGAGGAGCAAAAGAAACTGGCCAAGGCTCTGTGGTCCATCAACGACACCTTGCAGGCCTATCAGAAACTTCTCATCGAAACGGACGCACTGGTGCAGGCGCAGTTTATTGAGATGTTTGAAGGAAAAGGATTCCCACGGTCTACAATTGGGCATGAATGTAAACTGAAATCTGGATTCACATTCAGTTTAGAATCTGAGATTCCGGAAGGTGATATTTTATACGCAAAAGTTTCTGATATGAATCTTAATGAAAATCAAAAATATATGATCACCAGTAAGACATATGTAACGCGAGAAACAGCGGGCAATACAATAATCCCATCTGGCTCAGTAATTTTCCCCAAACGAGGCGCAGCAATTGCTACAAACAAAAAGAGAATTACTACTCAACCCATTTGTGTTGATCTCAATATAATGGCGGTCACACCAAAACATTTAAACATACAATATGTCTATCAGTATTTTATAAATTTGGATATGGCCACAATCTACAATGGCAGCTCAATACCACAAATTAACAATAAGGATATTGCCCCATTGGAAATTATTGTCCCACCACAAAAAACACAAGAGGAGTTTGCTTATTTTGCTTACCGAGCAGAGCAAACAGAATCAGCCCTTCAAAACGCCATCACATCCCTGCAATCCACAAAGCGTTGCATCCTGGAAAATACCCTGGGAACCGGGAGAAAGGAGTAAATCATGCCAAAGTTCAATGAAGACAACACCACCGAGCAGATGCTCCTGACCACTTTACAGAGAAGCGGCTGGGAATACATCCCCGCCGAAGAACTGGACCGGGAGGAGAGCGACGTCATGGTGGAATCCATGGTTCGGGCTGCCCTGATCCGCCTGAATCCGGAGATTGCTGAGGATGAATCCCGCGCCGATGAGGTTATCTATAAGCTGCGGACGCTGTTTCTATCCACCAACGCCCAAAATCTGGTCACCCAGAACGAAGCCTTTAAGGAACTGGTCTTCGAGAAGAACTCCTACCCCTTTGGCGAAAACGGGCGGCAGGTTTCCATCGACCTGTTCGGCACCGAGGTCAACGGCAAACTGGACCAGAACCAGTATGTGGTCACCAACCAGTGGGTGTACCCGAAAAAGAATGGCGGCAAGCGGCTGGACCTGGTGCTGCTGGTCAATGGATTTCCCTTTGCTATCGGTGAGTTAAAAACACCGGTGCGAGCCGCCATCACCTGGTTGGATGGTGCCCAGGACATCAACAAGTACGAGCAGAGCATCCCACAGATGTTTGTGAGCAATGTGTTCAACTTTGCCACCGAGGGCCGATACTATCGCTATGGCTCGGTCTGTATGCCTGCGGCCAAGTATGGTCCCTGGCATACCACCGAGGATAAGTCAGACGGCTCTTTGGCAGCAGTCCAGACCAGCGTGCAGGATATGATCACGCCCTACAAGATGATGGACCTGTTCCAGTTCTTTACCCTGTATGCCACCGACAGCAAGTATCGCAAATATAAGGTGATCGCCCGGTACCAGCAGTACGAAGGTGGCAACATGATTGTAGACCGCGTCCGGGCAGGCTATCCGAAAAAGGGCCTGATCTGGCATTTTCAAGGGTCTGGCAAATCCTATCTGATGGAGTTTGCCGCGGTCAAACTGCGCATGCTCCCGGATCTGATGAACCCGACAGTCCTGATCGTGGACGATCGCCTGGATTTGGAGTCCCAGATCACCGCCCAGTTCCATTCCTCTGATGTGGGAAATTTGGAGTCTGCCTCTACCCGTGAACAACTGATGACAATGCTGCGGCAGGATATTCGGAAAATCATCATAACCACGATTTTTCGTTTCCAGGAGGTCACTGGCGAACTGAGCCTTCGAGATAACATCATCGTCATGGTGGACGAGTGCCACCGCACTCAGGAAGGCGATCTGGGCATTAAAATGCGGGCTGCTCTCCCGAATGCGTTCTTCTTTGGCTTGACAGGTACCCCCATCAACCGCATCGACAAGAACACTTTTGCCACCTTTGGTGCCACAGAAGACCGCAGCGGCTATATGAGCAAGTATTCCTTCTCTGACTCCATCCGTGACCGCGCCACACTGCCGCTGAACTTTGAGCCGGTCCCGGTGGATCTGCGGGTGGACAAGGATACCATGGACCGGGAATTTGACGTCCTGACCGAGGGTCTTTCCGACGCGGAACGCGGCGAGCTCTCTCGTCGGGTCAATATGAAGGCGATCATGTACAATGATGCCCGTATCCACAAGGTCTGTGCTCATATTGCCAAGCACTTTACAGAGAAAGTCCGTCCAAACGGGTATAAGGCGCAGGTCGTAGTGTATGACCGTCCTTGCTGCATCAAGTATAAGGCAGAGCTGGACAAGCTGCTGGGTGAAAAATGTTCCACCATCGTGATGGACACCAACGATGACAAGGCGGACGAGTATAAGCCCTACCGCCGCACCAAGGACGAGGAAGCCAAAATCCTCGACCGCTTCCGGGACCCGCATGACCCGCTGGAAATTGTCATTGTGACTGCCAAGCTACTGACAGGCTTTGATGCTCCCATTTTGCAGGTTATGTACCTGGACAAGCCCATGAAGGACCATACCCTGCTTCAGGCCATCTGCCGCACCAACCGCACCTATGACGAAGGCAAAACCAACGGCCTGATCGTGGACTACATCGGTATCTTCGATAACGTTGCCAAAGCGCTGAACTTCGACGAGGGCAGCATGAAGAAGGTCATCACCAACATTGAAGAAGTGAAAAAACAGATTCCGGCATTGCTTCGGAAATGTCTCAGCTACTTTATGGGTGTGGATCGGACCGTAGAAGGATGGGAAGGTCTGATGGCTGCGCAGGAATGTCTGCCCACCAACAAGGAAAAGGACAAATTCGCAGCAGACTATCAGGTTTTAAACCGTGCCTGGAACGCGATCTCCCCCGACCCGATCCTGACATCAATTCAGGCAGACTATGTGTGGCTCAGCAAAGTCTACGAATCCATAAAGCCTACCAACGGCGGTGGTGGACTGATCTGGGCTGCACTTGGTCCCAAAACCATGGAGATTGTAAATTCCAATTTGGATGTAGGACAAATTCATGACGACGAGGAGATTCTCTCTCTGGATGCCGAACTGATCGACGCATTTATAGAGAAGCACAAGAACGCAAAGACTGCCGCCAAGAAGGTGGAAATTGATCTGGTCGCCAGAATCCACCAACACAGTGACGATCCCAAGTTCGTGCGTCTCGGTGATAAACTGGAGCGCCTGCGCGAGCAGCATGAGCAAGGCCTCATCAACAGCATTGAGTTTCTGAAAATGCTGCTGGAACTGGCCAAGGAAGCCGCTCAGGCCGAGAAAGAAGTCGTCCCGGAAGAAGAGATCGACAAAGGCAAAGCTGCCTTAACGGAACTCTTCAACGGCGTCAAAAATGTCAATACCCCGGTCATTGTGGAGCGTGTGGTCACTGACATTGACGACATTGTGAAGATTGTTCGCTTCGACGGCTGGCAGAACACAACTGCTGGCCGGCAGGAAGTAAAGAAAGCGCTTCGCAGTGTGGTGTGGGTGAAGTACAAAATTAAGGACAAGGAAGTCTTTGATAAGGCTTACAGCTACATCGAGCAGTATTATTAATCTTACAAAATAAATCCATTTGAGCAAAGGAGAAGCACAGTATGGCCAATAACTTGCAAAAGCTAATCTACAATCTATCGGCTGTTTCGCCGCTGTGCTTCACCTTTGCGATTCTCTGGTATATCCAAAAGCAAACACTGACAGTTCCGGCCACTTGTGTTTGCCTGGGTACTTTTCTAATTCTGTGCTTTGCACTTTCCTTTTCGTATGCCAAAAAGCATGTGGCCCCCATTATGATTCGAGTCACAGACGTATCGCCCAGGGATAGTTGGATGGTGGCATACGTCATCTCTTATCTGCTTCCATTTGCCAGTATGGCAATAGATGATTTTGACGTGACTGTCTGTGGAATTATTGCGGCTGTATTGATGCTAATCATACCTTTTGTAAATTCAGCTGCTCCCAATCCGTTGCTTTTCTTGCGAAGGTACCATTTTTATGAAATCAGTGCCGAAAATGGTGTATCAGGTTACCTGTTGATATGTAAAAGAAATTTGAGAAACGCCAAACATATCACAACGGTAAAACGTGTTTTTGAGTTTCTACTTATTGATTCGGAGGGATAAAAAAGATGTTCAAAAATTGTTCTATCATGGTCATCAGAGCGGATGATCCATCACAAATCCTCCGATTAGAAGTAGACGAAGCAACACAGCAAGCAGTTTGCAAGACCCTTTCAGCGTCTGTAGCAGACTTGGTAAAGGACAAAACTAGAATTCCATTTAACGGAAGTTATAAACCCAATGACGATGAATTCTTGTCCGTTGAGAATTTTACGCTGCCAGATGAGATTAAAGAGGCTATTCGGAATCCCATGGGAGTTATGGCGTACAAAAAAGAGGACGGAGAATTTCCTGAAATCAAAGCCATTTTTGTTGGTGAACGCATAGAAAGAAATGGAACAGAGAAATTCAGGGTTGCTTTTCAACGTTTTAGAAAAGAACAGTACATTTCAATAAGAGGGTTTAATCTCTACTTTGCTGGCAATACATTTCGCTGCGAGAGTAATTTTGGAATCAACATATCGGAGCGGATAGATTGCTATTACACCAAAGGAGAATTGCAATTTTCTTCCTTTTTCTTCGCACGGCAGATTTTTGATTTGAGTGAATACTACCGCTCTGCTACTGACCAAGAAGTAGATGCTTTCGCCTCCAGCAAACTATTATCTATAGCGCAACCGCAAGAATTCAAAAACATGGCCAATACATGGGTTCGCCGAAAAATTGCAATGATCAATGATTCTGGCGTTCTGAAAGATAATTCAGCTGCCAAAATCCAAAAATCAGCTAAATCGGTAGGCATTAAAATTGACGTGGAAGACAAAAAGATTGTAATTCCCGAAGATAAAGAGCAAATGAAAATTGTCCTGGGGTTTCTTGATGAAGAGGTATATAAAGGCCCATTTTCGAAAGCCACTCTTCTTGCAAACTCTAAGCGACCAGTCAAAAAGCAGATCTAAACATAAAAAAGCCAGCGGGCCAAAGTACATAGTACCTTGGCCTGCTGGTTCTGTTTTGACATCACAGCCACACCCTTACGGCAAAGCCGCCTTTGAAAAAGTAGGTGTTCGTGTAATGTCCATCTGGTGGAGGCGAGGGGAATTGAACCCCTGTCCGAAAATCCATCCATACATCTTTCTCCGAGCGCAGTTTACCGTTTTTGCTCGAAAGAGCAGTTTCCCTTACGGATGCACCGGCAAACAAGCACATCCGTTCGGTAGACTTTTATTCATCGGCAGTACAAGACACTCCTGCCTGACGTTCACCACTTCATAATGCCCAAACTAAAGCCGTGGTCCTCCTCAGCCGGACAGCTGCTTTTAATTAAGCAGCAACCGCCATTTCTTTGTTGAAATTTACGGTTGTAACGTTATTTTTAGCGTTTATATTTAATAAACATGGACTTTTATAGAGGTGCCCGCCTCTGCTCGCTTGACATACTTCAAAATCCCCGTCGAAAGCCTGTACGCCCCCGTATGGTAGAGATTTTTAACGGACCCGTTCCTTCAACGCCCGGTCTATGGTCCGTTTTGCATCGCGCTTTGCCAGATCGTCGCGCTTGTCATACAGCTTTTTACCTTTGCACAGACCCAGCTCCACCTTTACCCTGCCGTTTTTGAAGTAGAGGGAAAGCGGAATCAGCGTCAAGCCCTCCTGCTTTAAGGTGCCGTAGAGCTTGAGAATCTCCCGTTTGTGCATCAGCAGCTTTCTGGGACGGATAGGGTCACGGTTGAAGATATTTCCCTTTTCATAAGGGGAAATGTGCATCTGTTTGATGAACAGCTCGCCGTTTTGGATGTCGCACCAGCTGTCCTTCAGATTGACCTGTCCTAAGCGCAGCGATTTGACCTCGGTGCCAAACAGCTCGATGCCTGCCTCATAGGTTTCCTGAACAAAATAATCATGTCTTGCCTTTCGGTTGACCGCTATGCTCTTGGTCCCCGGTTGTTTCATCCTGCGCACCTCCCTGCTGTTGCTGTATTCATTTTATTATACCCCATTTTTTACAAAAATGCAAGCAGGAAAATTTCTCGTTTCTTCTTCGCAATGCGACAAAATAAAAAAACTATCGACAGCACTCCACTTTGCTGGGATGATTGAACATGACCTGTAAAGGGTTTAAAAATCAAAACGACCCTCCCTCATTTTATATTTCTAAAATACTCCTCGTTTGCTTGCAAAAGTTCGAGAAATTTTTTATACTGAATTTGCCCAAACAATCATCATACAGACAAGGCGTACGGGCACACACCTTGTCCCTTCGGAAAAAACACAGTCCGGTCGGTAGTCCGGGCACAGGCGGCTGTCCCGCCTGTCAGTAACCTGCCTCCTAAGGTTGTCCCTCCGAATGGAATTTTTTTAGGAGGAATCGACATGGACAAAATCCAAAGCAGCTTCACCGTATTCTTTGAGGACCCATTTTGGGTAGGTATCTTTGAGCGCCGACAACCGCACAAAGGTCAGGACCTCCTGACCGCTGCCAAGGTGACCTTCGGCGCACAGCCTACCGATGCACAGGTCTACGTCTATCTGCTGGAACATTACCACCAGCTGCGCTTTAGCCCTCCGGTGGATGCCAAACGTCCCCATGCGGTACACAATCCCAAGCGGATGCAGCGGCAAATCCAGCGCAGTCTGCGCTGTCAGGGCGGCTCAACCAAATCCCAGCAGGCGCTTGCTTTGATGCGTCAACAGGATCACCGTCATAAGCAGTAAATTTGTCCGTCGAGCGGCTGCAAAGCCGAAAAAAAGGACCCATCCGGGTCCTTTTTTCTATCCTCTTTTACAGGATGATGCAGATGAGTCCGCTGCATCCTTCGTTGATCATCCTCTCGATGGTTTCCTGCATTCGGATGCGTGCATCTGCCGGCAGGCGATAGAGCTTGTTGTGCAGCCCTTCGTTGACCAGCTCATGCAGCGATTTTCCAAAGATGTTGCTTTCCCATATCTTCTGCGGAGCGCCTTCAAACTCCTCCAGCAGGCTCATCACCAGCTCCTCCGACTGCTTCTCGCTGCCGACAATCGGGCTGACCTCGGTGGTGATGTCCGCTCTCATCATGTGGATGGAAGGCGCCGATGCTTTCAGCCGCACACCATACCGTCCACCCTGCTTGACAATCTGCGGCTCCTCCAGGGTCAGCTCCTCCAGCGACGGCATCACGATTCCATATCCGGTAGCCGCTACCTCCTCCAAAGCGCCTTTGACCTTATCATATTCCCGTTTCATCTGTGCCAGTTCGCACAGGCAGGGCAGCAGACCTTCCTCTCCGCCTATCTCCAGACCGGTTGCCTCACCTAAAATATCATAGAACAGATTCGACTTCACTGTGATGGAAAGCATCACCTTGCCGTGTCCCAAATCCATACCGGTAATCTGTGCGCGCTGGATCTGCTCACATTCTTCAATCTGCTCCAGCTGTGCGGCAACATGGCTGATGCGGTGCAGTTGTCCGCAGCTGCGGCAGATGGCGTCATACAAAGCCGATTTGAGCCAGTGTCCCTGCTCCAACGACAAAATCCATCGCGGGATATTGACCTTGATCTCCTTGACCGGAAATTCCATCAAAACATTGGACAGCACCTGCCGGATGTCCGATTCGCTCAAATCCAGGCAGTTGACCGCCAGCACCGGCACGCCGTACTTCTGCTGCATCTGTTCGACCAGCTCCCTCGCAGCAGGACTGTGCGGCTGCTGACAGTTGAGCAGCACTGCGAACGGCTTTTGCAGCTCCTGCAATTCCCGGATGACCCGCTCCTCTGCTTCCTCGTACTCCTCCCGCGGGATTTCGCTGATGGAGCCGTCGGTCGTCACCACCAATCCGATGGTAGAATGTTCCTGGATGACCTTTTGTGTGCCGATCTCCGCTGCCATATTGAACGGGATTTCCTCATCGAACCACGGGGTCATCACCATGCGCGGCTGCTCGTTTTCGATGTATCCCAGCGAACTTGGCACGATGTACCCCACACAGTCGATCATGCGGACATTGAGCCTTGCGTTCTGCTCCAATTCAATGCTCACCGCATCCTCGGGGATAAATTTCGGCTCGGTGGTCATGATGGTCCTGCCCGCTGCCGACTGCGGCAGCTCATCGACCGCCCGCTCCTTGACAAATTCCCCTTCGATGTTTGGAATCACCAAATCCTCCATAAATCGCTTGATAAAGGTGGATTTTCCGGTGCGCACCGGTCCGACCACCCCGATATAAATATCACCGCCTGTGCGCTGGGCGATGTCGTTGTAGATATTGCGGCTATCCATAAAGCGTTCCCTCCTTTTGATTGGCTGCACCTTTGACCTAATGGGATAAAATCGGAATCAGCAGCATCTCCCGTTTGGACACGCCCGCCTGCGGGGAAAGTTCCAACTGACTGTTGGCTTCCAGCACCGACTGCATCGCCGTATGGTAGCGCTTTGCAATCTCCCACAGCGTTTCTCCGGCATCCGCATAGTAGATGGTCAGCGAACAATCTTGGTCATGCTCAATCGGTTTGCTTTCATCCACCGTTACCTCCTCCAGCAGATTACACCGCTTTAAACGGCAGAGCATCCCGCGCACCTGCACCTCGCAGCGCACCGCAAGATTGGCGGTTGTTCGGTTGTAGTCAAATCCCACCACCGTCAGCTGCGGGCAAAACAGCAGCCGGTTGTCGTCCGCTGCACCTGCTGCAAACGGACATTCCATCTGCTCGGTCTTGTTATAAAACTGAATACTTCCGTCGGCATCCAGCGCCAGCAGGCACAAATCCAGATTGACCTGAAGGACTGCCGTCTGTTTTCCCTCCTGCTCCTCAAATCGGACGGCACTGCCGCTGACCTGACCCCAGCCGGACAAAATTTCCTCCACCCCTTCCGGCAGCTCAACTTCTCCTTTATAAAGACAGCTTTCCTCCACTGGCTGCATCGACTCCAGAAAGCTTAAAGGGCGCAGCTGACCCTCGCACTCGTAGCGGGTGGAATAACAGTCATCCGCTACCTGCGCCTGTTGAATCCGACAGACCTGCGCAGTAGCGCTGACCTTTGCTTCCAGCTCGAAGAGGGTGTTTTCCCCATTTTGGTCCAACTTTGGTGAAATTTCCAGCTCGCACAGGCTGTAATCCGCCAGGCAAAGACAGCCATCGTCCGCTCCGGGCGCATCAATGACCGCACTGATGGGCAAAACAAAATCCATCTGCTGGATGTTTTCCTTTTCCGATTGTGCGCCCTCCTCGGTGGAGGATTCTCCATTGTACAGCACGGTAATGCGCAGCTCACCCTTGGTCACGATTTTCCCGGAAATCAGCTTGTGGTCGCTCATCACCGCACATCCGCGCGAAGAAATCATGCTGCGCACTGCCGGCTTCGACCCACCCAGCTCCAGCTCTTCACGGATGTCGATGATCTCCCGCGGCTGGGCAACAAAGCAGCACTGTTCGAGCATCCGTTTGCGCAGCTGCAAACCCTGTGGCTGCTGGGTATCCTCTGCGCTATCTCCAATCAGCTGCTGCTCCCCGGCGCTGAGTGCGCACACCCGATGGCTTAAAGAGAGCTTTAGCTCCAGCCTTCTTTTGCTGACTGCACGGCAGTTACAGTAGGAGGAATCCATCTGTGCCAGCACCAGCAGCCGCTGGGCTTCTCCCTTTAAATCGACCGTTTTGCTGTACGGCATTCGGGTGTCGATGCTGCGCAGCTGCAAAGAGGAACCTGCACTGTCCTCGCCCAGATACAAAAGATGGACGGTACACATCCCTTCCAGGGTCATCTGCCTGCCCTGCACCTGGGTCGAAGATACGCAGGCGTTCACTGTGCATTTTAGAACCTTGACAATATCGGGACAATAATCCGGCAGGATGACATCGTTTTCCAGCGGAACTTCCACGACCGAATCATACACCACCTCATTTGCGCAGACTGTCTGCCTGATTGCATTACATTCCATACCAATGACCTCTCTTTCCTTTTCCGGCAGCGGTCAGAGCCGGCTGTTTTGCCTGTGCTGCCGTCTGTCCGTGCAGATTTGTGTCTATCCAATGGTATGAACTTCCTTGCTGCAATATGCAGCAGTTGAAAGGATGGTGCAGATATGGTATACTGAAAGTTACACCAACAACTGCATCAATCTGGAAGGAGAACCCTTTGCTTATGAAAAATCCAAAGAAACTGGTGGACTGCTCCATCGTCACCCTGACCGCTTTTTTGGGCGCGCCGATCCTCTTCTTCGGCTTCGACTCGGTCACCCTGATGTCGCTGACCCTCTTTGTCCTTTTCCCGCTGGTTTGCCTGATCTGCGGCATCCTGTGCGGAAGAGAAAACGGTCTGCACCTGCATTACCCGATTCTGGTCGCTCTTCTTTTTTTGCCCACCATTTTCCTGTTCTACGACAGCAGCGTGTGGCCGTTTTGGGTCACCTATATTATGATTGCCTTTATCGGGGTTGCCATCGGCTACTTCATCCAGCGTGGGAATTCCAATACCAACAGCAAAGGCAGACTGCGCTAAACTATCTATTCTGAAAAAAACAGGGAGGACGCATCGGATGCGTCCTCCCTGTTTTGCTACCGAAAAAGGCAAAGCTGTTCGTTTTGATACGGCTCTTTAGAAGCTGTGATGATCTGCTTTTTCGGGATTGACTTTGTCAAAAAGTAGCAATGATTTAATTGTTATTGCGTGCTGCAAAGTGGAATTTATGCCTTCTTAATCGGATGTCTGATGACAGTTTTCCATTTTTCTGGTGCAACCTTTCTTGCATCCGACATATAAATCTCATGGTGCAACCTATTTTTGTTAATGTCATTAACATACCCATTTTTCTCTAAGTAGGCATCCATAACTGCAACGGTTGCTGGTTCATTATCAAATGAGCCTAAATGCATCATTTGAACACATAACCCTTCCTCAATTGTCAGATACTCTGCTGATGAACAGTCAATTTTTTTCTTTTTTGTCGCTTTTTCTACCGCCCAATCAAAATCCACTTTAGAAATAAAGTCCGGTAAACGAATAACAGAAGTCCAGTTGAAAGCAGATTTATTCGTATAATCTACTCCTTCAACATCGTCTTGCCACCAAAAGCCTTCGAGAGGAGGAACAACATACTCAAAGAATCCTTCAATTCTATAATCTGTCTTATAACTCATTTTCAAAGTGTATGCAACAGCATACAGTACGCTAATAGCTTGCTGATATGCTCCGCCTTCTTCATTCGGGTTTCCCTTGCCCCTAACAGCAATATAGTTTGCCTTCGGAACGGTTACAATCTCTGGTTTATTTTTTGGCATATAAAATTCTTTATACTCTTTCTTAAAATCAAAAGCCATAATTACCCCCATCAATTCAAATTTGTTATCCTCATTCTACCATACTGCACCTATGTTTTCTATCTTCATTTTACCATACTGCACCTATGTTTTCTATCCTTATTAGACAAGGACCATCCGTTTTTTCTGACTGCCCTCATCATTATTAAAAATATTATCTTTCCATATCTCCCTTCTTTATTCGTGCCTTGATAGGCTCCTGTCTTTCCTTTTTTCATCCATCGGGATTTATCCTTCCTTTTTCGTATAGAAACGTTCTATTTTCCCAAGCCCGTGCAAAATCTTCCTTTTTATGGTATAATAGCATTATACTACAAAACGAGCAAAAGATTATGACTGAAAGCTTTGGAGGGTAAAAAAATTATTATGGAGCAAAACCTCTTTTCCTCTTTGCCCGTCGATGCCGCTATCTTACAGGCGGTCGAGCAGATGGGCTTTCAACAGATGACCGAAGTGCAGAGCAAAGCAATCCCGCCGATGCTAACGGGACGGGACGTCATTGCAAAGGCACCCACCGGCACCGGCAAGACCTGTGCCTTTGGTATTCCTTTGATTCAGCGGGTGGACACCGATTCTTCCGACGTGCAGGCAATCATCCTGGCGCCTACCCGCGAGCTTGCCACCCAGATTTGTGACGACCTGCGCCAGCTGACCCAGTTTTTGCCGCAGCTGCGCACGGTGGTGGTCTACGGCGGGCAGTCGATGGAAAAACAGAAGCAACAGCTAAAAAAAGGCGCACAGATTCTGGTTGCCACACCCGGACGTCTGCTGGATTTGATGCAGCACCGTTCGGTCGTTTTAAGCAAGGTGAACATGGCGGTCCTCGACGAGGCGGACAAGATGCTGGACATGGGCTTTTACAAGGATGTCCGCAAGATTTTGGACAGCTTAAAAGGACTCAAGCAGATGTGTATGTTTTCTGCCACCATCTCCCGCGAGGTCATGGACATCGGCTGGCTGTACCAGCGCGACCCGGAGGAAATCACTGTGCTGCCGGTACAGGACAGCGAACCGAAGATCGACCAGTACAGCATCCAGTGCATCGGGCGTGAAAAAATTGAAATCATCCTGCGGCTGATGAAGCAATTTGAGGTGTCGCGCGCCATTGTTTTCTGCAACACCAAGTACACCACCGGCATGGTCGCCGAGCAGCTGCACGCCCAAGGGCTAAACACCGCCTGCCTGCACGGGGATATGCGCCAGTCGGAGCGAAACAAAATCATGGAGCAGTACAAAGCTGGTGAGATCGACATTCTGGTTGCCACCGATGTAGCTGCCCGCGGCATCGACGTCAGCGACATCCAGGTTGTTTTCAACTACGACATCCCGCAGGAAAACGACGCCTATCTGCACCGCATCGGCAGAACCGGTCGTGCCAAAAAGGAAGGCATCTCCTTTGTCCTGCACTCGAAAGACGAGCAGAAGCGGCTGGACAACATCATCCACTACACCCGCTCCCACATCATCGCGCTGGAGATGGACGGCTGGGGTGTCTTTGCACCGAAAAAATAGGCAACAATGAAGAGGAGGGCATTGAAATGGAACTTTTGACCACCGAACGTCTTGTTCTGCGCAATTTTACAGAGGAGGACTTGGAAAGCTTGCTGGATTACCGCAACGATGAACGTTGCTTTCGCTGGCAGCGCGGTCAATTCCGGCAGGCAGAGCCTTTGCTCAACCTCATCCGCTCTTCCTCTGCGGACGATCTGAGCCACGACGGCAAAAAGCATCTTGCCATTGCACGCAAGGAGGATAACCTTTTAGTAGGTGACCTCTTCCTTTCTCTTGCAGCCCCAACCATCACCTTGGGCTACACCATCTCCTATCACTTTCATCGACAGGGGTTTGCCTTTGAACTGTTGTCTTCTTTGACAGAACGGCTCCATCAGCTCTACCCACAGAGGGAAATGGTCTGCTGTGTTGAGCAGGAAAACGCAGCCAGCATCGCTCTGCTGCAAAAGCTCGGGTTTGACAGCGAAGGCTACTCTGCCGCGATAGATTCGCTCATCTTTTCCCGCTACACCCAAAAAACCAACGCATAAAACAAGGTCGATTCCTTTCTGGAATCGACCTTGTTTGTTTACCGCTTATCAAAGCCTTTGATGAGCGGATATTTTTTTGTCATCATCATCAAAAATCCGATTTCAGCAAAGCTGTCCTTCATCCAGTAAATCTCCGAGCCGTAATGCGAGCTGCTAAAGAGCAGCTTTCCTCCTGCGTACAGATTCAAGGTAAAATATTTTAAAACCCCGTCTGCTCCCACACAGTCACCGACCAGCGCAGACAGCGCCTGCCCGGTCAACTCTCCGGCAAAAACGATTTCTTTGGTGCTGCTCTCCTGCTTTTGACCGTACTGCTGTCCAAAGGCAATTCCCTCCTGCTCGTCCTCCCAGCAGCGCACCTCAAAGCGGTCGGCGTCCTGTGCTGCTCTGCTCACCAGCTCCTTCCACCAGTCGCAGCTTTCAAAAATTTCTTTTCCTTCTTCGTTGGTCCGGTGTTCCTCAAATTCTAAAATCAGCATTCTTGCTTTCTCCTTTCGTTCCATCTTCATTTTCCCGATTGACAGGATGGTTGTATTCCCAAAATCTCGCCAGCTCCTCTTCCACAAGACAAGCTGAAAAAACAAAATCAGTGCCATTCGTGAGATAACATCACTCTGGAAAGATCCTTCTCCCAACAAACCGGCGCTTGCATTTTCCATAATAAAAGCGACGTTGGCGCATCAGGAGCAACAGCGCAGCCAAGCGGATTCAGTTTATCTGTTCAATGGAAGTTACATTGCTCTAATTTATCCATTGATACGAGGAAATATATACGCTCCTATATAATTTTAAGATTGGTAAATCATCATAGATATAAAACATCAGAGGATATTTCAATAATTTATCTGGCAAGTCCTCATCAAAATCTAATATAAAACTCTCGGTTAAGCCATCGGGTGTAGTTTTGTTACGAATAGCTATAATCAATGCAGTTTCATCAATCACAACTTTTTCGCTTGTATCTGTAAAAGCTATTTCTAATTTTTTCATGTTATCACCGTAGCACAATTCCGATTTCTCATCATCATCATCATTCTACCATACTGCTATGAACAAATCATCTCATGTAAAATAATTTTTCTGCTCGATTATGGATGTTATGGCAACGCTGCACCCATCCTCTTGATCGGACTTGGATAAACAGGAAGGCTTCCCTGCGGGAAGCCTTCCTGTTGTTTTCATAAAACAGATATTGATACTTCTGATTGGATGCCTTGCTCTGCATCCTCTCTGTTACATTAGGAACGAATCTGTGCGCCCAGCTCCTCGAGTGCCTTGAGGATTTTGCTCATCGCACCGTTGACCTCCTCGTCGGTGAGGGTGCGGTCGGAAGCACGCATACTGATGTTGAAGGCAACGCTCTTCTTCCCTTGGGCAATCTGGCTTCCTTTGTAGACGTCGAACAGCTCGATCTTCTCCAGAATCTTTCCGGCAGCGGCTTTGATTGCCTTTTCCATTGTCATCACCGGCAGTGCATCGTCGCACAGCAGTGCAAGGTCGCGGGTGGAAGCCGGGAATTTTGGCATTGGAACGTAAGAACGCTGGGTATCCATCATGGCAAACAGCTTTCTGAGTTTGAGTTTGCCCACATAGACGCGGGTATTGATGCCATAGTTTGCGCAAACCAGCGGATGAACCTCCCCGATGATGCCAAATTCTTCTCCATCCTTGGAGAGAACTGCGCAGCGTCCCGGATGGAAGGTCGGGTCGTCGGACTTGGCATCCACATCATACTCGCGGATTGCCAGAGTGTCCAGCAGGTTTTCCACCACTCCTTTGAGGGTGAAGAAGTCCTTGTCGTCCCCATACATTCCCAGCACCAGGTTTGGCACCTCGTCCGGCAGCAGCTCACCTTCGACCGGAATGTACTCATTGCCGATTTCGTACAGAGAAACCGCGCCGTTGCGGTTGTTGTAGTTTTTAGACAGAATATCCATCATCGACGGAATAGCATTGGTGCGCATGATGCTGGTGTCCTCGCCGAGCGGATTGCGGATGACCACCGACTGGCGCTTCGGGTCATCCTTTGGCAGTCTGATTTTATCATACTGCTTCGGGCTAACAAACGAGTAGGTCATGATTTCATACATTCCCTGTGCCAGCATATTCTGGTTGACCACTCTTTCAAATTTCTGGTACTCGTTGTAGCCACCCTCCGGGCTTCCCTTTGCGATGGTGGTCGGGATGTTGTTATATCCGTAGAAGCGGGCAATCTCCTCTGCAATGTCTGCCTTGTGCTCTACATCCGAGCGGAAGGACGGAACGATGATTTCATCGCCCTCCATCTGGAATTGCAGGTCGGTCAGGATTTTAACCATCTGCTCCTTCGGGATGTCGGTGCCCAGGAAGCGGTTGGTCCAGTCTGCATCCAGGTGGATTCTGGTCGGCTGGTAGTTGGTGTTGTCCACGTCGATGACGCCGTCCACTACTTCGCCGGCTCCCAGCAGCTCGACCAGCTCGCAGGCACGCATCACTGCCGGCAGACAGTTCTGTGCATCCAAGCCTTTTTCAAAACGACCGGAGGATTCGGTTCTCATGCCCAGCTTTTTGGCGGTGATACGCACCGAGCTGCCCTTGAAGCAGGCGGACTCAAAGACAACGGTGTGGGTGTTTTCATTGATGCCGCTGTGCTCGCCGCCCATGACGCCCGCTACTGCGCTTGCCTTTTCGCTGTCGGCAATCACCAGCATATCCTCGCTGAGGGTTCTGTCCACTCCGTCGAGCGTCTGAATCGTTTCGCCGGAAACAGCATTGCGGACGATAATCTTGTGGTCTTTGACATACTCGATGTCAAAGGCGTGCATCGGCTGTCCGTACTCGAGCATGACATAGTTTGTGATGTCAACGATGTTGTCGATTGGACGAACACCGCTGGCGCGCAGACGCTCTCTCATCCAACGCGGGGACGGACCGATTTTAACATTTTTCACGACCTTTGCGGTATAGCGTGGGCACAGCTGTGGGTTGCGCACCTCTACCGACAGATAGTCGTGGATGTCGCCGCCGCAGCCTTTGACTTGCGGAGTGTGCATCTTCAACTCTTTGCCGAAGGTAACAGCAGCTTCCCTTGCCAGACCCAGCACCGACAGGCAGTCCGGGCGGTTTGGGGTGATTTCAAATTCCACACAGGTGTCGTTGCAGCCGATGGCAGAAGCAATGTCCTGTCCTACCTGGCAGTCCTCCTGCAGCAGGAAGATGCCGTCCTCGGCAGCGTACGGAAAATCCCCTTTGGTCAGATTGAGCTCTGCAATCGAGCACATCATGCCGTTGGACATCACGCCTCTGAGCTTACCCTTTGTGATTTTGACTCCGTTTGGCAGCTGGGATTTGTGCAGAGCTGCCGGAACCATATCGCCTACATGGACATTGGAGGCTCCGGTGACAATCTGGACCGGCTCCTGCTGCCCAACATCCAGCTGGCAGATGACCAGGTGGTCGGAATCCGGGTGTGGCTCCACCGACAGAATCTTTCCTACCACTACATTTTTTACATCTTCAAATTCGGTGGTCCAGCCCTCCACCTTGGAGCCGGACATACTCATCGCTTCGGAAAAATCCCGCATGGAGATGTCTCCAATATCTACATAATCTTTCAGCCATCTGATCGAAAGATCCATGATTTACCCTTCCTTTCTTGCTTTACCCGCAGACTGCCGCAGGCAAAAGCTCCTTTATCTTGCAGTATGAATGATTTTTAAAAGAAACGCTTTTCCAGCCGTTTGATTAGAACTGGTTGAGGAAGCGGATGTCGTTATCATAGAACAGGCGCAGGTCGTCGATGTTGTAGCGCATCATAACCATACGCTCCAGACCCATACCGAACGCAAAGCCGCTGTATTCCTCCGGGTCGATGCCGCAGTTGGTCAGTACCTTTGGATGTACCATTCCGCAGCCGAGGATTTCAATCCAGCCCTCGCCCTTGCACAGGCTGCATCCCTCGCCGTGGCAGTGGAAGCACTGAACGTCCAGCTCGGCAGAAGGCTCAGTGAATGGGAAGTGGTGCGGTCTGAAACGAACAACGGTATCCTCGCCGTACAGTTTTTTAACAAACACCTCCAGGGTACCCTTCAGGTCTGCCATGGTGATGTTTTTATCTACCACCAGACCCTCTACCTGATGGAACAGAGGGGAGTGGGTCGCATCCACCTCGTCTGCACGGTACACACGACCCGGAGCCAGGATGCGGATTGGCGGCTTCTGGTTTTCCATAACGCGGATCTGGATTGGGGAGGTCTGTGTTCTCAAAACAACGTTGTCGTTGATGTAGAAGGTGTCCTGTGTGTCGCGCGCCGGATGGTCCTTTGGGATATTGAGTGCTTCAAAGTTATAGTAGTCCAGCTCGACCTCGGGACCCTGTGCAATCTCAAAGCCCATGCCGATGACGATTTCTTTGAGCTCGTCGAGCACCACCGTCAGCGGATGTCTTTTGCCGATGACATTCTTTTTGCCCGGCAGGGTAACGTCCAGCGTTTCGGTAGCCAGACGCAGGTCGAGCATCTTATTTTCCAGCTCCGATTTGGTCTGCTCCAGTTTTTCCTCGATGTCGCCTCTGACCTGGTTTGCCAGCTGACCGATGACCGGTCTTTCCTCCGCAGACAGCTTGCCCATCTGCTTTAAGATGGCAGTCAACTCACCTTTTTTTCCAAGATATTTTACTCGAACAGCGTCCAGAGCCTTCAGGTCCTGAGACTGTGCAAGCTCTTCAAACGCTTTTTTTGCGATTGCTTCCAACTGCTCCTTCATTCTCTGTCATTCCTTTCATCAATACAGTTTTTGCGCATAAAAAAGGCTTTCCGCCCCTCGACGCCTTTGTGACGTCTGGGACGAAAAGCCAGGTAACTTTCCGCGGTACCACCCATCTTCCGGTCCAACCGGACCGGCAGCTTCATTGTGCAGATAACGGTGCCCTCCGTTCCTTTCTACTGCTGTTTCAAAAGGACCGCTCCCAGGTGAAGGTTCACACCCTTGTCTGTCTGCGCCGCTTTCAGCCTGTGACGGACGCTCTCTGTCGGACAGCTTGCTTTCAAGATGCTACTGGACCTGTTCCTTGCGTTTTTATGCAATTTATTCTGGATGTTTTTTAGGATAACACAACTTGTGGTCGGTTTCAAGTGGTAAATGGGTGCTTCTTTTGTTTTTTCACAAATTTCTGCGATTTTCCACAAAATTTCCCCACACCCTGCCCGCGCACATTGCCGCAAAGGGCAGGTTTATGGTACAATCAAAAGGATTACCGAAAGGAGAACAAAAATGAACCATCCCAACCAACTGCTTGTGAAAAGTTATTCCGACATCGCCTTAAACAAGGAGGACACCATCCTCTCCTCCCGCGAAAGCACCGCTGTCAGCCAGAGCATCGGCTACACCCCGGAGGAAATCGCCCTTGCTCCCGAAGAATCCAACCTCGGATTGGGGTGCGGGAACCCCTTCCGCATCGTTTCGGTACAGCCGGGCGAGGTGGTCGTAGACCTTGGCAGCGGAGCCGGCTTCGACTGCTTTCTGGCATCCCATCTGACCGGCAGGCGCGGAAAGGTCATCGGTGTCGATATGACCTACGAAATGCTTTCCCTCTCCCGCCGCCTTGCCAAAGAAAACCGCTTTCGCAATGTGGAATTTCGTCTGGGAGAAATCGAAAATCTGCCCATTGCCGACAACACCGCCGATGTGGTCATCTCCAACTGTGTCATCAATCTTTCCTCCAACAAACCCCGCGTCTACCGTGAAATCTTCCGGGTACTCAAACCGGGCGGACGCATCGGTATCTCCGATATTGTCATCATGAAGGAGCTGCCGCAGGAAATCCTTGCCGACGAAAAGATGCACGCCTGCTGAGTATCGGGAGCTTCTTCGGTCGAAGAACTGGAAAAGATGATTTCCCGCTGCGGATTTTCTGAAATTCAAATCGTGACCCAACCGGTCTCCCCCGAATATGAGCGCAAACGGGGAGGCGAATTGACGGTGGGAGAGTATATTCTGTCTGCCAAAATCACAGCTGTCAAACCCCTGTAAAATCATCTGTAAAAATCTGCCCGGTTTTCTTTCTTATTCTATCAAAATACGCTTGTGCGCCCGGTGCAAACTTGCTATAATTTGAATGAGAACAATTCGTGCTGCCAAGCATGATTTCAGTATAGAAAGGATATGACTGTATGAGGATCGTAACCTCCAAACAGATGAAACAGATCGAGCAAAATTCGATCCAATATCAGATGAGCTACCTGCGCCTGATGGAAAACGCCGGCTGTGCGGCTGCCAATTTCATCCTTCAGACGCTGCACGATGTCAGTGATTTGAACTGCATCGTTTTCTGCGGAAAAGGAAACAACGGCGGGGACGGCTTTGTCGTCGCCAGAAAGCTTGCCGAGCAGGGAGCTGCCGTCACCATCGTGCTGACCGAAGGCGAACCAAAAACCGATGATGCCGCCCGTATGCTGCACCTTGCCCGCTCGATGGAGCTGCCTGTTTTTTCCTTTGAGGAGCAGCCCGAGGCGGTCAACGAAGCGCTTGAGCAGGTGGATGTGATTGTCGATGCCATCTACGGCAGCGGATTCCACGGCGAGATGGATGTGCGCCGCCGCCAGATCACCGAAAAAATCAATTCTGCCATCGCCGCTGTATTCTCGCTGGATGTTCCCAGCGGCATCAACTGTGACACCGGTGAAGCGGCGCAGGATGCAGTCAACGCCGATTTCACCATCGCATTCGACAGCTACAAAACCGCTCACCTGCTGCCTAAATATCTTCCACAGCTCGGTCAGGTCACCTTGGGCTCCATCGGAATCGACCCGCTGGCATATGAAAAGATTCCGTTTGACCACTTTGTTGCCGACGAGGAGTATGTCTACTCCCGCATCCCGCAGCGTCAGCCGGACGCGCACAAGACCTCGACCGGCAAGCTGCTCAACATCTCCGGCGGCATCGGCTGCACGGGAGCTGCCGTTTTATCCTCCACTGCCGCCCTGCGCAGCGGTGCAGGATATGTGGTCACCGCCGTTCCACAGGCGATTTATCCCATCGTAGCCATGCACCTGGTTCACTCTCCTTTCTGCTTTATCGAAACGGCTGCCGACGTTGCCAGCGCCCTCAACGGCGTTTCTGCGGTTGCCATCGGCTGCGGCATGGGAACCGGTCAGCGGCAGCGCGGCATCCTCGAGGAGGTCCTCTACCTTGCCAAATGTCCGGTCATCATCGATGCGGATGGCATAAACAACCTGGCGATGGACATATCCATTGTATCGGATGCAAAATGTCCTGTCATCCTGACCCCACACTTTGGCGAAATGGCAAGAATCTGCCGCACCAGCGTAGCCGAGATTCAAAAGGCTCCGGTCCTGTGCGCACAGGAGCTTGCTGCCCAGCTCAAATCCATCATCCTGCTCAAGGGAGCGCACACCATCATCGCCTCCCCGGACGGACGGACCTTCATCAACCAGACCGGCAACCCGGGACTTGCTAAAGCCGGCAGCGGGGATGTGCTGACCGGTATTCTGGCTTCTCTGGTCAGCCAGGGGATGGAGCCGTTTGATGCTGCCGTCTGTGCTGCCTACCTGCACGGAGCTGCTGCCGACCGCTGTGTACAGCGCCTGTCGGAATACTATATGCAGCCGGACGACATTCTAAAGGACTTGGGAGAGCTGCTCAAAGAACATATCCGTTAAAAATATTCCAATGAAAAACGGGACAGTTTGCATCCGCTGACATCTTTTCAGGAGGCGGTTTTATGCTGCAAACATTGTCCCGTTTTTTTAGTATCAAAAAGTTGTTGCTCGTTCTGGCGCTGCTGGCTGTCATCATCGGCGGCATCCTCTTTTTGCGCCAGGAAAAAGAAAGCGCTCCCGACCTCAATCGTCTGTCCTCCGACCTTTCCGGCGGCATCAGCTGCACCGTGCAGCTGCAACGCGGCGATTTTCGCGCCCAGTCGCTCTTTTCACAGAGCTTTATCGGGGAATCTTCTCTGCGATTCTTCTCTCCTCCTTCCCTAGACGGCTTTGAGATTCGGCAAAGCGAGGGCAAGACGAGCCTTGCATGGAAGGGGATGAGCTGCGACCTCTCCAGTCAGCAGTTGCTCTCCCAGTCGGGAGCCGGGCTGTTCATGCAGATTCTTGAGCAGCTGGCAGATGGTCTGGACGAGCAGCAGATTCAGATAGAACCGGAGGAAGGCTCCTTTCGTTTGACCTTCCCGATTCAGGAAGGCGGCAGCTGCTCGATCGTGCTGGAGGAGCAGACGCTGGCTCTTCTGCGCATCGAATGTCCTGAGCAGGACGCCAGCTTTATCCTGTCGGATTTTCAGTACACCTCTCAAGTTCCCCGGCAACAGGAGGAGAAACTTCCCGCAGAAGAATAACCTGCTATGTAAAAAGCTCAGGCACTTTTGAAGTGCCTGAGCTTTTTTGCTGGAATTATTTTGCATTGACGTCGCGTTTGATTTCCATATCCTTTGGCAGCAGGGCGCTGAGCAGGATGGACATTACAAATACCACTGCTACACAGTTTGCCGAAAAGACATCCTGGATGACCTGCGGGAAGATTCTCCAGATGTCCATTTCACTTGCGGAGGTAAAGCCGATTCCTACCGCCAGTGACAGCGCCACGATGGTGACGTTTCTCTGGGAGAAGCCTGCTTTGGAAATCATCTGGATTCCGCTGACCATGATGGTTCCGAACATCATCAAAGTACATCCGCCCAGCACCGACTCCGGCAGGCTGGCAAAGAAGTTGCCCACCGGTGGCAGCAGACCTGCCAGCATCATGCAGACGGCGCCGGTCATCAGGGTAAAGCGGTTGACCACGCCGGTCATGTTGACTAAGCCTACGTTCTGGCTGAAGGAGGTCACCGGAGGACAGCCGAACAGCGACGAAATGGCGCTGGCATAACCGTCGCAGGCAAGCGAACCGCTGATTTCGCTGGTCTGGATTTCTCTGCCCAGCCCGCCCGACACCACCGCGGTGGTATCGCCGATGGTTTCTGCGGCGGACACCATGAAGATGATGGTGACCGAAGCGATTGCACCGATGTTAAACTCAGGAAAATACGGCAGAAGACGAGGCAGCGAAAGATAACCGCCCGAAAAGATGCCGCTGAGGTCTACCATACCCATGGCAAGTGCAACCAGATAGCCGATGATAAGACCTGCCAGCACCGAAAGCTGCTTCCAGTAGCCTTTTGCAAAGATATTGAACAGCAGGCATGCCACCAGCGTAATCGTACCGAGCAGCAGGTTTTGAGGGGAACCAAAATTCTCCGTATATCCTCCGCCGAAGGAACGGGTTCCAACGGTGAAAAGGGAATAACCGATGGCGGTTACCACCTACGCTGCCACAACCGGTGTGATGATTTTTCTCCAGTACTTTGCCAGCAGACCCAGTGTTCCCTCGATCAAGCCGCCAATCAGCACCGCTCCCATCACCGTCGGGTAACCGTAGGTTGTACCTACATAGCTGAGGATGGTCACAAAGGTAAAGCTGACACCCATAACGACCGGCAGGCGGGAACCAATCTTCCAGATGGGATACAGCTGGATGAGGGTCGCAATGCCTGCAACGAACATCGCATTTTGCAGCAGAACTGCAATCTGCGCATGGTCCAGACCGGAGGCTGCTCCAATCAGGGTAATCGGAGTCAGGTTTGCCACAAACATGGCAAGGATGTGTTGAAGCCCGAAGGGGATTGCCTTGAGGAGCGGCACCTTTCCATCGAGCTGATAGATATTTTGTGTGGATGCCGCTGCTTGTTCGGATAAAACTGCTTTTGCCATACATCTTCTCCTTTTTCTTGAGTTTGTCGTTCTTTTATTATAGCGTTTTTTCTCTGTTTTACAAACCTTTTTTCATCGTTTCTTTTTATTTTTCCTTTTTTCGTCCCAAAAGAAAAGCCCGCACGATTTTAGTCGTACAGGCTGACTGCAATCTAATCTTTTAAATAGCTGTATAGATAACAGTCATGGTAGCGTCCATGATGAAAGCGGTAGCGTCCCAGTACACCCTCTGCGTGGAAGCCGCAGCGCTCAAGCATCTTCTGTGCCGCAACGTTTTCCACATCGGTCTCAGCTTCCAACCGGACCACCGGCTCATTTTCCAGCAGGTAGTCCCGCACCAAACGCAAAACGGTGCTGCCCAATCCTCGACCTTGGCAGGAGCCTGCCAGCTGAATCTCCAGACGCACCAGACCTTCCCGTACAAAGTGAACGCTCACGACACCCACCGGCTGCTCCTCCAGAAAAACCACCAGTGTCCAAAGATTTTTGCAGAACAGCTTTCCTTGTGCCAGCTCCTGCTCAAGCTGCATTAGGGAAGTCATCTGTGCAGCCTGATACTCCCCGCGCCACTCCTGTGTACCACTCTGCATCAAAAACGCAAGATCCTGCTGTTGTACCGGAGCGAGCACAAGCTCTCCTTTTGCAATCATACCGATTTCCTCCTTCTGATTCTTTTCTTTAGGATACTACAAAATCCACCGTCTGTACAGAGAAGTGTGGAAAGTTGCACACCTTTTTGCAAAATCAGGCATAGACTGCATCAGAAGCTGTTTGAGCTATCTTGATTGATCGCAAAGGAGCGAAAAAATTATGTCTACTTCATCGCTTTGTCGTCTTTCCCAACTGCATGAAGGGGAAACTGCCACAGTGGACCATCTGAATCTGAGCGGTCCCATCCGCCGCCGTCTGCACGACCTTGGACTGATTGAAGGCACCAAAGTGCGCTGCCTGTACAAAAGCGCCTGGCAGGACCCGGTCGCCTATTCGATTCGTTCTACGGTCATTGCCCTGCGCAACGTGGACACTCGCAGCATCTTTGTCCGCCCAAACCCTGGCTGTGGGAGGTGATGAAAATGCCGTTTTTAAAATCATCTTTCTCTCCCCTTCCCGCAGCCGATGCCGACCTGACCATCGCCCTGGCAGGCAACCCAAACGTCGGCAAGAGCAGCATCTTCAACGCCTTGACCGGTATGCACCAGCACACCGGAAATTGGCCTGGAAAAACCGTTGACCTTGCCAGCGGGTCTTGCTGCCACAAAGGCGTGCGGATGCGCTGGGTCGATCTGCCCGGGACCTATTCGCTGTCTGCCGATTCGCCCGAGGAGGAGGCTGCGCGGGATTACCTCTGCTTTGAACAGCACGATGCCGTCGTGGTAGTCTGCGACGCCACCTGCCTGGAGCGCAATCTTCATCTGCTGCTTCAGGTGCTGGAAATCACTCCGCGCGTTGTGCTGTGCCTCAATCTGATGGACGAGGCTTTAAAAAAGGGCATCCGCATTGACACTAACCTTCTCTCCCAAAAACTGGGCATTCCGGTCGTGCGCACCAGTGCCCGCACCCAGATGGGACTGACCGAATTGACCGAAGCGGTGCAGGCGGTCAGCCGTTCCTCAAGCAAAAAGGTCCTGCTGCCGCCGGTGCCGCCTCGGGTAGAGCCGCTGGTCCAAACGCTTGAGCAGGCGATTGCTCCCCTGCTGCCGGACGGGATGCGCAGTCGCTGGGCAGCGTTGCAGCTGCTGTGCCGGAACGAAGATTTTATTCGACAGCTGGATAGCATATTGGAGACACCGCTGCTTGAAAATCCTGCTGTCGCTGCCGCCTTTTCTTCGGTCGAGCAGCAGTTCAACCAGGAGCAGAAAACACCCGCCCTGCTGCTGGATGAGCTGTCTGCCGCACTGGTTCGCCGCTGCGAGCAGCTGTGTGATGCCTGTGTTTTTGTTCCGACCACCTCCAATTTTTCATCCGACCGAATATCGAACGACAGTTCGTCCCACCGGCTGGACCGATTGTTTCTCAGCCGCAGGACCGGCATCCCTGTGATGCTCCTGCTGTTATTCTTTGTCTTCTGGCTGACCATCACCGGAGCTAACTACCCGTCTGCTCTACTGGCAAATGCGCTGTTTTGGGTACAGGAGCGATTGAGCGACCTGTTCTGCCTGCTGCACGCGCCAAAATGGCTGCACGACTGTCTGGTGCTGGGCGTTTGGCGGGTGCTGGCGTGGGTCGTTTCGGTCATGCTGCCCCCTATGGCAATCTTCTTCCCGCTGTTCACTCTGCTGGAAGATTTTGGCTACCTTCCGCGCGTTGCCTTCAATCTGGACCACTGTTTCCAAAAAGCCCACACCTGCGGCAAACAGGCGCTGACCATGTGCATGGGCTTTGGCTGCAACGCTGCCGGTGTGGTGGGCTGCCGCATTATCCATTCTCCGCGGGAGCGATTGATTGCGATTTTGACAAACTCCCTGGTTCCCTGCAACGGAAGGTTTCCCACCCTCATCGCGCTAATCTCGATGTTTTTTGTGGTAGGCAGCGGTTTAGGACAGTCGCTGCTGAGCGCTCTGCTGCTGACTTTGGCAATCCTGCTGTCGGTGGCAGTCACCTTTTTCTCCTCCCGTCTGCTCTCCCGGACGGCGCTGCACGGGGAAAGCTCCTCCTTTGTTCTGGAGCTGCCTCCCTACCGCCGACCGCAAGCCGGTCGGGTCATCGTCCGCTCCATCTTCGACCGCACCCTCTTTGTCCTTGGACGGGCAATCGCAGTGGCAGCTCCTGCGGGTCTTGTGATTTGGCTGATGGCAAACTGGCAGATCGATGGGCAAAGTCTGCTTACCCTGTGCGCCCAATTCCTGGACCCGTTTGCCCGCTGGTTTGGCATCGACGGTGTCATTCTGATGGCGTTTATCCTGGGCTTTCCTGCCAACGAGATCGTCTTTCCGCTGATAGTGATGAGCTATCTGCAAAGCTCGGTGCTGGTGGAAAGTGAAAGCCTGACTGCTCTGCACAACCTGCTGTGTGCCAACGGCTGGAGCATGTGGACCGCCGCTGCCGTTGCCCTGCTGTGTCTGTTCCACTGGCCCTGTTCCACCACCTGCCTGACCATCTACAAGGAAACCGGCAGCACAAAATGGACCCTGCTGTCCATTTTGCTTCCCACCGTCATCGGTTTTTCTCTGTGCTTTCTGCTCAATCTTCTGCACACAGCCATTGCATTATAAAACAATCAGCCGCAGCGGAAAATCCGCTGCGGCTGATTGTCTTTTGCTTTTCTAAAATGATTCGTTTTCTTCCTCCAGAAAGGCACCCATCCTGCGAAAGCGCTGGTATCTGCGACGGCTCAGTTCCTCCCCCGACAGACGTAATCCCTGCTGAAATGCGCTGTACAGGTCGCGCCCTATGCGCTGGTAAACCTTATCAAAGCCCTTCTGTGGGTCTTTTGGTTCTTTGAGCACCCGTTCGACCACACCCAGCTCCAGCAGCTCCTGTGCGGTCAGCTTCAGACACTCCGCTGCCTGACTGGTGCGGGAAGCATCCTTCCACAAAATGCTTGCGCAGCCCTCCGGTGAGATGACCGAGTAAACCGCATTCTCCAACATCCACACCTCGTCGGCTACCGCCAGCCCTAAAGCACCGCCGCTTCCGCCTTCTCCGGTGAGGATGGTGATGACCGGCACCTTTAATGCCATCATCTCCATCAAATTTTCTGCGATGGCTTGCGCCTGTCCGCGCTCCTCCGCACCGATTCCGCAGTAGGCTCCGGCAGTGTCAACAAAACAGATAATCGGTCTGCCAAATTTTTCTGCCAGCTTCATCTGCCGCAGCGCCTTGCGGTATCCTTCCGGGTGCGCCGAGCCAAAGTTTCGCGCCACCTTTTCCTTGGTATCCTTGCCGCGGTCGATAGCAATGGCAGTCACCGCAAGGTCGTTGAGCCATCCAATCCCGGCAACGACCGCCTGGTCGTCGCCAAACCGGCGGTCCCCATGCAGCTGAAGAAAACCGGTCAGGATATTGCTGATAAAATCATAGCCGGTCGGACGTCCCTTTGCCCGCGCAGCTTCCACCCGTTTAAAGGCTTCCATCCGACACATCCTCCTCTTTCTGCGGCGCCCGATGCATCCGCAGCAGTTCTCCCAATACCTGTCGTTGCTCCTGTCTTGGAACAATGGCATCTACAAAACCCTTTTCCAGCAAAAACTCCGCCCGCTGAAATCCTTCCGGCAGCCGCTTGCGGATGGTCTGCTCGATGACCCTCGGTCCTGCAAATCCAATCAGCGCACCCGGCTCTGCAAGGATGATGTCCCCTTCCAGCGCAAAGCTGGCGGACACCCCTCCTGTGGTCGGGTCGGTCAGTACGCTGATATACAGGTTTCCCGCCTGACTGTGGCGCAGCACAGCGCCGCTGGTCTTTGCCATCTGCATCAGTGACAGGATCCCCTCCTGCATCCTGGCTCCGCCCGAAACGGTGTAGCCAATCACCGGCAGATTGTGTGCAAGGGCAAACTCAAACAGGCGGGTAATCTTTTCCCCGACCACCGAGCCCATACTGCCCATCATAAAATCGCCTTCCATGGCAAACAGACAACAGCGGTAGCCTTGGATGGTACATTCCCCGCAGATGACCGCTTCGGTTTCTCGACTGAGCATCTTTGCCTTTTTGAGCTTTTGCTCATAATCGGGAAATTCCAACCGGTTGACCGATTGTAAACCACTGTCATGTTCAGCAAAGCTGCCTTCGTCTGCAATCAGCTCGATGCGCCTGCGCGCGTTCATCCGAAACAGATGTCCGCACTTCGGGCAGGTGCTGTTATTCTGATACAGTTCGCTGGAAAACAGGATGTGCCGGCACGCCGGGCAGCTGACACACAGCTCATCCGGGACTGCCGGATTCTGCTCAGAGGAATTTTTTCTTCCGTCGGTCTCCAAGTCATTTTGCGGACGCCGGAACATCATTTTCGAAAGCATCGCTGTTCTTCCTTTCTATTCTATCAAAACCGGACAGGGGACGACCCGTTTCTGGTTGCCATAAAGTCCGTATAATACTCCCCCAACTTGAACCGGGCATCTCCCAGCAGGCTGACGTGCAGCTGTGCATTGTGCTTGACGCCCTCGATGACCAGCTCACACAACGCCGCCTGTAACTTACGGATAGCTTCCTCTCTGGTTTTGGCATAGACAACCAGTTTCCCGATCATCGAATCATAATAAGGCGGTATCTTGTAATCCTGATACAGTGCCGTGTCAAATCGCACCCAGGGTCCTCCCGGGATATGCAGCAGATTTACTTTTCCACAGCTCGGTCGAAAATCCTGCTCAGGGTCCTCTGCATTGATTCTGCATTCGATGGCGTGTCCTTCCAGGCGGACATCCTTCTGGGAAAAATCCAAGCGTTGTCCTGCTGCAATGCGAATTTGCCACTTGACCAAGTCATAGCCGGTGACCATCTCGGTCACGGTATGCTCCACCTGCAAACGGGTGTTCATCTCCATAAAGTAAAAGCTGCCGTCGCGGTCCATCAAAAATTCAATCGTTCCTGCATTGCGGTAATCGACCGCCTTTGCTGCCCGAACCGCCGCTTTTACCATACGATTTCTGGTCTTTGCATCAATCGCGCTGGAGGGGGATTCTTCAATCAGCTTCTGGTTTTTTCGCTGAATGGAACATTCGCGTTCCCCCAAGCAGACCACGTTGCCATAATGGTCGCACAGCACCTGCATCTCAATATGCTTTGCCGGGTAGAGGTATTTTTCCATATACACCCCGCCGTCGCCGAAGGCTGCCTGTGCCTCACCGGAAGCGCTGTAAAAGGCGTTTTCCAGCTCCTCTTCCCGCTGCACCAGACGAATCCCTCGTCCGCCTCCGCCTGCTCTGGCTTTAATCAGCAGCGGGAAACCAATCTTCCTTGCCTGACGCAGCGCTTCCTGTGCATTGTCCACCGCATCGCACCCCGGAATTACCGGCACACCTGCCTGCTGCATCGTCCGACGTGCGGCATCCTTGTCCCCTGCCTTTGCAATCGTCTGGGCATCTGGACCGATAAAGGTGATTCCACACTCCTCGCACAGCTGGGCAAAGCGGGCATTTTCAGACAGCAGTCCGTAGCCGGGATGGATTGCCTGCGCACCCGAGCAGACCGCTGCCGACAGGATAGCGGGCATATTCAGATAGCTTTCTCCCGCCGCTGCCGGACCGATGCAATAGCTTTCGTCGGCAAGGCTGACGTGCAGCGCCTCCCGATCCGCCTCGGAAAAGACCGCTACCGTCAAAATCCCCATCTCTTTGCAGGCGCGGATGATGCGAACAGCAATCTCTCCGCGGTTGGCAATCAAAATCTTTGAAAACATACTCGCTCCTTACTGCTCGATACAAGCAAAAGAAAATTCACCCGACACACACAGTTTGCCGTTTACACAGCCCTTTCCCTTTGCAAAATAGAACGGACCCTTCACCTTCACCAGCTGACATTCCATCTCCAGCGTATCGCCCGGAAGGACCTTGTTTTTAAACTTTACCTTGTCAAGGCTGGTGAAATAGGGGGTAATCTTTTTTCCCTGCTGGTCCTGCGCCAGCAAAACACAGCAGGTTTGTGCCATCATTTCGCACAGCACCACCCCGGGCACCACCGGATTTCCGGGAAAATGTCCCTTCAAAAACCATTCTTCTCCGGTGACGGTGTAGCTTCCCTTGCAGCGGGTCGGTCGTTGCTCTTCTCCCTCCTGCGGGCAAACCTCTGCCTGGTCCACCAGCAGCATATTGTCCCGGTGCGGCAGAAGGCGCATGATTTCTTGCTGATTCATTTTGGAATCCCCTCTTTGCCTTGTTATTGGATGCGGAACAGGGTCTGCCCATATTCCACTACATCTCCGCTGGCAGCACAGACCTCTACGATCTCCCCGTCCAGCTCAGCGGTGATTTCATTCATCAGTTTCATTGCCTCGACGATGCACAGCACATCGCCCTTTTTGACCCGCGAGCCTACCTCCACAAAGGGTTTGGACTGCGGAGAAGGCGCAGAGTAAAAAACGCCCACCATCGGGGAAAGCACCTTGTGTCCTTCTTGCTGTGGTTTTGGGTTTTCCTGCGGCTTTGCAACTTCCTGCGGCGGCTGTGGGCACTCTGTCTGTATTGGCTGTGCGCATACCGCAGCCGCTGTGCCTGCCCGTTCCATCTGGATGTTCACCGCACCCTCGGTCAGATGCAGCGAGGTCAACCCTGTCTGCTGCATCAGCAGAGCAAGCTCTTTGATTTGCTGAAGATCCATCGGTCATTCTCCTGTTCTATCATACTCGTGTAAATGCAAGACAGCCGTTGTGTCCGCCAAATCCCAGCGAATCGCTCAGCGCAATCGTCGGATGAAGCTGCACCGAGTGGTTTGGCAGGTAGTCCAAATCACAGGCAGGGTCCGGCTGTTCATAGTGGATGGTCGGCGGCAGGATGCCGGTGTACAGCGCCATGACCGAAGCGATTGCCTCGACTGCACCCGCAGCGCCCAGCATATGACCGGTCATGGATTTGGTGGAGCTAATCTTTGCCCTGCGCGCCTGCTCCTCACCCAAAGCCAGCTTGATGGCAAGCGTTTCGCTGCTGTCGTTTAAGGGTGTGCTGGTTCCGTGGGCATTGATGTACAGCTGATGCTCCGCCAGACTGCTGATTCCAGCCTCCTGCAAAGCCAGTTCAAACGCCCTTGCCGCACCCTTTGCCTCCGGGTCGGGCGCTGTGATGTGGTGGGCATCGCAGGTGTTGCCATAGCCGGCAACCTCCGCATAGATGGTCGCTCCGCGCGCCTTTGCGTGCTCATACTCCTCCAGCACCAGAATACCTGCGCCCTCTCCCATAACGAACCCGCTTCTGCGCGCATCAAAGGGCGAGCAGGCGCTTTCCGGGTCCTCGCAGGTGGTCAGCGCTTTGCAGTTTGCAAAGCCAGCCACACCAACCTCGTTGATGGCTGCCTCCGCTCCGCCTGCGATAATAGCATCGGCATATCCATAGCGGATGGCGCGGAACGCCTCTCCGATGGCGTGGGTGGAGGTCGCACAGGCGGTGACCACCGGCAGATTCGGACCCTGCGCATGAAAGCGGATGGCGATATTGCCCGAAGCGATGTTTCCAATCATCATCGGAATCAAAAACGGAGAAACGTGTCTTGGTCCGCTCTCCCAAAACTTGCTGCACTGTTCGGTGATGGTGTTGATGCCGCCGCAGCCGGAACCGACATAGACTCCCAGCCGCTCCGGCTGTATATTTTCGTTGGCACACAGCCCTGCATCCTGCATCGCCTGGACCGCCGCTGCCATGGCATACTGCGCAAACAGGTCGGTCTTGCGCACCTGCGCGCGCTCCATGTACTGCACCGGGTCAAAATCCTCCACCTGTGCTGCTACCTTCACCTTTTGCTCGCTGGTATCAAATCGGGTCAGCAAACCAATCCCGTTCTTTCCTGCAATCAGGTTGTTCCAAAAGCTGCTGCGGTCATTTCCTACCGGAGAGATGACCCCCATGCCGGTTACTGCTACTCGTCTCATCTTCGTCCTCCTACATACTCAGCCCGCCGTCTACACACAGCACCTGTCCGGTGATATAGCCTGCAGCGTCGCTGCAAAGAAAAGCGACTGTCTGCGCAATCTCTTCCGCGGTCCCCATCCTTCCCAATGGGACCTGTGCCACTGCCGATTCCAGTATCTTCTGCGGCATGGCTGCGGTCATGTCGGTTGCAACAAACCCGGGCGCCACTGCATTGCAGGTGATGTTCCTGCCTGCCAACTCCCGTGCGACCGATTTGGTCAAACCGATCAATCCGGCTTTTGCCGAGGCATAGTTTGCCTGACCAGCATTTCCCATCACACCGGTGACCGAACTGATGTTGATGATGCGCCCGCGTCTATTTTTGATAAACTGGCGGCAGGTATGTTTGATCATATAAAAAGCTCCGTTCAGATTGGTCTGCACCACCTGTTCAAAGTCCTCTTCCTTCATGGAAAGCACCAGAGAATCCCGCACGATGCCCGCATTATTGACCAGGACATCGATGCTGCCAAACTCCTCGATCACCTGTGCAACCGCCTGACGGCAGCTCTCGCCGCAGGCTACATCACAGTGGATGCACAGCGCCTGCCTTCCCAGCTGCCGAATCTCGTCGCAGGTCTGCTCGGCTGCCTCTTCGCTGCCCAGGTACAGCACCGCGACATTGTACCCTTCCTTTGCCAGGGAAAGGGCGATCGCTCTGCCGATTCCTCTGGCAGCGCCGGTGACCAGCGCATTCTTTTGATTTTGTATGCGATTTGGCATAGCTCAATTCTCCTTCTTTCCACAGGCTTCCAGCGTTTCTTCCAGGCTCTGCCGGTCCTGCACATGGCAGATGGTGACATTTTTAAGGGTCTTTTTGACCAACCCGCTCAGCGTTTTGCCCGGACCCACCTCAATGAAGGTATCAAAGCCGTCCTCCTGCATTTGGCGCAGCGTTTTTTCCCACAACACCGGATGGTCGATCTGCTGTGACAGCAGTAGTTTGCCCTCTTCTGTATCTTCAGGGTAAGGAAGGGCTGTACTGTTTGCATAGACCGGCATCACAGGAGCGTGCATCGAAACCAATGAGAGATGCTCCTGCATCTGCTCGGCTGCCCGGCTCATAAACGGGGAGTGGAATCCTCCGCTGACCGCAAGCTCCACCGCTTTGCCGCCCAGCGCTTTGACCTGTTCGCACAGCGCCTGTTTTTCCTGTTCGGAGCAGGAAACCACCAGCTGACCCGGGCAGTTATAATTGACCGGATAGACCTGCGAAAACTGTCCGCACAGCTGCTCCACCTGCTCCTGTGAGAGCTTGAGCACCGCCAGCATCCCTGCCCGGCTTTCCTCTGCGCACTGCTGCATCCACCTTGCCCGATGGCACACCAGCTCCATTCCCTGCTGCTGGTCAAACGCCTGTGCAAAGGTCAGCGCCGCTACCTCTCCCAGCGAAAAGCCTGCCACTCCCTGCGCCTCGATTCCTGCCTGCTGCAATGCCATCGCAGCAGCTAAATCGGTGCAGTAGACACAGGGCTGGGTGTTCTCTGTCTGCGCCAGCAGCTCCCCGCTGCCTTCAAAGCACTGGAAGCTGGTCTGCGGACGAATTTTGTCGGCAGTTGCAAAAACCTGTGCTGCATCCCCGGAAATTTCGCACAGCTCCTTGCCCATTCCGGTGTACTGTGCGCCCTGTCCTGCAAAAAGAAATGCTGTTTTTCCCATCCTGTTCCTCCTTAGCTGCAATAGCTCGGGCTATTTTTCAGCAGCTGCTCTGCCTGCACGAACATCTCCTCGATCATCTCCTGTGCGGTCTGCTCCTGATGGACCATTGCTGCACACTGTCCTGCCATAAAGCTGCCGTTCTTTTCGTCGCCTTCCTTGGCTGCCTTTCTCAAGGCGCCTGCGCCCATCTGCTCCAGCTGTTCGTCGGTGACCTGCGGGTTATATTCCTGCTTGAACAGCTCGCGGCTGAACTGATTTTTCAGACAGCGCACCGGATGCCCCAGGCGTTTTCCGGTTGCGATGGTGTCGATGTCCTTTGCCTTGAGAATCTTTGCCTTGTAGTTGGGATGGACGGTACACTCCTTTGCCACCAGAAAGCGGGTTCCGCACTGTACGCCGCATGCTCCCAGCATCAGCGCAGCTGCGATACCTCTGCCGTCTGCAATTCCTCCGGCTGCCAGCACCGGGATTTTCACCGCATCACATACCTGCGGGACCAGCGTCATGGTGGTCAGCTCCCCGATGTGTCCGCCCGATTCACCGCCCTCGGCAATAACTGCAAACGCACCGCTGCGCTCGACCATCCGCGCCATTGCGGTAGAAGCTACCACCGGGATGACCTTGATTCCGGCTTGCACCCACTGCTTCATGTACTTTCCCGGGTTGCCCGCTCCGGTGACGACCACCGGGACCTTCTCCTCTACCACGACCTGCGCTACCTCATCGGCAAACGGGCTCATCAGCATCACATTGACTCCAAATGGGCGTTCGGTCAGCTGTCGGGCTTTGTGTATCTCCTCGCGCAGCCATTTGGCGTCGGCATTCATCGCAGCGATGATGCCTAAGCCTCCGGCATTGCTGACCGCAGCCGCCAGGGAAGCGTCGGCGATCCATGCCATTCCTCCCTGAAAGATGGGATATTTTAAATCTAAAAGCTCACACAGGTCGGTTTTGATCATTATACACACATTCCTTTCCAGACAGCTTATCCGCACTTTTTGAAGGTTATGCCAGCTGTTTTTCGATTACCGCAACGATGTCTGCCACCGTCTTGATTTCCTCGCTCATCTCCAGCTGCACATTGAATTCATCCTCAAAGCTCATCAGCAGGTCTACGGTGTCTAAGCTGTCCAGCTCCAGCTCATCGAAGGTAGAGTCTGCTTTGATTTCACTGCTGTCACATTCCTTATATTCTGCCAAAAGTTCGATTACCTTTTCCAATACCATGTTGATTTCCTCCTAAAATAATTGTTTCATTTTTTCTTATGTTCTACCAACGAAGCACACAAGCTCCGGTGGTCAGTCCCGCGCCAAAGGCGCTCAATGCAATCCAGTCGCCCGGATGCAGCAGTCCTTTTGTGTTGGCTTCGTCCAAAACAATCGGGATGCTTGCTGCCGAGGTGTTGCCCAACCGCTGGATTCCGGTCAGGCAGCGCTGCGAAGGCAGCTTGAGTTTATGCAGTGCCGACTCGATGATGCGCAGATTTGCCTGATGCGGAATCAACCAATCCAGCTGCTGTGGCTGGATGCCCGCCTGAGAGCAGACCTCGGTCACATCGCTGCAAAAGGCAGACACCGCAAACTTGTAGACCTCTTTGCCGTTCATCTGCAAAAACGGTTGCTGTGGCGGCAGGATGTCAAAGGGACTGTTGGACGGCGGCTGCGGAATACACAACACCTGCGGGTCCCCTTTTGCCGTCAGATGGATGCTTTGCAGCGAATCGCCCTCGCCCAGCAGAACAGCGCCTGCACCGTCCCCGAACAGCACACAGGTCGAACGGTCGTTCCAGTCCACCAGGCGGCTCATCGTGTCGCCTGCCAGCACCAGCATCTTCTTGACCTTCTTTCTGGCAAAATAGCCGGCTGCCACATCCAGCGCATACACAAACCCGGTACACGCCGCCGAAATATCCATAGCAGGACAGCCTGCACCCAGCTGCTGCTGAATCACACACGCCTGCGACGGGGTAATATATTCTCCCCGGATGGTCGCGCACAAAATCAGGTCCAGCTGCTGTGGCTCTACTCCTGCCCGCTCGAGCGCCTGCTTAGCTGCGACGGTCAACAGGTCAGTCAGCGTTTCATCGCTGCACAGCGAGCGTTGGCGGATACCGGTGCGCTGGCTAATCCACTCGTCACTGGTATCCAGAAAGGTGGACAGGTCGTCGTTTGTCTTGCTCAGCGCCGGCAGCGCGCTTCCGGTTGAAAGTATCTTAAACATTTTCCGGTCGATTTCCTCCCTTCCAAACAGCTGCTACTTCAGCTGCTCCTTTAAAAAAGTGTCCAGCTTCATGACCCCTTTGTACAGTGCCTGCATCTCCGACTCGGTCATGTCGCGGATGATGCTGCGCACCATGGATTCATGGAAATAGCGGTGTGCAGAATCGATTCGCCTTCCCTGGCGAGTTAAAGAAACATACACGATTCTGCCATCCTCTTCGCCACGGACCTTTTCCACATAGCCTTTTTTCATCAGCTTGTTGATTGCCACCGTCACCGAAGGCAAGGTGATGTTGAGAACCTCCGCAAGCTCAGAGATGGTCCTGCGTCGGTCCTTTCCTTTTCCTACCGCCTCAAGCATGTGGATTTCACTGATGCTTAAATCGGTCTGATCTGAACGCTTGAGGATATTTTCCTCCACCCGCAAAATTGACCGGTAGGTATCGACGATGACCTCGTTGAGCTGTTCTTCAAACGGTTTCATTTTGAAACATCCTTTCCATCATCCAATTAAACGTAACGTTTGTTGCTTTTAATTAGATTGTCAAACTAATTATAATCAGCCTTGCAGCCGTTGTCAAGGCAAAATTTGATAAATTTTCCACAGCTGCTTTTTATGTATAAGTAAGATAAAATATACATCATAAAATTATCCTTCTCACATAAAATTCTCCAACAAAAAAGGCAGACGATGTCCCCAAAAGACAACGCCCGCCCTTGCAAGCTCTTTCCTTCCTTAGCGGATAAAGTTTGTTTTTTCCTTCGGCTCCCGCTCTGGAAGAGCGATTCCCTGCTCTTTTCCTGCCTGGATACAGTGCAGCAGCCATGCCATATTGTTGCCCAATGTGCGCATAATCTGCAAGCCTTCCTTGTCCTGTACCACCTCTTCGGGTGTATTTCCGTGTACCATGTTCCAGTACTGGGAGGATACCACCGGCATACAGTTGATGGTGAAGTACTTGTTCAGCTGATCGAGCGTTGCTGTTGTTCCTGCGCGGCGGCAGCTGGCAACCGCTGCTCCCGGCTTATAGGCAAAAGCGGCGCTTCCGCTGTAAAAGGCACGGTCCAAAAAGGAGGAAATCTGTCCGCTGGCGTTGGCGTAGTAGACAGGCGAACCAAAGATGAAGCCATCTGCCTCCTTTGCCTTCTCCACAAACTCATTCACTCCGCCCTCAAAGACACAGCGACCGGTTTTTCGGCAGGAACCACACCCGATGCATCCGGCGACCGGCTTATTTCCAATCTGGAAGATTTCTGTTTCGATTCCGTTTTTTTCCAAAGCACCCGCTACCTCACACAATGCCGTGTAGGTGCATCCCTTTTCGTGCGGGCTTCCATTCAATAACAGTACCTTCATGTCCATTCCTTCTTTCTTTGATTGGATTTTCAAAATATCCTGCACCCTTATTTTAGCACAAAACCTTCCCGTCTGCAAAGGATGCTTTCCTGTTTATTCTATGGCAGTGCTGCTGCTTTTATGGCAAAAAAAGAGAGCAGACAAAATATCTGCTCTCTTTTAATGATTAGAAGCTCATTGCAAAATTTTTGCCCAGCTCTTTGGCTGCTTCCAAATCGTCCTCGGTAGGAACAAAGGCTACCTTGAAGCCATCCTCAAAGACGTTCATCTTCAGTCCCTGAAGACGAGCCTGGATGTTGCCGACTGCCTCACCGGTCCAGCCGTAGGAGCCGAAGACCAGCGCAGGCTTTTTGCCGGAGTTGATTGCATCCACTCCAGCCAGCAGATTCCACACCGGTGGAACCGCATCGCGGTTGAGGGTCGGGCTGCCGACAGCAAACGCCTTGCAGTGGTTGATCAGCGCGTGCAGCTGAGCCATATCGTGCTCGATGATGTCATAGGTCTGGCAGTCTGCATCCGGTTTTGCCTCCAGAATACCTTCCTGAATCTTCTTTGCCAGCTTGGCGGTGTTGCCGTAAGCAGAGGTGTAGAAAACAGGAATCAGCTCAGCGCCTGCCGGCTGCTCTGCGGACCACGCCTCATAGCTTGCCATTACCTGCTGCATCTTGCCTTCTTTGGTCAGGACCGGACCGTGGCTGGTGCAGATGTAGTCCGGCTGCTGCGGCAGGGCTTTGATTTTTTCCAGACCCTTGCGTACAAAGGATGCAAATGGACCGAAGATGGCGCCGTAGTACAGCTCCAGAGCGGTATCATAAGCCTTTGGATAAGCAATGCGGGTATCAAAGGTGTATGGCTCGCAGTAGTGGCAGCCCAAAAAGTCGCAGGTGAACAGGGTGTTTGCCTCTTTGACCCAGGTGAACATCGAATCCGGCCAGTGCAGGTTCGGTGCAGACAGGAAGGTCAGGCTCAAGCCGCCCAGATCGAGGACCTCTCCGTCCTTGACCTTGCGAATATCCAAATCACAGCGGTTGGTGATATTTTTCAGATAGTTTGCACCTGCAATCGAAGCAATCAGCTGTGCGTTTGGCATCAGCTCCAGCAGCTTTGCCAACGAACCGGAGTGGTCCGGCTCGTTGTGGTTCATAACGATATAGTCAATTTCCTCAAACTTGCAGACTTCTTTGATATTTTCCAGATACTCTTCAAAAAAGCTCTCATGGCAGGTTTCGATCAGAGCGGTCTTTTCGCTGCCTCTGACCAGATAGGAGTTGTAGGAGGTACCCGAGTCGGTCTTCATCACAATATCAAACACCCTCATATTCGGGTTCATGATCCCTACCGAGTAGATTCCTTCGGTGATTTTTACTGCGGACATTGTACATCTTCCTTTCTTTTGAGCTTAAGTTGATACAACAATTATACCAAAGCAGTATAAGAGTGTAAAGGTACAAAAATCACAAATCATCGTCTTTTTGTTTCCCTTTTTCCATCATGCTTTACTGTGGTGGAAACGGGTGCTGCTTCTGTGCCTTTTCCAGCACCTTCTTCAGATATTTTCCGGTGTAGGAACCTTCGCACTGTGCCACCTGCTCCGGTGTTCCGGTCGCAACAATCTGACCGCCTCGATCTCCTCCCTCGGGTCCAAGGTCGATGATATAGTCTGCTGTTTTGATGACATCCAGATTATGCTCGATGACCACCACCGTATTGCCGGAATCCACCAGCGTCTGAAGCACCTCGATGAGCTTGTGTACATCCGCTGCGTGCAGACCGGTGGTCGGTTCGTCCAGGATGTAAATGGTTCTGCCGGTCGCCCGCTTGGAAAGCTCGGTCGCCAGTTTGACCCGCTGCGCCTCTCCGCCCGACAGGGTGGTCGCCGGTTGTCCCAGCTTGACGTAACCCAGACCGACATCGCACAGTGTCTGAATCTTGCGTGCAATCTTCGGGATATTTTCAAAAAAGACCGCCGCTTCCTCTGCGGTCATCTCCAGCACATCGCTGATGTTTTTATCCTTATATTTTACCTCCAGTGTTTCCCGATTGTAGCGTTTGCCCTTGCAAACCTCGCACGGGACATAGATGTCCGGCAAAAAGTGCATCTCAATCTGCAAAATGCCGTCGCCCTCGCAGGCTTCGCACCTGCCGCCCTTGACGTTGAAGGAAAACCTGCCGCTGTCATAGCCGCGCGCCTTGGCTTCGGCAGTCTGTGCAAACAGCTGTCGAATATCGGTGAATACGCCGGTGTAGGTGGCAGGGTTGGAGCGCGGCGTTCTTCCAATCGGACTCTGGCTGATTTCAATGACCTTATCCAGCTCCTCGATACCTACGATTTCCTTGTGCTTGCCGGGACGCGCCTTTGCCTGATTGAGCTTTGCTGCCAGCCCTTTATAGAGGATTTCATTGATAAGGGAAGATTTTCCCGAGCCGGACACGCCGGTCACCGCTGTAAAGGTCCCCAGCGGGATGCTGGCGTTGACCTTTTTCAAGTTGTTCTGCTGCGCACCCTTGACGGTCAGCCATTTCCCGTTGCCCTCCCGTCGGGTTGCAGGCACCGGAATAAACTTTTTGCCGCTGAGATACTGTCCGGTCACCGAGCGGTCACACGCCATGATTTCCTCCAAGGTGCCTGCGCACACCACCTCGCCGCCGTGTACACCCGCTCCCGGTCCGATGTCCACGATATAGTCGGAGGCGTACATGGTATCCTCATCGTGTTCGACCACGATGACGGTGTTGCCCAGGTCACGCAGATGGCGCAGGGTGGCAATCAGCTTGTCGTTGTCCCGCTGATGCAGTCCGATGCTCGGCTCGTCCAGAATATATAAAACACCCATCAGCGAGCTGCCGATCTGGGTAGCCAGCCGGATACGCTGGCTTTCCCCGCCCGACAGGGTGGCAGAAGCACGGGACAGGGTCAGATATTCCAGTCCTACATTGCGCAAAAATTCCAGTCGGGAGCGAATCTCCTTGATGACCTGATGGGAAATCTGCTGCTCCTTTTCGGTCAGTTGCAGCTGATCAAAAAAGTCCAGCATCGCTGTTACCGACAGGCGGCACAGCTGGCTGATGTTCATGCCGCCAATCAGCACCGACAAACTTTCCTTCTTTAAGCGGTCTCCGTGGCACTGCGGGCAGTCCACCGCATTCATCCAGGTGGTGATTTCCTCCCGCATCCAGTTGGAGGAAGTCTCCCGAAAACGACGTTCCAGGTTGTTGGCAACCCCTTCAAACTCGGTGTAGTAGGTGGATTTGATGTCCTGGGTGTCCCGCACCATCTTGATTTTTTCTCCCTTGGTGCCGTACAGCAGGATGTCCACCACCTGCTTGGGCAGCTCTTTAATCGGTGTGTCCAGCGAAAAATGGTAGTGCTCCGATAGACTCTGGTAGTACATCTGGGCGATGCCGCCCTCTGCGTAGTACCAGCCGCTTGCCCGAATCGCACCCTCTCGGATGCTTTTATCCTTATCCGGGATGACCAAATCCGGGTCGATACTCATAAAGGTGCCTAAGCCCGTACATTTTTCACAGGCACCGAACGGGTTATTGAAGGAGAACATCCGCGGGTTCAATTCCTCGATGCTGATGTTGTGCTCCGGGCAGGCGTAGTTCTGGGAGAAGAGCATCTCCTCGCCGTCGATGACGTCCACCAGCACCAGTCCGCCGGTCAGATCGATGGCAGTTTCCAGCGAGTCGGTCAGGCGGGACTGGATGTCCTCCCGCACCACCAGTCGGTCCACTACAATCTCGATGTTGTGCTTTTTATTTTTTTCCAGAGCGATCTCCTCGCTCAGCTCGTACAAATTTCCATCCACCCGCACACGGACATAGCCGGATTTTTTTGCCCGCTCAAACTCCTTTTGATGGGTTCCTTTCTTTCCGCGCACAATCGGAGCCAGAATCTGGATTTTGGTCCGCTGCGGCAGCTCCATGATTTTGTCCACCATCTGGTCCACCGTCTGCTGGCGGATTTCCCTGCCGCACACCGGACAATGCGGGATGCCGATGCGGGCGTACAGCAAGCGCAGGTAGTCATAGATTTCGGTGACGGTGCCCACTGTGGAACGTGGGTTTTTAGAGGTGGTCTTCTGGTCGATGGAGATTGCCGGCGACAGACCGGTGATTTCGTCCACATCCGGTTTTTCCATCATTCCCAAAAACTGGCGGGCATAGGAAGAAAGGCTTTCCATATACCTGCGCTGTCCGTCTGCGTAGATGGTATCGAAGGCAAGGGAGGATTTTCCCGAGCCGGAAAGTCCCGTAAAAACGACCAGCTTGTCGCGTGGAACCTCCAAATCAATATTCTTGAGGTTGTGCTCCCTTGCACCATGTATAATAATTTTATCGTTCATCCTGTCCTCCTGAGGGTTTGTTGTTGACCTTGGATTATTGATTACAGCTGGCGCAGCAGTTCTGCGCTCCAATCAAACAGCTGCTCAAACGCTTCTTTTGCATCGACCGCTTCTCCCTGCTTATATTGTGCTGCCGTCAGCAGGATTTGGCGGTCGGTGCCGCACAGACACGCTTCCAGCTCGCTTGTGTTCATCGGATAGACACCGGTTCGCAGCCAGTGCAGATTTTGCAGTAGATAAAGGGTGGACTTGTACATCCTTGGCAGCTCTTGCTCCAGCTGTCCGCTGTGCAGATACCGATGGCACAGCTCATGGTAGAGGTTTCCCAGATTGAGCTTGAGATAAACCCGAACATCCTCCTGGGTGTAGGGCGGCATCAGCTCCTCCAGCTTTCCGTACAGGTCCAGCGTTTCATGCAGCATCAGACAGCTTTCCAAAGGGTTCCAGCCTGCCAGTTCCTTTCTGCCGCAGATAAAGCCGCAGCTTTTCTCCTTTTGTCCCAGCCGGCACAGGATGTCCCTGTACTGCTGCAAATGAGGGATGCTCAGCTCCTCCAGCACAACCACTGCGTCGATGTCGCTGTTCTCGGTCGCCTCTCCACGTCGGCAGCTTCCCTGCAATCCCACATAGAGCAGCTGTTCTCCAAACTGTTGGCGCAGCAGCTGCACCAGATGCTCCATATATTTCTGTACTTCTTTTGGTTCCATCCTGTTCCCCTCCCTGTCTGCTTTTGTTTTTTAACGTTTTTTTCTTCCCTTGTTCCCGCTGCTTTCCTGCGCATCCTTCATAATTTTCAGATTGGGATTGGCGGTGTACTGTTCTTTCAGCTTTTTGATTTTATCGCGCAGGTAAGCTGCGTGTTCAAACTCCAAAATCTGTGCGGCATTTTTCATCTCTGCCGTCAGCTTTTCGATGGTCGCACGCAGCTCGGTCTGGCTCATCCGCTTTTTGCCCTTGCCCATCTTTTCGGTGTGCTCACGGGTAGAAATTTCCAAAATCTCCCGAACATCCTTTTTGATGGTCTGTGGAACGATCCCATGCTCCTCGTTATATTTTAACTGCACCTCTCGGCGGCGGTAGGTTTCGCTGATGGCGCGCTCCATCGAATCGGTGACCGAATCGGCGTACATGATAACCTTGCCGTTGGCATTTCGTGCCGCTCGTCCGATGGTCTGCACCAGCGAAGTTTCGCTGCGCAAAAAGCCTTCCTTGTCTGCATCCAGGATTGCCACCAGCGAAACCTCCGGGATGTCCAAGCCCTCTCGCAGTAGGTTGATGCCCACCAGCACATCAAATTCCCCAAGGCGCAGGTCGCGGATGATCTCCATTCGCTCGATGGTGTCGATGTCGTGGTGCATATACCGCACCCGAACGCCCATGTTTTCAAAATAGCCGGTCAAATCCTCTGCCATCTTTTTGGTCAGGGTGGTCACCAGCACCCGCTCTCCCTTTTCGGTGCGGGCATTGATTTCAGAAAGCAGGTCGTCGATCTGTCCATCCACCGGGCGCACGTCGATCTCCGGGTCGACCAGACCGGTCGGTCGGATGACCTGCTCGACGATGCGGGCGCTCTTTTCCTTTTCAAAGGCGCCGGGCGTTGCACTGACAAAGATGACCTGATTGAGTTTCCCGTAAAATTCATCGAAGGTCAGCGGGCGGTTATCAAAGGCGGACGGCAGGCGGAAGCCGTAATCCACCAGATTTTTTTTGCGCGCCTGGTCGCCGCCGTACATTCCTCTCACCTGCGGCAGGGTGACGTGCGACTCGTCCACAAACAGCAGAAAATCCTCCGGGAAGTAATCGAGCAGGGTATACGGGCAGCTGCCCGGCGCACGACCGGAAAGGACGCGGGAATAGTTTTCGATGCCCTTGCAAAAGCCGATTTCGGTCAGCATCTCCATATCATAGTTGGTGCGCTCCATGATGCGCTGCGCCTCAATCAGCTTGTCGTTGGCTTTAAAGTAAGCCACTCGCTGCTCCATCTCCTCGCGGATTTCTCCAAGCGCCTGCTGCATCTTCTCCCTCGGTACGATATAATGGGACGCAGGGTAGATGGCAACGTGTGAAACTACATTTTTGACCTCTCCGGTGACGGTGTTGATTTCGGAGATGCGGTCCACCTCATCCCCGAAAAATTCCACCCGCACAGCGGTATCTCCCGAATAGGAGGGAAAAATTTCCACCACGTCGCCGCGCACCCGGAACTTGTTTCGGATAAAGTTGATGTCGTTGCGCTCATATTGCAGCTCGACCAGCTTTTTGGTCAGCTCGTCCCGCTCCTTGCGCATCCCGGTCCGCAGGGAGATGACCATATTGCGGTAGTCGATTGGGTCGCCCAGCGAATAGATACAGGAGACGCTGGCGACGATGATGACGTCCCGCCGCTCGGACAAAGCGGAGGTTGCCGAATGGCGCAGCTTTTCGATTTCGTCATTGATGGCGCTGTCCTTTTCGATGTAGGTGTCGGTGTTGGCGATATAGGCTTCCGGCTGGTAATAGTCGTAGTAGGACACAAAATATTCCACCGCATTGTTCGGGAAAAATGCCTTAAACTCCGAACACAGCTGTGCTGCCAGCGTCTTGTTGTGCGCCAGCACCAGCGTCGGGCGGTTGACCTTTTGGATGATGTTTGCCATGGTGAAGGTTTTGCCTGAACCTGTCACTCCCAGCAGGGTCTGCTCCTTATCTCCGTGCAGCACGCCTTCTGCCAGCCGCTCGATCGCCTGCGGCTGGTCACCGGTCGGCTGATAGTCGCTGACCAGCTCAAATTTTTCTGTCTGCTCCATTTTTCTGCCTCCTTTTTTTGTCGATTTCCTCTCTTGATTTTAGCACTATGCAAACCGCAAGTCAATTTCTTTTCCGTTAAAAGCGCAAGTTTTGTTGCTGCACCCTGTTCTTTCTCCATAAACGATTCGGCAGACCTCCTGCTCAGGATGTCTGCCGAATGTGCAAAATGTAATTTTTTTCGAAGGTGTCTGCTCACTACTCTCTCCAGTAGTTGTAACCACGGCTGCTGCGTTTGTAGCGGTAGTATTCTCCATAGTAGTTATCCAGATAGATAACCTCGGTTTCATAGCCGTCCTTGGAGATGGTCAGACGGTCGTCGCGGTAACGGTTGCGGTCCACATCAAAGGTGTTGCTGCCGCGGTCGGTGGTACCGATTTCGCTGCCGTTCCAACGAACGGTAGCGCCGGAAACGTCGCAGTCAAAGCTGATGCGGTCACCGCGGTCTACGATACCGGAAACGCCCAGGTCGCTGCGGTAGCCGTAGCTGCGTCCATTTCTGTAGTAGGTGCCGGAAGAACGAGGTCCGTAGTTGAAGCTGTCGATCTGCGTTCCTTCCTCATATTTCTTGATGTGGTGGCTCAAAAGACCTTTGACACAGTTCTCATTCTTTGCATAAACCGTGTCCACTTCGCTGTCGGCTTTTGCGGTCAATTTTGCCGCACCCGAGGTCAGATATGCTTTGGTAAGCTCACCCTCCACCACAATTCTTGCATCACCGTTAGAAAACAGGGTGTTGACATCTGCATCTTCGTCCAGATAGATGCTGTATTCTTTATCGAGCGTTTTGCTGATGCGCAGCTGATCGATGTCACCGGTCACTGTCACCTGCTTCTGCTCGCCCAGGCTGACCTTCTTGCTGCCGTCCTCCTTGTCAAGGAAAGAAACCGCGATGCCGCCTGCCGCACTCTGTCCCAGAAGAATCTCGTCCTCCTCCAGCTGATAGGTAACGGTGTTTTCGCTGCTGGAAAGGGTCAGCTTGTTGTTTTGCAGCGAGATGCTGTACCCATTCTCTGCTGCGCTTGCGCCCACACCCATGGACAGGACCATTGTTGCTGTCATCAGCATTGCCAGCGTTTTTTTCATTTTCGTTCTCCTCCTTTTGGTCTTTGCAGGATATTTTTCCGTCTGCAAAGATACTTGACTTATACCCTAAAGCTTAAAAAAGCCTATGGTCCTTCATTGAATAAAATTCCTTATCGGTTATAACGAAATGGTCCAGCAGGTTTACTCCAATTTCCTGTAAAAAATCCTGCGCCTTGCGGGTCATCACGATGTCCTCCCGCGAGGGATGCACCAGACCGCTGGGATGGTTGTGCGCCAAAATGATGTCATGGACGTTGCGGTTGACACACAGCTGTGCGATCTGCCGCAGGGTGGTAGAGATACTGTCCGAAACACCGCTTTCCAGCTGCTCGCAGTGGCGCACCGCCTTTCCCGCATCCAGACAGACCAGCAAAAGCGCCTCGGTTTCTCTGCCTTGCAGCAGAGAGCAGAGGTATTCTCCCGCCTTCAAGGAGGAATTGAGCACCACCTTTTGGCGGGCAGTTTGCTGCTGGGTGCAGCGACAGCGCATTGCCTGGGTCACCTTGAGCAGCCTTGCGACATTTTCTCCCACCCCTTCGATCTGCATCAGTTCTCGCGCGGGCGCTTCCAGTACCGCAGGCAGACTGCCGAACCGCTCGATCAGCCGATGGGCAATGGGATTGGTGTCCTTCTGCGGCACCCCATAAAACAACAGCAGCTCCAGCAGCGTGTGATCCTCAAAGCCTCTTTCTCCCACCGCATCAAAACGCTTTTTCAGGCGGTCACGATGCCCGGCGTGCAGATTCGTCTTTTTACCTGCCGGGGCAGACTGTGTATTTTCTTTATGCTCTGTAATGGTTTTTCCCTCCTGCCCTTTGGCTGTGTTGCAAAATTTTCATGGTATGTTATAATCATATCACCCAAGCCCTTCAAAACCGCCGATCACAGAAAGAGGTCTATTCCTTATGAAATCCTTCATTATCAATTCCAACGACGCCGGACAACGGGTCAGCAAATTTATAGAAAAAACAGTGCCCGCTCTGCCGCAGGGACTGCTGTACAAATCTTTTCGTCTTAAACGCATCAAGCTGAACAAAAAGCGCTGTCAGCCGCAGGACCGCCTTTCGCAGGGCGATTTGCTGGAACTGTACATCAACGACGAATTTTTCGGGGAAGGTCGTCAGGACCTGGTCTTTTTAAAGGTACCCGACCGCATCCAGGTGGTCTATGAGGACCAGAACATCCTGCTGGTGGACAAAAAGCCCGGACTGGTCGTCCACGAGGATGACGACAACACGCCGGACACCCTCATCAACCGTATCCTGCACTATCTGTACAACAAAGGGGAATATCAGCCGGATGCCGAGCAGAGCTTTGTTCCTGCTTTGTGCAACCGCATCGACCGCAACACCGGCGGCATTGTCATCGCTGCCAAAAATGCGCAGGCGCTGCGCATCCTCAACCAGAAGGTGAAGGACCGCGAACTGACCAAACTCTACCTGTGCCTGGTTCACGGCGTGATGCAGCCCAAAAGCGGGACCCTGCGCGACTTTCTGCTCAAGGACAGCCAGCGAAATCAAGTGCGCGTCTTTAAAAATCAGGTGCCCGGCAGCAAGACCATCATCACCAGCTACCGCACCTTGCGCACCGACGGAAAAACCAGCCTGCTGGAGGTGGACCTTAAGACCGGACGCACCCACCAGATCCGTGCGCACATGGCGTTTTACGGGCATCCGCTGGTCGGTGACACCAAATACGGCACCAACGCCCAGAACAAGGGCAACGGCTACCACCATCAGGCGCTGTATGCCTACAAGCTTCGCTTTTGTTTTTCCACCGATGCCAGCATTCTTTCCTATCTGGATGGCAAAGAATTTCAGGTGGAACAGGTGGATTTTGCCCAACCACTCCTCTCAAAGGAAGGTTCATGTTCTACTCTTATAAGATAACGTTTTTTATCTCAAAATGCAATAGATTTTTTGAAACTTAGTCAGCCATGATAGAAACCCCTTTGATTTTCTGTCAATTTGACAAATTTTCCGCTACAAGATGAGCACAAAGGTCCCCGCCGTAATCAGCAGACCGCCCAACAGCGTCTGCCAGGTAATCTTTTCCTTCAAAATGACAAACGCCAATATCATGCTGATGACCACGCTGGATTTATCAATCGGCACCACCTTGCTGGCATCTCCCAGCTGGAGCGCACGGTAGTAAAACAGCCAGGACAGTCCGGTCGCGATTCCTGAAAGAATCAAAAAAATCCAGGAGCGCGCGCCGATGTTCGGCAGCTGCTTGTTGACTCCTGTCATAAAAACGATTCCCCATGCCATCACCAGCACCACCACCGTCCGAATCGCGGTGGCAAGATTGGAATCGATGCCGCTGATGCCAAGCTTTGCCAGAATGGAGGTCAGCGCGGCAAAAACCGCCGACAGCAGCGCGTAGCCTACCCACAAAGAATTGGATGTTGTGTTCATTTTTCTCTCTCCTTTTGACAAATCCATTTACACCGCCTTTTCTGCTTAGAAGGAAGGGCGGTATTTTTTATATCCACCTTGTTTACACAAGGTTAGACAGCACGAACAAAATCCAGATATGCACCGGATAAAACCAATAAAAAAACCTTCCTCCACCCTTTCCTCGCTTCCCGTTGTAGCACAGCATCACCGGAAGAGAGCCAATCATCATCCACTGGTACATACGGAAAAAGAGGAAGCCTGGGTCATGGAGGCTGACTGCCATCATCATCGAAACACCCAGCTGCATCGCACAGTACAGGCAGTAGCCCACCGACATCCTTTTGGGACTTTTGCGCAAAAAGTAGAGCAGCAGTCCCAGCACCACCACATCCAGCTTGCCCTCGCAAAAGGCAAGGTTCGGGAAAAATCCGTTGAGCAGCCCCGGCAGATAGCGGTCCAGCGGCTGCACTGCATTTGACAGCAGGATGACTGTCACCTGCACCAGAAAAAATCCTGCCAGTGCCGTTTTGGGTCTGGTCAGTCGGTCACGGCGCGGATGCTCCTCATCAAAGCTCTCGCACAGCCAAACAATCGCTGCAATCACCACCATGGTGGAGAGGATATTGTTGTTTAAGCGGACCGGCGCCTTTGGAAAAATATGTACCAGCACAAAGTTTCCCAATCCCATCGCAGCGGACCCAAGCCACAGCCGGCGGATATATCGCGGACGGCTGCTGGTTTTTTCCAGCCCTTGCGCCAGACAGAACAAAAACAACGGCGCCGACATCCTGCCCAGCCACCGAAACCACAGCGGAACGCTCTGTGGAAAAAATTCTCCCAGATGGTCCACCAGCATCAGCACCAGTGCCAGCCACTTGATTGTGGTCGTACTCATCCATTCACCTCTTTTTCACATCAAACAAAAAGCTGCTTTTTGACAAAGCAGCTTTTTGTTTCAGATCAGTTTTCCTTTGGCATCTGCTGTTTGGATTTGCTGGTCGCATTGCGCAGCGCCTGACGGGTGTCGCGCACATTTTTCAGCGAGCTGCTCAAATTTTCCTCTGTTTCCTTGAGGATGGAATCGGAGAATTCGTGGGAAGCGCGGCAGATTTCCTTAGCAGCCATCTGCGCCTGTGCGATGATGTCCGCTGCCTTTTCCTGCGCCTGCTTCACAATCTCCTCCTGCGCAATCAGCATCCTTGCGCGTTCCTCTGCCTTGCGCAGTGCGCTTTCTGCCTGCCGTTCCGCACTTTTGATGATGTCGTTGCGGTCTGCCACAATCATCTTTGCCTGCTTGATTTCCCCCGGCAGATTCAAGCGGATGTCCTCAATGCACTCCTTCACCTTCTGGGCATCCACTACACAGCGACCGCCGGAAAATGGGAGGCTCCACGCTTCCTCCAGCATATCATCGATCATATTCAGGATTTCATCAATGTTCATCTTTGGTTCCTCCTTGTTATTGTGCATCCTCCTGGGTCAGCCGCTGCACAATGCGGTCATGCACCTGCTCAGGGACAAACATACGGATATTTCCTCCCAGCGAAGCAATCTGCTTGATAACACTGGAGCTGAGATACTGGTTTTCTGCACTGGTGGTAAAAAATACCGTTTCCACCCCGCTGTAAAGCTCCTTGTTGATCAGCGCCTGCTGGAATTCATATTCAAAGTCGGATACTGCACGCAGTCCTTTGACGATGGCACAGGCACCTACCTTTTTCACATAGTCGACCAGCAGACCGCTGAAGCAATCCACCTCAATCGAATCGATGCCCTCCACTGAAGCTTTAATCAGCTCCACCCGTTCTTCTAACGAGAAGCATGGGTTTTTGGCTGCATTGATGACCACCAGCACAATCACCTTGTCAAACAACGTCTGTGCGCGGCGGATGATGTCCATGTGCCCTTTGGTGATTGGGTCAAAGCTGCCGGGCACCACCGCGATCCTTTCCTGTCGTTCCATCCTTATTCTTCCTCCTGACCTTCTTTGCGGCGATAGGCTGTAATCTTTGCTTTGCCGTAAAAATAGGTCTTGGCAATCTCATAGTCGCCTGCCGACTCGGGCAGCTGCTCGTTGCGCTCGGTTTCACACAGAATGATTCCCTGCGGAGCCATCTGTCCGACAACCATCGGCAGCACTGCGTCGATAATCTTCTGCTGGTACGGTGGGTCGAGGAAGACGATGTCGAACCGGGTGGTCGTACTCTTTAAGAAGGAAGCGGCATCCATCTGGGCAATCTTTGCCTGGTCGGACAGCTTGCAGTGCTTAAGGTTTGCGCGGACCGCTTCAACCGCTTTAGAAGCGGCATCCACAAAGACTGCGTGCTTGGCTCCGCGGCTGAGCGCCTCGATGCCCATTTGACCGGAGCCTGCAAACAGGTCCAAAAAGGTGCAGCCCTCCACATAATTCTGAATAATATTGAACACTGCCTGCTTTGTCATATCCGAAGAAGGTCTGGTGTCCATTCCCTGCGGAGCAACAAGTGTCCTTCCTCTTGCAAGACCGGTGGTAACTCTCATATTGATTTCCTTTCTATTCTATGAACAGAATCGTTCGTTTGGATTCCCTTTTATTATCTTCATTTTTCCCTCATTTGTCAATGCCATCCCGACATTTTACACCTTGTTCGTTATTGTCCGTCGTTCTCATGCAGATAACGATAGAGGTTAAGGGCAGTCAGGTGGGTCATACCCGGCGTTTCCTCCAGCTGCTCCACAGTGGCAGCCTCCATTGCCTTGAGGGTGCGAAAGCGCAGGAAGAGGTTCTTTGCCCGTTTTTCCCCGATTCCCTCCACCGAGCGCAGCACCGATTCCATCGCGCGGCTGGCGTGCTTGGAGCGGGAATAGCCGATGGAAAAGCGGTGGACCTCGTCCTGTATACTGGTCAGCAGGTCAAAGGCGGCGCGGAAGGAGGAAACCGAAAGCTCTCCATCCTCAGTAGCAATGGTCCGGGTGCGGTGGCGGTCGTCCTTTGCCATACCGAAAATCGGGATGTCAAAGCCCATCTGGCGCACCAGCGGCTTGACCGCTGCCACATGACCTCTGCCGCCGTCCAGGAGGATGAGGTCGGGCAATCTGCCAAAGCCGACACCCTCCTGCTTGTGCTGCTCATACCGCTCCAGACGGCGGGTGAGCACCTCCCGCATGGAAGCGTAGTCGTCCGGCTTGCCCACCACCGATCGGACCGAAAACTTGCGGTAGGCGCCCTTGAGCGGTCTGCCGCCCTCAAAGACCACCATGCCTGCCACGATGGTTTCGCTTCCGATGTTGGAAATATCATACGCTTCAATGTAGTTTGGCACCTGATGAAGCCCAAGCAGCCTTGCCAGCTCGTCCAGCGCCGAAATCTCCCGGCTGGTCCGTCGGGTCTGCTCGGCAATCTGTTGGCTGGCGTTTTCCTTTGCCATCTGAAGCAGCTTCATCTGGTCGCCCTTCTGCGGCAGCAGCAGCTGCACGCTGCGCTGTGCCTTTTGACAGAGATATTCCTCCAGCTCCTGCTGGCAGCTGGGCGGTCCGTCCAGAACGACCGCCTTGGGCACCTGCTGCTTCATGTCATAGTAGCGCAGCACAAACTGGGTCCGCAGCTCCTGCATCATCGGTTCGACCGCCTGCTCCTTGCTGTCTGTGAGCGAAGCGTTCTGTGCAAACTCGCTCAATTCATCGAGCATGAAGTATTCCTTGTCCACCAGGCGGTAATCCCGAAACTGCAAAACCACCGCACAGCATTTGACCGACGACTGCACCAGAGCGATGACGTCCTCCTCCTCATAGCGAATGGACACCACCTTCTGATTTTCTGCAAGACCCTGAATGGCACGGATGCGGTCGCGGTAACGGGCAGCCTTTTCATACTGCATCGCTTCTGCCGCCTGCATCATCTTCTGGGTCAGAATCTTCTGGATGTTGGCGCTTGAGCCTTTTAAGAAGCTGACCGCTTCTTCCAATGCCTCCGCATACTCCTGTGGGCTGATTTTGCCGCTGCACGGCGCCATGCACTGCTTGATGTGATAATTTAAGCACGGGCGCTGCTTTCCAATCTCCTGCGGAAAATTCCGGTTGCAGGTCGGCAGCAAAAACACCTTGTTCACCTCGTCCACCGTCTGCTTGACCACATAACCGGAGATATAAGGTCCCAGATAGCGCGCACCGTCCTTCTGCGGCTGGTGGCAGGCAGTAATCTTTCCATACTCGCCGCCGCCCACCCGAATGTAGTGGTAGCCCTTATCATCTTTGAGCAGGATATTATACTTGGGAGTGTGTTGTTTGATAAAGCTGCATTCCAGCACCAGCGCTTCAAATTCGCTGGAGGTAACGATGTATTCAAAGTCCCATACATTTTCCACCATGCGATAAACCTTCGGCGTATGTTTTTCCACGCTGCGAAAATAGCTGCTGACCCGATTTTTCAGCGCCTTTGCCTTGCCGATATAAATGATCTGCCCTTTTTTGTCCTTCATGATGTAGATTCCCGGCTGCAAGGGCAATTTTTTTACCTTTTCTCTCAGATATTCCAGTCTTGGATTGTCCAATCGTTTGTCCTCCTGCCATGCGATGGTATGAAAAAAGGTGTACCGACCCTTTTAAAAGCGGCCGATACACCTGTACAGGTTTATATGCGACTGATCCGTAGCCGAAGTTTTCGGCGGCTGACTGTGATTATTCAGCGAAACCGGACTCTACCAGTTCTACCAGACTCTCAACAGCTTCCTTCTCATCTGCGCCATCAGCGATGATGCGGATGGTTGTACCACCGACGATACCCAAGGAAAGCACGCCCAGAAGGCTCTTGGCGTTGACTCTGCGATCTTCCTTCTCTACCCAAACAGAAGCTTTGAACTCATTTGCTTTCTGGATAAAGAATGTTGCCGGACGAGCATGAAGACCAACCTGGTTTTGTACCACTACTTCTTTTACAAACATTTCAGTTACTCCCCTATTCTAAGATGTTTAAAATATGCTCAATTTCAGATGCACAAAAACAGGAGGGAAACGCTTTCTCTCCGATTTTTTGTGCCGACTGATTCTTGACACAAATTTATTATATCACAAAGCTTTTTTTCGTCAACGCATATTTTGATATTCTTTTCCATCCCTCTGTGATTTTCTGCTACTTTTCTATATGCGCGGTGGAAAAAGAGTGGGTCTTTGGCGCAATTCACTACAAAGTTTTCAACATAGCTGTCATTCTCTACATTTTTTATCCACCGTCTTTTTACCATTGCACCAACGGTCCAAGACTTCTTCTCCTATGACAGTTTATGCTGCTGACAAACAAACGGCTGCTATTCATCCTCTTCTTCCAGCAGCTGTCTGGCAAAGGCAAGCTCCTTTTTATCCAGCTTTCCTTCTTCGATGGCACGCCACAGCAGGTCGGGACGTTTTTTTGCTGTTTCCAAAATCGACTGCTCCCGCTGCCATTTGAGGATGTTGGCATGGTGTCCGCTCGACAGCACCGCCGGCACCTCCATCCCATGCCACACCGGCGGGCGGGTGTACTGCGGATATTCCAACAGACCGCTGTAATGGCTCTCCTCGGTAAAACAGACCTCCTCGGACAGCACGCCGGGGCATAATCTTCCCACCGCATCGGCGACCACCAGCGCGCCCAGCTCTCCTCCGGTGAGGACATAATCCCCCAACGAAATCTCCTCATCCACAATCTCATCCAGCACCCGCTGGTCCACTCCTTCATAATGCCCGCACAGGATGAAAATATTCTCATACTCCAGCAGCTCGATTGCGCGCTGCTGGCTGAAGGGTTGTCCCTTTGGGGACATATAGATGACATGCGGTTTGGCTGCAATCATTTCACACACCGCCTGGTAGCAGTTGTAGATTGGTTCAGTTTGCATCAGCATCCCCTTGCCGCCGCCGTACGGGGTATCATCCACCCTGCGGTGCTTGTCCTGGGTGTAGTCGCGGATGTTGTGACAGTGTATCTCCAGTTTTCCTGCCCGTCTTGCCCGTCCGATGATGCTTTCACCCAGTACCGCCTCGCACATCTCAGGAAAAAGGGTGGCAATATCAATCCTCATCGTCAAACAATCCCTCCAGCGGACGAATCTTCATCACGCCGCCGTCCAAGTCGACCTCCAGCACCACCTGCGGGATAGCTGGGATCAGACGCTCCTTACCATCGGCAAAGCGGATGTGGTAGACGTCATTAGCTCCGGTCGGGCTGACCTGTGTCAGCTCACCGTAAAGGTGTCCGTCGTCAATATCCACCACCTTGAGTCCCATCAAATCCTGGATGAGATATTCGCCCTCCTTCATCGGGATGTCATCGCGGTGGATATAGATAATCTTGTCCCGCAGTTTTGCCGCATCGTCGATCGAATGGATGCCCTCCAGCTTCAGCAGCGGCATCTCCTTGGCAAAGCGCACTCCTTCCAGTGTCATCGGCTTTTGTCCCTTGGCATCGAGATAAATCGTTTCGATGTCCAAAAACATCTCCGGGTCATCACACCAGGGATACAGCTTCACTTCTCCCTTTACTCCGTGGGTGGTCACGATTTTTCCCGCTTCGATATACTCTTTTCGCATACGCTTCTCCTTTCGTTTTCCATCAACCGGCAATGCGGCATGCCATTTATAAAGCTTCTTTTTCCTCGGGAGCCGTCCACTGATTAGCAGCTTCTCCCAAGATAATCTTTTCCCCTACTTCTAAAATATGGTTTCTATCTACAAAAAAAGGACGCCCAGGGCTTAAACTGCCCTTGCGCCCTTTCGGATGATCCTGTTCAGATACCGGAAGCAGAGACCGTTTAGTCGATCTCTACAACTACCTTCTGCTCAACCTTACCGGCAGCGGATCTTACGATTGTACGGATTGCTTTTGCAATCCTGCCCTGTTTTCCGATGACACGACCCATATCGTCTGGTGCGACATGGAGGTGGTAGACAACCGTTCCGTCTTCCTTCGGCAAATCGACGGTGACACAAACAGCGTCCTTATCATCTACAAGACCTTTCACAATAGTAACAATCAGTTCCTGCATGTGCGATTACCTCCTACAGGATATTGTTCGCTTTGAGCAGGGATCGAACTGTGTCGGTTGGCTGAGCGCCGTTGGACATCCATTTCTTTGCTTTTTCAGCGTCGATCTGTACTGTTACCGGAGTTTTTGCCGGATCATAGTAACCGATCTCTTCGATGAATCTGCCGTTGCGTGGATAACGGGAATCAGCTACAACGATACGGTAGAATGGAGCTTTTTTCGCACCCATTCTGCGAAGTCTAATTTTAACAGCCATTTCTGTCACCTCCTGAACCTTTCAAATACTCTATATCAATTTCCCCATAAATCAGGAATTTGATAAACTGTTTTACATGGGCGGCATATTCTTGAGCATTGCGGGATTAAAGGGCATTCTTCTGCGGCGTTTGCTGCCTTTGCCCTTGCCGCCGAGCATCTTCATCATCTCTTTCATCTGCTTGTACTGCTTGAGAACACGGTTGACACGCGGTACGTCGGTGCCGCTGCCCGCTGCGATCCTGCGCTTTCTGGCAGGATTGATGATGTCCGGGTTTGCTCTTTCCTCTTTGGTCATCGAATTGATGATTGCTTCCAGATACTTAATCTCCTGCTCGCCCGCCTGCGCCGTTTCATCGGTAATCTTGCCGGACATTCCGGGGAACATCTCCAGAATCTTTCCCAAAGGTCCCATATTTCTAACCTGCTTGATCTGTTCGAGCAGGTCGCTCATATCAAAAGAATTTTCCTTGAGTTTCTGGGCAACTTCCATTGCCTTCTTCTCATCGACCTCATCCTGTGCCTTTTCAATCAGGGTGAGTACGTCACCCATGCCCAGGATACGGGATGCCATACGGTCGGGATGGAAGACCTCCAGGTCCTCAAGCTTTTCGCCGATACCGGCAAACTTGATTGGCTTTCCGGTGACCGCCCGAACCGACAGTGCTGCACCGCCTCGGGTGTCACCGTCGAGCTTGGTGAGGATTACGCCGTCGATTCCCAGCGTATCATTGAAGCTCTGTGCTACATTGACTGCGTCCTGACCGGTCATCGCATCGATTACCAGCAGAATCTCGTGAGGATGGACCTCCGACTTGATGTCCTGCAGCTCCTGCATCAGCTGTTCGTCGATGTGCAAGCGTCCGGCAGTATCCAGGATGACGATGTCGTTGCCGTAGTCCTTGGCGTGCTTGATTGCGTTTTTGGCAATCTCCACCGGACTGATGGTGCCCATCTCAAAGACAGGTGTATCGACCTGTGCTCCGACTACCTTCAACTGCTCGATAGCAGCCGGGCGGTAAACGTCACAGGCAACCAGCAACGGGCGTTTGCCCTGCTTGCGGAACATCCGTGCCAGCTTTGCCGAGTGGGTGGTCTTACCGGAACCCTGCAAGCCGCACATCATAATGATGGTCGGAAGTTTGGAAGAAAAATTGATGCGGCTGTCGGTCGAACCCATCAGCTCGGTCAGCTCATCGCGCACAATCTTGATGACCTGCTGTGCCGGAGTCAGACTGGAAAGGACCTCTTCGCCGACCGCTTTTTCGGTGACGTTTTTGACAAAGTCCTTGGCTACCTTATAATTGACGTCCGCTTCCAACAGTGCGAGGCGGACCTCACGCATTGCTTCCTTTACATCATTCTCAGAAAGCTTTCCCTTTGAGCGAAGCTTTTTAAAGGCTTGATTAAGCTTTTCAGCAAGTCCCTCAAATGCCATCGGTCTTCCTCCATTTCCTGTTGATTTTATTCTTCAATCTGTTGGGCAAGCTCGACGATCTTCTCAGCATTCTTTTCTATCTTTCTGTTTGGCGCATACCGCTGTGCCTCAAAGGCGATCTCCTGCGCACAGGAGGTGATCTGCTCAAGCTTTTCCTGATATTCTCTGAATTTTCTGGCAAGTCCCAGCCGCTGCTCCATCTCCAGCAGGGTGCCTTCTGCGCGCTTGATGCTGTCGCGCACGCCCTGTCGGGTGATGTTGGCAAGCTGTGCAATCTCCGCCAGCGAAAGGTCCTCGTTGTAATAAAGCTGTGCTACCTCCAGCTGCTTTTCGGTCAGCATCTGACCGTAATAATCCAGCAGAATGGAAATCTCCAGATTCTTTGCCATGGTACAGCTCCCTTTCCCTGTCGATCCCCATGTAAAGGCAAACACCTTTACTGAACTTACCTTTGCTATTATACCTGAGCCGCGTCCATCTGTCAAGGCTTTTTCCTTTACACAGTTTCAAAAAGTTTGCTGTGAAAAACCCTTTCTTTTCGTTGCTTTTGAACAAGCTGCACCGCTATTGCCCGCTTTCCCAGCGGATTTCCTTTGCAAACTCCTCTGCCTGCTCTTTCGTCAGCGCATCCTGCGCAAAGGATACCGTCAGATAGCAGGCTTTGTTTTGGTCGAAGCTTGCCACCCCGATGCCCTCCAGATAAGGCACCTCTGCCGCCGATTTCCCGCTGCTCATCTGCGCCGGGTCCTTGTGATAGGTGGTTGCTACCACACTTTCCACACCGTCCTGTGCAAAAACAGGCTGGTACGGCTCAAACTCCCAACCGGCAACGCTGCCCAACCGCAGCGAGGCATAGGCAACCTTGTAATGCTCCTGAGGCGGCACTCCCGATACCGGCTCATATTCCTCCACCGACAGCTCTGCCATCTCTTTTCCCTCACAGTACAGTAAAGCCTGTGCCAGCACTGCATCCCGTTTGGGTGTTTGCTCTTTCAGCTCCCAGCCATCCGGCAGAGAAAGGGCGATGGAAAACGCTTCTCCCTTCGCTGTCCGGCAGGCAAGGCTTGCAGTGTTTTCCGGCTGTTCTTCTGTGATACTTTCCTTTTTATCGGCAGGATTGGGATTTTCTTGTGTTGTTTTAGCTGCACATCCTGTACAGAGCAGCAGCGTCAGCAGAATCAGTAAAAGCTTTTTCATCTTCCTTCTCCTTTCAAGGCGGATACTTCCTATCTTTCCTTCATTATAGGGCAGGTTTTCACAGGCTGTCAACCAAAGAACAACAAAAATAAAACCGGTAAGGAAGGCGCTGATGACGCCTTCCTTACCGGTCAAAGTTTCCTCATGGACAGACACCCTTACAGAGCGCGGATGTCCTCCAAAAGCTGCTGGACATTCTGGTCCTGTGTTGCCCAGCTGGTGCAAAAACGTACAACGGTGTGGGTTTCATCATACTCTTCCCAAATCTCATACGAATACTTCTGCGCCAACTTGTCCATTTGCTCGCAGGTCAGGATTGGGAACTGCTGGTTGGTCGAGGAATCGCTGTCCATCTGGATTCCTTTTTCCTCAAAGGCGCGGCGAATCGCCATCGACTGCTCGACCGCCTTTTTGCAGATGGTAAAATAGAGGTCATCTTCGAACAATACATCAAACTGGATTCCCAGATAGCGTCCCTTTGCCAGCAGACCGCCGTGCTGCTTGATGGTATAACGGAAGCCTTCCTTGAGAGCCGGATTGGTAATGACCAACGCCTCCCCCATCACTGCGCCGCACTTGGTACCACCGATGTAGAACATATCGCACAACGATGCGATGTCCTGCAAGGTAACGTCCGCATCCGGGCTGGTCAGTCCGTATCCCATGCGTGCGCCGTCGATGTAGAGCGGGATTCCGTTCTCATGGCAGGCGGCGCTCAGCTCCTTCAGCTCCTTCTTGGTATAAAGGCTGCCGATTTCGGTCGGGAAGGAGATGTAGACCATCCCCGGCTGCACCATGTGCTCCCGCATGGTATTGGTCTGGTGGCTGTGACAGAATTCACGGACCTGGTCTGCGGTGATTTTTCCATCTACGCAGGGAATCGGCAGGACCTTGTGACCGGTTGCCTCGATGGCACCTGTTTCATGGCAGGCAATGTGACCATCGTGCGCTGCCAGCACGCCCTGATACGGACGAAGGATGGAAGCGATTGCCGTCAAATTGGTCTGGGTGCCGCCCACCAGAAAATGAACGTCTGCATCCGGGCAGCCGCACGCCTGACGGATGCGCTCTCTTGCGCTGTCGCAGTAGTGGTCGGTGCTGTAACCGGTCAGCTGCTCCATATTGGTGGAGAGCATCTTCTCCAAAATTTTCGGATGTCCGCCTTCCAGGTAATCACAGTTAAAGTATATCATCGAAATTTCCCCCTAGATTTATTACAACAAGAATGCCGCCGGGCACAATTCCGGCTGGCTTTATCTGCCCTGGACCTCCACCTGCACGCCCTGCAGGATGTCCAGCGCTTTTTCATTCATTTCATCATCGTTGCTGGCTGTGCAGCGAGCATCGACGATCAACTTTGCTTCCGGCAGCGCCGTCTTGAGCAGCACTGCATTGGAAAGCACACAGATATTGGAAACCACGCCACACAGCTCGATGACATCGAACTGCTGCTCCCGGGCATACTCTCCCAGCTCCCACGAACCAAAGCACGGCTTGTCAAAGCAGCGGTCCTGCGGGCAGCGCAGCTGCTCGACCTTTCCATACAGCTGCCATCCATCCGAGCCCTTTTTACAGTGCTCAATCGGCAGATTCCTTCCCTCCTGGGTTTGCAGGTAATCCTCCCCGTGGGTATCAAAGGTAAAGAGAATCTCTTCGCCCTGCTCCCGCGCCTGCTCGATTTTGCGGCAGATTGCCTGCTCGAGCTGAACCGCCTTTTCAAAACCCAGTGCGCCGTCCACAAAATCCTTCTGGTAATCGACCACGATCAGAGCCTTTTTCATCTGTGCTCCTCCTGTGCCTTAACCCAGACGGGACATGGTGGCAATACCGTGGATTGCATCGTAGATTTCGGTAAAGCTGGTGCTTTCAAATTCAACCGTACGTCCTGCGGTGCGGTGGATACCCGGCATCTGCTGTACCTGGTCGCACTTGGCTGCATTGGTCAGGTCCATGCGGCAGTGGTACGGAGCCTGTAAAGTGTACAGCTGTGGACGTTCGTTTTCATCCAGTGCTTTTTTGACCGCTGCGATGGTTTCTTCCTTCAGCAGCTTCTTTGGTTTGTACACCGCAGAAAATCTCGAAAGCGACTGCTTGGTGCAGACAAATTCCGGCCATGGCATCATACCCTCGCCCTTCATCTGACGCTCCAGACCGGAGTCCCCGATAATCAGTCCGACCGGAACCTTGTGGACAATGCCGGCATAGGCGGAATTGATGGTGCCTTCGTTCATCAGCTGACCGTTGATGTAGATGTTCTGCACCGATGCGCCCGAGTAGGTGTGGTCCATCGAGCTGGCAGCTTCTCCCGCTCCTGCATGGTAGCCGACTAAGAACACCATGTCAAAGCTGTCGTCCATTGCCGGCATCATGTACTGCGGACGCGGGCTGCCGCTGACCAGCCATACCCTTTCGTCCTTGTCGTTGAGCCGGTCGTAGGAAAGGTTCTGTCCTCCGCCGTGAGAATCTGCAATGTAGATGTGGGTGATTTCCTTGTTGTGCTTGGATTTGGAGATACCTTCCAGCACCCACTCCACCTGCTCGTTCATTGCGTTGCGGAACCGCTCTCTGTCCTCTGTTTCATCCTTCCAGTTGGTAATCCCTGCCAGACCTTCCATATCGACCGAGATGTACAGTTTCATAGATACACTACCCTTCTGTTTGTTTTTTTTTTATCATTTGACCTAATTGTATCACTGCTCCGCTCGATTGGAAAGAGCTTTTTTATACAATTTAGTCAAAAAATAATCAAAAAATTTTATGATATTTGCAATTTCTCCTGCATATTCCCCATTTCCCGGGCAATTTTTTTCAATTCTTTACCAGAGCTTGACCTTACACTTCTTGACAGCTTTCACAAAATCCTTTATTGTAAATGCACAGGTGTTTTTTATTTGGATTTTGCCTGCTGTACATGCAGGAAATCTGTTCAGGAGGAACCAACTATGACTCAATTTTCAAAGCAGGAAAAAAGCTGGATTTTGTACGACGTTGCCAATTCCGCTTTTACCATGCTGGTGTCAACCACCATCCCCATCTATTTCCGCTCGCTTGCCGAGCAAAGCGTTTCTGAAGCGACCGCATCGGGCATCTGGGGACTTGCCACTTCGATTGCGGTACTCATTCTGGCAGTACTCTCTCCGTTTTTGGGAGCGCTTGCGGACTACCGAGGAATGAAAAAAAAGATTTTCTCTGCCTTTCTTACCGTGGGTGTCATCGGTCTGCTGCTGCTTTCCTTTGCCGGCAGTTGGATTTCCTATCTCATGCTGTTTGTTTTGACCCGGCTGTGCTACAGCGCCTGCAACATCTTTTATGATTCGATGCTGGTGGATGTCACACCCGACGAGCGGATGGACCGCGTGTCCTCCTACGGATATGCGCTGGGCTACATTGGAAGCTGTATTCCCTTCACCATCGGCATCCTGCTCATCCTGCTGCGCCCGTTCGGTCTGTCCACCCAGTCTGCCACCCAAATTTCTTTTATCATCACTGCTGTCTGGTGGGTGCTACTGACCATTCCGCTGTTGCGCAATGTCCGTCAGACCCATTATCTGGAGCGTCGCAGCAATCAGGTCAGCCACGCCTTCTCCCGCGTGGGACAAACGCTCAAAAAGATTCGGCGCAATCCTTCCATCTTTTACTTCATCCTTGCCTACTTCTGCTACATCGACGGCGTGTACACCATCATTTCGATGGCGACCACCTACGGCGGCGAGGTCGGCATCAGCGACACCAGCATGATTTTAGCTCTGCTGCTGACCCAGTTCGTTGCCTTTCCCTGTGCCATCCTCTCCAGCAAGCTTGCTGAAAAGCTGGGTACCCTAAAGGTCATCCGCATCTTCATCCTCATCTACTGCGGCATCTGTGTCTTTGGCTATCAGCTGGACAAAAGCTGGGAATTCTGGGTGTTGGCAGTGGTGGTCGGCATGGCACAGGGCGGCATCCAGTCGCTCTCCCGCTCCTATTACGGCAGAATCATCCCCAAAAACGAATCCAACGAATACTTTGGATTTTTTGACATCTTCGGAAAATTTGCCGACTTTTTCGGTCCGCTCATCGTTTCCTTCTGCGCCTTTGTGTTCGGCACCTCCACCTATGGCATCCTGGCTCTGCTGGTGCTGTTTGTGATTGGGTATCTGCTGTTGAGAAAGGCGCCCGAAGCCTAACGCTATCTTGGCGTTTTCCATAGGATATGCCCAAGTTTTTTTAAAGTAAATCCTTTCTTTAGTATAACATAACGAAATCAATTTGCAACAAAAAAACACGTTCCTGTTTGCTCAGGAACGTGTTTTTCTGTTTTGTCCAAATTTTTACGTTATTTTTCGATATGGAACAACCGCAGCAGTTTCTGCCAGAAGGTCAGTTTTTCCTCCTGCTGCTCGACCGGCTGCTCAATTTCCGGCTTTTCAATCGGGTCGGTCTTGATGACAAACTGAACCGACTGCACGTTGGTGTTCTTTTCCGAAACAAAGGAGGTCGTTTCGTGGTCTCCACCGGTGATGTTGTCGATCATCTCGTCAATCTGGTCGGTGATTTTGGTGTCCATTCCGTCGGTCTTGTCGCGCATTTCAACGGTACCGTCCTTCATCTCCTGTGCGCCGTCGTTGAGGGTGATGATACCTGCCAGCAGGTCCGCTACTCCTTCGTCCAGCTCGCCGGTGCCATCGCGCAGTGTGCCGGTCGCATCATAGAATTCCACAATGCCCTCCAGCATATCCACTGTGCCGTCATACAGGTCATGGCTGCCGGTCACCAGTTTACCGCTGCCGTCCACCAGCTGTTCGGCTCCGTCGGTCACCTGACCGTATCCCTCCAGAATCTTGCCAACTCCTTCGGTGTACTGGTTGATGCCGGTATCCAGCAGGTCGTACTGCTCGGTCAGGGTGTTGATGCCGTCCTTGAGTTCACCCATCTGGGTCAACATTCCTTTGAGCATCTCTGCCAGTTCCCCGATTTTTCCGTTGAAGGTCTCATAGTTTTCCTTCAGTTGGTTGCTTCCTTCTATCAGTGCCGGAATCGACTGTTCCACTTTATCAAAGTATATTTTTGTACCGGCAATCATGCCGACATTTCCCGCCAGTACCTCCTGCAATCCTTGCAGAGAAGCAATCTGCGCTTCCAATTCCCCAATCTGTTTTTCCAGCTGATTGATCAAATCCTCGTTGCTCTGCCCGCTTTGATTGGTGTCATCCTGCTCGTTCTGCTCTGGAGCGGTCGTCTCCGGTCCTGCCAGCAGGTCGGAAAGCTGGTTGCTTTCTCCGTATCCAAATCCGCCCTGCTCGGTTATCTCGTCCTCATGATTGGAAGTACCTTGCTGCTCCTGATTGCTTTCGCTGTCGCCTGCATCGGTGTTTCCTTCTTCGGTAGTGTTGCCATCGGACTTGTCGCTCTCGGAATGACTGTCTTCGGTATTCTCTCCTTCGGCACTGCCCTCTACACTCGTATCGGTTTCGGTACCGCTGTTGTTTTCCTGTGCATCACCGTTTGTATCTTCGGTGGAACTACCATCGCCCGTCGTTTGACCATTTTCTGTCTGCTGTCCTTCTGGAACGGAGGAATCGGTCTGCGGCGGAACGGTCGGCTGCTGCTTTAACTCTGCAAGGATTCCCGAAAGCGTTTGCTTAGTGGATTCCAGATTGGCAATCAACGTTTTCAGCTGCGTCATCTGTGCAGTATTTGCCCGTGCCAGTCCGCTTACATCAATTCCTGCCTGCTGCAACGCGCCGCTGTATCCGGCATAGCTGATTGCCTGTAGCTGCTGAGCACCTTTCTGCAACGCGATGATTCCCTCGTTAATCTGATTGGAAGCGGTAACCAGTGCTTCAATCTGGTCGGCAGAAACATTTACCTGGTCCAGCGCTGCTTTGATGGTGTGCAGCGCTTTTTTGACCTCTGCCGAGCCTTTGGTCAGAGTATCGGAGTTGGAATCTAACTCCCGCAGCGCTTCGTCCACCTGCAAAATGCCGTCATCCAGCTTGTTGAGTCCATCGTCCAACTGCTGTACGCCGTCCTTGAGGTCAAACGCACCGTCGTTGAGGTCAACGCCGCCGTCCCTTAAATCCGAGGCTCCGTCATGAAGCTCGCCTGCACCGTCATTGAGTTCGGTAACACCGCTTTGCAGGTCGTTTTCCACACCGTCCTGCACCTCGTCCACGCCGTCCTTGATGTCACCCGCGCCATCGTCCAGCTTTTTGATGCCGTCCAGCAGCTCATAGACCTGGTCCATCAGCTCCTCGTCATCGACCTCCACATTCAGCGACATCGAAACGCCGTTGATGGCAATGGAAGGCATCTCAAAATCCTGCACATCCGCCGTAATCAGGATGTCCTCCTCCTTGCCCGGCAGGATGGTATAGGTCAGCTGCTTGTTCTTACCGACGTTTGCCTGGGTCGCACCTTCAGCTATGATGTTGCTGCACTGGTTGGTGTCCAGCGTAAAGGAAGCCTGCACCGCATAATCTTCAAAAAAACTGCCGGAGCATTCATCATTCTTGCGCACCGTCATGGTAATTTTCAGCGCGCCGCTTTTTCCACCGATTTCCTCCGGGCTGTACTCCTTGCCGTCGATGTAATAATGGATGTCGAACTTCCACGGCATCACCTTGCTGTCCAGCGTACCTTCATAATACAGCTTGCCTGCATCTGCGTCGATAGTGACCTTGCCGTTGTCATATCCCACCTCTGCGGTGGAGGTCATATCCCGCAGCGCGGTGTAGGAGCCATAATCGACAATCTGCCCCTTCTGGTCCAAATCAAAAATATTGACAACATAAATATCCGATACCGAACCATCATGGTTCAGGTTTACATAAACAACTTCCTGCTTTGGCGTATTTTCTTCTTCGGCTGCAAAAGCGGTCATCGGAGCCGACAGCAGCATACTGGCTGCCAGCATCACCGCCAGCGCTTTCTTCGAGAGATTTCTCATTGTACTGCTACCTCCTGTTTTTCTTTCTGATTCTTGTTTTTCTTGTTTTGATGGTGGTGAGCTTTTCTTCCAATAAAGATTCTGTCCAGCAGGTACAGCATACCCGGTAGGACAAACAGGACAATCAGCATCGAGAAGATGGTGCCGATTCCTAAGAATTTACCCAGTTGAGCCAACAGCCCGTGGGTAGAGATGTAACCCATCAGGAAGCCGACCACTGTCATAACGCTGCCCGATGTCAGGATGGAAACGGTGACTGCCGAGATGGTTTCCACAATCGACTCTTTTTTGTCCATCGTCTGTCTGCACTCGCGGTACCGGTCGGTCAGCAGAATCGCATAGTCGACCGTTGCACCCAGCTGAACCGAGCTGATGATGAGGTAGGAAATATAGAAGACAGTATTTCCCTGGAAATATGGAACCGCCAGATTCAGCCAGATGGCGGTCTCGATGCTCAGCACCAGGATAACCGGCAGGGAGATCGACTTCATCAGCATGAGCAGCACCAGGAATACGGCGCCGATTGCCAAGGCATTGACCTTGAGCATATCGTCGGTGATGGTATCCATCAAATCGTAGGTGCTGACGCCTTCGCCTGCCAGATAGTAGCTGCCCGGGTAGTAGCTGTCTGCAATCGAACGAATCTGTTCCACCAGCTGGAAGGTCTGTTTGCCTTCATAGTCGGTGTCCAGCGAGATGACCATGCGGCTGTAATTGGGCGAACGAAGCTTTGCAAGGGTATCCGCATCCAGATATTCCAACGGAATCTCAGCTCCGGCTGCATCCACATAGGAGATGATGCTGGTCACCTGCGGCAGCTCGTGCAGACTGTCCGAAAGCTCCTTTTCGGTTGCGGTGCTGTTGTTCGGAACCATCAGCACATAGGTGTCGTTCTGCCCAAATACCTCCTCGATTTCGGCAGTATCTGCACCCAGCTGTGTCTGCACACCAAAGATGTGGCTGGCTCCGTAGTAGTAATCGTTTTGGTTGGATGCCAGGTAAGCCGGAATAAAGATTACTAAAAATACACAGACCATTGGAATCATCAACCGGCGCACCAGCTTGCCCAAGCCACGACAGGAGGGAACCAGCTCGCGATGGCGGGTTTTATCCAACAGGCGATAGGTCACCAGAATCAAATCCGGCATAAAGACAAAGACGGTAATCAAGCTCAGTGCAACGCCCTTTGCCAGTGCCAGTCCAAGGTCAGGTCCGATGCGGAACTGCATCAGCACCAACGCCAAAAATCCGATAACGGTGGTCAAACCACTGGAAAGGATGGATGTAGTGGATTTCATCAGGGCATCCACCATTGCCGATTTTGCATCCGGGTTTTCCAGTCTGCACTCCTCAAAGCGGTGAATCAAAAAGACCGAATAATCCAGAGAAACCGCCAGCTGGAGGATATTGCCTGCTGCATTGGTAACAAAGGAAATCCTTCCGAAAATCAGGTTGGTGCCGCTGTTGATGGCGATTGCTACCCCCAGTCCGCCCAGTACAATCAGCGGCTCAATCCAGGACGGGGTGGTAATCAAGAGAACAATCAGAACAAACAGCACGGCGAAAGCGGAAATCATCATAACCTCTTTAACGGTGCTGGTGGTTGCAACTGCGGTGGAAACCGCGCTGCCGGTCATCGCATTGTCTTCTCCAATCAGTGCGCGAATATCTTCTACTGCCTGAATCCTCTTGTTTTCATCAATCGTCACGGTAAACAGCGCTGCATTGTCCTTGTAATAGGTCTCCAAGGTATCCCGGTCGATGGTATTCAGCGGCACATGAATATCCGCCGCATCATCCAACCAGGTCACCTCGCTCACACCATCTACCTGTTTGAGTTTTTCTTTATACTCCAACGCCTGCGGTATCGTCAGGTCGTTGATCATCACCCTGGCGTTTGGAATCCCACCTTCAAACTCTTCCTCCATCACATCCAGTGCAACGGTGGAGGGCGCATCCTCCGGCAGGTAATCGTTGATGTCATAATCGACCGCTACCAAATCCTTCATAAAAATACTCAGTACGGTCAACACCAGAAATGCGGTCAGCACTGTCTTGGTATGCTCAACGATCCACTCGTAAAATTTTCTCATTGCGTGTTCTCCTCTCTCAGAGGACGTCCGGTCCCGTTGAGTGCAAAATGGTTCTGTTTACTTTGCAGCTCCAGGTGCAGCTGATTGCTGTTCACGTTTCCTTGCGCTGTATACTCGATCGTCCTCATAAAGGTGATGATTTTTCCATACAGGTCACAACTCCCGTCGCTCATCACCCTGCCGTAAAACGGCTCCTGATGTCCCAACAGACGCAGCCATCCGTCTGCCTGCTCCCCACTGATATGCATTTTCATCGTTCCGCGTCGGATTCCCAACGGGGTGGACAGCGCGACATCATACAGATATTCGGGCATTCCCTTCCACTTCTTTCCTGTCTTTCCCACTTCTTTTCCAAACGGTTACCCATTCAGCTTGCGGCAAAATTCTGTCAGCGCCACTGCCGTCCGATCGATTCCGAGGGAAGCGCTGTTGATGCAAACATCATAGTTGCTGATGCTTCCCCAGTTGCGTCCGGTGTGATGGTTGTAATAATCTCTGCGCTGTGCATCGGTCTTTTTAATCAGCGAACTCATCGCTTTGGCATCCATGCCGGTCAGGGCACATTTTCTTTCGACCCTTTTTTCAAATGGCGCTGCTACAAACAAGCTGATGTGTTCCACATGATTCTTGCGCAGCACCTCGTCTGCACACCTTCCGACAAAAATGCAGCTGCCCTTTTGCGCCTGTTCCAAAATCAATCTGCTTTGCAGGATGAACAGGATTTCGTTGGCTGGTTTTCCGCGCAGCTCCTTGTCGTTCTGGTCGTACCAGACACGGTGCAGCCAGGGATTTGCCTTCTTTTCATCCACCGCTGCCAGTTTTTCTGCCGGCAGGCTGCTTTGTTCGATTGCCCGATCCAGCAATTCCTTGTCCCAAAAATCAATCTGCAAATTTTGTGCCAAACGTTTTGCAATCTCATGTCCGCCACTTCCAAATTCTCTTCCTACGCAGATGATCATCTTTTTTTCCTCCTTTTGGTTTTGTTCTATCCAGTATTTTATCCCCCACCTGACCATAAAACTATGGTCAAATCGTCCGTTTTGTGGAATTTTGGACACTTGGGGCAATTTGTTGGTCTGTCCTCGGCAACTTTCCCCTTGCCCTTACTGCACAGTCTTGTATAATATTCTTGTGGAGGAAAAAGTTATGAAACAAGATCAAAAAACGCTCAACACCAAAAAAGCCCTGGCTGCTTCTCTAAAAAAATTTATGAAGCAAAAGCCACTTTCCAAAATCACCGTCAGCCAACTGATTTCCGATTGTAATGTCAATCGCAAAACCTTCTATTATCATTTTGAAGACATCTATGACCTGCTGAAGTGGACCCTGGAGGAGGAAGCCATCGAGGTAGTCAAACAGTACGATCTTCTGGTGGACTACCAGGAGGTCATCACCTTTGTCATGGATTATGTGGAGGAAAACCAGCACATCCTCAACTGTGCCTACGATTCGCTGGGCAGGGAGGGGATGAAGCGGTTCTTATACGCTGACTTCATCGGTATCCTTTCCACCTTGATTGAGGGCATCGAGCAGCAGGAAAACATCCACGCAGATGCGGAATTTAAACAGTTTTTGTGCGAGTTTTATACAGAGGCGCTCAGCGGTATCCTCATCAGCTGGTTCCACGACTCGAAAGGTCGCGACCGCGACAAAACCATTCAAGATATTCTGTTGATTTTAAGGGCATCTCTTCCGAATGTCCTTCGTGCTTCCCAACAGCTGTGTGAGTCGTCTTCCAATCAGTCCTCTATATTTTGTTAATATTAAAATTCAAATCTTGCCCCAACAAACCTTACGGTCTTATTTCTACGTTTGCAAGCCTCTTTTTTATTTTGTCCTTCCTTCAATTTATTGTTGTTAATGAATATCTTTTTCTTATTTTATTAAATATTTTTATGCAATTTATATAGCAAACTGCCATCTTTCTGTACAAAATAAAGTGTTTTCTTTATTGCTTTGGATATTTTCTCTGATAAACAGCACTTATTTTTGCATAAATAAATTTTTGACCCTTAATTTTTAGATATATCGTCATCTTGACATTCGTTTACTAATCATATATCCTTGATTTAACAGAAGAGAATCTAATGATTCTTCTGTCAGAGCAGTCATTTCTGCCGTTTTGTAAGGAGGGGGTCGTCTTGGAAAAAAAAGGAGTCTGTTTCCAAAATCTTAGGTTTAGTTACTATGTATAATCAAAAGCTTTCCCAGTATGTCAAGGATTACCGCAACTACGGTACACCACAAAAGCTGCGCTCCGATCAAATCCATTTGATTTGCCACATCGGACGCAACCCCAAGTGTAACCTGCGCTATCTTGCCGAAGCGACCGGTGCCTGCTTTCCAACTGTTTCTTTGCAGGTAGACCGATTGCGCAATATCGGACTGGTCACCAAAACCCGTTCTTCTGCTAACCAGCGAGAAATCGAAATCGCACTGACCGAAGACGGCGCCGCAGCTTTTGCCTATCATCAAAAGCTGGATGCGGACTACTTTGCCAAAGCCTCCGCCTGTCTGGAAGAATACACTGAGGAGGAATTGGTTACCATCCGTAAGTTTGTAAATCAGAAGCGTATTCAGTATCTTTGGATAGGAGTGTGAGTGTTTCCCGTTCCTTCGAACTTATAAATCCGCCTGCCATAAATATTTTAGCGGTCTTTTTACGGTATTTTCCGGCATTCGAAGAGGGGGGGAGGCGTTCCGGAACAGTATTCCGTCTGCGCGGGAGATTCAGGAAATGGCTTTCGGGTCGAAAAACAGCCGGGAAGCGGGTGGCTGGATCATTCAATATGCGGGGCGTCACGGTTACAACGCAGAAACGATCAATCGTTTTTGGAATATATACACTATGATCGATAACGAAGATACTTATTAAAAACGAGGCCATATTATGAAAAAGCGACTGTTATTATTTGCGATCCTGTTTTTCGGGTTGTGTGGTTGTGATAAGGACAACGGAGAGGATGTGGATCCGCCCGGAATCGGCCACTTTGTCTGGGTGAATGCCAGCGATCATCGGATTACGATGACTGTGAACGGTCAGTTCGAAGATGAGATCATGTTGCCCGGAGAGCGTATTTCGAAAACGATGATCGGATTTATTGCTCTTCCACCATCACCTGATTTGTATGTAATGCATGGGATTGAAATTGTATTTGACGACGGGCCTTACGGCGGTGTTTTCACAAGACCGAAGGAGTATCCGGCGGCTCCTTACAATCCGTGTAATGAGAAGGAGTATGTATGGGAGGATATGCCGGTGGAAAACGATTTGTCCCATTGGGTTTGGACCTACACTTTCACCAATGCCGACTACGATGCGGCCGTAGCTCGCGGGCCGATGAC